>Ga0209118_1001317_pt1 | contig 11713 bp, 9 predicted proteins | sample BlaSpr_A8_Ref_M1_FD_187988 | JGI IMG/M metagenome (GOLD analysis project Ga0209118, IMG submission 187988) | Forest soil microbial communities from Thunder Bay, Ontario, Canada - Black Spruce, Ontario site 2_A8_Ref_M1 (SPAdes) (version 2) | ecosystem: Environmental > Terrestrial > Soil > Boreal...
CAGCGGTACCTCGAAGGCGTCCTCCACCTCGCGGCGGTTGAGGGCGAGCTTGTAGTCGGGCGTCACCAGCGCCACTGCCGGCACGATGCGGAAGCCGGTGCCCGAAAGATAGGGGTCGAGATATCCGAGCGGCAGGGCGAACCGGGCGTCGAGGCCGATCTCCTCCTCCGCCTCGCGCAGCGCCGCGGCGAGCGGGTCGCGGTCGCCCCCGTCGATCTTGCCGCCGGGGAAGGCGATCTGTCCGGCGTGCGTCGGCAGCGCCGAGGCGCGCAGCGTCAACAAGAGCGTCGGCATCTCGCGCGCCACCACCGGCACGAGCACGGCCGCCGGCCGTACCGGTCGATTGGCAAGCAGCGCCAGGAGGTCCGGCGCCAGCTCATGATCGCCGCCGAGCTCGGCGTTGATCGGCGCGAACAAGTCATCGGGTGCCGTCGCCATCAACTTGTCGCGCGCCCGCGCGACGAAGTCGCGCGTCGCCGCCGACAAGCCTGCGGGGATTTCGTTGGCGCGCATCAACCCTCCGCCAGGACTTCCGCCGGCGCGATCGGGAAGAACGTGCCGGCCGAGGCGACCCCGAACATCCGCCGGCCATCGACCTCGCGCTGCTCGCCGATCTCCACGAGGTCGAGATAGAGCGCGCGGGTGACCCGCGCCCACAGATTCCGCCGCACGTGCAGATAGGGCCGGATGCCGCCGGTGCCTTCTTCCGGCTCGAAGCGCAGCGCGTGCTCGGCGTCGCAGCGCATCACGTCATCGACGTTGGTGCGGAAGACAAGGCCGTCGCCATCACGCTCCATTTCGACCGCGAGAAACGGCGCGTCGTCGACGCGGATGCCGACTTTTTCCACCGGCGTCACCAGGAAGTATTTGTCGCCCTCGCGCTTAAGGATCGAGGCAAACAGGCGTGTGAGCGCCGGCCGGCCGATGGGCGTGCCGAGGTAGAACCAGGTCCCGTCGACGGCGATGCGCATGTCGAGGTCGCCACAGAACGGCGGATTCCACTGATCGACCGGCGGCCTGCGGTCGCGGCCCACGGCGGCGGCAAGCCGTTCCAGGCCGGGCGCTTGCGCCATTCGCAGTCTCCCGAGGTCACGCGTTCTTGAATAAGCGCGTGGCGAGAATAGCTTAAGTCCGATGCGGCCGCAGGCTTGCCTTGATTGCGACGGTTTCACGCGCTTTCGTGCGCTCCGGCTTCCGCGCGCATGACTTTTGCATGACAACATGACGCGGAGAGTTGATTCGGCGGGCTAGCGGCCCCTTCAACCAACGGAGAAGCAGATGACGGCGGTGAAATCCGAAAGCTCCGAGAGCCTCGATCACGCCATCGTGCGCGCCGCCGAGAACACGGCCGCGAGCGTGCGCGCCGCCCGCGCCGCCATCGGCGTCGTGATCTTCGGCCAGGACGAGGTGGTCGACCGGGCGCTGATCACCGTGCTCGCCGGCGGCCACGCGCTTCTCGTCGGCGTGCCGGGCCTCGCCAAGACCAAGCTCGTCGACACCATGGGCACCGTGCTCGGCCTCGAGGGGCGCCGCGTCCAATTCACGCCGGACCTCATGCCGTCCGACATCCTCGGCGCCGAGGTGCTGGAGGAATCCGCCGCCGGCAAGCGCAGCTTCCGCTTCATCCATGGACCGGTGTTCGCCCAGCTCCTGCTCGCCGACGAGATCAATCGCGCGAGCCCGCGCACCCAGTCGGCGCTGCTCCAGTCCATGCAGGAATATCACGTCACCATCGCCGGCACGCGCCACGATCTGCCCAAGCCCTTCCATGTGCTCGCCACGCAAAACCCGCTCGAGCAGGAAGGCACCTATCCGCTGCCCGAAGCACAGCTCGACCGCTTCCTCATGCAGATCGACGTCACCTATCCCGATCGCGACGCCGAGCGCCGTGTGCTGTTCGACACCACCGGCGTCGAGGAATCGAAGCCGCGCGCGGCCATGACCGCCGACGAGCTGATGGCCGCCCAGCGCCTCGTGCGCCGCATCCCGGTCGGCGAGTCCGTGGTGGAGGCGATCCTCAACCTCGTGCGCGCCGCGCGACCCGATCCGGAAGGCAGCGATGACGCCAAGCTCATCGCCTGGGGCCCGAGCCCGCGCGCGAGCCAGGCGCTCATGCTCGCCGTGCGCGCCCGCGCGCTGCTCGACGGGAGGCTCGCGCCTTCGGTCGACGACGTGCTGGCGCTCGCCGAGCCCGTGCTCAAACACCGCATGGCGCTCTCCTTCGCGGCGCGCGCTGACGGCGAGACGGTCGAGGGCGTGATCAAGCGGCTGAAGACCACCATCGCATGAACGAACAGGCGCCGGCACGCACGGAGACGGTGACCAGCGCCGCCGCTGCGGCGATGCACCTCGTCGCCGCGATGCCCCGGCTCGTGCTCGAGGCGCGCCGCGCCGCCGCTTCCGTGTTCCACGGCCTGCACGGCCGCCGCCGCGCCGGCCCCGGCGAGAATTTCTGGCAATACCGGCGCTTCATGGACGGCGAGCCGGCGAACCGCGTCGACTGGCGCCGCTCGGCGCGCGACGACCATCTCTATGTGCGCGAGCGCGAATGGGAAGCGGCGCACACGGTCTGGGTCTGGCCCGACCGCTCCGCCTCCATGCTGTTCGCCTCCAAGCTTGCCGACAGGCCGAAGCTCGATCGCGCCCTGGTGCTGGCCTTCGCGCTCGGCGAATTGCTCGTGCGCGGCGGCGAGCGCGTCGGTATCCCCGAGATCATGCGGCCGACCGCGAGCCGCGCCGTCATCAGCCGTATGGCGCAAGCCCTGGTGCACGCCGCCGGCGCGCCGTCGAGCCTGCCCCCCGCCTTCACCCCCGGTCCGCGCGAGGAGGCGGTGCTGCTCGGCGACTTCTGGAGTCCCACCGCCGAGGTCGTCGCAACCATCGCCGCGCTCGCCGCGCACGGCGCCGGCGGCCACGTGGTACAGATCGTCGATCCCGCCGAGGAGACCTTCCCCTACAGCGGCCGCATCGAGTTCCGCGAACCCGAGGGCCTGGGCCAGATCACCGTCGGCCGCGCCGAGGCCTGGCGCGCCGATTTCGTGCGCCGTGTCGCGCTCCACCGCGACGCCATCCGCGCCGAATGTGCCCGCCGCGGCTGGAGCTTCATCGTCCACCGCACCGACCGGCCGGCGAGCGACATCCTGCTCGCGCTCCACGCCCGCATGGGTGAGACCCGCGACGCCATTGCCCGGCGCCGCCCGAGCCGTTCGCAGCCGGCGGAGGCTGCATGATGTTCGGCCTGCCGCTCGGCTTCACCTCGCCGCTGATCCTGATCGCGCTCGCCGCGCTGCCGCTGCTGTGGTGGCTGCTGCGGCTCGTGCCGCCGCGGCCGCGACGCATCGCCTTCCCGCCCACACGTATTCTCTTGGAGATCGAGCCCAAGGAAGAGACGCCCGCGCGCACGCCGTGGTGGCTGACGGTGCTGCGCCTCTTGCTCGCGGCACTCATCATCATCGCCGCCGCGGGCCCGGTGTGGAACCCGCCGCCCGCCGGCGCGCGCTCCACGGGACCGGTGGTGCTGCTCGTCGACTCCGGCTGGGCCGCGGCCGCGGCCTGGCGCGAGCGCATGGCGACGGCCGAGGCGATCGTCGCCCGCGCCGAGGCCGAGGGCCGGCCGCTCGCGGTGATCGCCACCGGCAATCCAGGCAAGGACGTGTCGCTCTTGCGTCCGGGCGAGGCGCGCGAGGCGCTGCGCCTGATCGCGCCTGCGCCCTACAATCCCGACCGCAACGACACGCTGGCGCCGCTCGGGCGGCTCCTGCGCGGTGCGCCTGACGCCTCGCTGATCTGGCTTTCTGACGGCACCGACCTCGGCGACGGCGCACGTTTCACCGAAGCGCTGGCGAGCCTCGCCGCCGGCCGCGTCAGCGTCGTCACCGGCGGCGTCGAAGGGGCCCGCGCGCTCGCCGCCGCCGACAACGCGGCAGGCGGCCTTGCCGTTAGCGTGCTGCGCGCCGACGACTCCGCACCCGCCCGCGGCCTCGTGCGCGCCCGTGATCTGCGCGGGCTTGCGCTGGGCGACGCCGAGTTTGCTTTCAACGCCGGCACCCGCGAGACCGAGGCGCGCTTCGATCTGCCGGTGGAGATCAGGAACGACATCGCGCGCCTGGAGATCGTCGGTGAGCGCTCGGCCGGCGCGGTGCAGTTGCTTGACAAGCGCTGGCGGCGGCGCACCGTCGGCGTCATCTCCGGCGCCACCGCCGACACGAGCCAGCCGTTGCTCGCCGCCACCTACTACCTGACCCGCGCGCTCGGGCCCTTCGCCGACGTGCGCCTCGCCGAAGGCACCGCGCCGGGCGAGGCGGTCAACCGTTTCCTCGAGCAGCGCCTGCCGGTGCTGGTGCTCTCCGACGTCGGCACCGTCGCAGCCGAGGCGCGCGCCCGCCTCGTCGCCTGGGTGGAGCAGGGCGGCGTGCTAGTGCGCTTCGCCGGGCCGCGCCTCGCCACAGCGCAGGACGATCTCGTTCCAGTGCAGCTCCGCCGAGGCGGCCGCGTGCTCGGCGGCTCGCTGTCGTGGGAGCAGCCGCAGAAGCTCACGAGTTTCTCGCGCGAAGGGCCGTTCCACGATCTCACTGTCCCCAACGACGTGACCGTCAGCCGCCAGGTGCTGGCCGAGCCCGACGGCCGCCTCGCCGAGCGCACCTGGGCTTCGCTCGGCGACGGCACGCCGCTCGTCACCGCCGCAAAGCGCGGCCGTGGCTTGGTCGTGCTGTTCCACGTCACCGCCGACACCTCGTGGTCGGACCTGCCGCTGTCCGGCGCCTTCGTCGACATGTTGCGCCGTGTAGTGTCGCTCGCTGGCGCCAGCGGCGGCCCGATCGTCGAACCCGCCACCGCCGCCGAAAGGGCGCCCGCGCCCACCATCGCGCCGACGCGGCTCTTAGACGGCTACGGCGCCTTCACCGCGCCCGGACCCACCGCGCGCCCGATCCCCGCCGACTACACAGGCCGCGCCACGGCCGATCATCCCCCTGGCTTCTACGGCCCGCCCGAGGGCCTGCTCGCGGTCAACACGCTCGCACCCAAGGACCGCGTGGCGCCGCTCGACCTCTCGGCGCTCAACGCCAGCGTCGAGCCCTACCGGCAGGCGGAGCCCGTCGATCTGCGCGCCGGGGTGCTGATCGGCGTGCTGACGCTGCTCGTGCTCGACGCGCTCATCGTGTTCGTGCTCGCCGGCGGCCTCGCGCGCCTCAATTGGCGCCGCGCTGCTGCGGCAGCCGCCTTGGTCGTCGCGCTCGCCGCCGCCCACGGCGATTCCTCGTCGGCGCAGGAGTCCTTCGAACTTCGCGCCACGCTGCAGACCCGCCTCGCCTACGTAATCTCCGGCGACGTAGAGACCGACAGCCTGAGCCGCGCCGGCCTCGAGGGCCTGTCGATGTTCCTGGCGCAACGCACCGCGCTCGAGCCCGCCGAGCCCGTCGGCATCGACATCGCGCGAGACGAGCTCGCCTTTTTCCCCATGCTCTACTGGCCGGTGGTGCCCGGCGCGCCGAAGCCCGACGCCGCGACGCTCGCCCGCATCGACGCCTACATGAAGCGCGGCGGCACCATCATCTTCGATACCCGTGACGCCTTCACCACGGTGCCGGGCTCGAACGAGGTCTCCCCCGCCGTCGCCAAGCTGCGCGAAATTCTCGCCGGGCTCGACATTCCCGAGCTCGAACCGGTGCCGCGCGATCACGTCCTGACCAAGTCGTTTTATCTGCTGCGCGACTTTCCCGGCCGCTTCACCAACGGCACGCTGTGGGTCGAGGCGCTGCCTGCCGCCGAAGCCGGCGAGGAAAGCCGCCCGGCGCGCGCCGGCGACGGCGTCTCGCCGGTCCTGATCACGTCGAACGACCTCGCCGGCGCCTGGGCCATCGGTCGCGACAGCCAGCCGCTGCTCCCGCTCGTCCCCGGCGAGCCGCGCCAGCGCGAGTTCGCGTTCCGCGTCGGCGTCAACATCGTGATGTACGTGCTCACCGGCAACTACAAGGCCGACCAGGTGCACGTGCCGGCGCTGCTCGAGAGGCTCGGGCAATGAACTTCGGCATCGCCTTCGAGCCTCTGATCTCGCTGCCCTGGCTGATCGCCGCGGCGGTGGCGGCAACGCTCGTTACGCTATTGCCCATCGTTTCGCGCGCCCGCGGCGCCTACGTGCGCGCGCTCGCGATCGGCCTCGCGCTGGTCGCGCTGGCCAACCCCTCGTTCACTCGCGAGGACCGCGAGCCGCTCTCCTCGGTGGTGGCGGTCGTCACCGACAGGAGCCCGAGCCAGCGCTTCGGCGACCGCTTGAGCGCCACCGACGCCGCCAAGACCGCGCTGACCGAGCGCCTCGGCAAGATCCCGGGCCTCGAGGTCCGCCTGGTGGACGGCGGCACCGAAGCCGGCGCCGACGGCACGCGCCTGTTCGCGGCGCTCGGCGCCGTGCTCGCCGACGTTCCGCCCGAGCGGGTGGCCGGCGCCATCATGGTCACCGACGGCCGCGTCCACGATGTGCCCGCCGCGTCGCTCCTCGGCTTCGCCGCTCCCGTGCACGCGCTGATCACCGGCAAGGAGGGCGAGCGTGACCGTCGCGTGGTGCTCACCGCGACACCGCGCTTCGGCATCGTCGGCCAGCGGCAGAATGTAGATTTCCGCGTCGAGGACGAGGGCGCGCCTGCCGGCGCTCGCGTCGCCGTCACCGTGCGCCGCGACGGCGAGGTGGTGGCCCGCCCGAACGTGGTTGCCGGCCAGCCGGCGCGGGTTCAGATCGAGCTCGCCCACGCCGGCCCCAACATCGTCGAGATCGAGGCGGCGCCGCTCGACGGCGAGCTGACGCCCCTCAACAACCGCGCCGCGCTCACCATCGAGGGCGTGCGCGAGAAGCTGCGCGTACTCCTCGTCTCCGGCGAACCGCACTCGGGCGAGCGCACTTGGCGCAACCTGCTCAAGTCCGACGCCAACGTCGATCTCGTGCATTTCACCATTCTGCGCCCGCCGGAAAAGCAGGACGGCACGCCCATCAACGAGCTGTCGCTGATCGCGTTTCCGACGCGCGAGCTGTTCCAGCAGAAGATCAAGGACTTTCACCTGATCATCTTCGACCGCTACGCCCAGCAGGGCGTGCTGCCGCTGATCTACTTCGACAACATCGTGCGCTACGTGCGCGACGGCGGCGCCGTGCTCGTCGCCGCCGGCACCGACTACGCGAGCCCCAACTCGATCTTCCGCTCGCCGCTCGAAAGCGTGCTGCCCGCCGAGCCCACCGGCCGCACCACCGAGCAGCCCTTCACCGCGAAGCTCACCGACGACGGCAAGCGCCATCCCGTCACCCGCTCGCTCCCTGGCGCGCAATTCGACCCACCGCACTGGAGCCGCTGGTTCCGCTCGGTCGACGCCCGCGTCGAGAACGGCACGGCGGTGATGAGCGGGCCTAACGAAAATCCGCTGCTCGTGCTCGCCCGCCAAGGCGAGGGCCGCGTGGCGCTGCTCCTCTCCGATCACATCTGGCTGTGGGCGCGCGGCTTCGAGGGCGGCGGCCCGCACCTCGACCTCCTGCGCCGCCTGTCGCACTGGCTGATGAAGGAGCCGGAACTGGAAGAGGAGCGGCTGACCCTCGGCGTCGCCGGTGCCGAACTCACCATCGAGCGCCGCACCATGAAGGAGACCGCCGAGCCCGTCACGGTCACGACGCCCTCCGGCGCGACACGCCGCATCGACCTCGTGCGCGCCGAGCCGGGACTGTTCCGCGCCGCCACCGCTGCCGACGAGCTCGGGCTCTGGCGCGCCAGCGACGGCACGCTCAATGCCCTCGTCAATGTCGGCCCCATCAACCCGCTTGAGTACGCCGAGGTGACCAGCACCAAGGACGTGCTGGCGCCATTGACGGGCGCCACCGGCGGCGGCGTGTGGCGCATCGCCGAACTCGGCAACCCGGCCCCGCGCGTGGTGGGCGTGCGCTCCGGCGAGCGCTTCGCCGGGCCCGACTGGCTGGGCTTGAAGCTGCGCGAGGCGAGCGTGGTGCGCGGCCTCGGGCTGTTCCCGGTGTTCGCCGGGCTCTCCGGGCTGTTGCTGCTCATGGCCGGCGTCGCCGCCGCCTGGGCGCGCGAAGGCCGCTAGCCGCCCGACGGCCCTCCCGGCTTCGGGCCCCATGGCCCTCCCTGCCTGTGGCCGAACGGTTTCGGCTGCTCGTCCGCCGGCGGTTTCTCCTGCGCCGGCGGCGGGATCTGTGGCCGCGGACTCTCCTCCCGCTCCTCGTCGCCTTCGTCGTCGTCGGAGTCCTCGTGCTGCATATCCTTCGGCATCGGCAGCGCGATCGGGCCCGGGTCGTGGCCGCCGGCGAACTTCACCAGCGCGTCGACGCGGCTTTCCACCGGCGGGTGGGTGGCGAAGATGTCCGAGAATCCCTCGCGCGGGTTGTCGACGCACATCTCCATCACCGCCGAGGTGGAGCCGGGCAGCTCGCCACGGCCCTCGATCTTGCGCAGCGCCGAGATCATGGCGTCGGGGTTCTTGGTGAGCTCGACGGAGCCGGCGTCGGCGAGGTACTCGCGCTTGCGCGACAGCGCGAAGCGGATGACGATCGACAGGAGCCAGGCGAGCGCCACCAGCGCCACGGCGATCAGGAGCACCACCACCGCCCCGCCCTTGCGGTCGCCGCTCGAGCGCACGCGGAACCCGCCGCGGAACATCACCCGGAAGAACAGCTCGGCGAAGAACGAGATGACGCCGGCGATCACCACGGCGATCACCATCATCTTCACGTCGCCGTTGCGGATATGGGTGAGCTCGTGGCCGAGCACCGCCTCGACTTCCTTGTCGTCGAGTTTGTCGAGGAGCCCCCGCGTCACCGTCACCGAATACTGCCTCTGATTCATGCCCGAGGCGAAGGCGTTGAGTACGTCGGTGTCGATGACTTTCAACTTCGGCATCGGGATGCCGCGGGAGATGCAGAGGTTTTCCAGGAGATTGTAGAGCCTGGGCTCCGCCGCCCGGCTCACGTCCTCGCCGCCGGTGACGGCGTCGATCAGCGACTGGTGGAAGTAGTAGGCGAGGATCACCCACAGCGCCGCGCCCACCGTGGCGAACGGCAGCGCCTGGCGGAAATCCCGCTCGGCGAAGCGCAGCAGCTGCTCGACCGAGGCGCCGTCGCGCGTGAACGCCTCGGCCACCAGGGCGCCTGCGAACACCATGAGGTAGATAAGGAAGAACAGCCCGATCAGCAGGAAAGCCGAGCGGATCCGGTTCGCCCGGATGTGGCTATAGAGCCCGTAGGCGGCCATCGCCGGCGCCGCGCGTCGGCCGCCGGCGTCAGAACTTCACGCCCGGCGCCTGCTCGAGCTGCTTGCGATCGTCGCCGAGATCGAAGAACTGCTGCGGCGTGAAGCCCAACGTCGACGCCAGCACCACCGCCGGGAACTGCTGGATGCCGGTGTTGTATTCCTGCACCGCGTTGTTGAAGAAGCGCCGCGCCGCGGCGATCTTGTTCTCGATGTCGGTGAGCTCGGCCTGCAGCTGCTGGAAGTTCTCGTTCGCCTTGAGGTTGGGATAGGCCTCGGACAGCGCGAACAGTTGGCGCAGCGCGCCGGAGAGCATGTTCTCCGCCTGCGCCTGCGCCGCCGGTCCCTGCGATTGCGCCGCCACCGCCTGCTGGCGCGCCTTGACCACCGCGTCGAGGGTGCCGCGCTCGTGCGCCGCGTAGCCCTTCACCGTCTCCACCAGGTTGGGGATGAGGTCGTGGCGCTGCTTGAGCTGCACGTCGATGTCGGCGAACGACTGGCTGACGCGCTGCTTCAGCGCGACCAGGCCGTTGTAGATGAACGCGATCCAGATCAGCAGAACGACGATGACGCCGATAACGACCCAAGTCGTGGTGGACATGATGTTCAGCCTCCGGTTTCCTCGAATCTCGCGCCGCGCTCGCGGCTTTTTTTAGTCTAGCGCTTCTCGGCGTCAGTGATAGCCACGCTGCGGCGCACCGGCCCCTCGACGCCGTCGAAGGCGCCCGCCACAAGCTCCGCCACCAAGAGCCGGTCGGGATCGACCGGCCCCGGCAAGGTCACCCGCCCGCGCGCGATTTTCTTGAAGCCCATGCGCCCGTAATAGGGCTCGTCGCCGACGAGCAGCACGAGCCGCGTCCCCGCCTTGTCGGCGGCGGCGAGCGACGCCGTGATCAGCTTCGAGCCGATGCCGTGGCCGCGGAACGGCGGTTCCACCGTGAGCGGCCCGAGCAGGAGCGCCGGCGTGGTACCGATGCGCACCGGGGTGAGCCGCACCGAGCCGACCAGGAGCGTGCCCACCCGCGCCGTGAACGAGAGCTCCCGCCGGTGGGCGTTCTTCTCGCGCAGCCGGTAGGCGCTGCGCGCGAAGCGCCCGGGGCCGAAGGTGCGCTCGTACAGCTTCTCGATCGCCGGCGCGTCGGCCGGCCGCTCGACCGCAATGGTGGGAGAGATGTCGCTCACTGAGAGCCCCGCGAAAAGCGCGCGCCGCATACCACGCGCGGGCGAGCCGGTCCAATCGCGGCAACACTTCCCTTCGCGACCCGGCCTCCCCACATGGGAGGCTCGGCTGAAAGGATGCAGAATGGGAATGCTCGTCGACGGCGTCTGGCAGGAGCGCGGCTACGACACGACCTCCGGCGGCCGCTTTCAGCGCGAGCCGACCCGCTTCCATAACTGGATCACGCCCGACGGCGCGCTGGGGCCGAGCGGCGAAGGCGGTTTTGCCGCCGCGCCCGGCCGCTATCACCTCTACATTTCGCTCGCCTGCCCGTGGGCGCACCGCACGCTCATCTTCCGCAAGCTGAAGAAGCTCGAGGACGCGATTTCGCTTTCCATCGTCGATCCGGTGATGCGCGAAGGCGGCTGGCGCTTCTCCGACGCGCCGGCGGCGATCCCCGATTTCGTCAACGGCAAGGAATGGCTGCGCGAGATTTACCTCATGACCGATCCCAAGTTCACCGGCCGCGTCACCGTGCCGGTGCTGTGGGACAAGGAGAAGAAGACGATCGTCAACAACGAGTCGTCCGAGATCATCCGCATGCTGAATTCCGCGTTCGATGCGTTCACCGACGCGCAGGAAGACTATTACCCCGCGCCGCTGCGCGCCGAGATCGATCGCATCAACGCCTTCGTCTACAAGAACGTGAACAACGGCGTCTATCGCGCGGGCTTCGCCACGACGCAGGCGGCCTACGACGAGGCCTTCCGCCATCTCTTCATCGCGCTCGACGAGATCGAGCGGCATCTCGGCACCCACCGCTACCTCGCGGGCGAGCGCATCACCGAGGCCGACTGGCGGCTGTTCACCACGCTCGTGCGCTTCGACGCGGTCTACTACAGCCACTTCAAGTGCAACCTCCGCCGCATCGCCGACTACGCGAACCTGTCGAACTATCTGCGCGAGCTCTACCAATGGCCGGGCGTCAGGCACACGGTGAGCTTCGACCACATCAAGACGCACTATTACGCGAGCCACCGCTCGATCAACCCGACCGGCATTGTGCCGCGCGGGCCGGCGCTCGATTACGACGCGCCGCACGATCGGGCGCGCTCGCCGGCGGCGAGGGAAGCGGTTACCGCCTGATCGTTCGTCGTTGTCATCGCCGGCCTTGACCGGGCGAGCGATTGCAAGACAATCGACAGGGGGGAACCACATGTCGAGCTTCGCGCAAAATTTTACTCTCACCGATCCGTTCAACATCCTGCGTCTCATCTGCGGACTATTTTTCATTCCGCATATCTACGGCAAGTTC
>Ga0209118_1001318_pt1 | contig 11710 bp, 11 predicted proteins | sample BlaSpr_A8_Ref_M1_FD_187988 | JGI IMG/M metagenome (GOLD analysis project Ga0209118, IMG submission 187988) | Forest soil microbial communities from Thunder Bay, Ontario, Canada - Black Spruce, Ontario site 2_A8_Ref_M1 (SPAdes) (version 2) | ecosystem: Environmental > Terrestrial > Soil > Boreal...
GAGCCTCTTCCCCCCCGCCTTCTTCCCGGTGTCTTCGCGGGACCACCGGGGCGAGAGCGCGCCGACGAGGGGTGGCGACCGAGCGCCGCCACTTACTCCACCGCCCATTGTGGCCTTGCCGCCGGTGAATGTCTACCTGCGAACCCGAGCCGACCTCCCCGGTCGTGGCATCATCGGCCCATGGCTATCGGTGGTCGGGGGCTGCGGCGGAAGGAAGGCAGGGGCAAGGTCGACGGGTCGACCAGGTTCACGGCCGATCTCGAGATGCCTGGGCTGGCGCACGTCCAGCTGGTGCTCAGCCATCTGCCGAGCGCCCTCATCCGAAGCATCGACGTAAGCGCCGCCCGTTCCGCCCCGGGGGTCCTGGCTGTCGTCATCGGGGCGGACCTGCCCGATGTCGAGGCCGGCGGACCCGACAAGCCGCTTGCCGTGGACCGGGTGTTTTACGCAGGCCAGCCCGTGGCGGCGGTCGTCGCCGAAAGCGAGGCGGCCGCGGCGGACGCCGCTGCCCTGGTGGAGGTCGATTTTGAGCCCCTCCCGACTGTTGCCGACCCCGAGCAGGCCATGCGCGACGGCGCGGCCGAGGTGCTTGAGGCGGCCGCGGACGGCGCCGAGGGAGACGCCTCCATGCACGGTGCGGCGACCGAATCCGAGTCTGAGCCGGTGACCCGGCCTCGCAACGTGAGCTCGGTGGCCACTTACAAGCGTGGCGACGTGGAGGCCGGACTGGCCGCGTCCGAGGTGATCGTCAAGGGGACGTACCGGATCGCCGGCGTGCACCACGGGTTCATCGAGCCGCACGTCTCGATGGTGAGGCCCGAGCCGGATGGAGGCGCCACGATCTGGGCGCCGACGCAGGGCCCGTTCATCGTTCGCGACGAGATCGCCAAGGTCCTGGACGCCGCGCCGCATGAGGTGCGCGTCATCTCGACACCGGTCGGCGGAGGCTTCGGCGGGAAGGTCAGCCTGCTCGAGACGCTCCTGGTCCTGCTGGCGCAGAAGGTCAGACGGCCGGTTCGCCTCTCGCTGACGCGGCAGCAGGAGTTCCTCATGGGTCACCCGGCGCCCGCGGCGCGGTTTGAGATCGAGCTCGGCGCCAAGCGCGACGGCTCCCTGGTCGCGCTGCGCGCGCGCTATCACTACGACAACGGCGCTACGGGCGGCTGGCACGCAGGCATCACAGGCTCTTTCCTGGGGGGCACGTACCGGATTCCCAACTTCGACATCACCGGCTACGAGGTCGCGACGAACAAGACGCCCACCGACGCATATCGAGCGCCGGGCGGACCTCAGGGCTACTTCGCGCTGGAGTCGGCGATGGACGAGCTGGCCTCCACCCTCGAGATCGATCCGATCGAGCTGCGCCTTCGCAACGCTTCGCGCGAAGGCGACCTCAACGCGGACGGCGCACCCTGGCCGCGGATCGCAATGGTGGAGTGCCTCGAGGCCGCGCGCCGCCATCCCCTGTACACGGCGCCGGTCGGCAAGGACGAGGGCGTGGGAGTCGCGCTCGCATCGTGGGGCGGAGCTCGCTCGCCGGCCGCGGCGGGCTGCCGTGTCGAACCCGATGGCATGGTTTCCATCCTCGTCGGGTCGCCCGACATCAGCGGCTCCTCGACCGGGCTTGCGCTGATCGCGGCCGAGGCGTTCGGAGTCTCGCCGGAGAAGGTTCGCGTTGTGATCGGTGATACCTCATTCGCGCCGCAGAGCCCGATGGCCGCCGGCAGCCAGGTCACCTACAGCGTGGGCGGCGCGGTCTGGGAAGCTGCGCTGGAGGCCAGGCGCCAGCTGCTGGAGATCGCAACGGAGGAGCTGGAGGCCGCGCCCGAGGACCTGGACATCGTCGACGGCCGTGTGACCGTCAAAGGCGTGCCCGACCGTTTCGTCGAAATCACCAAGCTGGTAGCGCTCAGCACCGAGTTCATGGGACGCCACCGGCCGATCAACGCAACGGGCCGATCGGCGGTCCAGAGCGCGTCGCCGGCGTTCACGGTCCACATCGCACGGGTTCGCACCGACGCGGAGACGGGCGCGTTCCAGCTGATCGGGTATGCCGCGATCCAGGACGTCGGGCGCGCGATCAACCCGCCCGAGGTGCTGGGCCAGATCCACGGAGGCTCGGTCCAGTCGATCGGGCGGGCGCTCGGCGAGCAGCTTTTCTACGAAGACGGCCAGCTCCGGACGGGCAGCTTCCTGGATTACGAGCTGCCAACCGCGGATCAAATTCCGCTTATCGACGTCGAGCTGATCGAGGTCCCTTCACCGGTCGGCCCGCTGGGCGCCAAGGGCGTCGGAGAACCGCCCGCGATCCCGGCTCCGGCGGCCGTGGCCAACGCCCTGGCGCGGGCAACCGGCATCCGCTTGCGAGAGGTTCCGGTAGACCGCTCGAAGTTGATCAGGTAAGCCCGGCCATGCGGCGCCGCGAGGACGCGCCCGCGTTCGCCGAGAGGGGAAGCCCCGGGTCGTCGATGCGCGCTTACGTATCGCGAACCCTTCCGGAATGCTCGCCGATCCTCGTGTGCAACCGGGCACCGCGGGAGCCGGATCCGGAGGGCGGTGGCTTCAAACGCGGAGCCGGCGGCGTGATCACCGCGCTGCTGACCCTTGCCGAGGCGACCGAGGCTGAATGGGTCGCGTGCGCGCGCAACGATGACGAGCGCCAGATGGCCGCAAGCCAGGGCGCGGCGTTCACGGTGCCGCTGCTGAACTCCACCGGCCGCTTGCACTACGCGGTGCCGACCAGGGAGCAGTACGAGATGTACTACGGCGTGTTCGCCAACCCCGTGCTGTGGTTCATACAGCACTACCTGTGGGACCTGGGCAACGAACCGGTGATCGACGACCGCATCCACGAGGCCTGGACGGACGGTTACGTCGCGGTCAACCGCCAGGTGGCTGAGAAGGTGGTCAAGGTCGCGCGCGACGCGCCGAGGCGACCGTTGGTCCTCGTGCACGACTATCAGCTGTACCTGGTTCCAGGATTCGTACGCAAGGCGTTGCCGGACGCGATGCTGCAGCACTTCGTCCACGTCCCATGGCCGACACCGCAGTACTGGAAGGTGCTTCCGAAGCCGATGCGCGACGCCATTCTCGAGGGATTGCTGGGATGCGACATCGTCGGCTTCCAGTCGAGCCTGGACGTGCGCAACTTCTTGCTGACCTGCGAGGAGAACGCCGGTCTCCAGGTGGATGAGAAAGAACGCGCCGTTTTCTTCGGCGGCCGGGTGGTTTACGCGCGCCACTACCCCATCTCGATCGATGTCGCGACCACCTCACGACTGGCCTCGTCGCGCGGGGTCAAGCGGCAGGAGCGCGACATGGCGACCTGGCGTCCACCGCAACTCATCGCGCGCATCGACCGTACGGATCCGTCGAAGAACATCGTTCGCGGATTCATCGCCTACGACAAGCTCCTGCGCTACCACCCTGAGCTGCGCGGTCAGGTCCAGTTCTGGGCCTTCCTGCAGCCGTCGCGCCAGGACGTCGCCGTCTACAGCCGCTACCTGCGGACGATCCGGCAGACGGTCGGTCGGATCAACAGCGAGTTCGGCACCGATTCGTGGCTTCCGGTTCGCCTGGAGATCGGCGAGAGCGAGCGCAAAGCGGTCGCATCGCTGAAGAACTTCGATGTCCTGGTAGTCAATCCCGTGTACGACGGGCTGAACCTCGTGGTGAAGGAAGGCGCGCTTGTGAACGCGACAAACGGTGTGATCGTGCTCTCGGAAAACGCGGGAGCGCATGAAGAGCTCCACGAATTCGTGCTTTCGATCAACCCATTCGACGTGGAGGCGACGGCGGCGGCGATGTATGCCGGACTCACGATGGCTCCGGAGGAGCGGCGCCGTTTGAACGAGGGGGCGCGCGAGGTCGTGCGCAGCAACGACATCACGCGCTGGATCAGCCGGCAGGTGCAGGACCTGCGCGACCTGGTCGTGTCGCCTGTCCGTTCCTGGACGATGCGGTAGCGGCGGCTAGCGGCGGCCGCGCTCGGTTCGGGTCGCCACCGCGAGGAGCCCGGCGAGAACGCCGCCCTCGAACAAGCCATAGAAGACCGAGCGCAGAATCGCCTGGTTGAATGGACCGACGTTGAGCAAGAAGGTCAGCACCGCAAAGACTGGGAATGAGATCGCCAGCTGCTTCCACGTGTCGAGTCCCTCCCACCAGAGGACGATTCGAGGCGGCGGCTGGGGAGCCTGGCTCATGGCGTTGGCAACATTGTTCCTGCTCGGCGTAGCCGCGTGCGACCCGCTGACCGGCACCGGCCCCGGAACGCAACCTGATCCGAAGACGTTCATCAAGGTCGACGCTGCGACGCACGCCGCTGTTGTCACGTTGATCGCGGGCCATCCGGCCACCGACAACCAGTTCAACTACGACGGGTACAGCAGCGGCGCCCTGGTGCTGACGGTCCCCGCGGGGTGGGAGGTGACGATCCAGTGCCTGAACCACGGCACGGTGCCCAACTCGTGCGCGGTGGTGGCCGACGGCAAGGCCGGCGAGCCGCTGCAGGCCGGGTGGTCGACGTCGGACCCTCAGCGCGGACTCGATCCAGGCCAGTCGTCCGGCTTCGCCTTCACACCGACCCAGACGGGCAGCTACCGCATCGCGTCGCTGGTCGGCGGGAGCGAGGCGAGCGGGATGTGGCTGGACTTCGAAGTCACCAACGATGGTGTGCCGACTCTCGTCGCACCCTGAGAGGTTGATGGACCTCCCCCCATCCGGCCGGCCGCTGCGCGGCGGGTCACCTTGCGCGCAAAGCGGCGATGAGGATGGGACTTACTGATTGCCCCCTGCGGGGGAAGGGAGACCTGCTAAGAAGGGGAGTTCGCCTCCGCCCAGTCGACCATCTCGTTGAGGAAGACTGCTGCCTCCTCCGTGCCCGAGACCACGAGGTCGCAGTGGTCGAAGAGGTGCGCCGGCGCTTCAGGCGAGCCTACCCCGATGCACATGTGGGGGACCTCGGTGGAGCTCACGTAATCGAACATCGAGCGGTCGTTCTCGTCGTCTCCGAAGCACACGACGCCGCCCGGATCTTCACCCGGCAGCAGGGCGGCGAGCGCGCTGCCCTTCCCCGCTTTGGGCGCATGGACCTCGATGACCTTGCGGCCGAGGTAGGCCGCTAGCGGCCGTCCTTCCAGGAAGGGCTGGATGATCGCCAGCATCTCCTCCCCGCTCAGGTTCGTGTTGCGAAAGTGGATCGCGCTGCTGGCGGGCTTGATCTCGAGCCAGGCGCCCGGGATGCGCTCGAGCAGGACCGTGACATCCGAGTTGAACTGCTCCAGCGCTTCCTTGTGGGCCTTGCGAGGTATGGCCATGCCGCTGTCACCGATCAGGCGGACGCCGGAGATCGGGACGAGGGCCTCGAGCTGCTCGTACGTGCGGCTGCTCAGGACGATGACGTCGGCCAGCAGCCGGACGAGCCGGCTCAGCGCCTGGAGCGCCTCAGGCCTCGCCACCGTCTGGGCGGGGTCCGGGACGATGTCGGCGAGCGTGCCATCGAAATCGGTGACGAGGACGACTTCACTGGGCGGGACCGCCGCCACGGGCGAATTCCGCCAGGCGCCTATCAGCTCACCGGCCTGCAGCATCACTCAATTTGTAGCAGGGCGGTGGCGCTCGACGATCGCGGCGAACCTCGTGTCCGGCGGCAGGGTGCCCAATGAGTGGCCCCAGTCGCCCTCCAGGCGGGAGGCGCAGAAGGCGCCGGCGACCGCCGGGTCGCCGTACCGGATCAACAGCGAACCCTGCAGCACGACGGCCATCTCTTCAACCACCCGGCGCGCTCGGGTCTCGGGCTCGGCGACGTTTGCGAGCTCGGACTTTAGGTCGGCGACCGCCCGGTCCAGCCGGATGTCGGAACCCCTGGCGAGCTCCACCTCGGCGAGGAACGCGGCGACCGATTCCGGCTCGCGGCCCATCGCGCGCAGGACGTCGAGGGCGTTGACGTTCCCTGAGCCTTCCCAGATCGAGTTGAGCGGCGCCTCGCGATAGAGGCGCGGCATGATCGATTCTTCGACGTAGCCGTTGCCGCCATGGCATTCGAGCGCTTCGGCAACGACGGCGATCGCGCGCTTGCACACCCAGTATTTGGAAACAGCCAGCGCCAGACGGCGAAACTGCGATTCTGCGGAGTCAGAGGCTCGGTCGAAGGCTCCGGCCAGCCGCATCATCAGGATCGTGGTGGCTTCTGACTCGACCGCAATGTCCGCGAGCACGTTGAGCATCAGCGGCTGTTCGCTGAGCAGCTTTCCGAATGCGCTGCGGTGAGCCGTGTGGTGCGTCGCCTGAGCCACGGCTTGTCGCATTAGAGAGGCCGATCCGATCACGCAGTCGAGGCGCGTGTGGTTGACCATCTCGATGATGGTCCGCACTCCTCTCCCCTCTTCCCCGACCATCTCCGCCCACGCGTCCACCAGCTCGATCTCCGCGGACGCATTGGACCGGTTGCCCAGCTTGTCCTTGAGACGCTGGATGTGAAAGCGGTTGAGCGTGCCGTCCGGCAGCACCCGTGGCAAAAGGAAGCACGTCAGCCCGCGGGGCGCCTGAGCGAGCACTAGAAACGCGTCGCACATCGGCGCCGAGCAAAACCACTTCTGGCCGGTGAGAAGATATCCACCGTCCAGCGTCGGCTCGGCGCGGGTGGTATTGCTTCGAACGTCTGAGCCACCCTGTCTCTCGGTCATCGCCATGCCGAAAAGCGCGCCTCGCTTGGTCGAAGCGGGACGCAGGCCCGGGTCGTAGTCGAGGGTTGTCATCAGAGGTTCCCAGGTTGCGGCGAGGTCCCCTTGCTTGCGGAGGGCGGGCACCGCCGCATAGGTCATGGACACCGGGCAGCCGTGACCGCCCTCGACCTGCGACCAGACGTAGAACGCGGCGGCGCGGGCCGCGTGGGCGCCGGGACGCGGCTCGCGCCACGGGAGGGCATGGAGCCCGTGGCCAACGGCCACCTCCATCAGCCGGTGCCACGCGGGATGGAACTCGACCTCGTCGATCCGGTTCCCGAACCGATCGTGACTCCGCAGCACCGGCGGGTGGGCGTTGGCCTGGAAGCCCCAGTCGATCGCCTGCTGCGTGCCCGCGAGACGGCCCAGCTCGTCAACCATGTCCTGGGCCCACGACCCGCCTTCCCGTTCGAGCGACTCGCGCAGGGGCGCGTCGGCCTCGAAGAGGTTGTAGTCGACGAGCGGCGGCGGCTGATTCGAGTTCGTCTTCACTGCTGGTACAAGAGTGCGCCTTCCCCCATCCGGCCGGCCGCTTCGCGGCGGGTCACCTTGCGCGCAGAGCGGCGTTAAGGATCGGACTCACTGATTGCCCCCTGCGGGGGAAGGGAGACTGTCTGCTATTTCGCGCAGGGCGGCGACGTGGCGCTCGAAGGCGCGCCTGCCCTCGCGTGTCAGAGAGAGCCAGGTCCTACCCCGCTTGCCGACGAACCCCTTGTCAACCTTCACGTAGCCGGCTTGCTCGAGCAGGCTCACCTGCTTCGACAGCATCGAGTCGGTCACCTCGACATGGTCGCGGACGAAGCTGAACTCGACCTTGCTGGCCGCGAACAGCAACGCGGCGATGGAAAAGCGAACTGGGTGGGCGAGCAGATCGTCCAGCGCGTGACGGGGATGGCTCAACGCCGCAAGATCAGCCACCCTGCGACGAGCAGAGGGATGACGGCCACCACGACGCTGACACCGAAGTGATAGCTCGGTTGGGTTAACGCCCACCATCGCGTAGTGATGCTCACCCCGACGACGATTCCATTCCAGAGGCCGAATGCCCCGATACCGCCGAAGTACAGGAGAATCCCGGTGCGGCTGTAGGCTCGAATTCGCAAGAAGACGATTACGAGTCCGACCAACCCAACCACCATGATGGCGAGGATCGCGGACCCAATAACGGGACCGCCTCGACGCGGGTCCTGCAGAGTGCTCATGAGAGCCCCGACAGCCAGGTACATCGCCGCGATGCCCAGCACGATCCATCCGAGCTGATGATCCGCGTGCCGCAGGCGGACAGCCTGGCTGTTTGCCTCGGCGAGTGCGGCCTGGGCTTCGCGGGGTGTTGGACCTGACTCGCTCATGGCGCGCACGATAGCACTCACTTGCCATTTTGGCAAGTCCTTTCCGAATCGGTAACTATTGGAGGGCTTGTCTCGTGATGTCGGCCACCAGGCGCAGCTGCTCTTTGCGTTCGGCGGGGTCGAACACCATCGGCGAGACGAGGAGCGTCTCGACTCCGGCGTCGGCGAAGGAGCGGATCCGCTCCTTCGCCCGTTGAGGCGTCCCCGCGATGCTGACCGCGTCGATCAGGTCGTCGGGCAGCGCGAGCATCGCCTCGGTCTTGCGTCCGGCCAGGTACAGCTCCTGCACCTGTGCCGCCTCACGCTCGAATCCGTACGAAGAGACCAGGCGGTTGTAGAAGTTCTGCTCCCGCGAACCCATGCCTCCCACGTACAGCGCGAGCATCGGTCGCATCGAGTTGCGGGCGACGTCGACGTCGTCTCCGATCATCACGTTGACCGTGGGACAAACGCGGAAACCGTCGAGCGAGCGGCCTGCACGCGCCGCCCCCTCTTCCAGCGGCACTCGCAGCTCGGCGGTGTGCTCTGGGGAGAAGAAGACGGGCAGCCAGCCGTCCGCAATCTCGCCCGCGAGCGCCACATTTTTCGGTCCGAGCACCGCGAGAAAGATCGGGATGCTGTCCTGCACCGGCCGGATCGTGAGCTTGAGCACCTTGCCGGGTCCGTCGGGCAGCGGAAGCTCGATGGTCTCGCCGTGGAACTCGACCTTCTGGTGCGCGAGCGCCATCCGCACCACGGCGACGTACTCGCGCGTCCGTTGAAGCTGCTTGGCGAATCGCACGCCGTGCCAGCCCTCGGAGACCTGCGGCCCGGACGTGCCGAGGCCGAGGAGCATCCGGCCGCCCGACAGCTGGTCGATGGTCGCGGCGGTCATCGCGGTCATCGCGGCGCTGCGCGCCGGGATCTGGAAGATGCCGGCGCCGAGCTTGATCCGGGAAGTTCCGGCGGCCAGCCAGGCCAGCACCGTCGCGGCGTCCGAGCCGTACGCCTCGGCCGCCCAGAGCGAGTCGTAACCCAGCTCCTCGGCCGTGCGCGCGAGGTCGAGCTGGTCCGCGGCGGTAAGCCCAAAACCCCAGTAGCCGACGTTGACTCCCAGCTTCACGGAACGAGTGTATTGTCGTCTGGGGTAAAGACTCGACCCCGGAGGGATTTGAAATGGCAATGGGGGGTCCAGGACTCATGTTCGGAGGAGCTCTCTTCTTCCTGTTTGGCTTTGTAGTTGTCGTAGCAGTGGTGATCGCCGTGATCGTCATGGCGATTCACGCTACGACTCGGCCCGCTTACCCAACCGGCGCTCCGCCGATGCAGATGGGCGCAGCTCCGCCCCCGGCTCGCGAAACGCCCCTGGAAATCCTCGCGCGGCGGTTCGCCTCAGGCGAGATCACCGCCGAGGACTATCAGAAGGCGAGGGACCTCCTGGAGGGCGGCGGAAAGACTTAAGACTTACCCGGCGGCCGGAAAGAAGGTCTGGTAGAGAAGAAATACGTTGAGGCCGATGATCACGGACGCGACGGCGTAGGCGGCCCAGCTCGTGAGGCGGTGGTTGACCAGGTTGCCCATGAGCTTAGGGTCGCGGCAGAAGATGACGAGCGGGATCAGCGCGAACGGGATCCCGAACGATAAGAAGACCTGGCTCAAGACCAGCGCGTGCGACGGGTCGAAGTGGATCCCGATCACGACCATCGCGGGCACCATCGTGATCGCCCGCCGCAGGAAGATCGAGATCTTGTAGTGGATGAAGCCCTGCATGACCACCTGTCCGGCGAGGGTGCCGACCGACGAGGAGGAGACGCCGGAGGCGAGCAGCGCGATGCCGAAAACCAGCCCGGCGTGCGCGCCCAGGTAATGGTCGAGCCCGTTGAAGACCTGGCCCAGGTCATTGCCCACGTTGGTGAGGCCGCGAGCATGAAACACGGAGGCTGCCAGGGTCAACATCGCCATGTTTATGAGCCCCGCGATCCCCATCGCGATCATGACGTCGATGAGCTCGAACTTGAAGATCTTGAACTTGGCGCCCGGGTTGGCGCCGACGATTCGCTTCTGTGTGAGCGCCGAGTGGAGGTAGATGACGTGCGGCATCACGGTGGCGCCGATGATGCCGACAGCCAGCAGGAGTGAGGCGTTGCCGTCGAGCCGCGGAACGAAGGTGCCGCCGAGAATCGCCGGCACCGAAGGTCCGCTGCGGAAGACCTCGAGGCCGAAGGCGATCACGATCACGCCGACCAGCCCGGCGATCGTCGCCTCGAGGCGGCGAAAACCCCAGGCCTGCAAGCCCAGGATGCCGAAGGCGAGAACCCCGGTCAGAAGTCCCGCGATGAAGAGCGGGATTCCGAAGACCAGATTCAGTCCGAGGGCGGCGCCCACGAACTCGGCGAGGTCGGTCGCCATCGCGATGAGCTCCGCCTGCACCCACAGGAAGATGACAAACGGACGCGGGAAGCGGTCGCGACACACTTCAGGCAGGCTCATTCCAGTCGCGATGCCGAGCTTGGCGCTCATGGACTGGATGAGCATTGCCATGAGGTTCGCCGCCAGGACCACCCACAGCAGCATGTAGCCGAACTGCGAGCCGCCGGCCATGTTGGTGGCGAAGTTGCCAGGGTCGACGTAGGCGACCGCGGCGATGAACGCGGGCCCAAGAAAAGGCAGCACCGCCCGCAGGCCGCGGCGTTCGCCGTTCAGCGATCGCTCGGCGGCCCACAGCACGCGGGCCTCGCCTGGAAGGGCGCCTTCCACTCCAAGCACCTGCCGCTCGGCCGGTGGAAGTAATGTCCTGACGACCTTAACGGCCACTGCTGCGCACCCCTTCGACGAAGATCGCGCGGGCGAGCCCGAGCGGGACATTTACGCGACGGCCACTGATTCGAACGGCGATCGGGCCCTCGAACTTGCTCTCGCCCACGATCTCCATCCGCGTTCCGGGCAGCAGGTTGCGGCGCTCCAGCTCGCGAAGCCGGCTCGGGTCTTCGTCTGACACGCCCTGCACGACGACCTTCTCCCCTACCCGGCATTCGCTGAGGGGCCGGTCGCTAAGGGGCCGGACCTTGCCGGCGAGGGTTGGGATGGCGTGGCCGTGCGGATCGAGCTCGGGACGGCCCAGGAGCTCGAAGATCCGCTGCTCCATGCGCTCCGAGATGACGTGCTCCAGCCGCTCGGCCTCGTCGTGAACCTCGTCCCAGCTGTAGCCCAGCACCTGCACGAGGAACATTTCGAGCAGGCGGTGGTGCCGGACCAGCTCCAGGGCGACCTTTCGCCCCTCGCGAGTCAGCTGCTGGCCGCGGTAGCGGTCGTGCTCGACGAGGCCTTGCGAGGTGAGGCGCGTCACCATCTCGCTGACGCTTGGAGAGGAGATGCCCAGCCGCTGAGCAAGCTCGCGCGTGGGCACCGGCCGCTGGTCGCCGTGAAGTTGATAGAGGGCTTTGAGGTAATCCTGCTGGGAGCGGGTGAAGGTGCTGCGACGCTCGAGCTGCTCGACCAACCTGCCTAGGCACCCCTAATCTGGGTTGCGGGCTTGCCTATCATTAGAGATAGGATAGCCTAATTCTTGGTCTGAATCCTTTTCTTTGAGCATTTTTGGTTTGCGCACCTCCCCCCATCCGACCAGCCGCTACGCGGCGGGCCACCTTCCCCCTGCGGGGG
>Ga0209118_1001319_pt1 | contig 11690 bp, 8 predicted proteins | sample BlaSpr_A8_Ref_M1_FD_187988 | JGI IMG/M metagenome (GOLD analysis project Ga0209118, IMG submission 187988) | Forest soil microbial communities from Thunder Bay, Ontario, Canada - Black Spruce, Ontario site 2_A8_Ref_M1 (SPAdes) (version 2) | ecosystem: Environmental > Terrestrial > Soil > Boreal...
GGGCCCAAGGTCCCCTCTCCACCTCCCTGTTAAACTACCTGCGCGCACAGGCCGACTCCTACGATTCTTTTATCTTCTTCGGGTATCTTTATGCGACGAGTTACTTCGGGCTCCCCATTGTTCGGGATAAAGCCTTCCTCGCGCCGCTCGCCCACGATGAGTGGACCATCTACTTTAATATGTGGGACCGCTTCTTCGCTTTGCCGAAAGCCTTCATCTTCAACACCGAGGCCGAACGCCAGTTAGTTCGGCAACGATTCCCTCGCCTTGCCCAGGACGGCCCCGTCATTGGCGTTGGCATCGAACCTCCGAAGCACCTCGAGCCCGGAAGCTTTCGCATGCGCTACGGGATAACTGAACCCTTTCTTCTTTATGTCGGTCGCATTGACGAATCAAAAGGATGCGACGCGATGTTTGACTACTTCGTCCGCTGGAAGCGCGAAACCGGCAGTCCCCATAAGTTGGTCCTGCTGGGCACGGAAGTGATGCCCGTTCCGTTCCACGACGACATCATTCATCTTGGCTTTGTCGGCGAGCAAGAGAAGTGGGAGGCGATGCTTGCTTGCGACTGGCTTATCATGCCTTCTCCACACGAGAGTCTGTCGATGGCTCTCTTAGAAACCTGGAGCGTTGGCCGGCCCGCCCTCGTCAACGGCGCTTGCGCTGTGCTGACCAGCCACTGCCGTGAATCCAACGGTGGCCTATGGTATCATGACTTTCGAGAGTGGAGCGCCGCCTTATCGATCGCTGATGAAGGCACAAAACAGGCTCTCGGCCGGCAAGGACAAGCCTATGTGCAACGATGTTACTCCTGGGAACGAGTTGAACGCCATTACCTGGCACTCCTCGACTGCCAACCTAACGCTTCCGATGTGACTTCGCCTTTGACGCTGTGACCCTCGAACCCTCTCCTGTGTCGACGCATGCGGCTGCCGGGATCCAGCGGTGGCCACGCTTCTTCGTCCTTTGGTCCTGCATCGCAGCCCTCTTGATCGGGAGTCATCTGGGCTTCTACTTCAAACAACCGTACTACGAAGGCGGCGACTTTGCGGCCAACGCCTTGCAAATCAGGAAAGCAAAGGTGTTCCACGAATTTTACGGCAACTATTCCAGATGGGGATTTCACCATCCTGGACCTGCCTTCTTTTACACTTACGCGGCGGGAGAGGTATTGCTTTTCGATACCCTCAAGGTCGTGCCGGCCCCGTTCAATGCTCATTTGCTCGCAGGTGTCATTCTTCAGTCGCTTTTCCTCGCCTGGGCAGTGGCGATTGTCTCCAAACACGTGCGCCGGCCGTTGCTTGTTCCCTTGCTCCTTGTTTTCGCCGGATTGCATTTCGGGATGGTGAATTTTAGCGTGCCCGATAGCGCTTTTGAAAGCATCTGGCCTCCCTACGTCCTCCTTGGTCCATTCGTTTGTTTCTTGGTAGCCAGCGCTTCTGTGGCGAGCGGCGATGCCGGCGATCTTGTGCCCATGGCTTTGGCGGGGAGTTTCCTGGTGCATGGCCATGTCGCCCAACCGCTCTTTGTAATCCCCCTCGCCCTCCTGGCATATGTTGTCCTCGCCTTCCACCATAAGAGGTCACTCTCGAGTTTACTCCGGTCATCTCCTTACGCTCATGCCGCGGCGGCGGGCATCGTGCTCGTGTTCCTGCTCCCGATCGCTCTTGACGCTCTCCGCGGAGGACCAAGCAATCTCAGCATGGTCCTCACGCATTTTGGCAAGCACTCGGACGATCACAAGACTTTGCTCCAATCCCTCACCTACTTTGTCTCGTTTTTCTTCTATGTCTCGAATCCTGAAATCATCTGCGATCGCCTGACAGCCGCCAGTGCCGTTCAGTTAGGGCTTCGATGGCCTTTCCTTCTGATGTGGTACTTGCTCGGAATGCTCGCCTCAGTCCTCCCGCGTCTTGGCAGCTCACAACGCGACCTTCGCTCCGGACCCTTTGTCCGTTGGCTGGCGATCTTTTTCGTAATAGCCTGTTTGCTGACAATCGCCTGGGGAATGTTGATAACAGGCCAGATGTTTGCCTTTAACTCCTACTTCAATTACGGCCTTTTGTTTGTCCCATTCATTCTCGTTGCTGTCGCGCTGGCGACCTTGCCCTGGTTGCAGCGAGCGACTTATATTTCCCGGGCGCTCCTGATCGTGTCCATTCCTCTCGGCTTGCTTGCGGCCAGGAACTTCAACTGGTCTTCTGATATTCCAACCATATCGCGCGACACCAAGATCTGGTCCGACCAAGTGCGGACTGCGGCCCAGGCAGACAAACAGGGCGTTCTGGTCAAGTTCTTATCTTTCGAACATAGCGATTGGCCCTGGGCAGCCGGCGTTGCGCTGGCCTTGCAACGAAGCGGCTGCGACTATGCCGTGCCAGAGGGTTGGGAATTTATGTTCGACTCCAAGCACGTGGCGAATCTAACGGATGCTCTTACTCGACACGCGGCCGCCTTGTGGAAGGTCCGATCGCCGGCCGTGGCGGGACAGAACTGGATATCCTACACACCGCCCTCGGTGAATCCCGCAGATTCGGAGATTTCGTTTTCAGGACCGGGAGCGAACGCCAAGGACTTTGTTATTTCCGGGTGGGACGTTTCGACGGGTCCCTTCTCCTGGAGCACCGGTAATAGCGGTCTCTTGTATTTCACTGTTCTTCCCGCTTCCGCGGATGTAGAGGTTGAGGTCGAGGTGTTTCCGGAAGAGTTTTCCAGCCCCAAGACTCAGCGGATGTCGGTTTCGTTCAACAATGCGCTCCTGCAATCGTTTCAAATTAGCCAGCGTTCTGTCTTGAAGCTTCGCATTCCGGCCCAGCAGTGGAATAGCCGCGCCGTCGCCAGTATGGCTTTCCAATTCCCTGATGCGATCTCGCCCAGCGCCGCTGGAGTTTCCGCGGATCCGAGAATACTTGGCTGTGGATTTGTCCGGATAAGCTTTCACCTGGCGCAAACTTCGGAATAATCCCCAACCGGCTAACTAGCCTTCATAAATGGTTACCAAAAGTGCACTATCGCGACGTGGTAAAATTTCTCATCCTGCCGGCGGATGGGTGTTGAGGCTAAACCATTATCTCGATTCGTTTGGCTTTATGGTGCTGTTCCTCGCCGGGCTTACCATACTTTACCTGCTCGCCTATCTCGGGCACCCCGTGTTGCCGGGTAACGATCCCTCCGCGCCGATAGGTTGGTGGGGTTGGTGGGACCAGGGGCAATACCTCAAATGCACCGCCGCGCTGTCCCAGGGCCAATTAACTCCGGATACCTATTGGTATCCGCTGGGCTATCCGCTCATCGGCGCTTTATTTTACCATTGGGCCCCGCAACACGCCTTTCTCATTCCGAATCTCGCGTTCGTCCTCGGCAGCACTTTCCTGTTTTACAAAATCAGTCGCAGGCTTGTAAGCCCTCTCGAGGCAATTCTACTGATATTGACCTTTATCGGGTCCTATCTTGGCCTCTTGCAGATGACGTTAGTCGAACCGTGGAACACAACCCCAACTCTTTTCCTAGCGTACCTGATCATTTTCCTGGTTGGATTCCGCCAGCCGAGCGCGAGAAGATTGCTCGCGGCTTTCGTCTGTGTCGGTCTTATCTTCGTCTGCCGGCCAGGGGACGCTTTTTGTATGGCGGCTGTGCCTGCGATTGCGATACTGGGAGTGCCGCGCTGGAGGACCAGGATGTTCGTGGGACTGGCTGGCATCGGCATAGTTGGCGCGTTCGTGCTGATAATCTTATATGTCAATCACGCCGTCTTCGGCACCTGGCGGACTCCTTATGATAGGATCCACGAGGAAATGGGCGTTGGTTCTTACTCGGTGCCCTCCAAGGCCTTCGGATTATTGATCGATGGCGACACGATTTTCCGCGAGCCTCAGGCGGCGCTCGTGCGTCACTTCCCGTGGGCGGTGCTGGTAGTTCCGGGCGCTGTCTATCTGCTACTTCGATACAAGGCACAAGCCCTTGGTATCCTCCTGAGTGTCCTTGCCACTTACGGGTTGTATTTTCTTTACAACGATTTCTGGCCCAGCACGGTTTATCGTTATCACGGCATTCACTACTTGCTTTGGACTATTCCGTTTATGGTCCTGGCGACTTATTTCAGTGTGAAAGAGGCATGGAAGCATAAACTCGGACGCTGGAGCTACCTGTCCGTGCCCTTACTGCTTTTTCCTGTGTTCTTTGTCTACCTAAGGGAGCGCACCATAGGTTCGTTGCCTAACACTTTACCGGTGGTCATTCACAGTGAGACCACGGCCGAACCGGTGGATTGGATATTCTGCGAGGGAGCCTACGCGTGTCCCGATCTTGTCGCCGAGGGCAGGCGCTTGATTCGAAAGGGTGATTTTGAAGATTCCCTGCGGCCGGACGGAACTATTATTCTTCTATCCACCAAGCTGCGCTACTCTCCGATCCAGGTGGATCCGGGGGCGCTTTCAGGATTGCGTCAGATCAAGTATGGAAACCTTCATTGGACTGTCCGGTGGAAGCGACCAAAGGAAAGCACAAACTAATGGAGCACGAGCGGGGCTGGCGCGCACGGACCGACTGGTACTGGATGACGCTCCTTCTTTGCCTCGTGGCCGTGACCTGGTGCGCCGCTTATAATCGCTGGACCGCGACGGCATGGGCTACTCCGGTCTCCTACGACGAAGATACCTGGTTCCAATTGGCCACGACAAAGGCGTTCGCCAGTGGAGAGGCGCCTCCGATTTTTCCCAAATACCCGGCATCGCTGGGAACGCCGTTTTCGGCAAATTGGAACGATTACCCAAGCGTCGAGGAAGGCATGTTTGTTTGGACCGGCGTGCTGGCGCGCGTTTTTGGACTTCTGACCGGCGCTAATGTTGCGCTCCTTTCCGCTTCTTTGCTGGCCGCGGCGAGCTTCTACTTCGCCTCTCGGCAGCTCGGCTGTCATCCTTTTTTCTCCGTGGCGGGAGCCGCCCTCTTCTCACTCAGCCGCTTTGCCTTCGCGCGCAGTTTGCACCACCTAAGCCTTACGTATTACTGGCATCTGCCGCTTGGCGTGCTCGTCATTTGGTCCTGTCTGACCCGGCCAACGATCCATCGAGAGCGCCGGTTAGTTCTTTTCTGTGTCGCGGTAGCTGTCCTGCACGGCGTGCAGAATATTTATTACACCGGGATGTTTCTTCAGTTTCTGGTTGGAGTCTCGTGCTATTTCGCGCTGCGCCGGGAGCCCTGGCGGCGAACCGTTTTCCCGCTGCTTCTAGCTGTCGTTGCTGTGTTCATCGTCGGTTTGATGAATGTCGATACCCTCTCCTCCAGGCTCGTCAACGGCCCGAACCCGTTCGTGATCGTGCGCAATTATGCCGGCGTGGAGCTTTACGGCCTAAAACCGATTGAGCTGATCGTGCCGGTGGTCCATCGCATCACTGCTCTGGGGGACTGGGGGATGAGCCATTACGCGAAGCAGGCGTACGTGGTCGGCGAAGTAGGATCTCCTTACTTGGGAATAGTCGGGATCGCCGCTCTTTTGCTTCTCCTCTGGAAGGCCATCCGCCACCTGGTCGGTCAAAATCTCAAGCAAGTGCCCTTTTATCTTTGGTTCCTGCTCTGGATCTTATCCTTCTCGGTTATAGGTGGCATCAACGCGCTCGCGGCGGTTTGCGGCCTGGTTTTGTTCCGATGCACCAATCGGTACAGCATAGTCATTCTGACTCTCGTTTTGCTTTACCTGGTTCGCTACCTCTCCTCGCGGACTCGGAGCTGGACGTGGGCGCCGATTTCCATTTTGGCCGGATCGATCATGGTCCTGGGCCTTCTGGACCAGATCCCTTCCTCTCCCGCATGGGCGTCGATTGCCGAGACGCGCAAAGTTATCCGGGCAGACGCGCGGCTGGCAGCGAACCTGGAAGCGAAGTTGCCCGCGCACGCCATGATCTTTCAACTTCCGATCATGGACTTCCCGGAAGTGTCTCCAATTCGCGGAGTCGTTAGTTACGAACACTTCAGACCCTACCTCTACTCGCGCCATCTTCGTTACTCCTACGGAAGCGACAAAGGAAGAACGCGTGAACGATGGCAAAGCGAGGCGGAGCGATTCGGCGCGCCCCGTCTCATCGGCATCCTGGAGCAATACGGTTTCTCGGCGATCCTTATCAACCGGAAAGGTTATGAGGATGGAGGCGCCGGTCTGCTCGAGGAGCTACGATCCCTCGGCAGGACAAATCTCCTGGTGGAATCGGCTGAGTTCATTTGCGCGGCGCTGACGCCCGCGACGCGACCAATCCTTCCGCCTGACTTCGATGAAAATTGGTATGACCTGGAAGGAAATGCCAATCACGACTGGCGCTGGAGCTCCGGTGACGCATCGATCGTGCTTTACAACTCCGAGTCCGGGCCAAGGCAAGCGCACCTCTCCTTTCGCCTGGAAACCTTGCAGCCGAGGCGCGTGGAGATAGCGCTGGCTTCCAGGCAAATCTATGTCGACTCACTTCAGCCTGGGGCGGCTGCTCAACCGATTGATCTAACCGTTATGCTTTCGCCCGGGAAAAATCTGGTGCGTTTTAAGAGTAGCGCGCCTGGAGTTATCACGGGAACGGGCGATCCGAGGAAGCTCGCCTTCGCCTTGCATGACTTTCGGCTGCTCGAATGATCGAGCGGAACTTGACGATTCCCCGCAACGCACTGCTAGTCGACGTACTTCTGCGCGATCGGCATCCGGCGGCCGAGGCCGAAGGCGCGGCTAGTAACCTTTAGGCCGGGAGCGGCCTGCTCGCGCTTGTATTCGTTGATGTCCACCCGGCGCTGCACCCATCGCACTGTCTTCTCCTCGAACCCATGGGCAATGATATCCCGCGCGCTCAGGTTTTCCTCCACGTAGAGCCGCAGGATTTCGTCGAGCACATCATACGGCGGAAGACTCTCCTGATCGGTCTGGCCAGGCTTCAATTCCGCGCTGGGCGGTTTCTCAATCGTTGAGACGGGAATGATTTCTCTCTCCCGATTCATCCAACGGGCCAGTTGATACACCATCGTTTTTGGCACATCGCTGATCACCGCAAGGCCGCCAGCCATATCGCCATAGATAGTGCAGTAACCTACGGCCAGCTCGCTCTTGTTGCCGGTCGTGAGAAGCAAATGGCCGAACTTGTTCGAGAGCGCCATCAGGGTCATGCCGCGGAGGCGCGACTGCATGTTCTCTTCCGTCGTGTCTTCGGGAAGGCCGGCGAAAATCTCCGTGAATTGTGCCTTGAACGCGGCGAAGGCGTTCGCAATCGGAATTTGGAGGCACTTGATACCGAGGTTTCGCGCAAGCGCGAGCGCGTCGTCGATGCTCCCGCGCGAAGAGTAAGGACTGGGCATCGACACGCCCAGCACGTTCGCCGGGCCAAGCGCATGCACCGCGATCGCTGCGACCACGGCCGAATCGATGCCTCCACTCAACCCCAGCACGGCCGACTTAAAGTTACACTTGGCCAGGTAATCTCGAAGACCTAACGAGAGCGCGTCGAAAAGGTCCTCTGAGATATCGCGTTCTTCGAGAACGATCGGTTGCGCGGTGCCGGTCTCGACGATTTCCTCAGCTATGCGGAATGCAGGGAGCTGCGCGATCAACTCGCCGGCGGAATTCACGGCGATCGAATTGCCGTCGAAGACCAGTTGGTCGTTTCCGCCGACTGCGTTGCAATAACAGATCGGCCGTTGATGCGCGCGGGCCAACGACGTGACCATTTCACGCCGGATGGCCGGCTTGTTCAAGCTGAACGGCGACGCGCTCAGATTCAGAATGATCTCGGCCCCCTGCTCCACCAAGGCACGGACCGGCTCAATGTCGTAGAAAGGACGCGGCAGATAATGCTCGGTCCAGATGTCCTCGCAGATCGTGACGCCGATCTTCTTCGTGCCCAGGAGCAAGGGCGCCACGCTATGAGCCGGCTCAAAATAGCGGTCTTCATCGAAAACGTCGTAGGTCGGCAGGAGCGACTTGTGCGTTTTCGAAATAGGAGCGCCCGCCTGAAGCAAGGCAGCGGCATTATGAAAAGGTTTCCCGCGCCCTTGATTGCGTTCGACGTAGCCGACCAGCAGCGCAGCGCCGGCGCGGACGTGCGCGTGGAGTTTTTGCAGGACCTCAAGATTCTGCGGAACGAACCGGGACTTGAAGAGAAGGTCCTGGGGCGGATAACCGGTAATGGCGAGCTCCGGCGTAAGGACCAGCTCCGCGCCAGCGGCGGCCAACCGCTCGTAGGCGCCGAGAATTTGCTCAAAATTGCCGTTGAGATCGCCGACGGTAGGATTGATTTGAGCAAAACCGATCTTCATGCCGTGCCCTGCAGGTTATGCGCGGCGCGGCGGTCGGCAATCGCTTTCGAGCCCGGCTACGGCTTGGCTTTGAGGCTCATCGTGGGGGCAGTATGCTTGTAGCCTTTGTTCAGAGCGTCGTCCGCGCCTTCGACAAAGACTTTGCCCCATTGAATGAGGCAGGCCGCGAAAAAGCCGGCGATCATGCAAAGAATGACTTTTTGGAGGAAGGTCGCGTGCATTGCACGCTTCCAGGGAGCAGAAGCAGTGCCAGTGACCGCTCTTCACCAAAAGCCCCATTGCCGCGTTTTCATGATCCAAAGCCCGAGGAGGAGATTGGTCATGGCGTGGGCCAGGACGCAGGAGGCCAGGCTTTTTGTGCGGTAGGCCACGCAATTATAGAGTGCGCCGGTAATGAACGCCGCGATCCGGTCCGCCGGCGAGTGGGAGAATCCAAACCCGATTGTAACCACGACAAAAGAGAGCCAGGAGAATGTTCCGACCGGGACCCGCTGGAATTTTTCGTCGATCAAATAACGAAGCAAAAATCCGCGCCAAAAAATCTCTTCGACCAATGGAACCACGAGCACCAGGCGGACGAAACGGAGGATGACCGTGGCCCAGTGATTCGGGCCGGTGAAAACCTCCGGGTTGAAACCGGCTTCGCGCGCCGCGAAACCGAAGAATTGCTGAGGCGCGATCCAGCAGGCGAAAACGAGAAGAGCGATCGCGAACGTGAAAACGATTCTCGTCGGCGAACGAAATTGATATTGGCGCCAAAACCAAATTAGCAGTCCACCGCAGATGAAAGTTTGGACCGGGTAAATCCAATACTCGGGAGAGGCGAGCCAGAATTCGCCGCCCATTCCGGGGAGGACCTGCGCAACGACAAGGAGACCAAGAAATGCTGCCATCGGCAGCACAAAGGCGGCGAGCGCTGGCCGGCCCGATTCTCCGCTCTCAGAATCCATTTGGTCTTTCGGTTGAATGGTTAAGATTCTTTTCGATGAATTCCAATGGAGAGAGCAAGCCCGAATCGGTCGACCCGGAAATGCTCGTCCGCATGCTGGAGATCGAAATGATCCAAAAGCGGGCGGCGCGCCAGCAAGCCAGCGCGCGCCGGAACACCTGGCGGGCCGCGAGTTTCCTTTTCCTTTTCATCGTCATTCTCGCCGCCGGCTTCGCGCTCTATTATGTTTTTTCCTCCGGTCGCCTGGATGAGATGCGTTCTCACAATGGCCCGTCCGCCACCGCCACGCCTGCTTCTTCTCCGGCGCGATAATGCCTGACGACTTCATGAATCCGGCGGACCTCCTCGAACGCGCGGCCGACGCGATCATTCTCACCGACGCTTCCGGCGCCATTACCTATTGGAACAGCGGCGCGGCGCGAATGTATGGCTGGGAGAAACAGGAGGCGCTCGGCCAGAATGTGCACGCGCTGCTTCGAACGGAACCTTCCGATCCCACGCAAGAGCTCGAGGCCATCGCGCGGGACAATTCGCATTGGGAAGGCGAACTGCATCAGGCCCGCCGCGACGGCGAACGCATTGTGGTGGCCAGTCGTTGGACTGCCTCCGGCGCCGGCTCGCCCCAGTTGCAGATCAACACCGACATCACCGCGCGAAAACGGATCGAGGACGCGTTGCGCGAGAGCGAAGAACGCTACCGTCGTTTTGTCACGGAAGATTTCACCGCTAATCTGGTCGTTAGGCCGGACGGCCAGATCGTCACCTGCAATCCAGCTTTCGCCTCCACCTTCGGCTTTGATTCCATCGAAGAGGCGCTTTCCGGGAATTTCGTGGCTTTGCTTCGCACCCGGCAGGATGGGGTCGAACTGCTCGAAATGGTGCGGCAGCAAGGGATCGTCGACCGGCACGAACTGGAGATGCGGCAGCGCGATGGCGATCCGGTTTATGTGGTGGCGCGCGTCATCGGCCGATTCAGCGAGAGCGAGCTGACCGAGCTTCAGGTTTATCTTTTTAACGACACGAAGCGGAAGCGGCTCGAAGAGCAACTGGTCCAGGCGCAGAAAATGGAGGGCTTGGGGACGCTGGCGGGCGGAATCGCGCACGATTTCAACAACATCCTCGCCATCATCCTGGGCTACACGAACCGGCTGGAAACCTTTCGCTCGAAACCCAAGGAAGTCCCCGGCGCGATCAAGGTGATCAAGGAGGCGGTCGAGCGCGGCGCCGCCCTCGTGCAACAACTGCTCACGGCGGCGAGGCAAACGGAGGCGCGCTTTTCCTTGCTCGATTTGAACGCCCTCGTGCGCGAGCTCGAGAAAATGCTCCAAGCCACCTTCCCGAAGATGATCAACTTCGAGCTGCACTTGCAACCGGACTTGCCGCCGATCACCGCGGACCGGGGTCAGATCCACCAGGTCCTGCTGAATCTTTGCGTGAATGCGCGCGACGCGATGCAGCAGGGCGGCACGCTCACGCTCGAAACCGGGTTGATGCCCGGCACGCAACTCATGGAAACGTTTACGGGCGTTTCCGCCGATAATTATGCATGCCTCCGCGTCCGCGACACCGGCAGCGGGATGACTCGCGAGGTGAAGTCGCATATTTTCGAGCCGTTCTTCACGACGAAGGAACGGGGCAAGGGGACCGGCCTTGGCTTGTCGGTCGTGTATGGCGTCGTGAACAATCATCGCGGCTTCGTTCAAGTCGAAAGCGAACCGAACGCGGGCACGACGTTTCTCATCTATCTGCCGGTCGAGCATTCCGTGGACGAACGCGGTGGGGCCGATGGACAGGGAATTCCGCGCAAGCAGGATGCACCCCAGACGATCCTCCTCGTCGAAGACGAAGAAATGCTGCGCGAACTTGGCGTGGCGATTTTGGAGGGCGAAGGCTACCGCGTGATCGCGGCAAAAGACGGCGTGGAAGCCGTGGAATTCTTCGAGGCGAATCGGGATGAGATCGGGCTGGTGATTTGCGATCTGGGTTTACCTCGGCTCGGAGGGCGCGAAGCGTTTCTGAAAATGAAGGAAAGTAAACCGGCTGTGCGGGTAATTGTCGCGAGCGGCTATCTCGAGCCGGCGATTCGCTCCGAGATGCTAAAGGCCGGCGTGCTCGATACGATCCAGAAGCCGTACGACTTCAACGTTCTGATCGCGAAGATCCGTTCCGTGATCGGTCCGGACGAAGTTGTAGAGCAACATCCGGAATTGTTTTGAGAGTCGCGAGCCGACTTGGTAGGGCGACGCTCTGCGGAGCCGTCGTCACCACGCCTGCGCGGCTCGACAGAGTCTCGCCCTACCAACGCCAGTGCTACGGCATAATCGTCATGCCGCCGGGCTTTGGGCCTTCCACCAGCGCCTTGTCCATCTTGCGTTGATTGATGACAAAGGTGTTGTTATCGCCCAGTTTTGACCACGGGCCGCGCGGCACTTCGTTGAAGTCGACGAATTTCCAATCCGTT
>Ga0209118_1001320_pt1 | contig 11679 bp, 10 predicted proteins | sample BlaSpr_A8_Ref_M1_FD_187988 | JGI IMG/M metagenome (GOLD analysis project Ga0209118, IMG submission 187988) | Forest soil microbial communities from Thunder Bay, Ontario, Canada - Black Spruce, Ontario site 2_A8_Ref_M1 (SPAdes) (version 2) | ecosystem: Environmental > Terrestrial > Soil > Boreal...
TCATCGAACCTCCGGCGGCCTGGATGGGAAGCCCGGCGCCGATCGCCGCCGCCATCGGCTCTTCGACCAGGTGCGCTTCGCGCGCGCCGGCCATCGTCGCCGCGTCCGTGACCGCTCTCTTCTCGACCTCGGTCACACCAGATGGAATGCCAATGACCACGCGCGGATGGCTCACGTGCCAGGCGCGGTTGTGTGCGCGCGCGATGAAGTGCCGGATCATCTGCTCGGTGTGCTCGAAGTCCGCGATCACGCCGTTGCGCAGCGGGCGCATCGCAATGATGTCCGCCGGAGTGCGACCCAGCATGCGCCTGGCTTCTGTGCCGACCGCGAGCACCTGGCCGGTCCGCTTGCTGACAGCCACGACCGAAGGCTCGTCAAGCACGATGCCCCGTCCGCGGACGTGAACGAGCGTGTTGGCGGTGCCGAGGTCGATGCCGACGTCGGCCGACCAGAGTCCCATCACCGACATGAACAGGTTCACGTGATCCCCTCGATGGGGGGTTGGGCCCGAAGGGCCGGTGGGGCGACCCGAGTTGGCAGTGACGTTGGCAAGGTGTGGGCGGGCTGGATGATACACCTGGTAGCGGTGTTTTCCACAGGGTTACCCCAGATCTAGTGTTCTCTCCATTGAGCTCGTTTGGAGCCAGCGGCGCGAATCGCGCGACTCGGAAGCGCGCGTTTGGATCCAGACGTGCGGAATTACCTCAGCTCGAACGACGTGACAACCGCCACCAGCAGGACCAACAGCGCGTACGGCGCGATCGCGCGCTTGTAGAGTCCGCGCGCGAGTGCCGCTCCGCGGCGCTGCATCGCGAAGCCGGCTCCCATGAGCAGCGCGGCCACGATCGACGTGATGCCGAAGAAGCGCAGCAGCCCGAGCAGGTCATCGCCGGGCGGCGAAAAGAACAGAGTCGTGAACAGACCGCAGTACGGGAACCAGCAAAGCGCTCTCGCCGCATCGAGCCGGCGGCGAGTCCGGCGATCGCCCGGCGGCGCGAACGGCCACAAGCGGAGCAGCGCAGGAAGACAGAGCAGGTACAGGGCCGCGCACGCGATCTTCAGCGGAAGCAAAGCGGAGACCAGCATGTTGCCCAGCACCTGCGGTCGCAGGGTCTCCGGCTGCACCGCGGGTCCCAGCACCGCGAGGAGCCAGCAGAACTGCACGACCAGAAGGAGCCGCGGTTCCGCCACCAGCTCGACTGTGAGCGCTAGCTCAGCCCAGGCAGTGAACGCGAGCGCGATCGCCGCCACCACTACGCTCCTTTCCTCCGAGGGAACGGGATTGAGCGGCGCGGCAAGCTGCACGGCCGCGAGGATCGAGCACACCAACACCGTGGCCAGCACCGGGGTGGGCCTGCGCCGCGGAAGGTCCGGCCACGACCAGCCGCCGGCGGTAATGCTGATCCAGGCGATCTCGGCGAGGCCACCAAAGACCGCGCACGTCAACAGTCCCGGGTAGAGGACCAGCGCGAGCGCATGCGTCGCAAGAGCGGCGAGGAGTTGCGTCACTTGAGGGCGCTCACAGGCCGGCCAGCGCGAGCAGTGGTTGCGGATACACGCCGAGCAGGACGTTCAGGGCGAGCACGATTGCAACCCCCACGGCCTGGCGACCCCGCGGCACGCCCATGCTTCGCCCCAGGCGCAGCGATCCGGGAAGCCACAGGAGCATCGCTGCAGCCAGCATGAGCGCGAGCGGCCAGTACAGCTGCGTCGCGCCGCGCAGCAACAGGACTCGAGCGGGGAATCCGGCAAACGGCGCGGATCCCGCGAGCACAGCCGCTACGACCAGGTTGATCGGTCGCTCAGTAGGAACCTTTTCGCGCAGGGCTTGCCGCGACCAGAGGTAGAGCGGCAGGCGGCCGAGGACGACGCTGAAGAGAATGATCAGCGCCGCCGCCCGGCCGTCCGCGATCGCCAGCCCGAACCCGCACAAAGCCAGGCCCCAGTCGGACATGAACGAGTAGCGCCATGCCGCCGAGTCATTCGCGGTGCGCCAGGACCCCACGCTCCCCCAAACCATGTTCAGCAGCCCGAGACCGATGAGCATCGCGCCAAACGCGTCCCCGGCGTCCGCCGGCACGACCTTCGACGCTTGCGACACCACCGCCGCGGCGAGGAGGGGGCCCACGAACGCGATCCACGGAATCGGCGATGCGACGACCGATTCTTCGGGGTCGAACTCATGCGCGTATGGCAGCAGCCCGACCGCCGCGACCAGGCCGGCGACGATGCCCACGGCGCCGAAGCGCTCCAGCACAACTGGGCCCTGCATTCGTTCAAATGCCAGGCCCAGGGCCATCAAAACCACAGCCAGCACTGGGGCACGCAGGCGCGTTGCGAAATCCCGATGCGAGGCCAGCCGCGCCTGCAGCACGGCCAGCACGAGAAGGATCAGGAGGACAAGGTCGAGGCTGGGGGCGACGGCGATCGCGGCCATGCCGGCCAGCCCCAGCAGACCCCACGTGAGCAGGTTTGCGCGCGGGACCCGAGGTGGAGCGAAGACGACCGCCAGGCCAAGCGCGATCGTCGCGGCGAGGAGAAGCTCAGGTTCCATCTTTGTTCGCCCGAGCCGGCGCTACGGCTTGAATCGAGGACGGGATCCGCGCTGCCGGGACGAACATCACGCCCGCGGCAATCAGCCCACCGACGATCGCGGGTATCGGACCCGGTGACCCCGCGGCGAGGCCGGAAGCCGTCGCCAGCGCAAGCGCCAGCCCGGCAATCCCCGCCAGCACAACCGTGACATCACGGCTGATCAGGACTCGGGCTCCCATCAATCCTGTGACCAGGAGAACGGCGAAGCGACGGGACGCATCTGGGCCGGTCGTCACCGAGGCCGCCAGCCAAAAGCCGAGCAGGCCAGAAGCGATGCAGAGAATCAGGCGGGGCGTCGAGCCTGCCGGCATGATCCCCCACTCCGCCGGCCCAGATCGCCAGCACTGAACTGCGGCGATCAGGCCTCCGACACCGATTGCGACCGAACCGACGGCCATGCCCGCCGGCCATGTGAGGACTGCGAGAGTGATGGTGAGGAGGGCGAGTCCGAGTGCCAGGCCGCGCCTGCCGTCAGCCAGCACGACGATCGCGGCCCCGAGCCAGGCGACAAAAGCCGCTCCGGCCACTTACCTGGTCACAGCGAAGGCGAGGGCCGCGAGCGACGCAAGCCAGATCAAGGGCCGCCCACCCGCCGCGGCGGCTTCGATCGCGCGGAGGTCGAGGATCGATCGGTACTGCTCGGGCAGAGATGGCGAAGCCGCCGCCTGCCGCAGGCGAGCGATCGCGCCGGCCCAACGGAAGCTGATCAAAGCCGGTCGGGGCTGGGTCCGGATGAGTGATGTCCTCGCGGCGCCAAAGGCGAGCACGCCGATGATCAGCAAGGGAACAAAGAGCGCGACCACTGGAAGGACCGTGGACACGGTGACGACCGACGTGAGCGCGCCGCCGACCGCGCCAGGCGGGAGCGGCATCACATCAGCCTGCGCCGGATTGGCGAATGCCGACTGAATCACCGCGAACGCGGGGCCGGCCAGCAGGGTCAGCGCAGCGACCGCCATCGCCACGCGTGGGAAGGTCTCAAGAACAGGCCGCCCGCGTCCGGACGGAAGGCCAGTCGCGCGCGCGCCGGCGACCATCCAGAGCACCCAGGCGATCGCGGCGGCAACACCGATGAACCCAAAGAACTCGCCCGCCTCGAAGGTGGACTCGATGCCGACGATCCTCGCTCCGAAGCCAAGCGACGGCGGGAGTCCGACAGCCGCGGCGATGGCGATCAGAGACGCCGGGCCGGCGCGGTCGGGTAAAAGCGAAAGGCAGCCCGTCATGGCCGCCGCGAAAGCAAGCGTGACGAGCCCCGCGACGAGCCCAATCGGCGTGCCCAGCGCCACAGTCATCAAGGCAAACCCACCGATGCCGGGAATCACCTCGCCTAGAAATCCGCGCCGTGTGGCCGCTGATTGAGCGCGGACGGCCGCGCCCAATGCGACAACCACTCCCCAGGTGGCAAGGACGGCGTTGAAGGCGATGTGCGGATAACGGCCGTCGCCCATCTCATACGAGCGGACGAGCAGGTAGAAGCCGAGAGGATAAAGGGTCGCGACGACCAGCCCGGCTGCGCGGAGTGAGGGCCTCGACCACACCTGGGCCGGCCACGAACGCCATGGAACAAGGCCGGAAGCCAGCACGCCGGCAAACGCGATCAGCGCGAAGACCGGCGCTGTCAGGGCGGAAACGGGAACTGCTGCGTAAGCGGCGGTGCCGCTGCGGACCTGGAGGATCACGCCGGCCCAGCTCAATGCCAGCCAGGCCGCCAGCAGCACGCTCCACCTGGGTCGCGGAGCCCGGATGTCCTCGCCGTCGAGCTGGATGACGGCCAGGGTGGCGGCGGTGCCTCCGGCAAGCGCCGTTAGCACGACGCCGCCCGCTTCGATGGCGCCCATCGCGGCGGCCACCCCGAGCGCTCCGAACGCCGCCTCCTGCCAGCTCCGCCGCTGAAGCGTCAACAGCAGGGCGGCGGGGACAAGGACCATGAGGCCGAATGCAAACGCGACGGCATCGACGCGGAGCTGGAAAGGTGAGCCGAAACCAAGCGGACCCAGGCTCAGCTCCTGTGTGGAGCGCAGCGGCAGCCACACGGCAAGCAGGGCGAGCAGGGCGGCCCAAGCGCCGCCCCCCGCCGCAATCCGGCCGAGGTTGAATCCGCCAAACCCGAAAGCGGTGATGACCCCGGCCGCGATGAGGGGTAGCAGCACCGGCGCCAGCAGGGCGATGGACGGCATGAAGCCTGCTTACTCTAGGCGGTCGATTGCGGCGCGAAGCTCGGCGGCTCGGTCCTCCAGCTTCCGGACGATCTCCTGTGGTGCCTTGGCCAGAAACTCGGGGTTGGCCAGCTGGGCCTCGGTCTTCGCGAGGTCCAACCTCAGCCGGGCGCGCTCTGCGTCACGCTTCGCGTCAGCCTGGCGGCTGTCACCCGCGCCCGAGGGAAAGCTCACCCGAGCGGGCACTGATGCGAGCGGCGTGCCCCCTTCCATCTCATCGACGAGCTCGACCCACGCAAGCCGTGCGGCAAGCGTTGCGACGGCGCTATCGATTGCCTGCTCCAGGTGCAGGCTGCCGCCGCGCGGAGGCGCACCCGCGGCCTGCCGGTGTCCTCGCACCTCCTCGACGATCGTCATCACCTCCCCGAAAGACTTCTCAGCATCCGGGTCGACAAACCGACCGTCCGCACCCGGCCATGGAGCGTTCATCACGTAGTCGAGGTGGCCCGGAGTTCGGGACCACAGCTCCTCCGTCACGAAGGGCATGAACGGATGCAGCATCCTGAGCACGGTGTCGAGGCAGAAGTACGCGACGTCCTGGGCGGTCGGGTCGCCGGCTCGCAGGCGATCCTTCGAAGCTTCGAGATACCAGTCGCAGAGCTCGTTCCAGGCAAAGCTGTAGGCCACGGCCATCGAGTCCTGGAACACGAAGCTCTCGATCCCCGACGTGATGGCCGAGCACGCGTACATGAGCCGCGACAATATCCATCGGTCCTCCAGGTGCTCGCGCACCTCGAAAGTCCCGGGGGTCAGCGCGATTGGACTCCCAGGCGAGCTCAGAACCAGCCGGGTCGCGTTCCAAAGCTTGTTGCAGAACCGGCGGTAACCCTCGACCCGGCTCTCGTCGAACCTGACGTCCTGGCTGGACATCGCGACTGACGCGGCCCACGCGCGGACGGCATCCGTGCCGTAGCGGGCGATGAGCTCACGCGGGTCGACGCCCGTCCCGAGGGACTTCGACATGCGGCGACCGTCGTTGGCCTGCACGACGCAGTGGATCGCCACGTCGGAGAACGGAACCTCGCCCATGAACTCGAGGCCGGTCATGATCATGCGGCTGACCCAGAGGTTGATGATCTCGCGAGCCGTGCTGTTCATGCTGGTGGGATAGAAGGCCTTCAGGTCGTCGGTCTCCTCGGGCCACCCCAGCGTCGCGAAGGGCCACAGCGCCGACGAGAACCACGTGTCGAGGACGTCGGGGTCTTGAGTGAGCTTGATGCTCCCGCACTCGGCGCACTCGCGCGGCGGCTCGACCGAAACGGTCGTGTGGCCGTTCTCGCAGTAGTAGACCGGCACGCGGTGGCCGAGCCAGAGTTGGCGCCCGATGTTCCAGTCGCGCAACCCGCGCAGCCAGTCGAGGTACGTGCGCTCGTACCGCTCCGGGTGCCAGCGCACCTTGCCTGCGGCCGATGCCGCGAGTGCTTTATCGCGCATCGTCTCCATGCGCAGCCACCACTGGTCGCTGATCAGGGGCTCGATCACGGCGTGGCAGCGATCGCAGTGACCCACCTCGTGGGTGTACGGCTCCTCTTTGACGAGGAATCCTTGTGCCTTCAAATCCGCAACGACTTTCTCGCGCGCCTCCAGCGCAGGCAGGCCGTCATACGGAAGGCCCGGCACGTTCATCCGCGCATCGGGATGCATGCCGTTGATGATCTCGAGCGAATGACGCTGGCCGATCTCGTAGTCCAACGCGTCGTGGCCCGGCGTGACCTTGAGCGCGCCCGTGCCGAAGCCCTTATCGACCGCCTCATCGCCGACGATGGGCAGCTTCCGGCCGACCAGCGGTAGGATCGCGGTCTTCCCGATGAGGGACGAGTAGCGTTCGTCGGTCGGGTTGACCGCGACACCGGTGTCGATGAGCATCGTCTCGGGCCGCACCGTGGCGATCACGATCTCGCCCCCGTCCTCGATGGGGTACTTGATGTAGTAGAGCGTGTCCTCGTGCACTTGCCAGTCGATCTCCAGATCGGAGATGGCGGACAGGTCGTGAGGGCACCAGTTGACGATGCGCGGTCCGCGGTAGATCCAGCCTCGCTCGTAGAACGCGACAAACGCAGTCATGACTGCGCGCACGTACCGAGGGTCCATGGTGAAGCGCAGGCGCGACCAGTCCAGCGAGATGCCCAGGATGCGATCCTGGTTCACGATGGTGTCGGCGACGTCGCGATACCACTCGTCCACCCGCGACGTGAACGCGTCGCGCCCGAGCTGCTCTTTCGTCATCCCTTCCGCCGCCAGCTGCCTCTCGATCACGTTCTGCGTCGCAATTGCCGCGTGGTCGGTGCCCGGGAGATACAGAACCTCGTAGCCCGCCATCCGGCGATAGCGGGCGCAGATGTCCTGCATTGTGTGGTTGAGCGCGTGGCCCATATGAAGCTCGCCGGTGATGTTCGGCGGCGGCAGGCAGATGGCGTACTTCGGTTTCTTGCTGTGGGAGTCGGCGGTGAACAGGCCGTCGGACTCCCACCGTGCGTACCAGCCGGCCTCGATGGCCTTCGGGTCGAAGGCTTTCGGCATCGCTGTGTTGGTGTCGGGTTCTGTCTCTTTCATATTCATAGGGGCGTGCTTGATCGCTGGCTTTGGATCAGGTGCGCCGGCGCGATGGTCGCTTTTAGCGCGACTGAGCCGGCGAGGGTACAGATACGCTCTCGATCCGGCTCATGATGCTGGAAAGTCTAGCGGCAAAGGCTCGGGGGTCGCGCGGCGTCTCACGAGGGGATAAGCCTGCAGCGCGAACCAGTAGGCGACCACGCCGACCGGGAACAGGATGCGCAGCAGGATGGCGGCCAGCACCCAGCCGATCAGGCCGGCCAGCGCCGGCAGGGCGCGGTAGCGGACGTCGTTCGCGACAAGTACCAGGGCGGGCAAAGCCGGGGCCCCGCTGTAGGCCCCGCTCACCGTGGCCAGCAATACGGTCAATGCCAGGGCGAACGCGGTGGCCTCCGCAAGCGGGCGCCGGCGCAGCAACCAGATACCGGCGAGCCCAACCGCGACCTGGGCTCCGGCGTAAGCGATCGGCCCCGCTGAGCTCAAAAGGTGCGGTCCAAGCCCCGCCCAACCGAGGTACACGCCCAGGACCTGCCGGTAGGTGCCGACCCAGCCGGGCTGGATCAGGAACGCCAGCGCGGTGAGTGGAACCATGAAAAGCGCCCCCGCCGCGGCGGCCCCGAGAAATTCCCGCCAGCGCCATCCCGACGCAAGCAGCACGGCAAGCGCCGGCAGACAGTTGGCGGGCCGCCAAAGGCTCAATGCCATTCCGAGACCCAGCAGGGGCGGGTGACCGCTGCGCTTTGCCCACACCGCAAGTCCCAGCCCGAAGATCGCGACGGCGCTGTTGAAGTTCGAGTTCACGAGCACCCCGAGTCCGACCGGCGACAGGAGCGCGGCTGCAAGCACCGGCGACCGGTGGCCGCCCCAAAGCCACAGACCTGGAGCCAGGAAAGCCAGGCAGATCAGTGGCGCGATCACCTGCGGCCACGGGTCCGGCAAAAGGCCAAGCGGCGCGAACGGGAGGTAGATCGGCAGGGGATAGGCGAACAGGAAGCTCTGCCCGTACTGCACGTTGCGTTCGAGCGCCAGCGCCGGCCAGTAATCAAAGCCAGAGCTCAGCCTCGGAAGGCAGTACACCGCGATGGGCAGGCTCACTACGATCATCAACCAGTCCCGTCCGCCTTCGGAGAGCCGGTCCCTGAGGGAGACTCGTAGCAAGTCCATGTTGAGCGCCGCTCAGGATAGGGGCTGTTGCGGCAGCTAGCGCTTGTTGCGCTGGCGCTCGCTGAGGTCCTCGCCCTGCTTCGATGCGCCGGTCGCGCGCGCCACAGCCGCGAACAGGCCCGGCGCGAGGGCCTGAACCTTCAGGCCGGCCCTGAGCTGGACCGGCATGACATCGATCTCCGCGCGATTCCTGGTGATCGCATACCAGACGGCGTCTGCCACCTCCGCAGGCGAGACCTCGCCCGCCATCGAGTTGGCCTTGAGTCCCGTCTCCGCCCACATGCCGACCTCGCTGACGAAGGTCGGGCAGATCACCGAAACACCGACCCGCGTATCCAGAAGCTCCTCGCGCAACGCCAGGGCGAACCCGCGAATGCCGAACTTGGTCGCGTTGTACACCGAGATGCCGGCCGCGGGCACTTTGCCCGCGAGCGACGACATGAACACCATGTGCCCGCCTTTGCGATTGAGCATGGCCGGGGCGAGTTGGTGCGCGAGCACAATCGCAGCACGCAGATTCACCGCGATTGCGCGATCGATCTCGCTCACTTTGAATGTAACCAGGCGCCCGCTCGCCGGAACCCCCGCATTGGCCACCAGCACGTCCACGTCCCCCGCCTCTCTCGCGAGGCGCTCGGCCTCGCCCAGGCGAGCAAGGTCTGCGACGATGACGCGTGAATCGCCGAGCTCGTCCGCCAGTCGCTTCAGCGCTTCCTCGTTGCGCGCGGACAGCACGAACTTCGCGCCGGCCTGGTGAAGCCGTCGAGCGATGTGCGGGCCGAGTCCGGTCGACGCGCCGGTGAGGAGAACGGTCTTCCCACGGAGATCGTTCACCGCCGAAGAATACCGCGACCCGGGTTAGGCCGACTCCCCCACGAGACGCGCCGGGCTGTCCCTTTCCTCGCCCAGCTCGAACTCCGGTTCCAGCGCCTCGCGGATCGAACGCTCGGAGATCAGGCAGCGCTTGATGTCGGGACGGGATGGGATCTCGAACATCGAGTTGAGCAGCGCCTCTTCGATGATCGACTTCAAAGCACGCGCACCGGTGCCTCGAAGCAAGGCCAGCTCCGCGATCGCGTCGAGCGATCCCTTCTGGAAGACGAGCTCCACGTTGTCCAGCGAGAAGAACTTCTGGTACTGCTTGACCAGCGCGTTCTTGGGTTCGGTGAGGATGCGCACGATGTCCTGCTGGTCGAGGTGGTGCAGGGTGACGATGATCGGCAGGCGGCCGATGAACTCCGGGATGAACCCGTACTTCAACAGGTCCTGCGGCTGCAGCTGCTTGAGCGTCTCGGAGACCGCCTTTCGCTCGATCTTGTTGTGCGGCGCCCCGAACCCGATCGCATGCCGGCCCACGCGCTGATCGACCACCTTCTCCAGCCCGTCGAACGCGCCGCCGCAGATGAACAGGATGTTCGTGGTATTGATCTGGATGAAATCCTGGTGCGGATGCTTGCGGCCGCCCTGTGGCGGAACGTTCGCCACCGTGCCCTCGAGGATCTTGAGCAGGGCCTGCTGAACGCCCTCACCGCTCACGTCGCGCGTGATCGACGGGTTGTCCGACTTACGCGCAATCTTGTCGATCTCGTCGATGTAGATGATTCCGCGCTCGGCGCGGCTGATGTCGAAATCGGCCGCCTGGATCAGGCGCAGGAGGATGTTCTCCACGTCCTCGCCCACGTAACCGGCCTCGGTGAGGCTCGTCGCGTCAGCGATCGCGAACGGGACGTCGAGAATCTTGGCCAGCGTCTGGGCGAGGTAGGTCTTGCCACAGCCCGTCGGTCCAACCAGCAGCACGTTCGACTTGCTCAACTCAACGTCACCCACCGACTTCGACGCAGAGATGCGCTTGTAGTGGTTGTAGACCTGGACGGACAGCACCTTCTTGGCACGGTCCTGTCCGATCACGTACTGGTCGAGCGCGGCGCAGATGGTCTTGGGATTGGGGATGAAGCCGGTCTTCTGCTTCTTCTGGCCGGCTGATCGATTGTCGTCTTCGAGGACTTCCTGGCAGAGATCGATGCACTGGTCGCAGATGAACACGCCCGGGCCTGCGACCAGCTTGCGTACCTGGTCCTGCCCTTTCCCGCAGAAGGAGCAACGCGTGTAGCGGCGTCGATCCTCTCGTTCGTTCATTCGTGCTCTTTATCCATCAAGAAGAGGCCCGCGCCGGGGGATTATGGCCCCAGAGAATCTCGTTGGCAAGGCTGATGCATTCGCTGCAGATGAAAACGCCCGAGCCCGCGACGAGCCTCACGCCGCGCTCACCATGCAGTTTGCCGCAGAAAGAACACTTGGGCCGGTGCCTTTTGACCTCGCCGCTCGCTCCCTTGCGTCGGAAGATCATCCTGCGGCGACCTTCTCCTTTTCCTTTTCCTTGTCAGGTGCTTTTTCCTTCTCGCCGAGCTTGGGCGGGGTCAGGATGATGTCGTCGATCAACCCGTACTCCTTGGCCGCCTCCGACGTGAGGAAGTAGTCGCGCTCGGTGTCCAGCGTCACCTTCTCGATCTTCTGTCCGGTGTGCTTGGCGAGGATCTGGTTCAGCTGCTCGCGCGTGCGCAGGATCTCCTTGGCGTGGATCTGGATGTCGGTCGCTTGCCCCTGCATGCCGCCCCAGGGCTGGTGGATCAGGATGTTCGCGTGCGGCAGCGCGTAGCGCATTCCGTGCGCGCCACCCGCCAGCAGCACCGCGGCCATCGAATAGGCCATCCCGATGCAGATGGTCGATACCGGCGGCCTGATGTACTGCATCGTGTCGTAGATCGCCAGGCCGGCCGTGACCTGTCCGCCCGGGCTGTTGATGTAGAGGGCGATCTCCTTTTCCGGATCCTCCGACTGGAGGTAGAGCAGCTGCGCCACGATCAGGTTGGCGACCTGGTCATCGATCGGAGTACCGATGAAGACGATGCGCTCCTTCAGGAGACGCGAGTAGATGTCGAAAGCGCGCTCACCGCGGCCGGTGTTCTCCACCACCATCGGAACGAGATATCCGGCCGGGCGGGCAAGCCCGATAAGGATGGGCCTTACTGATCGCCGCTGTACCCGTGTCATGTCCACAACGTCATTCTAGACAGGGCGTCCGCGGGTTCCGTCAAGTCTTGGCGCCCGCGACCTCGAGCAGGCGCTCCAGGACTCTCTGCCGGCGCAG
>Ga0209118_1001323_pt1 | contig 11668 bp, 8 predicted proteins | sample BlaSpr_A8_Ref_M1_FD_187988 | JGI IMG/M metagenome (GOLD analysis project Ga0209118, IMG submission 187988) | Forest soil microbial communities from Thunder Bay, Ontario, Canada - Black Spruce, Ontario site 2_A8_Ref_M1 (SPAdes) (version 2) | ecosystem: Environmental > Terrestrial > Soil > Boreal...
GCGGGCGCGGCGGCAGTATGAAATGCATCGGGCGCGGCTAACGTGAGCGAAGCGAACGCTACGACGAGACCAGATCCGCGAAGGGCGGCGGCGGTCTGAAAAATGAATCTTGAATCGGGGAAGGCATTATGAAAGAAGGAACCATCGTCCAATGCATCGGCGCGGTGATCGACGTGGAGTTTTCACGCGAGCATCTGCCCAAGATCTATGACGCGCTGACGCTCGAAGAGGCCGGGCTTACCCTCGAGGTCCAGCAGCAGCTGGGCGACGGCATCGTGCGGACCATCTGCCTGGGATCCTCCGACGGACTGCGGCGGGGCATGAAGGTACAGAACTCCGGTGCGCCGATCATGGTCCCGGTCGGGCCAAAGACGCTGGGCCGGATCATGGATGTGCTCGGTCGCCCAATCGACGAAGCGGGCCCTGTGGGCGCCGAGAAAACGATGTCGATCCATCGCGATGCGCCGGCATTCGAGGAGCTTTCGCCCTCGACGGAGCTGCTGGAGACCGGAATCAAGGTGATCGACCTGGTGTCCCCGTTCGCGAAGGGCGGCAAGGTCGGGCTCTTCGGCGGCGCGGGCGTGGGCAAGACGGTGAACATGCTGGAGCTCATCCGCAATATCGCCATCGAGCACAGCGGCTTTTCGGTTTTCGCCGGCGTCGGCGAGCGCACGCGCGAAGGCAACGACTTCTACCACGAGATGAAGGAGTCGAACGTCCTCGACAAGGTGGCGATGGTTTATGGACAGATGAATGAGCCGCCTGGAAACCGCCTCCGGGTTGCGCTTACCGGACTGACCATGGCGGAATATTTTCGCGACGAAGGCCGCGACGTCCTCTTCTTCGTCGATAACATCTATCGCTACACGCTTGCCGGGACTGAAGTCTCGGCGCTCTTGGGCCGCATGCCGTCGGCGGTAGGCTATCAGCCGACGCTCGCCGCGGAAATGGGCGCCCTGCAGGAACGCATTACGTCGACCAAGACCGGCTCGATCACCTCGGTGCAGGCGATCTACGTGCCAGCCGATGACCTGACCGATCCGTCGCCGGCGACCACCTTCGGCCACCTCGACTCGACGGTGGTGCTATCGCGCGATATCGCCTCGCTCGGCATCTACCCCGCGGTCGACCCGCTGGATTCAACCTCGCGTCAGCTCGATCCCAACGTTGTCGGCGAAGAGCACTACACGACTGCCCGGCGCGTCCAGCAGACCCTGCAGCGCTACAAGGAGCTGCGCGACATCATCGCCATTCTGGGAATGGACGAGCTTTCTCCCGAGGACAAGCTTGCGGTGGCGCGGGCGCGGAAGATTCAGCGCTTTCTGTCGCAGCCGTTTTTCGTCGCCGAAGTCTTCACCGGCTCACCCGGAAAATTCGTTTCGCTCAAGGACACGATCCGCGGTTTCAAGGCCATCGTCGATGGCGAATTCGATCATCTGCCGGAACAGGCGTTTTACATGATAGGCGGCATCGAAGAGGCCGTCGAAAAGGCGAAGACGCTGCAATAACTTTCTCTCCCGGGGAACCCAATGGCCAATACCATTCACGTCGATGTCGTCAGCGCCGAGGAGTCGATCTACTCCGGCGACGCGGAATTCGTCGTGCTTCCCGGGGTCATGGGTGAACTTGGTATTTATCCGCGGCACACGCCGCTCATCACTCAGATCAAGCCGGGGGTCGTTCGCATCAAGGTGCCCGGACAGGCGGAAGAACAGATCGTCTACGTCCAGGGCGGATTTCTGGAAGTCCAGCCGGATGTGGTCACGGTCTTGTCGGACACGGCGATCCGGGCCCGCGACTTGGACGAGGCCAAGGCGCTCGAGGCCAAACGCCTCGCGGAGGAGACGATCCAAAACAGGACATCCAAGGCAGACATCGCGATGGCCGAGGGTGAGCTTGCCGGCGCGGTGGCCCAGCTGGCGGCGATCCGCCGCCTGCGCCGGCGAAGCTAGCACTTACTTAGCAAAAGGGCGGCGCTGCCGCCCTTTTCATACCCGGTGCCGGCGCTTGTTGTTGGCAACGGCGCCGTGGCAAGCGCATAATTGCTGCATTGCAACATGAGGGCGGAATTCAATGGCCAATCTCAACAAGACAATCGACCGGGCGGCAAGCATTTCGCGCGACGTCGCTACGCGCCTGGAGCGGCGCATGCGCAAGGCATTCGCGATCTACGGCCAGCGTACCCAAGAGGCGGGCGCGAGACAGGTGGAGCAGGCAAACCGCGCCTGGACGCCGTGGGACCTCTGGCGAGAGAGTGCCGAGTATGCGGTCGATTTCGGGCAGCGGTCCGCGCTCTTTTGGGACACGCTGCGCCAGCGCGGCAACGGTTACATCGAGCACGAGCGAGCCGGCAAGCCGCCGTTGCTTGCGTATCAGTACGAGATGCTGTCCGACGGACGCAAATTCGAACATCCGGTGAACTACGCGCTGGTGCGGATCGTCGCGCCCGCCGGCATCGCGACCGACGAGGCACTGCGACCGTTCATCATCGTCGATCCGCGCGCCGGCCATGGACCGGGCATCGGCGGCTTCAAGGCGGACTCCGAGGTCGGCGTCGCGCTGCTTGCGGGCCACGCCGTGTATTTCGTCATTTTCTTTCCCGAGCCGGAAGAAGGCCAGACGCTGGCCGATGTCGTCGACGCCGAGGCCGAATTCGTGCGCATGGTCGGGGAGCGGCATCCGAAAAGCGCCAAGCCGGTCCTGGTCGGCAACTGCCAGGCCGGCTGGGCGGTAATGCTCCTCGCCGCCAGCAGACCCGAGCTTGTGGGGGCGATCGTGCTCAACGGAGCGCCGATGTCGTACTGGTCGGGCAACGACGGCGAGAATCCGCTGCGCTATGCCGGCGGCCTCATGGGCGGGGCATGGTCGTCCTTGCTTGCGAGCGATCTCGGCGCGGGCAAGTTCGATGGCGCGCACCTGGTGCAAAACTTCGAGAATCTAAATCCGTCCAACACCTTCTGGGGAAAGTACTACCACTTGTGGGAAAACATCGACAGCGAACCCGAGCGCTTCCTCGATTTCGAGCGTTGGTGGGGCGGCTATTACCTGCTGAACGACGAGGAGATCCGGTGGATCGTCAACAATCTGTTCGTCGGTAACAAGCTGGCTGCCGGCGAAGCCAAGCTCGGTCCCGGGCGTTTCTTCGATCTCAAGTCGATCACGTCGCCGATCATCATCTTCGCCTCGATGGGCGACAACATCACGCCGCCGCAACAGGCGTTCAACTGGATCGCGGACGTCTATCGCAACAGCGACGAAATCAAGGCGAACGGCCAGACGATCGTCGGGCTGGTCCACGAGGACATCGGTCACCTGGGGATTTTCGTCTCCGGCGCGGTGGCGAAAAAAGAACACGCGCAGATCATCGAGGTGCTCAAGTACATTCAGCAGCTGCCACCCGGCCTGTACGGCATGGACATCCACGAAGCCGTCGGGCTCGACGGGGCGACCGCGTACGAGGTATCGCTCGTGGAGCGCAAGGTAGAGGACGTTCGACAGCTGCAGAAGGGCGATCGGATGGACGAAAAACCGTTCGAAGCGGTCGCCGCTGTCTCGGAGCTGACCGAGCGCGCCTACGAATTGCTGGTGCGCCCGATGCTGCGCGAGATGGTTCCCGAATGGGCCGCGAAGACGGCGCGCGCGTTTCATCCGCTGCGTGCGCAACGCTGGATGTTCTCCGACAAGAACCCGATGCTCGCGGGGCTGCCCTATCTTGCGTTCTCGGCCAGATCGGGTCGTAAGGCCGCAAGCGAATCGAACCCGATGCGACAGCGCGAAAAGCTGGCGTCCGATTTAATCACCGCGTCGCTGGATCTGTATCGCGATCTGCGCGATGCGGCCCGGGAGGCGGCGTTCTATCAGATCTACGGGAGCCTCGTGTCGTTGCAGGTGGCCGACCAGCGCGCGGAGATCCGACGCGACGCCAAGTTCGATCCGCGTCAGGTTCTCGCCGTGCGCCAGGTGCTCGAGACGCTCGAGGACGGCGATCTCCAGGAAGGCCTGACGCGCATGGCCCTGCTGCTGGCCAAGGAAGGCGGCGGAACCCGCGAGCTCTCGCAGATGGCTCGTGCGCGCGAAATTCTCGCGCCTGCGCGCGGCATCAAGCCGATGTCCGAAGACGAGGTTCGGCGGCTGCTGCACGAGGAGACCATCGTCACCGAATTCGAGCCCGAGCGTGCGCGTCAATCGCTGCCGCGGCTCATCCGCACGCGAGAGGAGCGCAAAATAGCGCGCGCATACCTTGACCGGGTCGAATCCGGGTTGCCGCTCAATGACCGGCAACGGGCATTGCTCCGCGATTTTCGCGAGCGGCTGCCGGCGCCCGCCACGGTGCGAGCGGCGGCGAGGAAGGTCAGGCAACGCGCCCGGCGCATGGCGCCGCGTTAGCTTCGCCGCGGCTTTTTGTAGGCCACTCGTAAAATGGGGTGTCTTGTGTCGCCGGCGGGCGCTGATTCGCGGGCGCTCGCACCCCACTCGCTACCCCGCGGGACCTGGCTCGCTGCTCACAGCGCCGGACCGCACTTCGCGACTGAGAGTCGCGCCGAACGAAGACAGGCACGATGCCTAAGCGCGCCGAAGCAGTTCTTGTTCTGAATGCGGGCTCGTCGAGCGTCAAGTTTTCGCTCTATACCGACGCGCTCGGTGAAGCGCGGCCCCGACTGCGTGGTCAGATCGAAGGTCTGCAAGGCTTGCCCAGGTTCATCGCAAGGGACGCGGACGATCAGGTCGTGCACGAGCAGCAATGGAGCGACGCCGTCACAATGAGCCATGGCGACGCGACGACTCACCTGCTCGAATTTCTGAATCGCGAGCTGGCAACCGCGCCGCTTGCCGCTGTCGGCCACCGCGTGGTCCACGGCGGGCGCGATTTCACCACGCCGGTGAAGGTCGATCCAGGCGTACTGACCGCGCTCGAGCGGTTGATCCCGCTTGCGCCCTTGCATCAACCGCACAACATTGCGCCGATGCGCGTCATCGCCGCGCATGCGCCCTCGCTGCCGCAGGTCGCATGTTTCGATACCGCATTCCATCGGACGCAGCCACGGATCGCGCAGGCATTTGCGCTTCCACCAGCGATCACCGAGCGCGGCGTGCAGCGCTACGGATTTCACGGGCTGTCCTACGAATACATTGCATGGGTGCTGGCGGATTTCGACGCAGCCGTTGCGCGCGACCGCGTCGTCGTGGCTCACTTGGGAAACGGCGCGAGCATGTGCGCGATGAAAGATGGGCGAAGCGTCGCCACCACCATGGGCTTTACCGCGCTCGATGGCCTCATCATGGGTACCCGGTGCGGGAGCCTCGATCCGGGCGTGATCCTATACTTGATCGATGAGCTTGGCATGGATGCCCGCGCGCTGGAAACGCTGCTCTACAAGGAGTCCGGCTTGCTCGGCGTCTCCGGAATTTCGAGCGACTTGCGCACCCTGCTCGCGAGCGATTTGCCGCGCGCCCAGGAGGCCATCGATCTGTTTGTATATCGCTTCCGTCGCGAGCTGGGTTCGATGGTGGCCGCGCTCGACGGCCTGGACGCGCTCGTTTTCACCGGCGGAATCGGCGAACATGCGGTGTCGATTCGCGATCGCGTCTGCCGCGATGCAGCCTGGCTCGGCGTGGAAGTCGATGCTGGCGCGAATGCCGCGGGCGGTCCGCGGATCAGCGTCGCGAACGCACGCGTCTCCGTATGGGTCATCCCTACCGACGAGGAACGGATGATCGCTCGCCACACCCGAGAGCTGCTCGGGCTGGGCTGATATGTGACGGTCGGCCGTTGGTGTTGACCCGCTACGAACCCTTTAGCGCAACACCGGCGCCCAACTGTTGCTCCGCCAGCGTCACCCAGTAGCTCGCGCCAATCGCCAGGGCGTCGTCATCGAAGTCGTAGTGCGGGCTGTGAATGTTCGGCGTGTCGGGTCCCCTGCCCGCTCCCAGCCACACGTAGCAGCCGGGCTTCTCCTGGAGCATGAACGCGAAATCCTCGCTGCCCATCTCCGGCATCGGGTCGGTATCCACGTTCTCTGCGCCTACGATCGCCGTCGCCGCCGCGACGGCGTGCTGCGTTTCAGCCTCGGCGTTGACCAGCGCTGGATAGCGGCGCTCGTAGCGCAACGTCGCGGACATCTCGAACGTTGCCGCGACGCCGGAGACGATCGAGCGCATCCGTTGCTCGATCGTGTCCTGCACTTCGCGCTTGAATGAGCGCACGGTTCCGCGCAAGACGACTTCCTGGGGAATCACGTTCCAGGTATCGCCTCCGTGCACCTGCGTGACACTGACCACGCCAGCGTCGAGCGGATGCAGATTGCGCGCGACGATCGTCTGCAAGGCATTGATGACGTGCGCGACGAAGAGCATCGGATCCTTGCCGGTGTAAGGCATGGCCGCGTGCGCGCCTTTGCCGGTCACGACGATCTCGAAAATGTCGTAAGCGCCCATCAGCGGTCCCACGCGCATGGCAAAAGAGCCCAGCGGCTTGCGCGGCCAGTTGTGCATGCCGTACACCGCGCGCATGGGAAATTTGTCGAAGAGCCCTTCCTCGACCATTACCCGGCCTCCACCTTCATTTTCCTCGGCAGGCTGAAAGATGAAGTAGACGGTGCCCTCGCAGCTCTTCTTGCCGGCGAGCGCCTTGGCGGCGCCCAGCAGCATCGTCGTATGGCCATCATGACCGCAGGCGTGCATCTTGCCTTCGTGGCGCGAGGCATAAGGCACGCCCGAGCGCTCATGCACGTGCAGTGCGTCCAGATCGGCGCGAAGTCCGATCGAACTACCGCTATCTCCGCTGCCATTGCCACGCAGCACGCCGACGACGCCGGTCTTGGCCATCCCGGTGTGCACTTCGAGCCCGAAGGCGCGCAACTTTTCGGCGACAAATGCGCTGGTCTCGGTCTCCTCGAAAGCCGTCTCGGGATGCGCGTGGATATGATGCCGCCACTGTCTCATTTCGGGAACGAGTGCGTCGATTTCAGGCAAGGTTTTCATGGAGGCGCGAGCGCGAAAGCCGAGGAGAAGAAGCCGCAATGTTAGCGTAAACGGCTTGCCTCGTCCGCTACGGTAAGATGCGCGCTACCTGCGAGTTAGCTGCGAGCATTATCGATGCCACTTCCTTATCAAGCCATGTACGATCTCGCCATTGTCGGTGGCGGCATCAACGGCGCGGGTATTGCGCGCGATGCGGCGGGTCGCGGCCTCAAGACACTGCTGGTCGAAAAAGACGATCTTGCCTCGCATACGTCGTCTTGGAGCACCAAGCTGATCCACGGCGGTTTGCGCTATCTCGAGTACTACGAATTTCGGCTCGTGGCCGAGTCTCTTGCGGAACGCGAAGTGCTTCTCCGCGCCGCGCCGCATATCATCACGCCGCTGCAGTTCGTGCTGCCGCACGAGCCGCATTTGAGGCCCGCTTGGATGATACGCGCGGGACTATTCCTGTACGATCATCTCGGCGGCCGCAAGAGCCTGCCGTCCTCCTTCGGCGTCGAGCTCTCCACCAGCAAATGGGGCGCGGGCTTGAAGAACATCTTCCACCGCGGCTTTGTCTACGCCGACGCGCGCGTAGACGACGCACGTCTGGTCATTTTGAACGCCATCTCCGCGCGCGAAAAAGGCGCGGACATTCGCACCCACACCAAGCTGATCGCGGGCCGCCGCGAAAACGGCCATTGGCGCATGACGTTGCAGGAGGCCGGCGGCGAAACGCGGGAGGTCAGCGCGCGAGCGCTCGTCAACGCCGCGGGACCGTGGGTGAAGCAGGTGCAGGACGAAGTTAGCGCCGAGCCGGCCCAAGCGCAGGTACGACACGTGAAGGGGAGCCATATCGTCGTCCCTCGCGTCCATCAGGAAGAACACGCGTACATTTTGCAGAATTCGGACCACCGGATCGTTTTCGTGATCCCGTATCAGAATGATTTCTCGCTGATCGGAACCACCGATATTCCGGTCGAGGAATATGAGCATCCTGAAATATCGAGTGAGGAGATGGGATATCTGTGCAGTATCGCCAGCGCGTATCTGGCCAAGCCGATCACGCCTGAGGAGGTTGTCTGGACCTACAGCGGTGTGCGGCCGTTGTACGACGACGGCTCCTCCGATCCCACCGCGGTGACACGCGACTATGTGCTGAAACTTGACGCCGACGATGGCGTGGCGCCACTCCTGTCCATTTTCGGCGGCAAGATCACCACCTACCGCCGCCTTGCCGAACAGGCGCTGCGCGAGATCGCTCCTTTCTTTCCCGAAATGAAACGCCCGTGGACGAAGGCCGAGCCTTTGCCCGGCGGTGACATAGTGCGGGGCGATCTCGCCGCGTATGAGCGCGAGCTCAAGGCGCGATACGCCTCGCTCGATTCTCGACTGCTTGGGGCGCTCGCTCGCCGCCACGGAACGCGTTCGTCGCGCGTTCTGGACAATGCCAAGGTGGCGGCAGATCTGGGCCGGCATTTCGGCGATACCTTGTTCGCGGCCGAGATCGACTACCTGATCGCGCAGGAGTGGGCGACGAGCGCCGAAGATATTCTCTGGCGCCGCACCAAGTGTGGGTTGCACATGACAGCGGGTGAGCGCGAAGCCGTGTCGCATTACTTGCGCGACAGACCGGCCGCCGTACCCAAGCCGATGCCATGAAGCCGCTCGCCGCGCTTCCTGACATCGCACGACAAGATATTCGCTGTGTGCTCACCGATATCGACGACACGCTGTCGACGCGAGGGCGGATCACGGCGGAAACCTACACCGCGATGGAAGAGCTTCACGCCGCGGGATACCTGGTCATTCCGGTGACCGGACGGCCGGCGGGCTGGTGCGACCACATCGCGCGCATGTGGCCGGTCGACGCAATCGTTGGCGAGAACGGTGCGCTGTATATGAGGCACGATGACGTCGCACGGGCGTTGAAAAAACGCTTCGTAGCGGACGAGTCGGAAAGAAAACGCAATCGCCAGCGGCTGGCCGCGATCGGCGAAAAAATCCTGTGCGAGATTCCCGGTTGTGCTCTCGCCTCGGATCAGCAATACCGCGAAACCGACATCGCCATCGATTACTGCGAAGACGTCGTGCCGCTTTCGCGCGAGGACGTCGAACGCGTTGTTGCGATGATGCGATCAGAAGGCCTGAGCGCCAAAGTATCTTCGATTCACGTCAACGGATGGTTCGGCAGCTATGACAAGCTGGCCATGACGCGTACCCTGCTCGCAGAGGAGTTCGGCATCGATCTTGACGCCGAGCAGCAGCGATGTATTTTTATCGGCGACTCGCCAAACGACGCACCGATGTTCGACTTTTTCAGTTATTCAATCGGCGTCGCGAACGTGCATGCATTCGGCGACGCAATTGCTACTCCGCCGAAGTACGTGACGACGGCTAAGGCCGGTGCAGGATTCGCAGAGCTGGCGACGTTTCTGCTCGGCTGACTGGAACCTGAGTGGCATCCGAGCGGCGATCGAGTCGCAGCGATGACCCTATTTCGCCGCCGTCATGGTCGCGAGCTTGCCGACGTCGAGCTCCTTGAGCGCTCCGGTAAGGACGCCGGCGTCCACGCTCGAGCCGTTGACGGTAACGCTAAAGCGATTGTTGAGGATGACGCTCACTTCACCGCTTCGGGCCCGGCGGTCGTAGCGCTCGTGGACGAGCTGACCGTTGATCTTGGTCGTACGCTCATAGCCGGTATCGGTTTCCTTCTCCATGCTCGGATCGAATTTTGCCGCGAGTCCGGCGAGTCCCGACAGCGACCCCAGATCGGTGATCTCGACCTGAATGCTGGCGTTCGCACCATCACCATAGCGCGCGGTCGCACTCGAGCCCTTGATGCCCATGGCTTCGCCGCTCTGGCCAGAGGCCTCGATGCGTCTCAGCCCGCCGATCGTTTCAGGCAGCAGGTCCTTCAGACGGTGAAAATCGACCGGCTGAACATCCTTGCCGCCGGTCATGATCTGTCCGACCGCGTTGAGCGCGGTATTCATGTCGACCGCAGAGCCGGCTGCGGCACCCGGGTCGCTCGCGCCGGAAGCCCGCGCCGCTTTTTCCGCGCGTTCCGCTTCCTCGCCCATGCGCCCGAGCTTGCCGATCGCGTCGCTAACACGCGCGCGATCGGCATCTGATTTTCCGCCAAACATGCTCGATAGCACGCCGGCGGCAACGGCGGTGTCGGCGGCGCCATCGCTGTGGGAGCTCAACTTGCCCATTGCGCCAAGGCCGAGAAAACCAAGGCCACCGATCGCGCAGGCACTCAGCACGCCGATCACGACCGCCATCACGATGGCGCAGAGCACGGTTACGATGGTGTAGCCGATGGACTTGTCCTGCGGACAGCGCATCAGAACCGGCAGCCCAAGATAGAGCAGATACAAGCCATACAGGCCGGCAACGAAGGCGAGGATGCCCAGCATCGGAATGAGGTGGAAGATACCCGCGACCCACGCCGGGGTGTAGCTGTAGGCGGTGACCTTCAACGCTCGCAACGAATCGCGCTGACCGCCGAACGTCGGCGCCAGAACGTCGACCAGCCATGAAATCAGCCACACGATGACAAAGGCGAAGACAAATTGGAGCACGGCGGTGAGTACCGCGGCGATAATGCCGGTCCTGACCGTGCCGATGAAGGGAACGGTGACGCCGATCAGAGTGGTGCCAAGCAGTGTCGCCACGACGCCGATCGCCACCAGCGGCAGCACGTACCCCAAGTAGATCGAGCCGGCGGTTGTCGGCTCCGCTGCGATCAGCGGCCATTCGGTCGAGGGTGACAGCAGTATTCCCTTGATCCGTGCCAGTAATCCATGGGCCATGGCCGCGTCAAAACGCGGCAAAGGATCGGCGGGCCCACCCATTCTTGGCGGCGGCGTGCCTCCCATCGATGCGGCAGGTTCAGGCGCCGACCGGGGCGCGCCTGCGTCGGACGCTGCATGGTCAAACGCGGGCCGCGGCGCGCTGGTTATGATCGGCGCCGCGGGCTCGACTGCCGGGCGCGGCGGAGGCGCAATCGGCGGCGCGGGTTCGACCGCTGGGCGCGGTGGAGGCGAAATGGGCGGCGCGGGTTCGACTGCCGGCGGTGGCGGAGGTGAAACGGGCGGGGCGGGTGCGACCGGTGTTGGGCTTGCCGCTACCGTCGGAGCCGCCGCCCCGCAGTGGGAACAGAACTTGGCGCCGTCGGCGATACGTTGGCCGCATTGTGCGCAAAACATGGAAAGCCTCCGCAGGAAATGCTGGAAATGTGAACTGGCGCGATTGTGCGCCGGTCCGGCCAACGATTCAACGGGACCCGCGGGACAACGCTCGCTGCAGCGCCGCGGCGCCGGCGTAACGCGCGCCCGACGCTTCCTCGATGCGCAGACCCTCGTTCCATTTCGCTGTTCGTTCTCCACGCGCAAAGGAGCCGACTTTGAGCTGACCGGCGTTCCATCCCACGGCAAGATGGACGATGGCGACGTCTTCGGACTCGCCCGACCTCGCTGAAACGATAGTGCCAAAGCCCGCGCGGAGGGCGGCCTGCAGCGCGGCCAGGGTCTCGCTCAAGGTGCCTGCCTGATTGGGCTTGATCAGGACCGCGTTGCAGGCGCCAACAAGAGCAGCATTGCGGATGCGGCTGGCGTTGGTCACCAGATAATCATCACCGACGATCTGGACGCGGTCTCCCACCGCCTGAGTGAAGCCGATCAGGCCGGCCTCGTCGTATTCC
>Ga0209118_1001324_pt1 | contig 11665 bp, 10 predicted proteins | sample BlaSpr_A8_Ref_M1_FD_187988 | JGI IMG/M metagenome (GOLD analysis project Ga0209118, IMG submission 187988) | Forest soil microbial communities from Thunder Bay, Ontario, Canada - Black Spruce, Ontario site 2_A8_Ref_M1 (SPAdes) (version 2) | ecosystem: Environmental > Terrestrial > Soil > Boreal...
TCATGTTCTCGATGGCGACCTGGCTTTCGAGATCGACGCGCGCCAGATTCCAGAAAATTGGCCGACTGGCTACGTGCCCTTGCGCAAAGCCACTCCCTACGAAGAACCAGCACGCAAGGAACTGGAGGGCGAAGTCTACACGCTCAATCGCGAACTTGTTGGTTGGGCGTTTCGCCTGACGAAGGAGGTGCCACTTTCTGATTCCGATTCTCTGCGCACCTCGCGAGCGCGCTTCGCCGGATTTCCGAATGCGTTGAAGCCGCCGTTCGTCACGCGCGGCGACACCCTCTCCTCAAGCACCTTCTGGCACGGTTCAAAAATGAATGAGTGGGCCAATGCTTGGACGCGCTACTACATCGGCGGCAAAGGGAATTACATGATTTCCGCCATGGAAGACACCGGCACCATGCAGGCGCTCACGTTTTTGAGTCAAGCCGGGCGCATGGATCTGCAGCGTGTAATGGTGTTGCGCACGGTCAGCAACTACGATCGCGAGCCGCCGGGCGCCAACGTTGCCGGCAGCTTAAAGACTATGGTTTCCGGCAATTATTCCGCTTACTTTCCTGCCTTGGAAGCGGCTTACATCGTCGGCGATAAAGTGGTGCGGGATATTGTCGGTCATTGGGCTGATCGCGAATTCACGCTCCCGTTTTAGCTTGAGGCCGGGCCGGCTGTTTTTAACGAGCCGTGCACGAGAAAAATGTTTCTGCCATTGACGTCGTTCCGCACCCGGCCTATAGTGGCGCACATTTTTACTTGGGGGAAACCCGCTTGCTCGATCGCGTATTTCACCTGGAAGAAAACAAGACCACCGCGCGGCGCGAGTTGCTTGCGGGCCTGACCACTTTCATGACCATGGCCTACGTGGTCGTCGTCAATCCGCGAATCCTCGCTGAGGCGGGCATGCCTGTTGACGGCGTTCTGTTCGCCACCTGCATTTCCGCTGCGGTCGCCACGCTTATCATGGGGCTGTGGGCCAACTATCCGATCGCGCTCGCTCCGGGCATGTCGCTCAACGCCTACTTCACGTATTCCATTGTACTCGGCCGCGGCGTGCCTTGGCAGACCGCGCTCGGTGTCGTCTTTCTATCCGGTCTGCTTTTTCTGCTCCTTACGCTGACCAACATCCGCGAACAGATCGTCAACGGCATTCCCAATTGCCTCAAGTACGGCACCGCCGCTGGCATCGGCTTATTCATCGCTTTTATTGGATTGCGCAACGCGAAAATCATTGTGGCCAATCCCGCCACATTTGTCGGGCTCGGCAAAGCTTCCGATCCGCAAGTGCTTCTCGCAGCGGCGGGACTCATTCTCATCGCCATTCTCATGGCTCGGCGGATCGGCAGCGCCATTCTCCTGGGGATCGTGGCCATCACCCTCGCAGGGATTCCTTTCGGCCTCAGTCATTGGCCCGCGCATTTTTTCTCGCTGCCGCATCCGGCCGGCACGTTTCTCAAGCTGGACCTGCGCTCAGCCACAAAAATTGGCTTTGGCGAACTCATCTTTGTGTTTTTCTTCGTCGATCTCTTCGACAATGTAGGCACGCTCGTCGGCGTCTGCGAAGAAGGCGGCTTCCTGCGCGACGGTAAACTTCCTCGCGCCAGCCGCGCGCTGCTCGCCGACGCCTTCGGCACCATGTTCGGCGCGCTCACCGGTACGTCCACAGTCACAAGCTATATCGAAAGCGCCGCTGGAGTCGCGGCCGGCGCTCGCACTGGACTCGGCAACGTAGTCATCGCCGCGCTTTTCCTCGTTGCAATGTTTTGCGCCCCGCTGGTCGCGGCGATTCCTTCTTACGCCACCGCTCCCGCCCTCATCCTCGTCGGCGCGCTCATGTGCGGCGCCGTAGCCCGCGTTCGCTGGGACGATTTCAGCGAAGCCTTTCCCGCCTTCCTCACCCTGGTCGCCACGCCCCTCACCTTCAGCATCGCCACGGGTCTCAGCCTCGGCCTCCTCTCCTTCACCTTCGTCAAGCTAGGCACCGGCAAGCACCGCGAAATAAGCCCCCTCATCTGGGTCCTCAGCGTCCTCTTCCTCCTCCGCTACGCCTTCCTCGGCTCCGAATAAGTCGTATCCGCTGCCCCGGAATTGACAGATTCTCCTGGCAATAGCAGTGGCCCAGTTTCCGAGTAGCGCGTTTGAACAAAGCCACCCGGCGACGGACGCTTCGCGTGGGACGAACGGAGCGGTGATTGCGTTAGAATGAACACTTATGAAAAAGGGGGAGCGCGTGCAGTTATTGTTAACTAAATTTCCTTGAAGAGCGGCAACTCAGGCGGACAGCTTCGACAGCGACTCCGCCAGCACCAGCGCACCCCTCGTGATATCCTCCGGAGCAGCGTATTCATCCGGCCGATGGCTGTAACCATTCCGGCAGGGAATGAAAAGCATCCCAGTCGGCGCAATCTGCGAAATAAAAAGCGAATCGTGATACGCCCGGCTAACCATTTCAAGAAACGGGAATCCATGCTGGCGGCAGGAATCCGAAAGGGCTGCACGCACTTCAGGAGCGCAAACCGCCGGCGCATCAGCATTGAGCAAATCAGAATGAATCGAGACTTGGCGCTTCGCGGCAATCTCTTGTGATGAACTCTCGATAGTTTGCCTCAGCCCATCGCGCCGCGCTCGATCGGTATCGCGAATGTCGAGCATAATTCGGACGCGGCTCGGGATACTGTTCACCGCACCTGGAAAAACTTCGCAAACGCCAACAGTAGCGACGGTATCAAGCGCACCGCTCGAGCGCGCCACGTTTTCGACCGCCAGAATCAACTCCGCGGCCGCGCAAAGCGCGTCTTTCCGGTCCGGCATCAGCACCCCACCGGCGTGACCGCCCGCGCCTTCGATCGAAATGCGCAGACTCGCCGGCGCCGCGATGCTTGTCACCACTCCGAGGGAAGTCTTGGCTCGTTCAAGCAGCGGACCTTGCTCGATATGCAATTCAACGAAACACTTGTAATAATCTTTCGGCAGTTTCACATCCCGAAGATTTCCGCCAAAGCCCGCTCTTCGGCGAACTTCTTCCACCGTCTCCCCGTCTCGATCTTTTAAACTGGCAGCGGCGTCTGCCGAGAGAGTTCCCGAAAGCAATCGGCTCCCTAGGCAGCCGATGCCGAAACGAGTTGGTTCTTCCGTCGCGAGCACGAGAAGTTCGAGAGAGTTCCTCGGCCGGAATCCGCTCCCGTGCAACGCGCGGATCGCTTCGAGCCCGCCGAGCACTCCAACAACACCGTCATATTTACCAGCGTTGGGAATCGCATCAATGTGCGAACCCGTTCCAACGGCAGGAGCCGCCGGATCGGCGCCGCTCCACCGCGCGAAAATATTTCCGATGGCATCCTGCCTTACGGCAAGCCCGGCTTCCTCGCAGCGCGCAATCATCCAAGCGCGCGCTTTCAAATCCGTCGGCGTAAAAACAATCCTCGTGACTGCGGGAGGCTCCGCGTCAGAAAAAGCGGCCAGCGTTTCAATTTCTGAGAGCAGTCGCTGCTGATCAATTTCCAATTTCATTTCTTCGCTTCGCCGAGAGGATGCCGGTTCCAATCTTTGTAGATCAAATATTTGGCCGGCACTTTTCCGATCGCTCCAAACCATTGCGGGCACCACGGTCCCATCCAGATAAAATCGCCCGCTGTGACGGGATACCACGAATCGCCGAGCCGGTAGATTCCGCTTCCTTCGAGCATAATCAGCCCATGTTCCATCACGTGCATTTCCACCAGATGGAGCGCCGCGCCCGGCTGGTACACCATGGTGTTCACCGCGAAATCAAATTGCGGCTCGTCGGGCAGCAGGCACTTGACTTGCAAATCGGAATCTCCATCGAGCGCGTGCGAGGAAACATCATCTTCGCTCGAAACCAGAAAGTGCGGCGGCTCAATTCTCTCGGCTCGCTCGTAGAGTTTTTCAATTACAGCAACACGGCTCTTTTCCTTGGCGACGATTCGGTGGGAAACACTTTCGGGCAAATAGGCATAGCCGCGCGCGCCCAGCTCGCGCCGCTTTCCATCGGCGTCAATCGTCAGCGCCCCTTCCATGACATAGAGAAAGCGCTGCGCGGAAGTTGGTCCCAGTTCGCCTTTCGGTTCAAACTCCGCGGTGTATTCGGTGAACGCCGCGCCCAGAGCCGGACCAATGTGAACGATGGCGGAAGCATTCTTCATCCCGGGCAGCGTGGTCTGAACGAACGTGTCCGGAGTCAGCAAAAGATGATTGCGTTGATGCGAGCTGCGCGTTTGACCGAGATTATGCACGGCACGTCCTTCCCAGAAATTCCTGTGAAGCAGCAAGCTGCGTCAGTAAATGCTTTCCGCATTCCAGCGCCTTCGCGACGTCGTCCAGATGGGCAGATTCCGCCGGATCGTGGCTGATGCCACCGGGCGTGCGCAAAAAAATCATCGCCGCGGGAATTTTTTCCGCCAGGATCATGGCATCATGCCCCGCGCCGCTTGCCATGCGATGCGCCACGCAACCGGCTTTTTGAATTGCCAGCTCGATTTGCTCCGCCAGAAAAGAATCCATCGCCACGGCATGCTGCGCGAGCAGCATCCGCCATTTCACAGTCACACCGCGCCGCGCAGCAATCGACTCCGCTTGCCGAATCAATTCATCCAGCGCTTCCGTTCGCGCGCGATCCGAAGCGTGGCGAATATCCAGCGCGGCGCGCGCTACTCCTGCTATCACGTTCGTAGCTCCGGGCTTTGCTTCAACGAATCCGACCGTCGCCACGATTCCTGAAGTGCGCCGCGCCAGGCTTTCGACGGCAAGAATCCACTCCGCAGCCACGGCAAGCGCATCGTGCCTCAGATTCATGGGCGTCGTGCCCGCGTGGTTCGCCTGCCCTGAAAAAGTGAATTCCAAGCGGTTTTGGCCCACGATGGCTTCCACGACTCCGAGCGGCCGCCCCACACTCTCCAACACTGGCCCCTGTTCGGTGTGAAATTCGATATATCCCAAAACGTCGTCACTCAGCGCGGCTTTGAATATCTCATTCGGGTTCAACCCAAAATCCTGAATCGCCTTCCGAACGGAAATTCCCTGTTCATCCTTTCGGCCGAGAAGTTCCTCGTCCACTCGGCCCACCAGCGCGCGGCTTCCGATGAACGGAACTCCAAATCGCACTCCCTCTTCCTCCGAGAAGCCAACGACTTCGATCCCAAACGGCAGCTTCAGCCCTTCGAGCGATTCCACCAGCCCGGCCGCTAGCACCACCCCCAATATCCCGTCGAACGCCCCCGCATTCGGCACCGTGTCCAGATGCGATCCCATCAGAATCCGCGGCGATCCCGGTGACGTTCCCGGATAAAATCCTCGGATATTTCCAACGGCATCCACCGAGACGGTCATGCCGAGAGCCTTCATCCAGTAAGAAACTTCCCGGTGGCAATCATGCATCGGCTTCGAGAGAAATGTACGCCGCGTGCCCGGTGCGTCTTCTGAAAACGACGCCAGCTTCCGGCAGCGGGCGATCACCTCTGCCGCGAGATTTGCAAAACCAATGGTTGTCTGCACTGGATTCTACCTTTGCTCACGGCACATGCCTCGTTGAGTTTATAACTCACGGATAAGCTTTGCTGCTCCCCAGCCCGCCGCAACGAGCGCCAACAGAATCTGCCATCCGTACCGGTTCCCGTAGGTCGCGACTGGATAATGATTGCTCAGCATCAGAAAGACCACCGGCACGGCCAGGAACGTATTGTGCTTGGACCGCAACTTCGCTTGCGCGCCCAGCGACGCATCGAACTTCACACCCGCTGACGCAGCCGCGATCATCCCGCGCTGCGCGGGAAGAATGCGCATCCACACGTTCAGAGTCATGATCGTTCCGAAGATCGCTCCCACGTGGATGTACGCAGCACGGCCGCTGAACACGTGCGTCAATCCCCAAGCCGCCGCCCCAGTCATCACCAGGCCAAAAACCGCGAACGCGTTCTGCGACTTTCGCAATGGTGTCCGCACTGCCAAATCGTAGATGAACCAACCCGCCACCAGCGAGCCCAATCCGATCGCAATGCCCGCTGGCTTGGAAATGTCCGCGACGTCCGGATCGATCAGCCCATCCCCGAGGTAATACACAAGCACGAGCAGAACCACGCCGGCCAGCCACGTCATCATCGCTTCCCAGCGAAACCAACGGACCTGTTCTGGCGCCACGCCCAGCGATTTTTGTTTCTCGACGGTGTAAAAGCCTCCGCTGTGCACCATCCACACTCCCGAGGCTGCCCCGTTCGCGGCCGCCTTTTTCTCGAGCTTCCCGAACTGGCCGTCAAGCCACGTGAAGTAGTACGTCTGCCCCACCCACATGATCCCCGCGAAGACGTGAAACCACCTCACGCTGAGGTTTAGCCATTCGCGGATCGAAGAACTCACCTCAGCTCCCCCGGTAAGTGGTATACCCGTTCGCGCTCAACAGCAGTGGAATGTGATATTGCGATTCTCCGTCCCGGACCTGAAACGTGACCTCGACCACTGGATACAGCCCCTGGATACCACAAGCGGCGTAGTAAATCGCCGTGTCAAATGTCAAACGATAAGGCCCTTCGCGCAGAAGTTCGCCTTCGGGTATCAATTGACCGCAGCGCCCGTCCTGATCGGTTTTCGCGGAACCGACCGATATCCATTTGCCGGAAGTATCCTGGCGTTCCAAACGTACCGGCACACCTGCCGCTGGTTTGCCCTTGGCAGTATCCAGAAGGTGGGTGGAAATTCGGCTCATCCCGAGATCCATTTCGTCAGACGGATTTGCATGATTTTCCGTTGCTCCTCGGCCGCCTGTTGCAGTTCCGCACCATCATCATTTTGCAACCGACGCCGCAGAATCTCCATAATTTCGCTAGCCGATTTTCCAGTCGCACAAACAATAAATATGCGTCCGAACTTTTGCTCGTACTCACGATTGCCCCACTTCAGGGCACTTTTCACGGCCTCATCGGCCGTTGCAGCATTCCGCTGTTCTTGTGCGGACCACGCCGAAGACTGTGCCGCGACATTCTGTTCCGCGCGCGTCTCGCCGATGCGCGGATGACTCCGAAACGCCTCCAGCCAATCCGCCTCGCCGAGGCCACGCCAGATTTCATCCGAAGCCGCAAGCAGCGCAGTCGCTTCGCCCACCGGCCTTTTCGCGGCCATGCTCGCGGCCCAAGTCCTCGAGCCACAACAGGGAAGTATCTCGCGAACAGCTTCCACCTGCGGCAAGCGGTTCCAGCGAGCGAGGACCTCGCTCACGCCTTCGCCCCTTCAACGGCAAGCTTCTCGAGAAACTCCGCGACCAGATTTCCCGCCACCGCTGCCTTATATCGAGCGGTAGACCGAATATCGTCGATGGGCCGAATTTCCTGCGCCACGGCTTTTCTTGCCGCAGCGATCAATGCGGGCTCGAACTTTTTTCCGGCGAGCATCTGCTCCGTAGCATTCAACCGCAAGGGGATGGGCGCAACGCTTCCCAGCGCCAGACCCACATCCCGAATCGCACCGTTCGCAATTTGGCCCAAGGCGGCCAGACAAACCTTGGAAATGGCCTGGGCGTTGCGGGCGCCGACCTTTCTCGCATGAGAAAAATATCCCGCGAACCGGCGCGGCAATGAAATATTCAGGATCAATTCTTCAGGCGCCATTGCTGTCTGCTTATAGCACGTATGAAAGTTTCTATAAGCCACCCGCCGCTCGCCGCGCACCGAAATCAGCGAAAGTTCGGCATCGTAGACGAGCAGTGCGGGCAGGGAATCGGCAGCCGGAGAAGCGTTTGCGATGTTGCCTCCCAGCGTTCCGCGATTCTGATTTGCGATTCCCCCGGTCCACGACGCAGCCGCGGCAAGCAACGGGAATTCCCGCGATACGATATCATGCCCGCGCAGCGCCCTATAGGTGCACGCGGCGCCGATTCGGATACTATCTGACAAAACTTCGATTCGCCGAAGCTCCGGAATATTCCAGATGTTGACTAATTTTCTGTTGGGCAATTTTCCAGCCGAGTACAAGACCATCACGTCGGTCCCGCCAGCAATCGGCATCCATTGAGCCGGCTCGCTCGCCAGCAAAGAAAGTACGGCCTGCAAATTACCTGGCGAAAATAGTTGGTAATCGGCTGGATTGGCTCTCATTTTGCAACTCTTCGCCGCGCTGCCTTGGTCACCGCTTCGAAAATTTGCATGTAACCAGTGCAGCGGCAAAGATTGCCGGCCAGGCCCTCTCGAATGTCCGCCAGCGCTGGCTCCGGTGTTTTCTCCAGCAGATGCACCGCCGCAAGAATCATTCCTGGCGTGCAGATGCCGCACTGCGCGCCACCGCATTCCAGGAACGCCTCCTGCAGAGAGTTCATCAAATCATGCGCCGACATTCCCTCGATGGTAACGATGCTCGTACGGCTCGCTTGCGCCACGGGAACAAGACAGCTATTCACCAGCACGCCGTCCAGCAGAACGGAACACGAACCGCATTCGCCTTCGCCGCATCCTTCTTTCGTGCCCGTCAATCCCAAATCCTTCCGCAGCACATCCAACAATCTTTCCATGGGATAGGCGAGCACCTTCCTTGGTTCACCGTTGACAGTAAACGAAACCTCGCACTTCATGCTTGCCGCGGATGAAGGATTCATGCGGCCCCCCGCGTAAGAAATGAACCATCTTGCTCAAGAGACTCTGACCGCAGTGCCTCAAACAAATCTTCCGGTAGTAGCGGAATAGAACGGAAACTAACACCGATCGCATCTTCCACGGCGTTCACGATCGCCGGCGCGGGGCCATCCATGGGCAATTCACCAATGCCTTTGGCGCCATGCGCGCCGTGAACGTTGCCAAGCTCCTCAAAGAATACGCGGATCGGCGGCAGGTCCGCGGATGTAGGCATGATGTAATTTGTCATCTGATTGTTGATCATGCGGCCATTCTGCCAGACCACCTTTTCATAGAGCGCGAACCCAATTGCCTGAGCCACTCCGCCTGTTATCTGGCCCTCGGCCAGAATCGGGTGAAGAACCTTGCCGACCTCCTGCAGCGCAACGAAGTCGTCCACGGCCACTGCGTAAGTTGTCAGATCCACCGTGACCTCTGCGACGTACACGGCCCACGCAAACGCCGCGTAGGCTTCGCCGCGATATTTTTCATCGTCCCAATACACATCGCCCGGCGCTTCATACCGCGCATACGAGTTCAGCGCTCCGTGCGCCACGATGTATTCCCCGCACGCGACCTGAAATTCTTCACCGGTGTAGTCGTCACGCAGCAGCCCAGTATTCAAGAGCGTCTGCTTGATTCCTTTGGCGGCCGACTGAACTAGTTTTCCGACAATCATCGCCGTGCGCGAGGCCACTGTAGGACCGCTGTTCGGGACAACCGTCGTGTCTGGCTGAGCGATGGAGACGCATTCATAAGGAATCCCCAGCGCCTCGGCCGCAATCTGGCAGAGCACGGTGTTGGTTCCTTGACCAAATTCCGCGCTGGACACCAGCACTCGCACCCGGCCGTCGGCGCCAGCTTCGAGACCGACCAACGAATTCAGATAGCGTTCTCCGGAGCCCGTAAATCCGGCGCCGTGCAAGAACGCCGCGATCCCGATTCCCTTTCTGCGCATGCCCTTTTTATTTTCTTCCGCAAAACGCGCCTTCTTCGCGGCATAGTCAGAAAGTTCCAGAGCCCGGTCAAGTAAACGATTCAGGTCAATGTCTTCCCGAATGGTCTGTTCTGTCGTTGTCGTTTGGCCGGGCTTCAGGAAATTCCGTCGGCGGATTTCGACCGGAGAGATCCCCACGACTTGGGCGATGTGGTCCATGTGCCGCTCAAGCGCAAAGAGACTCTGCGGTGCGCCGAATCCGCGAAAAGCCCCGTGAGGCGGCGTATTCGTCGCCACCGCCTTCGTTCGAACGCGCACGCTCGGCCAGTAATAAGGACCGCCGGCGTGAATCGTGCCGCGAGACAGGACCACCGACGACAACGTCGCATAGGCTCCGCCGTCGATCGTGAACTCGATTTCGCCACCGAGAATTTTCCCATCTTTGCTCACCGCGGTGCGATGGCGCGTTCGCGAAGGATGCCGCTTCGTCGTCGCCGCCATATCTTCCATGCGGTCGTAAATAAGTTTTACCGGCTTGCCCGACTTGATCGCGAGGAGCGCCGCATGTCCCGCGATCATGGACGGATATTCTTCCTTTCCTCCGAAAGCGCCTCCAGTCTCCATTTGCACCACGCGAATCTTGTCTTCCGGAAGTCCACACAGCGCCATCAAAGCCTTGTGAACGTAGTACGGGCACTGCAGCGAGCCCCAGACGGTGACTCCATTCTCCGGATCGAACACCGCGATGACTCCATTGTTTTCGATATAAAGTTGTTCCTGCGCGCCGGTGAAATACTCGCCCTCGACGAGGTACGCCGCTTCTTTCCACACGGCCTCCAAGTCGCCTTTTTCAACCAGGTAGCTCTTGAACGTATTGTCGCTGCCCCAAATAATTGTGGATTGCCGCTCGCTTTCTTCGATACTGTGCACGGGCGTGAGCGGTTCGTATTCGATGGATACCGCCTCAACCGCTTTTCGAAGCTCGTGACGGTCTGCATGTGCTAGAAGCAAAATCGGCTCTTCGGGATGATTCACTGCCTCCGAGGCGAGGCAAGGCTGGTCATCCAGGATCAGCGCGATGCAATTCTTCCCAGGAATGTCCTTGGCTGTTACGAGAACAAATTCGTCCCAGGCAACGCTTGCTTCAAAAGAAAGTTTTCTGATCTTGCCGCGCGCCACGTTGCTGCGCACGGTCGCGCCGTAAAGCATGCCGGGCAGAACCATGTCGTCGACGTAGCGTGCCGCTCCCGTGACTTTGTCCCAGCCTTCCTTGCGCGGCACCGATGATCCGACGATGTGAAGTTCTCGCAAACTTGCTGACCTTACCCTTTGGCGCAACAATTTAGATGGACTTGACCGCGACGGTGGAACGCTCCTCGCACGGATTCTGCCCCCGCCGCAGGGTGATCGCGGACGATTATAAATGTTTTGCAGTCAGCATTCTGCAGGAAAGACCAGGAGTTTCGAAAGTCCATTCGAATCTCCCATCTGTCTGTTACCGCCGTAATTCGCGTCCGCCTGGCTCTCCAGGAAATTCTCCCTCGGTGAATACGCAGTTTCCGCCCAAGTATGTTGCTTTGACCGCGCCGCGAAGTCGTTCGCCCAGATAGGGTGAAACGCGATGTCGATAGGGAAGATGGTCCTCTGTCGCAATGAACTCCGCTTCGGGCTCAAACACCACAAAGTCCGCATCCGAACCTTTGACAATGCGGCCCTTGCGCGATTCACACCCCGCGAGCCGAGCCGGACCTTCCGCCATCCACCGCGCGATATCCGAAAGCGCGAATCCGCGGCTACTGGCCTCAGTCCACATCACCGGCAGCGCCAGCGAGAGGCTGGAAATCCCGCCCCAGGCCGTTCGAAAATTCCGCTCGCCCAGCCGCTTCATTTCGGGCGGACAGGGAGAATGATCCGTTGCCACCAAATCGATAATTCCCTCTTGAAGCCCCTGCCACAGTTTTTCGCAATTCTCCCGGCTACGGATCGGCGGCGCGCACTTGAACAGTGTCTGGCCGTCCGGAATTTTGTCCGAACAGAGATGCAGATAATGCGGGCAAGTTTCGACACTCACGGGCAAGCCTTCCGTCTTCGCGGCGCGCAATATGTCCAGCGCCTGGCT
>Ga0209118_1001327_pt1 | contig 11649 bp, 13 predicted proteins | sample BlaSpr_A8_Ref_M1_FD_187988 | JGI IMG/M metagenome (GOLD analysis project Ga0209118, IMG submission 187988) | Forest soil microbial communities from Thunder Bay, Ontario, Canada - Black Spruce, Ontario site 2_A8_Ref_M1 (SPAdes) (version 2) | ecosystem: Environmental > Terrestrial > Soil > Boreal...
TGTGCGCCGCCTGGCTCAGCAGCGCCACCCCGCTCTCGTATTGCCCGCTCTCGATGGCCGCGAGTCCGTCGCGATGCAGCCGCTCGGCCGCGCAGCCGGCTACCAGAACCAGGATCAGAATCAGCCCCGCAATGCGGCGCCATGAGTTCCTCACGGAGCGCCTCCTGTAGTGAGTTGTTGTTGTTGGTTAAGAGGCTTATACGTGAAGATCAGCGCCCCGTTGTTGAACGCGTCCACACTATACGTACCATCAAGCGTGTCCCCGATGTGCACGTCGTAGACGCGATCACCCTGGGTCAGGAAAAACACCGGCTTGGCGCCGTTGGGGGCATAGCTGCCCATGTAGGTGAAGGGCAGCGGCGGCGCCACCGGCTTCGGCGGCGCCACCGGCTCCGAGACCATGGCAACCGGCGGCGGCGGCGGCGGCGCCACGTACCAGGAGTGCGTAGCGAACAGCGCACCGGCCGCCGTCGGGTCCACCACGCGGTGCGCGAGCGCCAGCAGCGAGCGCGCCACGGGCGCCGACATGGTCGTCGCGGCGCGCAGCGCGTGCGCCGGCGCCGCCGCTGTGGCCCGCGCCGGCTCGACGGAATCGGAATCCTTCGGACCGAACGCCACGTACGCGGCGATCAGTGCCGCAATGCCGGTCAGCCACTTGCCGCGCTTGCTCAGGTTCATGGTTGTTGTTCGCTGCGCACGAAAACCACAAAAGCGATATCGGCGTTCACGACCTGGTCGCCGACGGTCTTGCGCTCGACGTGCAGTTTGGCCAGCGCGGCCGATGGCACCGCGGTCAGGGTGTGATTGATGAAGTTGCGGATGTCCGGATAGCTGGCCTTGACCGGAAAGTCCACGTCATAACGGGCGAGCGCGCCCGCCTTCGGGGGACTGTACACGTAGTGTCCGGTGTCAAGCGGCACGCCGGCCTCCTTCGCCTTGCCATAGATCAGCCCGATCACCGCAGGTATCTGCTTGCGGGTCGGGAGCGATTCGACCAGCCGCGGCGCGCCCTGGTCGGCGCTCAACGCTGCAGATGGGTGCTGCGTCCGCGCGATGTTCGCACTCAGCGCATCAAGTGCGTGACGCGCCGGCAGCAGCGTGCTCGCGGCGAACACCAGCGCGGCGACCAGCCCCGCCAGGCCCACCTGGCCGGCGGGACCGAGGCGCGCGATCTGGTACTGCAGCTGCGGCCCGAGCTGCGTGGCACCCGCCTGCGCCCGGGCCAGGGCCGAAATGCGCTCCGGGAGAGTCGCCACGGCGCTGCGCAGCGCGCTCGCGCCTGCGAGCACCGGCGCGGCCGGCGCCTCCACCACGGCTCCCGCCGCGGCGCGGGCTGCTGCTTCGGGCTGGCGCTCCTCGAGACTCACGGTGCTTCCCTCCATTCCGCGCTCATCGCAAAACGCACCGGCCGTTGCGCGTCGTCGGTTTTCACGTCATGACTGTCGAGCATCGGGTAGCGCAGCAGGCTGCTCGCCTGCAGGCGCTGCACGTAGGCGAGTGCCAGGGGCAAGTCTTTCGACTCGCCGGTGATGTGCACGTTGTGCTTGACGGGATCCGGTTCGATCGAGAGAACGGCGATCTGCCCGGTCGAATCACGGCTCGCAGCCTCGAGCTCCGCCAGCAGCTTGGTCCAGGGCGCCCCGAGCTGCTCGGCCATGCGTCCGGCGGCTTCGGCGAATCCGGCATTGCGTGCATCGAGCCCCGGCTCGTGACGATTGCGGCGCGTGGCCGCCTCCAGTTTCAGTTCCAGGCCGGCGCGGCGCGCCTGCATGAGCCGGTATTCGGCGTAGGTGCCCGCCGCCGCACTCGCGCCCAGCAGCAGCAATAGCGCGCCGGCGAGCGTCACGCGTGAACGCCGGGCGACGAAATCGACATTGACGACGGGGGCGCTCATGCGGCCAACCGCCGGGTCCTGCCCAGACGCTGCAGAGTCGTCATCGGCCCGCTCGGCTCCTCGAGCCATTGCAAGCCGCTGCCCTCGCCTGCGTTCGCCGTCCCCGCTGCGACCTGACGCCATGCGTGGGGAGCGTCGACGTACACCTGGCCCTCCTCCGGGCTGTTGCTGGCGAGCCGGCCGAAGGTCTGCAGGCGCTTGAGCTCGCGCATCCAGTCCGAGCCGATGCGCACGCCGTGAACACGCTCCCAGCCGTAGCGCCCGAGACGGGCCGCGGCGAGCGAGCCCTGTTCGACGCTCACGAACCAGGCGTTGGTCTGCGGCAGACAATGCCGCCAGGCTTCGTAGGCGGCCACCAGCTGCGGTTGCAGCGACAGCAGCGCACCCCCATGCGCGGCGCAGGCGGCGCGCACGCCTTCAATCAGTTCGCCCGGCACGGCGCAGATGACCCGCGTCGCCAGCGGCGGCGCATCCGAGATGCGCAGGTCCCAGCCGGCCACCCCCTCCCCGTAGAGGCTAGTCAGCAGCTGGCGCCCGTGCGCCAGTCGCTCTTGCGCGGAGCTGAGCGCCCCCACCCACGGCACGATCGCGTAGCGCGCCCAGTGGTCGGCAATCACGACCCGCGTGCGCGTGCCAGCCCAGGGTGGCTGCGCAAGCATGGCCGCGAATGCCTCGAGCACGGCAGCCCAGGAATCGGTCTTGACGCCCTCGAAGCGCAGCTCATGCTCGGCGACGTGGGTCGGCTTGGCGCCGCGCTTCATGCGCACCAGGCACAGCCGGTGCGGCGAGAGGTACGCTCCGACCTCGTCACGCCATAATGGTGACACGATTTACCTCTTCCACTGTAGTCAAGCCACGCCGCACCAGATCGAGCGCCGCGGTCCGGATCAGCCGCACTCCGGCCTGTCGCGCCAGTTCCTTCAGTTGCCGGACCGGCACGCGGCTGACGATCGCCTCGCGTATCTCGTCGTTCAGTATCATCAACTCCCCCACGGCCTTGCGGCCGTGATAGCCGGTGCCGCGACAGTGCCCGCAACCGCGCCCCTTGCGGAACTTGTACGAGGCGCTGGTAACGATCGGAACATGCGATTCCTCGAGCAGCTCGCGTGAGGGCATGTAGGCCTCGGAGCATTGCTCGCATACGATGCGCACCAGGCGCTGCGCCAGCACCGCCGACAGCGCCGACACGAAGCCGTGCGAATCCACGCCCATGTGCACGAAGCGGCTGACCACGTCGAAGACGTTGTTGGCATGGACGGTGGTGAACACCAGGTGACCGGTGAGCGCCGACTGGATGGCGATCTGCGCGGTCTCCGGATCACGGATTTCGCCCACCATGATCTTGTCCGGGTCGTGCCGCAGGATCGAGCGCAGCCCGCGCGCGAAGGTCAGCCCCTTTTTCTCGTTCACGGGTATCTGCAGCACGCCCGGCAGCTGATACTCGACCGGGTCTTCGATGGTGATGATCTTGTCGCGTCCGGTCTGAGTCTCGGAGATGGCCGCATACAGCGTGGTGGTCTTGCCGCTGCCGGTGGGGCCGGTGACCAGCAGCATGCCGTAGGGCAGCAGGCTCACGCGGCGCAGCTGTTCGATGATGTTCCACTCGAAGCCGAGAACATCGAGCCGCAGGCCGCTCATCTTGGTGAGCGCCTGCTTATCGAGGATACGCAGCACCGCGTCCTCGCCGAAAATGCTCGGGATGATCGACACGCGGAAGTCGATCGGGCGGCCGTTTATGGCGATCTTGAATCGGCCGTCCTGGGGAACACGCCGCTCGGCAATGTCGAGCTCCGACATGACCTTGATACGCGAAATGATCTGCTCGGCGGTCTCGACGCCCCGCACGGTGGCAATGCTCGCGAGCACACCATCGAGGCGATAGCGCACCACCAGCCCGCTGCCGATCGACTCGAGGTGAATGTCGCTGGCGCCGGCGCGCAGGGCGTCGTACACGGTGGAGTGCACCAGGCGCACCACCGGGCTGGTGTCTTCGCTGATTCTGACGTAGGAGAGATTGTCGACCCCCTCCTCGCCCTTGGCTCCCTCCTCGGTCTCCGGCAGCACCGTGTCGATGGCGCGCAGCCCCTCGGCGCGGCGCGCGATCAGGTTGGCGAGTTCCTCGCGCGCGGCCAGCGCCCATTCGATCGGAGCACTGAGCCGCAGCTCCAGCCAGCCGCGCAACGCCTCATCGAACGGATCGGTAAAGACCGCCAGCAGCCGCTCGCCTTCGTGCACCACGACGCAGTGGCGCCGGGTCGCATCTCCCGGCGGCAGCACGGAGAAGTCAGGCTCGAGCTGCGCGAGCTCGGCGCTGGAGACGAAGCGGTAGTCGAACGCGCTGGCGAGTGCCCGCGCATACCGATCGCCGGCCAGACCGCAGGTTTCCGCCAGCACTTCGAGGACCGGACGGTTCGCCTGCTGCGCCTCCTTCATGGCGCGCGCGATCGAGGGTTCATCGATCAGCACGGCCGGCGCAGCGGCGGCGGCCGTCGCCGCAGCTGCCGCCAGGCTCGCAGCGGCTACCGCGCTCACCGCCGGCGCGGGCTTATCCAGCAGCTGGTCGACCGCCGCGTTCATCGGATACTCCCGGCGAGCTGGAAGATCGGGAAATACATGAGCACGACGATCACCCCGATGATCAATCCAATCACTATCATGAGAACCGGCTCGATCAGGCGCGTCATCACCGCCACCCAGCGCGCCAGCTCTTCATCGAAAAAATCCGCGATGCGCTCCATCATTTCGCCCATGTTGCCGCTGCGCTCACCGACGCGCAGCATGCGCGCCGCCACCGGGGTCGTGAGTCCATTGCGTTCCATGGCCTCGGCGAGCGACTGCCCCTCGACCACCGCGCGGGTCGCGGCCGCATAGGCGGCGCGTGAACCTGCGAACACGACCCCGCCCGACATGCGCAGCGCCGGCACCGCCGACATTCCGCCGCGCACCAGCATGCCGACGGTGCGGTACAGGCGCGCGAGCTGATAGACATGTAGTTGGCGGCCGATGGCCGGAATGCGCGCCAGCCATTTGCCGGCCGCGACCCGCACCGCGGGTCGTCCCACCCCGTAACCGGCACCGACCAGCGCCGCGATCGCGGCGCTGACAACCAGTCCGGCATGCGCATCGATGAGCTGGCCCCATTGCAGCAGCACTCGCGAGGCGAACGGCAGGTCGGTGCCAACATCCTCGTAAATTGAGCTGAAGCGCGGAACCACATAGCCCATCAGGAACAGCGTCACCAGCAACCCCGCCACCAACAGTACCGCCGGATAGATGCAGGCATTGACCAGGGTCTTGCGCAGCCCATCCGCCTGCTGCTGGTAAGCGATGTAGCGCGTCAGCGCCTCGCGCAAGGCGCCGGTTCTCTCGCTGGCGCGCACCGAGGCGACGTACAGATCCGGAAAAGTAGCTGGATGTTCCGCCACCGCCGCGGCCAGAGTCTGACCCTCGTAGAGGCGAGCGAGAATGCGGTCCAGCGTGCGCTTGGTCGTGGCGCTGGATTCTTTCTGCGCCAGCGCTTCGAGCGCCTCGACCAGCGACAGACCCGCATCGAGCAGCGACACCAGCTGCTGGCTGAATACCGCGAGCTGCAGTTGCGGCGGCTGGAACAGGCGCCGCAGGCGGCGCAGCGGTTCCAGCGAAATGACTTTGAGATCCTGGAGGGCGATCTGGCGGCGCGCATCGGTCTCGTCCACCGCGTCCACTACGCAGGAGATGACGCTGGAGGCGCTGTCGAGTGCCTTGATGCGAAATTCCACGGCGGCTCACCAGTTCGTCAGATCCGCGTCTTCGCCGCTGCCGCCGGGCTGACCGTCGCGGCCGTACGAGACGAGATCGAAATCATTCTGGTGCGCACCGGGCTGCGCATACACGTAGGGGTGGCCCCAGGGATCGAGTGGCACGTCCTTCTTGAGGTACGGCCCTTCCCAGTTCGTGACCCCCTGCGGCGCGCTGTTCAGCGCCGCGAGTCCTTCTTCGGTGGTCGGCAGGCGCCCGACATCCAGACGGTATTGCTCCAGTGCCTTGTCGAGCGCATCGATCTGCGCCCGCGCCGCCTTGACGCGCGACTTGCCCACCTGGGCGAAGTATCGCGGTGCAACGAAGCCCGCCAACAGGCCGATGATCACCATCACGACCAACAGCTCGAGCAGCGTGAAGCCGCGGCTGCGGGCTTTTTTCAGATAATGGGCAGGGTCGTACATCTTGTACATCGTAGGGGCCACCTTCCGCGCCAGAAGGCGCTTTAGCCGTGTGGTCTTGTTTCCCCCATGGTGATCAAAGACGACCGCGCCCGACAGTGGGCGGGTGCTCTAGCTAACGGAGGAGAAGCCCGTAACCGAGGGTAGGTGATTACCGTAGGTCAGCTGCTGCGCTGCTGGGCGAGCAGCTTGCGATAGACGCGCATCACGTTGGGGACGTAGTGGCGGGTTTCGGAGAACGGCGGAATGCTGCGCCCGTAGCGCTCGACCGCATCCTCGCCGGCGTTATACGCCGCCAGTGCCAACTCGATATCGTTGCCGAACCGCGCCATCAGGTCGCGCAGATAGTGCGCGCCCGCCGTTATGTTCTGTTCGGGATCGAATGCGTCGGACACGCCGTAGCGCCGCGCCGTCGAGGGCCGAAGCTGCATCAGCCCCTGCGCGCCACGCTTCGACACCGCGCGTGGGTTGAAGGCCGACTCCACCACGATTACCGCCCGCACCAGTTCAGGGCGCACCGCGGCCGAGCGGGCCGCCCGCTCGATCATCGGATCGTAGAGCGCGGATTTCGCCAGCCATTTTCCGGGGTGCCCGGTCGGCGCCTCAGCCGGGGCGGCGAGCAGCAGCCGGTAGCGCGCGTCCACCGGTACATTGCTGAAATGGGTGACGCCGGTGGCATCCACGAAGCTATAAATGTCCGCGTGCGCTACCCCGCCCGCTGCCGCCGCGAGCAGTGTCATAGCCAACCGAAGGGCCCACGGCGAATACATTGGGCCCTTTTACTCTCTGCCCGCAGGACATAACAGGTAGGGTAACCGTGTATCTTGTTGTAACTGTGAACCATGCACCGGTGCTGGTGGTGGACCGCCGTTGACTTTCACGGCATGATCCGACGCAGGAAAAACGAACTCTCCCTGAGAATGCCTACAAGAATACGGGGAGCAACGCCGCAAGGCGTTTACCGGTGGTGTACATGACTCACACGTCAGCGCGTATCGTTCTGGTCGAGGATCACGCGATCCTACGGGAGGGCCTGCGCGCTCTGATCGAGCTGGAGTCCGACCTCAAGGTGGTCGGCGAAGCCAGCACCGGAGCGGAGGGCGTCCGGGTGGTCCAGAGCGCGAACCCGACGCTGGTGATTACCGACCTCGCGATGCCGGGCGGCTCCGGGCTGCGAACCATCGATGAGCTGCGCGCGGCCTGCCCGAATCTGCGGGTGCTGGTGCTCACGGCTTACTGTACCGACGAGTACATCGGGGCCGCGCTGAGCGCCGGCGCCGATGGCTACGTGCTGAAGGATGCCAGCCGCGCGGAACTGCTGCAGGCGATCCGCTCCGTCATCGCCGGCCAGAAGTACTTCTCCGAGCCGGTGTCCGCGCGGCTCGTGTCCGGCTATTTGCGCCGCAACGACCCGGCAACCGACGCCTGTCCCAGGATCACGGAACGCGAACGCGAGGTCCTCACGCGCATCGCACTGGGGGAGTCCAACAAGCGCGTCGCCGTGGGGCTGCGTTTGAGCGTCAAGACGGTGGAAAAGCACCGCGCGAATCTCATGCGCAAACTCGAACTGCACAACACCGCGGCGGTCACGCTGTTCGCGGTGCGTAACGGCCTGTTGCCGACCGACGAGAGCTTCGAGGGTCGCAATACCGCCACCTGAGCTGGCGGCTCGGCCCAGCGCGCCGCGCCGGCGGAACCTGCCGCACTCGAGTCAGGCGGCGTCGGTCTTGCGGGCCTCGCCCGGACCCAGTTGCCATTCGATGCGCGCCTGCGTACCCACGCCGGCCGCGCCGGGCTGCAGCCGCATCTGTCCACCGGTCATCTCGGCGCGTTCGCGCAGATTGCGCATCCCCCGCCCCGAACGCATCGAGGCGCTGGACACGGACGCTTCCAGCCCCACGCCATCGTCGGTGACTTCCAACACCAGCTGGTCGTCAGAGCGCGCCAGCGACACCACCACCTGGCGAGCCTGCGCATGTTTCGCCACGTTGTTGAGCAGCTCCTGCAGGCTGCGGAACACCGAGGTGCTGAGGCGTTCCGGAATGTCCGCATCGACCACCGCCACTGCCTCGCGCAGCCTGAGACCCGGATAGCTCTGCGCGAACTCGCGGCAGAACCAGGAAACCGCCGACGCCGCTCCCAGATCGTCCAGCACCGCGGGTCGCAGGTTCATGGCGATGCCGCGGATCTCCTCCATGGCCTCCTGGAGGGATGCGATGGCGCGCTGCAGGATTGGTTGTGAGTCGTGCGGACGCGCCTGCTGCATCAGTTCCGCGCCGCGTTCCAGACTGTACTTGATCGCGCCCAGCTGCTGCCCCACCGAGTCGTGCAACTCGCGCGCGATGCGCTTGCGCTCCATTTCCTGCGCGGTGATCAGCTGCCGCGACAGCGTGGCCAGTTCGTTGCGCGAGCGGCGCAACGCCTGCTCGGCGGCTTCGCGGCGCACGATTTCATTCTGCAGGTCACGATTGACCTCAGCCAGCGCATCGGTACGTATGCGTACGCGGGATTCGAGCTCCAGATTGATAGTGCTCAACGCTTCGCGCGCCAGATGCAGGGCCGTCACGTCCGCGACCACCGCCACTGCCAGCGGCTCAGTGGCGGTGCTGGCCGGGCCAGGCGTCATGCGCCGCAGGGTCACATGCAGGGCCCGTTCCAGGATGGCGTCGCGGAGCTCAAACTCCGCAGGACCCCCTCCCTGCAGGCTCAGCCACCCGGTCCGCAGGGACTCCTTGAGCTGGCAGGCGGCCGCGCCGCAGTTTGCGTGCAATACATCGTGCAGACCGCGCCCGAGTACGTCGGCGATCGAGCCCAGATTCCAACGCTCGCACACGCGGTTGACGCGCAGTACCTGCCCGCTGCCATCCAGCAGGCAGATGAGGTCCGGGAGCGCATCGACCGTGCATTCCCACTCGAGCTTGGCGCGCGCAATGGCCGCGTGCACGCCCGGCGTATGCGCCGACGCCACCGCGATGGCCTCGCTGGCCTCCCCCGCGCGTTCACCGCTCATGTGTCTAGCTTCACATCCGACGCTGGGCCCGTGCAAACTGTCGCCGAATTGCAAACAGGCGTCAGCCAATGGTGGGCGTCGTCAGCGATCAGGAGGACGACGATCCCGAGGTGGGCGCGTTGGATCTGCCCAGCGACTTGCCGAACCGATAGACAAACCACAGGAGGCCGCCAAGCGCCATCAGGTAAGCCAACAGTACCTTCCACCACATGCAGCCCCCCGCGCGTGCCAAGAGCACGATCGTTGCACGCCGCCGTACCATAGCGCCGGCTCCTCACTCCGTATACCGGGCGCTGCAGAGGGGCCACCTTGGGGGACACTACGAAGCTCCCGGGTAGGGATCCCCCGTAGAGAATTCGCCCCCTCCTTAGCCTAACCTCCCTGCTGTGCCTTATCCACATAGCGTCGCCGAAGAGGGAGCGTCGACCATGGCTGCGGCTCCCGCGGGAGTTTCCGCGCAGAGCGCGCCAGAGCGCCGCAAGACCCGGGTACTCGTCGTCGATGAAGCCGGCATCATGCGCGATGGACTGTGCGCCCTGCTCCAGAGCGATGACGCGCTCGAGGTCGTCGCGGCGACGGCGAGTCGTCGTGAGGCGGTGCAGAACCTTACGACCGCACAACCCGATGTTATCGTTATAGATTTTGCGGCCGACCTGAAGGCTGGTCCGGAGACGATTGTCCAACTGAAGGGCCGGTGGGCGGGTGTGCGGGTCCTGGTCCTCACGGTGCGCCGCGACGAAACATTCATCGAGGCGGCGCTGCGCGCCGGCGCCGACGGTTACGTCCTGAAGACCGACAGCCGCGCGGAACTGTTCAACGCCGTTCACCGGATCGCTTCCGGCAAGAGCTACATCAGCCCCTCGGCCCTCGACCGGATGGTGACCGCCTACGCCAAGGCCTCGGATCGGCCCGGGCGCACGCGTGGGTCGGGTACCTTGACCAGCCGCGAGCAGGAAGTCATCACGCTGATCGCCAAGGGCTATCGCACGCGCGAGATGGCGGAGCTGATGTCCCTGAGTCATAAGACGGTGGAAAAGCACCGCACGAATCTCATGCGCAAGCTCGGCCTGCGATCCGCAGCAGCGGTCGCGGCGTACGCCATCACGCACGGGTTCGCCTGACAGTCCTATGCCGGCTGCCTCAGCGCGGCCAGAGCACCGGGAACAGCGCGTGTTCCATCGGCGCATCGGCCGGCAGGGTTTCGGTCAGTCCCGGAAAATCAGGTGAAGTCTTCCAGCGCCGGGGAGCGTGGCGGATGTCGTCGCCGATGAGCCGCACCGAGTAGACGCGGCGGCGATTCCCTGGGCCCACCCCGCCGGAGGCATGGAGGGTGAGCATGTGAAAGCAAACGGCATCACCGGGTTCCAGTGCCCATCCCAGGACTTTGTAGCGGCTTCGATCGGCATCGATATCCGGAAGATCGGCGAGACTGCCTTGCGGAAACCATCTGGCCTGCGCGTCCATGAATGAGCGCGGCATCAGCCACGGGCCGCGATGCGAGCCTGCGACAAACTCCAGCGTGGACTCGCGGCCGACGGGATCCACCGGAATCCAGAAGCTGCAGTTCTGGTCTCCGCTGATGTTGTAATAAGGTTGATCCTGGTGCCAGGGTGTGCGCTGGCGGGTGCCGGGTTCCTTGGTCAGCATGTGATCGTGGTACAGGCGCACGGCAGCGCTTCGCATCAGCCCGGCACCGATCTCTGCGAGCGCCGACCCGAAGATCAATTGGCGATAGTGGCGGTTTTCCTGCCAGCAGCAGAAATCCTCGATAAACCACCCCGGATCGTCGCGGGCGCTCGCAACCAGCGCGCGCGGGCTGGGATGCGCCAGATTCTCATCGATGCCGCTTCGGAGAAGTTCGACCTCCCGAGGCTGGAGCAGCTGGCGCAGCACCACAGCGCCCTCGGCCTGGAAGGCATCGATGTGCGTCTGTGAGAGACGAAACTGCATGCCGTGCAGATTGACCCCCGAGGCGGGCGGCAGCCAGGCCATTGTGGCCGGGCGGCACCGCCCGCACAATGCCGCCGGACCCGGACCTGACGCTCGGTGGCATCTTGAACTCGCTCACCCCCCAATCGATTGCAAATTCCCCGTTCATGGTCGGAGTCTCGGGGCACAGGGACCTGGATCCCGACGACCTGCCGCGCCTGCGGGAGGCCGTGACGGGCTTCGTGCAGCAGCTCAGGGAGCAGCTGCCGGACACGGAGTTGCGCATGATCGTCGGCATGGCGCAGGGCGCGGATCTGCTGGTCGTACAGACCGCCCTCGCGCTCGGCGTGGGCGTCGAGGCCGTGCTGCCCATGCCGCTGGATCAATACGCCGCCGATTTCGACGCCGAGACGCTGGTGTCGCTCAAGAAGCTGCTGCGGCACCCGGAGATCCGCTGTGTCGAACTCTCAACCGGCGCGCCCAGCGACGATGCGTGTCTCCAGCACTCCGCGGTGCAGCGTGACGCGATGTATGCGAACCTGACAGATACCCTCATTCGCCGCAGCAGCCTGCTGCTTGCACTGTGGGACGGACGGGCATCAGAACTGTCCAGTGGC
>Ga0209118_1001328_pt1 | contig 11648 bp, 11 predicted proteins | sample BlaSpr_A8_Ref_M1_FD_187988 | JGI IMG/M metagenome (GOLD analysis project Ga0209118, IMG submission 187988) | Forest soil microbial communities from Thunder Bay, Ontario, Canada - Black Spruce, Ontario site 2_A8_Ref_M1 (SPAdes) (version 2) | ecosystem: Environmental > Terrestrial > Soil > Boreal...
CCTGACTTGGATGTATTGCAACACTGGCCCTTACTTCTGCAACAACCACAAGGCGTACATGATGTTCTCAAAATCGACCGACGGCGGCAACACGTGGTCGAGTCCGAAACGGATGATTACCGTTACTCTCCTTTCGACTCTTCTGCCGAACACGCATGTAGGTGTCACCAACTATCCCGTGATTGGAGTGGACAACAGCAACGGGCCGCACGCCGGGAATCCGTACGTGGTGATGTACAACTGGACGGGGATCTACATGCGCGTCCAGGTGATCCGCTCCACGGATGGCGGCAATAGCTGGTCGAAGCCTGTGCCCGTAGCCCCGGCGAGCGACACCCACGACCAATTCCTCCCCTCGCTATCGGTGAGCCCCACGGGGCGGGTCGGGGTGAGTTGGCTGGACCGGCGCAACGACCCTGCCAATGTTGACTACCAGGCCTTCGCCGCCATCTCCACTGATGGCGGGCGCAGTTTCCCCAACACACAACTCACCACGGCATTCTCCAACCCAGACACGAACGGGACCCTCAACAACTGGATGGGCGATTACACCGGCAACACCTTTGCGGGAGCGGACTTCCTGGCCGCGTGGATGGACAGCAGCAACGGGGTTGACATGCAGGAGGTAGTCGGCGGCATCCGCCTGCACTGATCGGTCACGCATCGCCAACCTGTCCGCATGAGCCGTGGACGGCAATGTATGCAAGGAGGAAATCATGGAATGGACCACACCCCAGTTCGAAGAAATCAGCTTGAACTGCGAAATCAATTCCTACGCGAACGCTGAGCTGTAGTCGGCGGCTGGCCCGGCCTTCCGTCGTATGAAATAAGTTAGGGTGCGCCATCCTTCCGCGTTCTTTGCGGAAGGGTGGGAGGCGAGAAAGCAGGAGGGCGGGTGCCCGACTCCCAGCCCAGAACTCAACCCGCAATCCCACTCCCCTTTCTCCTTGACGGCATACTTCAAATCAGATAACCTGTTGTAGAGTACATTATCCACAAGATAATGATAGGTCTTTGACAATCTGACCCTCGCGCGACTTCTCGGCCGCACTCCAATGCCCGGCTTGCCCAGGTATCCCTGAGGCGGAAGCAGCCGACTTGCTGGTTGTCCTGTCCCAACCGCAGTTCCAAAACGGAACTGCGGGCCTCGACCTGCCAGCCGTAACTCCTATGTTCTCTAGATTTTGCGTGTAACTCCCGTAAACTCAAAGATCTAGCACATAGTCGCAAATTAGATCCTTTGTTTTCTAGATTTTGCACACGATAGGGGGGAGGGGGGTCCCCCCCCGGGTACTAAACAGTAAACTCCGTCCCATTGTGGGAAAGCGGCGAGATCTCCGCCGAGCTTTTGCGCGACCGCCGCAGCCGGCTAACTCTTCTTCTTGGCGAGGCGATCGACCAAGACCCTAAGCGTGGTCTGGGCTTCGGGACTCCACCAGGTGGCGTTGACCTGGTCAAGCTCGACATCGAAGGACGCCGCGAAAAGTTCGGACAAGTCGGCGCGAGCGCGACGCCGGGTTGCGGCCATCGCATCGACGGGCAATGCCAGCAGCGCGCGGCCCCACTCGATTGCCCGGCTCACCACTTGATCGAGGGGAACAAGTTCGTCGACCAGACCGATTCTGGCCGCTTCATTAGGAGAGATCAAAAGGCCGCCGACGGCGAGCCGCTCGGCTTGATGCGCTCCGATCAAGCGTCGCAGTCCGGCAAAAATCACCGGCGGCAGCGGGAGTCCAACCTGCACTTCGTTGAGTCCCAGCTTCCAATCACCCTGTGCCGCGACCCTGCAGTCACAAAAGATCGGGAGCACGGTGCCGCCAGCGGTAGCGTGGCCAGTGATCGCGGCCGCGATGGGAATGGGAGAGAGCGCAAGCGCGCGAAGCAGCGCGTAAAGCTCGCGCCACAGAGCAGCAATTGCTGGACGATCAAGCGTCAACAGCAGCGGAACGTCGAGGCCGGCGGAGAATCTGCCGGGCGCACCGGAGAGGACCAGCGCACGGGCGCCGTCGGGCATGGCCGATTCGACGGCCTGCTTCAGCGCGACGATCAACTCCGGCGAGAGCGCATTCGCGGGCGGGCGGTTGAGCCGCAACTCGCGGACGGCTCCGTGATCGATGGTGAGGATCATGGCGTTAGAAGGAATCCGCGTTTGTGCTTGTCGATGCGGAGCATGAGCGAAAGTATAAGTTGATCGGACGTGAAGTGGAATCGAATTTTTCCCCACTTCAATTGTCCACACACCGGCGCGCTGTCTAGTGATGTGCGTCTTACCGATTCAGAAGCTCGAGCAGCTGCGCAATTCCCTGGCGAAAATTCTGAGGCGGAGTGATCAGGCTTACGATCAGGTATCCATCGCTCGGGAAATCGTAAAAATGTCCCGGGTGGACGAGCACGGAACACTTGCGCAGGATTTCAATCGCCAGGTCTTCGTCGGACTGCGTCACCGGAACCCGCAGCACCGCGTACCATCCCCCTTCGACATCCAGGCGACGGCAGGTTTTCTGTTTGGCCAATCCGCGATCCAGTTCGCTCAAATTCGCCCGCACCCGATCCAGCAGCAACGCCTGTATAGACTGACGCTGCTCCAGCAGCACGGGCGCGGCCAATTGGATGGGCGCATTCATGGAGAGATAGGTGTCGGCGATCATCTCCAGACGCGCCAGCGCCGCGGACACTGCTTCGCCGGAACCGCTGGTCACGATCCATGCCAGCTTCATCTGCGGGAGCCCCGAGATTTTTGACAGGCCACTCAGCGTGAACGTCAGGACGTCGTGGTCCGTGGCAAATGTCCCACGCGACGCGCCATCGTGGGCGTAGTCGAGGAAGACCTCATCGACAATGAGCGCCAGATTATATTCGCGGCAGAAATGGTTGAGAGCGCTTCGTTCCCGGTCAGCGACGAACGATCCCGTGGGATTATTGGGATGGACGACGACCACGGCCCGGGTGCGATGGTTCACCGCCTTATATAAGGATGGAAAGTCCATCTGCCAGCCGTGATCGTAGAGCAGCGGATACGGCACCAGCTTGACATCCTGCAAGTCGGCGAGGAACTCGAACAGGGGATAGCTGGGCTTAGGCACCAGGATTTCATCTTCCGCATTGCACAGCAGACGGAAGACGTAGGAATAACCCTCGCTGGTGCTGGTGGTGAGGACTATGGACTCCGGATCGATGTCGTCATGTTGCTTGCGGTAATAGCCAGCAACGGCCTCGCGCGCGCTGCGCAAGCCCTTGGGCTGCGGATCGTAATCCATGGCCTTGGGATCGCTGAGCGCTTGCAGGATGGTTTCCGCGTCGTAGTGCAACTCGGCGCGGGTGGGATTCGAGATCGTCAGGTCGAGCACTTCCCTGCCCGCAGCCTGCAACTCCTGCTGCACTTGGGTGAAGCGGTTGGGCATGAGCTTCCAGTCGGTGCGGTGAGAAAACATACGGGACCATGATACGCGGAAGAAGTTCCCAACTTCCGGATTGGCGCCATCCGCCCAGAACCGGATGAAGAGCGGACATGCGCCATCTTCAGTCGTCTATGGGTATGGTCTCATCGAGCATGAATCCCCGCCTGCCGCTGCTCGAATTCCGCTTCAAATTCGACGCATTACCCGCAGTCTGGACCTGTTGATTGGACATCTTTGACTTGAAAGCTATTTTTCTGTTTACTCTATGTACCATTAGGCGGTGCTTCTATGCCGACAGGTTCAACCACAGGTGGACAACGCCATCTCGGCGACACCATGCGGCGGGATGCGTGGTGGCTTGAGTTGTTGCCCGTCATTGCTCTGCTCAGTGCATTCGGAATTTATGCCACCCTGCGAGCCTTCGAAGGGACATATTACGAATGGGGGCCCTACCTTTCTCCGTTTTATTCGCCTCTCATTGACCCTCATCATCGCTGGTGGCCGTTCTCTCCGGCGCTATTGATCCTGGTTTGGCCTTTGGGATTCCGGGTCACGTGCTACTACTACCGAAAGGCTTATTACCGGGCTTTTTTTATGGATCCACCCGCCTGCGCCGTCGGCGAGCACAGGAGGCACCGCTATCGGGGCGAGACTGCGTTTCCTTTTATTCTGCAAAATCTCCATCGCTACTTTCTGTATGGGGCCTGCATCTTCCTCATCTTTCTTTGGCACGACGCGTTCCGCGCTTTCTTTTTTGACGGACGAATTGGAGTGGGGGTCGGCACGCTCGTCCTGTTGTTCAACGTAATCCTACTTACTGTGTATGCCCTCTCCTGCCACTCGCTCCGCCACATGGTGGGAGGGAAGCTCGACTGCTTTTCTTGCGTTGCGTTCGCGGGTCCGCGCCATACGGCTTGGCATTGGTTGAGCGTTCTGAACGAGCGTCACATGCTGTATGCCTGGATCAGCCTGACTACGGTGGGTCTTACGGACCTTTACATCCGGCTGGTTGCGAGCGGCGCAGTTAGGGACCTGAGACTCTTGTGACGACAGAATACGAAACCCACGACCACGACGTCTTGATCATCGGCGCTGGCGGGGCGGGTCTGCGAGCGGCCCTCGGAGCCCTGGCGCAAGGCGCGAAGGTGGCAGTGGTATGCAAATCGCTCCTCGGCAAAGCGCATACCGTTATGGCGGAGGGTGGAATCGCGGCGGCGATGGCCAATGTGGACGCCGCGGACGACTGGCGCACTCATTTTCGCGACACCATGCGCGGCGGCAAGCTGCTTAACAACTGGCGCATGGCACAAATCCACGCCCAGGAAGCTCCGGAACGCGTGCGAGAACTGGAGCAATGGGGAGCGCTTTTTGATCGCACCGCAGACGGACAGATCCTGCAGCGCGCCTTCGGCGGTCATACCTTCCGCCGGCTGTGTCACGTGGGCGACCGTACGGGCCTGGAAATGATCCGCACTCTGCAGGACCGCGGCGTGCAATTGGGGATCGACGTATACATGGAATGCACCATCACCTGCTTGCTGATGGATGGGGATCGCGTCGCTGGGGCATTCGGTTATTGGCGCGAACAGGGAAGATTCGTAGTGTTTCGAGCCAAGTCGATTGTCATGGCCACGGGCGGCATTGGCAAGGCGTGGGAAATTACCTCTAATTCCTGGGAGTACACCGGCGACGGTATGGCGCTCGCCTACGGTGCCGGCGCCGAGCTGATGGACATGGAATTTGTGCAGTTTCATCCCACCGGCATGGTGTGGCCGCCGGGAGTGCAGGGAATTCTGGTCACCGAGGCGGTCCGCGGCGAAGGAGGAATTCTCCGCAACAAATTGGGCAAGCGCTTCATGGAGCAGTACGATCCGAAAAAGATGGAGCTTTCTACCCGCGACGTGGTGGCGCGCGCGATCTATACGGAAGTACGCGAGGGCCGGGGCACGGAACACGGCGGCGCTTATCTCGATATCTCGCACAAGCCCGCCGACTATGTGAAGAAAAAACTGCCCAGCATGTACCACCAATTCAAGGAACTCGCTGACGTAGATATCACCAAGGGGCCGATGGAGGTCGGACCAACTTGCCATTACATGATGGGAGGCATTCGGGTCGATGCGGAAACCGCGAAATCGTCCGTGCCGGGACTGTTCGCCGCGGGTGAGGCGGCAGCCGGGCTCCACGGGGCAAACCGGTTGGGCGGCAATTCTCTTTCCGACCTGCTCGTCTTCGGCCGCCGTGCGGGGTTGGCCGCCGCCGAGCACGCGAAAAAGATACAAACTACGTCCATCGACTCTGGGCAAGTTGAAGAGGCCGCACACGACATGCTGGCTGCCTTCGAGCGCAAGAATGGTGACAGTCCTTATACGATTCATCGGGATTTGCAAGAAACCATGCAGAATCTCGTTGGCATCTTTCGTAATCAGGAAGATCTCATGCGTGCGTTGGCGGAGCTTGAGAAACTGAAGGAGCGGGTTGAACACGTGAGTGTCGAAGGTTCGCGATTGTTCAATCCCGGCTGGCACCTCGCCCAGGATCTAAAGGCGATGCTGACGGTTTCCGAGGCCGTGACGCGCAGCGCACTTGCGCGCCAGGAGAGCCGCGGAGCTCACAGCCGGATTGATCATCCTGGCCTCGACGCAACCTGGGGAGCAAGTAATAATGTGATCGTGCGCGAGGGAAGCGCAATGACGCTGCGCCAATCACCGGTGCCCGAATTGCCCGACGACTTGAAGCAACTGCTTGTCGATGAGAAATAGCTGGGCTTAGGAGCGCCGCCGTCCGCGGCAGCTGTCCGGGCGTCCCGCCCGCCGAACCGAGGGCGAGACGCCCTCGGGACAGCCGGCAAGATGCCGGCGCTACCCGGACTACATGAAAGGAAAATAGAGGAGGCGCGATGGCAGAAGCAATCTTTGAGGTGTTCCGGGGAGACCGCGAAGGTGGGCAGCCCGCCACTTACCGCGTCCCGGTTGTCCCGGGGATGGTCGTGCTGGACGCGCTCCACCATATCCAGGCGCACCAGGCGCCCGATTTGGCGGTGCGCTGGAATTGCAAAGCCGGCAAGTGCGGCTCCTGCTCGGCGGAGGTCAATGGACGGCCGCGGCTCACATGCAAAACCCGTATGGATGCGCTTCCCCTGGACAAGCCCATCACGGTTTACCCAATGAAAGCGTTTCCAGTGATCAAAGACCTGGTCACTGATGTCTCCTGGAATTACCGCGTGAACAAGAAAATTCCGCCGTTCGAACCCCGCCCCGGCACTGACTGGAAAATGTACCAGGAGGATGTGGATCGGGTGCAGGAGTTTCGTAAGTGCATTGAATGCTTCTTGTGCCAGAATGTGTGCCACGTTCTCCGTGAGCACGAGCAAATGGAGCAGTTCGGGGGACCGCGGTTTTTCGTCCGGGTTGCTGGGCTTGAAATGCATCCTCTCGACTCGAAGTCTCGCACGCGTATGCTCAAGGATGAGCTCGGCATCGGTCTGTGCAACATCACCAAGTGCTGCACGGAAGTGTGCCCCGAGGAGATCCACATCACGGATAATGCGATCATTCCGTTAAAGGAACGTGTGGTCGACGAATTTTATGATCCCGTGCTCATGCTGGTGCGGAAGATTCGCGGGGCAAAATAAGTATGGGCCAAGCAAGAATCGGGCTGACGGTAAAAGGAGGTCCCATGGAGTTCAAGCTGAAGATCATCTCGCAGGCCGGTATTCCGGAAGCCATCTCGAAAGTCGAGCTCTACCGTTCACTCAATGAACCGGAAGAGGCAGAATCGATCTGCCGCGACATCCTGGCAGTCGAGCCCGAACACCAACTGGCGCTCCGCCTGCTGGGCCTCGCCATCACCGACCAGTTCCGTGGAGACACATCGGATCGCTGTGGAGAAGTAGAAACACTTTTCCACGGACTCGTCGAGAGCTATGAACGCCTCTATTACACGGGTCTCCTGCATGAACGGCGAGCCAAGGCACAAATGCACGTGGGGCGCCCTCCGCACACCCTCGCACCGCTCTTCGAGGAAGCGATGCGCTGCTTCGCGGAAGCCGAAAAGATTCGCCCCACGGGCAACGACGATGCGATTCTTCGCTGGAACCGCTGCGCACGGCTGCTGCAAAGCCATCCTGGCTTTCATGAAGAGAAAGAGTCCGACGCATTCGACGCCCTTGATAGCTCACCAATCTGAACTTACTTGATGACCCTCCCACTTGGGTGAAGCGGTTGGGCGTGAAGCTCCAGCCGGTGCGGTGCGAAAAATACGCGACCATGATACGCGGAGGGGATGGATGGAGACGCTCTCACTTTTCGCAAAGGACGCGAACAATGGGGCACACGCATGAAGGCCTGACGTCAAGGTCACGCCCCGCATGGGCGCCCATGCGGGGCTGATCTTTTTTCTACCCTTACCCAGGACTTCGTGGCCAATTCTCTTCTTACTTCGCGACGTTCCCTAGGGCGTCAACCCCGGCAGGTGGCTGCGCTCCATTCTCCGGCGGGGTCGGGCACTTAATCTGGGTCCACGTACCTGAGCTTCCGAAGTTGGTCCTCTGGTTGAATAGCTGGAACGGACCGGAAAGCGGGTTGCCCTTCAGGGTGCCGATAAAATCCACCGCGCCACAGGTGTTGGCATCGACAGTCATCGCGCGGTACGCGAGTACTAAGCCATCTGTCTTGCTGTGGTGCGAACTGCCGACGATGGGCCAGGAGGAGAGTCCGTCGCATCCAGAGAGCGCTCCCCAGGTGCGGCCGTTCAGCGCCGCCGTCGTGTTGAATTTGACGCGTTGGTTGAACCTAATGTAAACGCCAGTGAATACCTGGAAGCATTGGAATTGGGGCGCTGCCAGCGCCATGCTTGGTGCCAGGAGCGCTGCGCCCACAATAACCGCTATCGATCGCTTAATCCTCGTCGTAAACCTCCTTGCCTCTTCTCTCTTCCATGGATCCGGATGGTCCAGGAGAGGCCCCATTGTCCTCTCGGATACGACCGGCGTCAAGATGCAAGGCTTTGCAGTGTAGATGGTCCTACCCGGCTGGTGAGATAACCGTGTCGGATCCTTTCCTCCGCGTTCGATTGCCGCGAGACAATGAATACAGGCTGAAAGTGGCATACTATTAGTTGGAATTACCATTTCTTGAAAATCACGAAAACAGCGATCACCATCAATGCGAAGCCGACAAGGTAATTCCATCTCATCTCTTCTCCTAAATACAAAACTGAGAAGACTGAAAACACCGTGAGGGTTATGACTTCCTGGATGGTTTTGAGTTGAACCGCAGTGAACTGGTAAGAGCCGATGCGGTTGGCGGGAACCTGAAAGCAATACTCGGCGAATGCAATGAACCAGCTAGCCAGGATGACCTTAAACAGCGGCGATTGACGGTACTTCAGATGGCCATACCAGGCAAAGGTCATGAAGATGTTTGAGATTGTCAGCAGCACGACGGTGGTCATAACCGATATGCTGCCACGAATCCCGCGGCGGCGCGAGTTCCCGAGGATCTTCAAATTGACCCACGATTAGCAGGCAGGCGATTTCAGCAACCGAGGAGATATAATGACGAGTTTCGCCGCTATGGAAAAAGCTACGCAGTACGAACTCCGCTTGGCCGAGCGCATGTCGCGGCTGGGCACCGAGACTGCCTTTGAAGTGTTGAACAAGGCGCGCGCTCTGGAGCGTCAGGGCAAAGATGTTATCCACCTGGAAATTGGCGAGCCCGACTTTGATACGCCGAAGGACATCGTCGAGGCCGGCATCGAGGCCCTCAGAGCCGGCTATACGCATTATGGCCCGGCGGCGGGATTGCCGGAGTTGCGCCAGGCCATTGCGGACGACGTGGAGAAGAGCCGCGGAGTTAAAGTCACTAGCGATTGGGTCGTGGTCGTACCAGGCGGCAAGCCAATTATTTTCTTTACGATGCTGGCGTTAGCGGATGTTGGAGATGAGGTCATTTACCCCAACCCTGGCTTCCCGATTTATGAGTCGATGATCCATTACGTTGGGGCCAAGGCGGTGCCCATCCGGCTGTGGGAGGAGAAGGATTTCAGCTTGGATGTGGAAGAACTGGCCCATCTGATTACGGATCGCACCAAGCTCATCATCTTAAATTCACCGCACAATCCGACCGGCGGCACGCTCAGCAAGCGGGATATCGGAGGCATCGTCAAAGCCATCGGTGATCGAAACATCATGGTGCTATCGGATGAAATCTACAGCCGCCTGATGTTCGATGGAGCGCGGCACCACTCAATCATGTCCGAGCCCGGTTTTAAAGAGCGCACAATCCTGCTCGATGGCTTCTCCAAAACGTATGCCATGACCGGCTGGCGCATGGGATACGGCGTGATGAGACCGGATCTGGCCACGCACATCGCGCGGCTAATGACGAATTCGAATTCGTGCACGGCCAGCTTTACACAGATTGCCGGCATCGAGGCTCTTCGCGGCCATCAGGCGCCGGTCGACCGGATGCGGGCGGAATTTCAAAAGCGTCGCGACGTGTTTGTGGTGGGACTGAACCGGATCAAAGGCTTCTCCTGCCGTGTGCCCAAAGGCGCGTTCTACGTCTTCCCCAATATCAGCAAGACGGGGTGGAAATCGAAGAAGCTGGCCGATGCTTTGCTCGAAGACGCCGGCGTGGCGTGCCTTTCGGGAACGGCATTTGGCGATTATGGAGAAGGCTATCTGCGTTTCAGTGTAGCCAATTCGCTGGAGAACCTGAACAAGGCGCTGGGGCGGGTGGATCAGTGGACGAAGCAGAATTTGTAGCGAACGTTGGCGTATAATTACGGCCAGATTTCGAGGTGCCTCTGTGGAAACTCCTAAGGTTTTGAAAAGCGTGTTAGCGGTTTTGATCCTGCTGTTTGTGAACCTGGCTTGGGGAGCAGCGAGCGAGCAAGTGCTGTACTCGTTTAGCGGCGCGGACGGAGTTCCCGCAGGCCTAGTATCTGACGGCGCCGGGAATTTGTATGGCACGACGTACGCCGGCGGCGCTTATAGTCAGGGCAGCGTCTTCGAGCTCTCGCCGTCCACAAGCGGCTGGACAAGGAGCGTGCTGTACAGCTTCACGGGCGGAAGGGATGGCCGCAGTCCCAGCGAGTCCGAAAGCCTGGTTTTCGACACGGCGGGCAATCTATATGGCACGACAGTAAGGGGTGGGTCGGGGAGCGGCACCGTGTTCAAACTCGCACCGAACGGCGGCGGGGGTTGGACGGAGAGCGTGATCCACTACTTCAAGAACGCGCCAGCACATTATCCCGAGAGTGGGCTGGTCTTCGATGCCGCAGGCAACCTCTACGGCACGGCATTCGGCAGTCCCGGCGCTGTGTTCGAGCTGTCGCCCACTTCTAGCGGACCGTGGAAGATCCGCATACTCCACAAATTCGGCAAGACGAGACGCGATGGAATTGGTCCGTTAGCGGCACTGGCTTTTGACCCAGCCGGCAATCTCTACGGCACGACCTATGTAGGTGGCGTTCCGAAGTGCGGTCTTGGGGAAATGGGCTGTGGCACTGTCTTCAAGCTCACGCCTGCTTCTGGAGGTGCTTGGCGCTATAGTCGGATTTACAGTTTCGCGGGCGGAGCCAATGGAGATCGCCCCTATGCCGGCGTAGTCTCGGACGCCGCAGGGAATCTTTACGGCACGACGGCCTTGGGTGGCAACACCGGGTGCGACTCCAACAGCGACGGTTGTGGCATCGTTTTTGAGCTGTCGCCGAATTTGGATGGCACCTGGACAGAAACCTTGGTCTACTCGTTTGCCGGATCCGCAATTGATGGGGGTGAACCCTTCAGTGGGCTTATTTTCGACCATGCAGGGAATCTTTTCGGGACGACCTACATCGGCGGTTCAAGTGGCTTCGGGACTGTCTTCGAGCTGACTCCGCAATCGGGCGGATGGCAAGAGACCGTACTCCACAACTTCGCCGACAGTGACGGGCAGCTCCCCTTGGTGGGAGTGATTTCTAATGCGGCTGGTAATTTATACGGTACAACTATTACGGGCGGCGCTACTGGCGGTGGTGCGGCATTTGAAGTTACTCCGTAGTATGGCGTCCTAGAAATACGCGGAAGAAGTGCGGGACGCGAATGCGAGTTCGGCCTTCTTAACCTCAGGTGCTAAAGCCCTTGTTTGCTGGGGCCGTTGCGGTGCGGCTGAACAGTTTGCTGAAAAACTCATTTTCGGACTCTCTGTTGCCAGTAACGAGTTTTCCAGATTCGGCCCCGGTTGCGGGTTTCCCACCTGTTGC
>Ga0209118_1001329_pt1 | contig 11639 bp, 11 predicted proteins | sample BlaSpr_A8_Ref_M1_FD_187988 | JGI IMG/M metagenome (GOLD analysis project Ga0209118, IMG submission 187988) | Forest soil microbial communities from Thunder Bay, Ontario, Canada - Black Spruce, Ontario site 2_A8_Ref_M1 (SPAdes) (version 2) | ecosystem: Environmental > Terrestrial > Soil > Boreal...
CACCGGTGAGGCGCTCAAGCACATCGACATGGAAGCCCGGCTGACGATGACCAACATGGCGATCGAGGCGGGAGCCAAGAACGGGATCATGGAGTTCGACGAGTTGACCAAGGAGTACCTCGACGGGCGCGCGAAGCGGCCGTACACACCGGTCACGTCGGATCCCGACGCCGAGTACGAGAAGGTCTTCGAGTTCGACGCCGAGAAGGTCGAGCTCGGGGTTGCGCGACCAATGTCGCCTGACAACTACTCACCGCTGTCCGAAGTGGCCGGCACCCGCCTCGACCAGGTGTTCATCGGCTCGTGCACCAACTCGAGGATCACCGACCTGCGCCGCGCCGCCGCGGTGCTCGACGGGCACAAGGTGGCGCCGGGAGTCCGGCTGATCATCACCCCCTCGTCGCACCAGGTCGCGATCCAGGCCGAGAAAGAGGGCTTGATCGGCATCTTCCTGGCCAGCGGGGCGGCATGGACGACCGCGACCTGCGGCGCCTGCCTCGGCGGACACATGGGCGTGCTCGGTGAGGGAGAGGTTTGCCTCAGCACGACCAACCGCAACTTCCCGGGTCGCATGGGGCACCCGAAAGCGCTGGTCTATCTGTCCAACCCGGCGGTGGCCGCGGCCAGCGCGGTGACGGGCGTGATCACGCACCCGAGAGAAGTGCTCAAGAAAATGCCGGCCGGGATCGCATGACCTTCCCGAAGGTGATTCGGGGTCGAGCGTGGAGGTTCGGTGCCAACATCGACACCGACCAGATCATCCCCGCCAAGTACGCCATCTACTCGCTCGACGAAAAGGAGCTCGGCAAGCATGCGATGGAAGGCGTGCCCGGCCGCGAGGGCTGGTCGGCTGGTGTGACGCAGGGCGACATCCTCATCGGCGGATCGAACTTCGGATGCGGATCCTCGCGCGAGATCGCACCGGTGGCGATTCGCGGCGCCGGCATCGCGCTTGTCATCGCGGATTCCTATGCTCGCATCTTCTTTCGCAACGCGATCAACATGGGCTACCCGATTCTCCAGTCGCCGCAGGCGGCGGAGGGTGTGGACGAGGGAGACGAGCTCGAGGTTGACCTCGAAGAAGGCATCGTGCGCAACTTCACCAAGGGAGACGAGTATCGCTCCGAGGCGTTTCCGCCGTTCATGAACGAGCTGCTGCACATGGGCGGGCTTGTGCCGTGGGTGCGCAAGCGGCTGGAAGAGCGCAGGAGAGTAACTTCTGCGCACGTCTGATGTCTGCTGAACCCCCCCACCCGGCGCTGCGCGCCGACCTCCCCGGCGAGCGGGGAGGTGACGAACCCGTCGATCTGCAAGAGCCCTTGGAAGAGCTCGCTCGCGACCCCAGCCGTTTTGCCCACGACCTGAAATTTCCGCCATCGGACAAGATTCGCGTCTACGACGACACGCTGCGCGATGGTGAGCAGATGCCCGGCGTCTCCATCACGCCGAAGGACAAGTACCAGCTCGCGCGGATGCTCTCCGATATCGGAGTCCACATCATGGACGTGGGATTTCCCTCCGTCTCAGAGGGCGAGCGCGAAACGCTGAGGCTCGTCCTGGAAGGTCGGAAGAGGGGAGAGCTGCGAGCAGACCTCGAGGTCGTGTGCATGATGCGCTCGACCAAGGGCGACATTGACGCGACGATGCGTGTCATCGATTCTCTCGGCCACAAGCGTGATGAGGTGACGTACTTCATCTTCACCTCGGCCTCCGACCTGCATGTCAAATACAAGCTCGGCAAGACGCTGCTCCATCGGGATGGGATTCCCGAATCCGAGTGGTTGGAGCTGCCGGTCTCGCACTACCGCGACGCCAACCTCCGCATGATGTGCGACGCGATCCGGTACGCCCGCGAACAGGGCGCGAAATCGATCGAGTTCGGCGGCGAAGACGGGAGCCGCGCGGACGTCGACTACATCGCGGAGCTGCATCGCGAGGGCCTCAAAGCGGGGGGGACGCGGCCCTCGACACCCGACACGGTCGGCTGCTACTCGCCGTTCGCGGTTCGCGAGTACATTCCCGCGATCAAGGCCGCGGCGCCGGACGCGCCTCTTGTCGTCCACTTCCACAACGACCTGGGCCTTGGCGCGTGGAACACGGTGATGGCGCTTGGTTCGGGCGCCGAGGTCTTCACGACAAGCGTGAACGGCATCGGCGAGCGCACCGGGAACGCTCCGATGCACCAGGTGCTCATGCAGCTCCGCTACCTGTTCGGCATCGAGATCCCGGGCTTCAAGTACGAGAAGCTGCGCGCCCTTGCACGCCATCTCGAAAAGATCAGCGGGATTCCAGTGCAGCCGACAGAGCCGGGCATCGGCCTCAACGTCTTCAGCCACGAGTCCGGGATTCACACCGCGGGCATGCTCATCCACCCCGCGATCTACCAGTTCATCCCGCCGGCCGACCTGGGCGCCGAGATCTCATACGTCTACGGCAAGCACTCCGGGGCGCTCGTCATCGAGCACGCGCTGCGCGACGCCGGGATCAACCCTGAGAAGGAGCTGGTCGCAGCCGTGCTTGCGGAGGTCAAGCGCGTTCGAGAGGAGCGCGCGGAGCGCAGCGACTTCTCCGATTTCCACCGCCGGTACTACGATCACCTGAATCACATGGGCTTGAGCGCAGACGAGGTCGTGGACATCGCCCGCGCGCTGGCCGACCATGGCGGCAGCTGATGGCGACCACGACGCGCACCGATACCGGGACTCGCGAGGAGTACCTCCGGCTTCACCGGTGGATGTGCATGGCGAAAGCGCTCGACGACCGGATGCACATCCTGGTCAAGCAGGGCCGGGCTCCCTTTGTCGGTTCGAGCCGCGGCCACGAAGGCATCCAGGTCGCATCCACCGCCGCCCTCGGCCCCGACGACTGGCTCGTGCCGCACTACCGCGGGCTCGCCAACTCGATCGTGCGCGGCCTGACGATGAAGGAGTGGATGCTCGCGGTCTTCGCCAAGGCCGCCGATCCGCTTTCCGCCGGCCGCAACATTCCCGGCGGCTGCTACAGCTACCACGCCCTCAAGATCGCCCCGGTGTCGCAGGTGGTCGCGAGCTGGATCCCGAAGGCGGCAGGAATTGCCTATGCGGCCAAGCTTCGGGGCGAAGGCTCAGTCACCCTTTGCACGTTCGGGGACGGTGCGACAAGCCAGGGTGACTTCCACGAAGGGGTCAACTTCGCCGCCGTCCACCAACTTCCGGTCGTGTTCGTGTGCGAGAACAACAGCTACGCGATCTCCGTGCCGATCCGCCTCCAGACCGCGAACCCCGACATCGCCGACCGGGCAGCCGGTTACGGGATCCCGGGCGTGACGGTGGACGGGACCGACGTTCCGGCGTCTTTCGCGGCGTGCCGCGAAGCCGTCGACCGGGCGCGAAGGGGAGACGGTCCGACGCTGATCGACGCCAAGGTCTGGCGGATGAACTCTCACACGTCGGAGGACAACCACCTGAAGTACCGCACCAAGGAGGAGATCGCGGACGCGTCTGAGCATGACCCGATCACGCGCTTCGTGGCCTTGCTGGTGGAGCGCCGATGGATCACAGCCGAGGACGCGGCGGGGGTCCAGAAAGAGTGCGACAAGGAGGCGTCGGACGCCGCCGACTGGGCCGAGGAGCAGCCTGACCCGGTCGCCGAAGACGCCTTGAAGAACGTATTCGCCGCCCCGCGCGCGCAGGGCGCACCATCGTGACTCAGTCGCCGGGATACAACTCGGTATCGCCCGGCTAGACTGACGAATCGAATTGGAATCAAAGTCCGGAGACTCGCAGGAATCCGTGCCGGAAGAACCGGCGGCGGCCGTGCCGACGCACGAGACGACTCCTGTCTGGGCCAGGACCGTTCCTGTAGCGCCGCCTTTGAGCGATAACGGCACGCAGGACATGGTTGAAACCGCCCCGGAGGCCGACCCGCTGCCGGCGCTCCCGATGCAAAAAGAGTCGGATCCCGATTGGGCCAAAACCGAGAATCCGGCCGAGGCTGCGCAGGCGACCGATCCGAAACAGGCGGTACCGATGAAGCCCGCGCCGAAATGGGCGCAGACGGTGCCGGCGCCCCCAGGCGAGCCCCTTGCCGAGACCGACCTTCCCGCCACGACCTCCAAGCGGACGTGGCCACCCGCGGAGGGTCCGAAGGACGTTCCGACGGGAAGCGAGCCTGGCGTAACGACGGGAAGCGAGCCGGGCGTTACCACGGGAAGCGAGCCGGGCGTGCCCGCCGCTCGCGCGCAGGGCGTACCGCTCGGTCAAGACGACGCTGCTCCCGCCCAGGGGGCGGTGCCCGAGGAAATGGACATCTGGCCGCCCGAGCCGCCGACGGAGCACGCGATGCCCGCCTGGCCGCCGTCCTCGACGATCAGCCAGGACGCGTCCGGCTCGGCGCCGCCTGCAACCTCTGGGCCGCTCCCGAGCTGGCCCGACACTTTCGACTCCGCGCCGGAGGTCACAGCGCCGCCCGCCATGACTGCGCCGCCGCCCGTGACCAAGACGCCCGCGGCGACCAAGCCGCTCGCGGCGAGCAAGCCGCCGGCCGCGACCAAGCCGCCGGCCGCCGCCAAGCAGCCCGGGGTGGCGAAGCCGCCCGCCTCGACGAAACCGCCCGCCGTGATTGCGCCGCAGGCGGCAACTGTGCCGCCGGCAGCGACCGCTCCGCGACCTGCCGTGAGCCGACCGGCCGCCGTGGTCCCGCCGCCGCCCGCCCCTGCGCCGCCGCCCCCGGCCGAGGTGCCGACGGCCCCGACCCTCCCGCCTGCCGCCGAAGTGCCTACAGCCCCGACCATCCCGCCCGCCGCCGAGGAACCGACGGCCCCGACCATTTCGCCCGCTCCTGTCCAGCCGGCCGCCGCTTCTTCCCCGGCGCCCCCAGCTCCAACCCGCGGCACGGGCTCAACCAGGCCTTATGTCGCCTGGGGTCCGACGCCGGGCGAACCCGTCAAGAAGCAGAAGAGCCCGGACCCGGCGATCGACTGGCCCGCCGCGGTCCAGGTCCCGTCGTGGGCGCCGCAGATCCACGTCACGACCGAGCATCGGCTTCCGCCAGTTGAGGAATCTCAACCGGCTCCGCAGGCTGCACAACCACCCCCCGCGCCGGCGGCAGCCCAGCCTCACCCATCACAGCCACCGCCGGGACCGCCGTCGCGGCCCCCATCGGCCCCGCCGCCGCCGCCCGATCCTTCGCCCGAAGCATCCAGGCCCGGGGGCACCGCGGGCGGGTCCTCGTGGGAGGTCGTCGAGCAGAGGCGAAAGATCGACCCCAAGAAGGTCGTGCCCACTCCCGAAGATCGCTCGTACGCGGAGTGGTTCGCCTGGGCCAAGCGCGGCGGGGCGCCGGCGAGCGCATGCCATGCTGCCGCGCAAGGCGCCTTCAAAGCCCTGTCGAGCGGCAAAGACGTTGCCACCGCGGTCCAGTGGGCCACCGCAGCCATGGCGCAGCCGCCCGTTCCGGTCTCGGCCGACCGGCAGTCCTATTGCGCCTGGTTCTCGCTGGCGAACATCGACCTCACCCTCGACCAGCACAAAGCGCACGCCTTCGCGACCGCGGCCGTCCATGCGCTCGATGCCGGAGCGGACGCATCCAGCGCGCACGCAGCCGGCCTACACGCGGCCGGCATCAAGTAAAACCCCACGAAGTCAGAGCCTTCGGCGTGACTTCGCGGGGACTCTGTAAGAGCGACTAGCGCAGCGAGCGGACCGTCCGGCTGGCCGTGGTGCCGACGGCGCACAGAAGGATCATTCCACCGGCAAGCACGAAGAGCAGCGTCGGGTTGACATCGGCGATCGCACCTGACGCCGCGTACGACACAGGCAGGAGGCCCATCGACGCAAGCATGACCAGGGACATCACGCGTCCCTGCATTGCGGGGTCGGTTCGGCGCTGCAGCCAGCTGACGCCATAGGTGTTGACGACGCCGGTGCCGACGCCGGTAACGGCCATCAGAAGTGCAGCAGGAACGAGCGAAGGCATCACTCCGACCGCGACCATCCCCAACCCGAGCCACACGCACAGGAGCACGATCAGCCACCCGAATCGCTTCGGGGGCCGCACGAAACCTGCGCCCAGGGCGCCAGCCGTCGCTCCGACTCCCCATGCGCCGAGCAGGATGCCGAAGCCTGTGGCGCCGGCGCCGAACCGTCCGTGGGCGAGGGTGGGAAGGCCCACGCCCAGCGCGCCATTCGCGCCGAAATCGATGACAGCGACGACGATGAGCGTCACGCGTATGCCGGCGTCGGCCCAGGCGTAGCGGAGCCCAGCGGCGATCTGTCCACCCAGGCCTCCATCGGGGTGCGCTGCCCCGGGGGCGGAACGCGTCGAGGCAGACATCCACGCCACGAACAGGAAGCCGATGACGAAACAGGCGGCGTCACCGGCGAACGCCCACCCGATTCCGAGTGCGGCCACGATCAGGCCGCCCAGAACCGGGCCGAGGATGATCGAAACTGACATTGTCACGTTCAGGACAGCGTTCCCCGGCTCGAGCTCATGGTCGGCGACGACCTTGGGGAGGATCGAGCTGCGAGCAGGCAGGAAGAACGCGTCGACGATGCCGAACACCGCTGCGATCCCGTAGACCTGCCACATCTGCACTCGACCGGTGAGCACGAGAACCGCGAGCGGCGCGACGACGACGGCGCGAAGCCCCATGGATCCGAGCATGGTCAGCCGCGGCGAGATGCGGTCCGCGAGCGCCCCTCCAACAACCATGAGCACCGCGCGCGGAAGAGCCTGGACAACGAGCACAGTCCCGAGAGCCAGACTGGAACCGGTCAGCTGGAGGACCAACCACGCCATGGCGATGTAGCTGAAGAAATCGCCGAACAGCGAAAGTGTCGTCGCCGCCCAGAGCTTGCAAAACGGGCCTGACGAGAAGACGGTCCATGGGCGCGGGCGCGGTGCGGCGACGGTCGCAGACGGGACCAGGTCTTCCATGGGGTGCTCCTCAGCTCGCTGCCCGGCGAGCCTCGCCGGTCGGGTCGATGCGGTCTGCCATCCGCTGCAGAAAGCGAGCTAGCAGGCCGGTGCGCGAGTGCGCGTAGTGGATGAAGGCGCCGGCCTTCTCCATCTGGGCGCGCTGCTCCGCGAGGTAGCGGGCGAACTCTTCGGGTGCGTATTCGCCGCGATCCATCGGGGTCATGGTTCGGAACCTCCTTAGTTGGCGTCGAGGCGCTTCAAAGCCTCGTCGATGTCGATTTCTCCGCGGGCGACCTGCTCCATCAGCTCGACTCGACTTGGTGCAGCGGGCGCAGGCCGGTCGATCCCGATCTTCACGAGCAGTGCGTCAAACCGCGCCCGCGCTGTCGGGTAGCTGACGCCCAGGTGCCGCTCCAGCTCCTTCATGTTTCCGCGCGACGCGAGGAACACCCGTAGGACCTCGCGGTCTTCGTTGGACAGCACGCAGAACTCGCACGACGTGAACGCGCCCGACAGCTCGGTCGAGCACTCAGGGCAAGTGAGTCGTGTGGTGGCCAGACGGTGGTTGCAAACAGGGCAGCTGGACGGCGGTCTGCGCGTGGTGGATCTTGCCATCTATTCGACCGCGATCCGGATGGTGCCCATCGTGCAGTCGCAGTCGAGGGTTCCCGCGCCCGACCCGATGGTCAACTCGCTCTTGCCGGACGGCTCCACGTTTTCAAATGAGACCTCGCCCAGCGTGGTGCGCGCTCTGATGCGGACGCTGGAGGTCTTGTCGAGCACGACGCGAACTTCTCCCATCTGGCAGCGGATCGCGCTCGCGCCGCTGTCGAGGTGGCCCTTTGCGGTGACGTTTCCGGCCGTTACCTTGAGGTTCATCGGTCCCCGAAAATCCGCGATGTCGCAATTGCCTGCCTGGACTTCGGCGGTGACGGCGCCATTTACTCCATTGATTTGAAGGTTGCCCGCCTGGGTCTTGGCCGCGAGCGTGAGCGCCGGGTTCATGCGGACGGTCAGCTTTCCGCCGATGTCGACACCGGGGATTCTGATCCGGCCTTCCGGGCGGCTGAACTCGAAGCCAGCTTCGCCGTCCAGCGGCGACTGCTCGATGATCATCGTGTCGCCTTCCTGGCGGGCCCGGTGCGGCCCTTCGGCGACCGCGTAGCTCACGCCTGGGTCCCCGATGATCTCGGTGTTTCCCAATCGGGCGAACACGCGGACCTGCTTGACGCCGGCCCCCGCATCGGAGGTGGGTGACGGGGGCGACGCAAAGGGAACGGCGGGTTCGGTTTCGAGTGCTTCGAGGCGGGCGGCGCCTTCCGCGGCAGACAGCGTGCCTGCGGCAACCTGGCTCAGGATTTCGCGTTGAAGGTCTCTCATGCGTCAAATTAGATACTGCGACTTACTAATTTGTCAAGTCTGAGATTAAAACAGGCAGTTTTCGGCGCCGGATAAGCTTTAGCGAGCGATGCAGATCACCTCTCGCGCCTCCTCTGCGACCAGCTGGGCGGTGGTCGCGGTCCTCTTCGCGGCCACCACATGTGTCGAGAGCATGTCCTGGAACCAGCTCGCGGCCTACACGCCGCTCTACCTGCGAGAGCTGCACGTGCCGGCGGCGCAGGTGCCGGCCTGGATCGCAGCCATCTCCAGCCTCGGCTGGATCATTGCGCTCCCGCTCGCGCCGTTGTGGGGTGTGCTGGCCGACCGCTACAGCCGCAAGGCCGTCATCGTCCGCAGCGCCGTGGTCGAGGCCGTCATCTTCGCGGGCTGGGCCCTGTCGACAGACCCGTTGACGGCGCTTGCGTTCCGCTCCCTGAACGGATTTGTTCTTGGCAACACCGGCGTGATGCTTGCGGTCCAGGCGTCGACCACTCCGAAGCAGCGCCTTGGCCTTGCGGTGGGCATTGTGGCCGCGGGCTCGCCTGCGGGCAGGGCGGTCGGTCCCATCCTCGGCGCGCTGCTCGTCCACCTGGTCGATGTACGAGGCATGCTGCTTTTTGACGCCGGGCTTTCTCTGGTGATGGCGGTGCTGCTGACCGTCTTTATCCGCGAGGGCGAGCGGGTGAAGCCGGCCGACCTCCGCGTCCTCAGCCTGCTCCGCGGCGCGGTCGCCGAGATCGCCTCCAAGCCCCTCGTGTGGCGGCTGTTCGTCGCCATGGCCGTCACCCAGATAGGGCTCTGGACGATGCTGCCCTACACGCCGATCTACATCGCGCGGCTGGCATCGGGCGACACGGTCACCGCGGTCGGCGTGGTGCTCTCAGGAGTTGGCATCGGCCAGGCGGTGGCCTCTCCGGTGTGGGGTTACCTCATGCCGCGTTTTGGTCACGTCGCCGTCCTGAACATGACGTCAATCGGGGCGGCGGGCGCGCTTATCGTCGTGGGGCTCAGCCACTCGCTCGTGGTCTTCGCCGTCGGACTCTTTGCCAACGGTGTTTTCGCGGCCGCGATTCTCACGGCGAGCATGGCCGTGATGTCCTCGACTGTCAGCCCGCAACGTCGAGGCGCTGTGCTCGGCCAGATCCTGTTCCCGTTCTATCTGGGTGGCGTGATCGGCCCGCTCATCGGCGCTGTGGCCTTCGGCGCCGGGCAACCCGTGGTGTTCGGCATCGCGGCCCTGCTGAGCCTGGCTCCGCTGATCGTCCTGCTGACGATGCCTCGCGAATCGAAGGTGGCGCGGCCGGCATGACCACGCGGGTTGGCGTCGTCGCGGACACGCACTGTCCCGAGTTCCTCGACAAGCTTCCGGCTCGACTCTTCGAGGTGCTCGAGGGCGTCGACCTCGTCCTCCACGCCGGGGACATCAACTCGGAGGAAACGCTCGCCGCGCTAAGTCGCCTGGCGCCGGTTGAGGCGGTGAGGGGAGACCACGATGGATCGCTGGAGAATCTTCCGGCTTCGAGGGAGGTCACCGTGGAGGGAAAGAGGATCGTGCTGGTGCATGGACAGAGAAGTCGCTGGCTCGAAGAGCCGAACACCCTGCTGTGGACGTTGAGCCTCGGCTATTTCCGGCCGCATCGCGGCTTGCCGCGTGCGTTGAGGCGCAGGTTCCCATCAGCCGATGCCATCGTTTACGGCCACACCCACCGCGCCCGCGCCGAGACGATCGGCGGCGCCCTTCTCTTTAATCCTGGCGGAGTGCACCAGTGGAGCCCGGCCACCGCGAGCAGGCGGCTGACCCGAAATCCAGGCTGGTTCGAGTGGTGCTGGCTGCAGGCGGCGCGCCACCTGCGCCGCTACGAGAAGCCCTCGGTGGGCATCCTCGAAGTCGGCAGCTCCGGAATCCTACCGCGCGTGATCGAGCTGTAGCCCTACATTCACCTCATGAGCGAGCTCACATATCGCCCGGCCGGGATCGAGGACGCCGAGCTTGCGGCGGACCTCATGACGGCGGCGTATCCACCGATGCCGCAAGACCCCGTCATCACCCGCATGCGCTGGGAAAGCCCGAGGCGTGGATTCGCATACGGGCGGTTCATCGCCGAGAGGAGTGCCACGCCGATAGCTTTGCTGAGCTGGATCCACGGTCCATGGGATCAGGTCGAGGATGGCCACTGCGAGGTCGAGGTCTGGCTAGATCGCGCGGCACTCGATAAAGACCTTCTCATCGAAATGTTCACCTGGATCGGCGAGCGAGCCGAAGCCGAGGGACCGCGTCTGCTCCTGGCCTACTGCGGAGAAGACGAGCCCGAGATGATCGCGGCGCTCGCTGCCGTGAACTACCGGCCCGAGCGAACAGAGAGGGTGTGGCAGCTGGACCTGACGACTCACGGGAGCCGGCTCGCCGCTGAGGCGGCAGACGCGCGGGACCGGATGGCCGCGGCCGGCATCCAGGCAACGACCCTTGCCGGCTGGTCCGACCCAGATCGCGTGAGAAAGCTCCACGAGCTGGACGAGCGGACGATTCAAGACGTCCCGCACACCGTGGCCATCGTTCGCGAGGCGTTCGAGGATTTCGAGAGGCGAATCGGCAGGCCAGACCGCCCGCCCGATCGAGTCTGGATTGCGCTCGACGGTGACCGGCCAGTTGCCATGTCGCACCTGAAGTATCCCCCGGTACGCGGCGACGTCTGGACAGGCTACACATGTACGGATCCGGAATATCGCGGGCGTGGCCTGGCCCGCGGCATCAAGCTCCAGACGCTCGCCCAGGCGGTCGAGCTGGGGGTGCCGTTTGTCTGCACCGACAACGACTCGGAGAACGCCCCGATGCTTCACATCAACGAGAAGCTGGGGTATCGACCGCGGCCTGGATTTGTCGAGCACCACAAACGGGTAACAAAGAAGGGCGATGCCTAAAACCAAGGACTACTACGAGGTCCTAGGGGTACCTCGCGCAGCGAGCCAGAAGGAGATCACGGCTGCCTTCCGGAAGCTCGCGCGCAAGCACCATCCCGACCTGAACGCGGGGGACAAGCAGGCCGAAGCGCGCTTCAAGGAGGTCTCGGAGGCCAACGACGTCCTGTCGGACGCCAAAAAGCGGAAGCTGTATGACCAGTTCGGCCCCGATTGGGCGGGCGCGCAAGCGGCCGGAGCTGCCCAGGCGGGCGCGCGCGGCGCCGGCGGGTTTCGGCCTGGCGCCGGCCCGAGCGCGCAGTACCGCACCGTCTCCCCTGAAGAGATGGAGGACCTGTTCGGGGACCAGGGAGGATTCGGTGACATCTTCGGTTCGATCTTCGGGGCCAACCGCGGGCGCTCGCGCCAGGCGGAGATGGACGTCGAGGCGCCGATCACCGTGA
>Ga0209118_1001330_pt1 | contig 11629 bp, 13 predicted proteins | sample BlaSpr_A8_Ref_M1_FD_187988 | JGI IMG/M metagenome (GOLD analysis project Ga0209118, IMG submission 187988) | Forest soil microbial communities from Thunder Bay, Ontario, Canada - Black Spruce, Ontario site 2_A8_Ref_M1 (SPAdes) (version 2) | ecosystem: Environmental > Terrestrial > Soil > Boreal...
GGGCGCGAGCCTCGATTCCCTCGAGGCTGGTCGCGCGCAGCAAGCGAGCCTGGTCTTCGAAGCGTTTTTGCATGAGCGGCATCCGGCCGAAAGCCTTGATGATCCGAACCCCCGTGGCCATCTCTTCGATGATCGTGGTGAGGTCGCCCTGCTGGTCCTGCAGCCTTCGGGCGATCAACTTGTACTTGTCGTGGAACCTGGTGCTGAAGTAGGCGATCGGCACCATGCAGACGACCACCGCCAGCGCAAGCTCCCAATCCAGAACCACCATCAGGACGAACACGACCGCGAAGGTGACGATGGTCTGAAGGAACCAGATCAAGCCGAAGCTGACGAACCGGCGAACGGTCGCGATATCGGCGACCGCCCGCGACAAAAGCTGACCCGACTGCCAGTTGTCGTGGAAGGCGACCTGCAGCCCTTGCAGGTGTGCGTAGAAGTCGTTGCGAAGGTCCGTCTCCATCCGCAGCGAAGCCACGCCCGAGTAATTCCGACGCAGGAAGATGAATACGAACTCGAGCAGCCCGATCACGATGAGCAGCGTGGCCATCGGCACCATCTGTGCGAGCTGGTGATGGGCGATTGGCCCGTCGATGATGAACTGGATCACCTTCGGGATCGACGCGGCCGCAGCGAGGCTTCCGATTTGCGACGCAGCGAAGATGGCGACCAGCCCGATGTATGGCCGCAAGTAGCGAAGATACCGACGTAACGCGAGTAGACCTAGGATTTATCTAGGCTAGCTCGCTCTGCGGACGGGGCCGGTGAGGTTGGGACCATTTGATCGTTGTCGTGACCTCGGTTGGATGGCGGAGAAAAATCTGGCCAGGCGGGCCGTGAGGCGCTTGTCACGCTTGATGCCCATCGTGAAATCGAGCACCAGTCCAAGCAGCATGTCCCGATCGATGAGGATGCAGGCCACATCGTCCGCCAGGGCCCATGCTTCGGGCGCGAAGTCGCCGTCGGAGATGATGAACGCGCCTTCCGCGCCGTCGCGGGTCGCCACCGCAGCCATTTCCACAAGGGGCGCGGCGTCGATTTGTGTCAACCCGCGAAGCTGACAGTTGACCAACATCCTGCTGGCGCCCTTTTCGACCTCCATGTCGATGACGTCGCCGTCCGGACCTTCACCCATGAACACCTCGTAACCCTCACGGCGGAAGATGTCCGCGATCAGGGAGAGGTAGCCCTCCCACGAGAGCTCCGCGACGACGGCCATGATCTGGTCGTGCTCGCGCAGCCATTTGCGTCGCCGCTTACGGGCGACCGCCGCACCGATGCCGTGGACCACCCGCAGGTTCCGCGCTTGTGGCTCCTGAACCAGAACTTCTTCGGGTGCCGATTCCGGTTCCGCGGCGACCTCGATCGCGTGGACGAAGGTGACACCGACCAGCTCCCAGTCGAGCTCCACCGGGCTGAACGACGCCCCCAGCTCATCAAGCACCTCCTGGGTCGACACCCCAGGCAGGGCAGACGGGCGCGCTCTTGCGCGGTACCAATGCGACAGATGCTGCTCGGCCCACCCACGAAGCGAGTCCTGCGACAGCAGAGCCGGTTCGGGGACAACGTGGAACCGGCCTGGCTCCGTTTGCTCAGCTAGCCAGAGCGGCTGCGCCTCAACCCCTTTCGAACTCTGCTCCGGCGGGGCCTCGTGGCGGCGCCCACGACGGAACACCGCTCGCATAACGCCCTCACCGCCCGATCCTTGCCCCCTTTGGACACCAAAGGTCTCGACCTAAGGCGGGTCGAAGACCCCGCCGCTAGCCGGCCAAATCTCGTATTGAAACCATCCCGACGATCTCGCCTTCCTCGATCACCGGGAGGTGGCGGAACCCGTTGTCGAGCATGGTCCGGAGCGCATCCTCCACGTCCTCATCTGGGCCCACCGTCTTCGGATCGCGCGTCATCCAGGACGAGACCTCGTGGCCGGGCGCATCGTGCGACTGCGATATGGCGCGCACCGTGTCTCTCTCGGTGAAGATTCCCACCAGACGGGTGCCCTCCATGACCATGGTCGAACCGATCCGATGCTGGGCCATGAGCGCCACCGCCTCGCCGACCGTCGTCGTCGGGTGGACCGTCTGGAGCCTCGTCGTCATGACCTCGCGGACCGTGGCCATCCCCGGATTCTATGCCTGACCTGGAGGGAGTGGGTAGGCGGCGAGCAGCGCGGTGGCTGCGATCACGATCAACGCGATCGCGGCTTCCACACGGGCCACCGATAGGCCTCGCCGCCACGCCAGCCAGGACAAAGCCAGCATGACGAGGACGCCAGCCGTCTTCAGTGACAGCACCGCGCCGTAGGACGTTGACCAAAGATCGCTCACGCTCGAGAGCTCCTCCGTCGCTCGTAGCACTCCGGTCAATGCTGTGATCGCGAAAGCGAGGGGTGCCACTCGTGAGAAGCGATCGAGCAGGACCCTTCCCTCAGCACCTCGCCACCCGCCCGGCGGCTTCATGGTGGCCATCGCCGCGATCGCACCCGCCCACATGCCCGCCGAGCCGACATGAAGCACGTCGACTGCGATTCCGGCGAGCTGAGGCTGGACACTGGCGGCGTGCCCGGCGAAGGGAAGAAGGACGGCGGCTAAGAGCGCCGGAACAACAACGAAACCAGTTCCCCTCAAACACAGCACTAACGCGAGGCCCTCAGCGACGACCCGTCCAATCCGAACCCAACCCTCCGGCCGCCCAACCAGGTGATTGACTGAAACGGTTCCGGTGATCAAGACCTCGCCGACCACGGTGCCGGCGCCTCCGACCAAAGCGATGGCGAGAGCCGGGTGCATCGGGAGGCGCGCCCACGAGAGGACGGGTTGGTTGGCGGCCAGCCGCCGCACGACCAGCACGCCAATAAACCCCAGCAAGCCCAAGTACTCGAGCCACCGAAAACCGCCGACGAACAGCGCGGCCAGGGACGGGAATGTCATGCCAAGACCCAGCCTGGGTTCGTGATCGACGTCAGCACGTGGTCCTCCCACCGGCCGTTGATGAACAGATATGCGGGCGCGTGACCATCGATCTGGAAGCCGCATCGCTGAAGCACTGCGGCGCTCCGGCTGTTCCGCGGCATGTAGCTGGCCGCAACGCGATGCAGCTTCCAAACGCCGAACGCGAACGCCACAGCACCATTTACAGCCTCAGTCATGTAGCCCTTGCCTTGCTCGTCGGCGGCAAGGTTGTATCCGAGCACACACGAATGGAAGGCTCCGCGCTGGACCTGGGTCAGGTTGATGTTGCCGAGGACGCGAACTGGTGACTCGCGTTCGAACAGGAAAGCACGGAACGAATCCCCCGCCTCGAGCTCGCGCGCACGCACGCTGACCTGTTCCAGCCAAGTCGCGGCCTCCAAGAAGTCAGGGGCGAAGGCTGGCGAGAAAGGCTGAAGATGAACGCGATTTTCCTGGTAGTAGCGGATCACCTCAGGCACGTCAGCGATTTGGGGCAGCCGGATGGTCAAACGCTGGGTCTCGATGGATTTGACAATGCCGCCCATCGGGCGCTCGAAACCCAGGGCTACGGCCGAGCCGCGGCGATGGTGCCTCCGCCAAGGACGCGACTACCGGAATAGAGCACGGCAGCCTGACCTGGCGCGGCGCCCAGGAACGGCTCGTCGAGAGTGAGCCGGCCCGACTCATACACCGCGGCGATAGCCGGGGCGTGGTAGCGCAGCCGGGTCTCGCACCGGACGGTCTCAGGAATCGGACCGTCGATGAAACTCACCTCACGAAGCTCGATCTCGCGCGCCGCCAGCTCTTCCTTGCGGCCCACCACCAGCCGGTTCGCGGGCGCGTCGATCTTGAGCACGTACCACGGACCTGCTTCGCGCAGGTCCCCGAACCCGCTCCGCTGGCCGACGGTGTAGATCGGCGTGCCGCGATGGGTTCCAATCTCGCGGCCGGTCGAGTCGACGACCGGCCCGGGACGCACCGGCAGCCGCTCAGCGAGGTAGCGTGCCGTCTCCCCGCGCGGCACAAAGCAGATCTCTTGGCTCTCCGCCTTGTCCGCCACCGGCAGCTCGAACTCGCGCGCGTGCTCGCGTACCTCAGGCTTAGTCATACCACCGAGCGGAAACATGATTCGCCCCAGGCGTTCGCGGTCGAGGTGATAGAGCATGTAGGACTGGTCCTTGGCCGGGTCCACGGCGGTGTGCAGCTCCGGACCGCGGTCACCCGGAACTATCCGTGCATAGTGCCCTGTCGCGAGCTTCTCAAAGCCCAGCGAGAGGACACGGTCGAGCATGAGGTCGAAGCGCACGAATGCGTTGCACCGAACACATGGGTTCGGCGTGCGGCCTTCGAGGTAATCGCGGTGGAACGGCTCGATGACGCGCTCCCCGAACTCCTTCTCCAAATTCCAGCAGTAGTACGGGATGCCAAGCAGCGACGCCACACGCCGCGCATCCTCGACAGCCGACAGCGAACAGCAGCCACCATGCTTGGCTGACTCATCGGTCTCGTCGCGCGGCCATTGCTGCAGCGTCACGCCCACGACCTCATGGCCCTGAGCCTGGAGCAGAGCCGCGGCGACGGATGAGTCGACACCCCCGGACATGGCGACCGCGACCTTCACGACCGCGACTCGACGATGTGCCGGGCTACGACTGCGGCGTCCTCGCCGACCCCGTACAGGATCGACGACTTGTTCTTGCGCATCCAGTGCACGCCCATGAAGTACAAGCCTGGCACTGAACTGCACCCGTCCGTCTGATTTGGAAAACCCATGCTGTCAAAAACTGGGAATTTCACCCATCCGTAGTCCGGCCGGTAGCCGCTGGTCCAGATCACGGTTCCGATCCCATCGTCAACGATGTCCAGCTCCGTACGGGTATTGACTCGCAGTGGCGGCGGCATCTCGTGCGTTGGGGGAGTGGTTCCGTTGGAGGCGCAGTTAGACTCAACGAACTTCAAGAGATCGGCCAGCCTGGCATCGCCAAAGTCCACGCTGGCGGCAAGGTCGTCAGCGAACCGGAGCTTTGAACCCTCGGCACTCACGTACCTCCCAAGCAGCTCGACGCCCATCTCGTGAAGCACACGGAAATTGAGGTCCTTTCCCCCGTCATGCCCAGTCGTTTGCGGGTTGCCGAGAAGCCTGGCCGCGAGCGAGGGAAGCTTGTCCAAGCCGCGATCCAAGAAGCCCGACTCGATCATCCACCAGAAGATGTCGTGACCCCCAAGCCTGCGTGGCACCCACACACATCGGCCGCAGGCGAGGAATACCTTGCGCCCCGCGCGGTGGAGCTCCTCCGCCAGCTGGCACCCGGTCTGCCCGCTGCCGACCACAAGAACTGCCCCTCCGGGCAGCAAATCCGGGTTCTGGTATTCCTCCGCGAAGATCTGGTTGACCGTTTTCGGCATTGCATCGGCGCCAGCCGGCCGGAATGCACGCTGATACGCGCCGGTGGCGACCACCACGTTCCGCGCGCGGAGCTTCTCATCGGGCATCGTGAGGAGAAAGCCGCCCCCGGCATCTGGCTCCAGCTGCAGGACAGGCGTGTGTTCATGGACGGGGGCGCGAAACGAAGCCGCCCACTCGTCGAGATGCTCGACAAGCTCCGCAAGCGGCATGAATCCGTCCGGATCCGGGCCTTTGTACGGCGCGCCCGGCAGCTGAACGCTCCAATTCGGTGTTACGAGGCAGAACGAGTCCCACCGTCGGCTCCGCCACGTCTCACCGACCCGGCCACCTTCAAGGACCAGGTGGTCGACGCCGGCCTGCCTGAGATGCCAGCTGGTCGCCAGACCCGCCTGGCCGGCGCCGATGATCGCAACGTCCACACCGCCGTCTTTCACAGCGGCGATGTTATCGATTCGGAGCGGACCCCCGCGAGTTGCGCCTACTCGACGAGATCGCCCTCGGCGGGTTCGACCTTGACCCCCCGCGATTCCAGGTAGCCGACCCCGCGGTCCAGCTCGTCGGGCTCGCCCGTGATCTCGAGCAGCACCCAGCCCTGGTCGCGGGTGACGTCGGCACGGCGGATGTTGGTGATGATCTCGAACTGCTTTCCGAGCTGGTAAATGACCGGCTCCTTGACCATCGCCGCCCCGAAGATGAGCTTCAGCCGCCGCCTCGCCACCGTCAACCGCCGGCCACCGCAGGAACGATCGAGATCTCATCCTTCTCGGCGACCTTGGCCTTGAGCCCTGGCCCCAGTCGGACGTCCTCGTCATTCAGGTAGACGTTGACGAACTGGCGCAGATCCCCCTTCTCGTCGAGCAATCGATCCTTGAAGCCCGGGTACCGGGCGTCGAGCGCCTCGATCGCCGAACCGAGGTCGGTGGCTTCAACGTCGACGGTGACCTCACCTTCTGACAGCCGGCGCAGGGGACCTGGAATACGGAACTGCGGCAATTCAGCCTTCTCCTCGAACTTGGTTCAAATGTTCACCTTCTCGCGAAACGATTTCATGGTGGGTTCTATTTCCACGCGCCTGGCGTGGCCGTCAACCGAGGCCAGCACGTCGGCGGTCTTCAAACCGTGCCCGGTCACGTAGGCGACCACGACCTCGTCGCCGGCCCATCGCCCCGCCCGGGCAAGCTTCGCCAGCACGCCAATCGTGACGCCGCCGGCAGTCTCGGTGAAGATGCCCTCGGTGCGGGCCAGAAGCCGCATTCCCGCCACGATCTCGTCTTCGGTCACCGCCTCAACGACCCCGCCCGTGGCGCGTGCTATCCGGTTGACATAGATCCCGTCGGACGGGTTGCCGATCGCGATCGAGCGCGCGATCGTGTCGGGCTTGACGGGCAGCACCCTCTCTGGCGTGTCCGAGTTGAAGGCGTTGTAGACGGGTGCGCAGCCCAACGCCTGGGCTCCGGTGAAGGCCGGCACCCGGTCGCCTTTGACGAGCCCGAAGTCCATCAGCTCCTGGACGGCCTGGCGATGGCGCACGAACTGGCAGCCGCTGGCGATCGGGATGATGATCTCGTCCGGCAGCTTCCACCCAAGCTGTTCGACCGTCTCGAACGTGAGGGTCTTCGAGCCTTCCGCGTAAAACGGCCGGATATTGATGTTGCAGAACGCCCACGGCGTCGACTCGACGAGCTGACTGCAGAGGCGGTTCACCTCGTCGTAGTTGCCGTGAACCGAGACGACGTTGGGGTCGAAAACGCTGATGCTCACGACCTTCGCAGGCTCGAGGTCGAACGGGATGAAGACGAAGCACTCGAGCCCGGCGCGGGCCGCGTACGCGGCGACGGCGTTGGCCAGGTTGCCGGTCGAGGCGCAGGCGATAGTCTCGAAGCCGTGGGCACGCGCCCAGCTGATGGCGACCGACACGACGCGATCCTTGAACGAGTTCGTCGGGTTCATGCTCTCGTTCTTCAGGTAGAGGTTGCGCAGGCCCAGCTCGGCGCCCAGCCGCTCCGCCTTGACCAAGGGTGTGAACCCCTCGCCAAGAGTGACCACCGGGATTGAATCCTCGATCGGAAGCAGGTCGCGGTACCGCCACATCGAGGGCGGCCCCTGCTCGATTCGCTCACGGGTCACCGTCTTCTTCAACGCCGCGTAGTCGAAGACAACGTCGAGCGGCCCGAAGCACATCTCGCATACGTGGGTGGCCTGGAGCTCGTACTCCGCACCGCATTCGCGACAGCGCAAACCCAGGAGCTTGGCCATAGCGTCAGTTTAGAGTGAGATGTGAGGAGGACGAACGGATGACCAACGCAACGAAAGAAGACCTGATGGAGCTGTACGAAGCGAGGGGTGACGAGGCGGCTTTCCGCGAAGCCCTGCCCCTTTTCGAAGCGGCCGTCGCCAACGCTCCGAACCCGGAAGACCTTAGGCATTACGGCTACCTGCTCGAGTGCCATGGACGCCGCTGGCTGCGTCAGGCGGCGACCCAATACGAGCGCGCGATCGAGCTGGACCCAAGCGTCGACAAAGTCCGGTATCAGCTGATATCGGCGCGAGCCGGACTTCAGGAGTTAGAGCAGGAGGTCGATGTCTACGAGAAACGGCTGGCAGCGGCTCCGGATGACATTCGCGAGTACCGCTTCCTGGCGTGCGCCTACCTCGCCGCCGGCGCATATGACAAGGCGCGCGAAGTGGCCGAACGAGGGCTGTCATTGGCGCCCAGCGACGCGATACTGATCTACGATCGGGGCGAAGCGCGCTCGAAAACCGGCGATCCAGACGGCGCGCTGGCGGACTGGCGCCTAGCCCTCACCCTCGACACCGAGGACATCGGCCCCCTGTACATGAGCGCGTTCCTGCTCGAGCGCGAAGGGCGTATACCGGAGGCGATCGACGCGTGGCAGTCGATCCTCGATTGGAGCCAGACCCGCGATAACAAGCTCGACATGGAATGGCCGACTCGCGAACTCGAGCGGCTACGCGGAGGTAGTCCCAAGGGCTGAGCGGCTCACGCCGGCCTGCGATCCCGGATCTCCAGCCACCACCTCAGCTCGTGACCAGGCCCGAGCAAAGGCGGAGGCGCTTCGGGATCTGGGCGGTCGCTGCCGCCGGTCGCCGGCTCGGGGGCAATGTGCTGGTAACCGCCCAGATCGCCGTTGCAGGCCCAGATTGCGAAATAGGGCGTGAGCGACGAGTCCCAAGCCATCTCGATCGCAGAACCGGACGGCCAAGTGAGGCGCACCTGGTCGATGGCGCCGGTCGGTAAGAACACCTTCGAGCTGCCGCCCGGCGGTGGCATCACAAAGCCACCTTCCACGTCGAGCTCCACGCCCGGCTCGTACCGGAACAACGGGTGGGCGCACCAGTACGCGTACAGGGGAAGGCGCCCGAGGTTCTTGTAGACGTACTCCATTCGCACGGTTCGAGGGCTCAAAGTGATCGACCGCTCCAGGCGCCAGGGGAGCACGCGCCCGAGGCACTGCATATTTGCAGCGGTAGCGGTCTCTTCGAGAACCGCCCAGGGCAGCCTCCATGCCTCGCCATGGTCCGGCAGGTCGATCCCGGCCCACTCTCCCGGGCCGGGGTACGGCGCCCGATCGATCGTGGGCACCATCTCGTCCCAGCCACGTGCCCCGGCGGCCACAAAGCCGGCTTCCTCTGCGACGTCCACCCCGATGCCTTGATCGAGGAGCTCGTCGCCTCCCAGCTGGAGCGACACGATCCGCCCTCCCCTGTCCGGCCAGACTTCCAACTCCCATGGGCCACCGCGCAACCTCACGGTCGTAGTGTCTAGGAAGGTGAAGTTCTTGGCGCTTGCGCTTGCGGTCTGCATGCTGACCGCGTGTACGCAGCACACTGTTGCGCAGGTGCGAAACAGCCCAAGCCCAGGCGCGAGGCCGAGTCCGACTCCAAGCCCGAGCCGATCGCCGTCACCGACGCCTCTCGCCCACGTTTTCGTGATCGTGATGGAGAACCGCAGCTACGACCAGGCGATTGCGGGCGGATACACCGCTCAGCTCGCGGCTCAGTACTCGGCCGCGACGGACTATCACGGCGTTTCGCATCCGAGCCTGCCGAACTATCTTGCGATGACGTCCGGCGGCACGTGGGGAATCACCGACGACGGTTATCACCCTCTCCCCGCAGGCGGAATCGGCGCTCAGCTGGACGCCGCGAGCATCACGTGGCGAGCCTATATGGAGGGGATGGGAGGTGATTGCATGGTGAACGGCAATCGCTATGCGCTCAAGCACAACCCCTTTCCCTACTACGGCAATACATGTCCGCCGCAAGTCGTGCCGTTCACTCAATTCGACACCGATATGGCCGGCGACGTGCCACGCTTTGTCTGGATCACGCCCGATCTTTGCAACGACGGCCATGACTGCTCAACAGCGGTCGCCGATCAGTGGCTGTCGCAGACCGTCCCCAAGATCCTCGCCACCTCCGCGTGGCAGCAAAACGGAGTCTTGTTCATCACATGGGACGAGGGAGAAGACAGCGCCAACCACGTGCTGACCCTTGTCATCCACCCAAACACGATCACACACACGAGCCCTAATCCATACGACCACTATTCGCTGCTCGCAACGATCGAGGATCGGCTAGGACTACCTCGACTCGGCCAGGCGGTCAACGCGAACGCCATGAGCGACCTGCTTGCCGGCTTGCCCGGCTACTGACGCCCCGACTGTCTCAATCGAATGGGTGATCTCGCCCAGAAAGTCGAGGTCGACGGTCACCCCGAGCCCTGGTCCGGTCGGTACGTTCAGCCGGCCGTCGATCAGGACAAACGGCTCGGTGATGTCACGGCGGTAGTAGCGGTCTGAGGCGGACGTGTCGCCTGGGAGCGTGAAGTTGGGCATCGCGGCCATCGCAACGTTTGCGGCGCGACCGATGCCGGTCTCGAGCATTCCACCCATCCAGACCGGGACGCCATGAGCCGCGCACAGGTCGTGAATGCGGCGCGCCTCGAGGTAACCCCCGACGCGGCCCGGCTTGATGTTGATGATCTCGCAGGCGCCCAACTGGATTGCGTCGGCTGCCCCCTGAGCTGATGTGATCGATTCGTCGAGGCAGATGGGCGTGCGAACCAACTTCGCGAGCTCGGCGTGGGCCAGCATCTGTTCTTCCCGGAGCGGCTGCTCGATCAGCAAGAGGTCGAACTCGTCGAGCTCCGCGAGATGCTTCGCGTCCGCTATCGAGTAGGCCGTGTTGGCGTCGACCTGGAGTGGCACGTCCCCGAAACGTTCGCGAACAGCCCTCACAGGCTCCACATCCCAGCCCGGCTTGATCTTCAGTTTGATGCGGCGGTAGCCCTGATCCAAATACTCGCCGACCGTTTGCAAAAGCTCAGGTATGGATTTGTGGATGCCGACCGACACGCCGCTGTCAACGGCCTGCCGAACAGCTCCCAGGTAATGTCCAAAGGATTCGCCGCTCGCACGTAGCTGCGCATCCAGGAGCGCCATCTCGATCGTCGCCTTCGCCATCTGATGACCGTGCACAGGCCTCAGCACTTGGGCGACATCTTCGGCCGCAATCGCGGAGCGCTCCATCAAGCGCGGCAGAAGGTGGTGGACGAGCACGTGCTGCGCCCCGTCGGCGTACTCGGATGAATAGGTCGGTTCCTCGCCCGCAACACATTCGCCCCAGCCTTCACCCTCGCTTGTGATCGCCTTCAGGATCAGGATGTCGCGTTCATCCTGGACCCCGAATGACGTCTCGAAAGGCGACACGAGCGACAACCGAATGCGCCGCAGCTCGACAGCTTCCAGTTTCACCAGTCGATGTTAAGGCGGGACCGCGACCAGCTCACCGTTGTCGCCCCACCATAACCGCCAGCCCTCTTCGTGAAACCGGTAGTGATGCCGCCGGCACAGGAGGACCAGGTTGGCGAGCTCATCGGTACCGTCGTTCGCCCAATGTTCGATGTGATGGCCATCGCACCACGCCGGCGGGCGATCACAACCCTCGAAGCGGCAGCCCTTGTCTCGCGCCACCAAAGCCCGCTTCTTGGCGGGTGAGATCGAACGCCTCGTGCGACCGACATCGACCTGATGTGACTCGGCGCCACGCAGGATCGGGGTGATCGAGCAGTCGCAAGCGAGGCTGCTTGCTGAGCGTGGCCATGTCAACGGTCACCATCAGATGCGGCTTCTGACCCCCAACTTGCGGCAACCCGCCACCGTCCAATTTATGGTGGGCCAGATCGACCATGGCGTCGGCGCGCCGCTGCGGGGCGGTGCGGTGGTCGTCAGCGGCCGGCGGGCCCATG
>Ga0209118_1001331_pt1 | contig 11625 bp, 9 predicted proteins | sample BlaSpr_A8_Ref_M1_FD_187988 | JGI IMG/M metagenome (GOLD analysis project Ga0209118, IMG submission 187988) | Forest soil microbial communities from Thunder Bay, Ontario, Canada - Black Spruce, Ontario site 2_A8_Ref_M1 (SPAdes) (version 2) | ecosystem: Environmental > Terrestrial > Soil > Boreal...
ACCGAATGCTGCCACCGGCTCCACCCAAGATCGCGCTGGCGGGGCAGCAGTAGTACTGAACGAATGCCCTAATCGCGCCTGATGTTTAAGAAGATTCTCGTGGCCGTGGGTGGGTCGGAGGATGCCAGTGAGACGGTGCCTGTCGTCACCGGGCTTGCCAGGGCGATGGACGCCGACGTTCTCGTGGTGCACATGAGGGAGCGGATCGTGACCTCCATGACGACGCTCGAAGCCGAGACGATCCCGGAATCGTTCAAGTTTGGTGAGGAGATCGTCCGCCAGCTGGTCAAGGCCGGCGTCAAGGCCAGGTCAGACATCGACAGCGCCAGACCTGAACACCTCGCGGCGTTCATCCTCGCCAAAGCCGACGAATTCGAGGCTGACCTGATCGTGGTCGGCAGCCACCATGCGCATGGGCTGCGCGATCGCATGTTCGGCGACATCGGAAAGGAACTTGCGCACGGCACACGGTGTCCGTTGCTGCTCATGCCCAGCTCGCTCGATTAACTGGCACCAGTCTCGACGACTTCAAGCTAGGAGGGCGTAATGGCCGCGATTGACTACGTACACCATCCCCACCCGCACACCGAGAGGAAAAAGCTCACAGAGCCTCCGAAGATCGCCGACCAGCACGTCGGCTTCAACGGACGTTTGGGCGCCGCGATCACTCGCAGCGTTGGCACGATGTGGGCCTTCTATATCGCGGCGGTATTCATGGGCACGTGGATGGTTCTCGCCGGTTTTGCCTGGGGCCCACTCCACGGAGTCGATCCGTACCCGTTCGCCTTCCTTCTCTTTCTTGGCAACATCGTCCAGCTGCTGCTCATGTTCGTGATCATGGTCGGCCAGCAAGTGCTTGGGGCGGCTTCTGACAAGCGCGCGGTGGTCACGTACCAGGATGCGGAGGCGATCCTGCACGAATGCCTGGAGATGCAGGATCACCTCAACGCTCAGGACAGGGCGCTGGAGGGGATCATCCACCGCATGGAGCAGCTCGAAGCCAAGATGGAGAGGAAAGCCGGCTGACTCACATCGGCCCAGTGCCCGTGTCTCAAGCGAGATAATGGCTTAAAGGTCGGCCTTGGGCGTACAGAACTGCACCGGCCGACGGGTGGAGGACCGCTTTGCGGTGATTCAATGAGCGACAAGGCACACAACGGACAGATCGACGGCGCTCGCAGTTCGGGCGCGGCAGGCGGCGAGCATGGGTCCGCGAGAGACAAGCGGAGAGTTGTTCTCACGCAGATTCTGCAGAGCCCGGTGCTCAACCCTGGCGGCGACGAGCTCGGGAAGCTGGAAGACCTGATCGTGAAGCTGGGCGAGGGCGGCTACCCGCCTGTGACCGGCATCAGAGTCCGAATCGGCGGGCAGTCGGTGTTCGTCGGAACCCAGGACATCGAAAAGATCGCCCCCGGTGAGGTGCGGCTGAAGAGCCACACGCTCCACACGGGCGCGTTTCAAAGGCGGCCGGGTGAGGTGTTGCTGGTGGCGGACGTGCTCGGTCGCCACCTGATGGACATGGCCCGCGGCCGCATCGTCCAGGCGCACGACCTCGTGCTCGCCCACGTCGACGACGGGTGGCAGCTCATCGGTGTCGACAGGAGCCCGCGAGCCATGCTGCGGCGTCTCGTCCCGCGCCGAGGGCGACCCGACCTGCGGCGTCACGCCATCCTCGACTGGAAGGATGTTCAGCCGTTCGTGGCACACGTCCCGACCGCCAGGCTCTTGGTTCCGCTACAGCGCCTTCGTCGGCTGCACCCCGCCCAGATCGCCGACCTCGTGGAAGGCGCCTCTCATGAAGAGGGCGAGGAGATCATCAGCGCGGTCCAGAGTGACGCCGAGCTGGCCGCCGATGTGTTCGAAGAGCTCGACATCGAGCACCAGCTCGAGTTCCTGAAATCTCGCTCGAACGACGAGGCCGCGAAGGTTCTCGATCGAATGGCGCCGGACGCTGCGGCCGACCTGCTTGGAGAGCTGGATCAGGACCGACGCCTTCCGGTGCTCAACGCCATGTCGGCCAACCAGCAGCACAAGCTGCGCAAGCTTCTTCAATATCACCCGACCACGGCCGGCGGGTTCATGAACCCCGACTACGTGTCGGTCGTTCGCGGTACCACCGCCGCCGAGGCGCTCGAGCGCGTACGCAATGAAGACAAAGCGCCGCACCAGCTATTGGGAACGGTGTTCGTGACCGAATCTGACGGCCGGCTGGTGGGGACCGTCGCCGTGGTGGACCTGGTTCGGTCGGACCCTGCCCAGAAGGCGGAGGACGAGCCTGAGCTGGTGAATTGCCGTGTGACCACGGGCGCGGACCTTGCCGACGTGACGCTGATGATGGCCGACTACAACCTCACCGCCCTCGCTGTAACCGACGCCGCAGGGTTCCTGCTCGGCGCGATCTCAGTCGACGACCTCATCGAGTCGCTCGTCCCTGAGGACTGGCGCGCACGGGTCGAAGCGAGCAGCGGGGTCTGACCCAAGATGGCCGAGCAAGGGCCGGTGAGAGACGACTCCCACCCGGCCCTTACCTCGGCTGTTCTCGATGAGGCCCATGTCGGTGACATCCACGGCGCTTTTGGAACGATCCGCCTCGGGGATCTGACCCCGCGCCGCACCTGGCGGCGCCGGCTGCTCACGCTCGCGGCCATCATCGGTCCGGGCCTGATCGTCATGGTCGGCGACAACGACGCAGGCGGTGTCTCCACCTATGCGCAGGCCGGGCAGGACTTCGGCTACTCGCTGCTCTGGACGCTGGTCTTGCTGATCCCGGTCCTGATCGTCAACCAGGAGATGGTGGTGCGCCTCGGGGCCGTCGCGGGAGTGGGGCACGCCAAGCTGATCATCGAACGGTTCGGCCGCTTTTGGGGTTGGTTCTCGGTCGGTGACCTGTTCCTGTTGAACTTCCTCACGATCAGCACCGAGTTCATCGGGGTGAGCCTTGCGGGCGCTTACTTTGGTTTGAGCCCCTACATCGTGGTTCCGGTCGCTGCCCTCATTCTCATCGGCATAACCGTGACCGGGAACTTCCGGCGCTGGGAGCGTGCGATGTTCGTCTTCCTCTTCGCCAGCCTTCTGGTCCTGCCGCTCGTCTTTCTGAGCCATCCTGCCCCCGGCGCGGCGTTGCACGGCCTCGTTGTGCCGAGCATCCAGGGCGGCTTTTCTTCAAACGCGGTGCTGCTAATAATCGCCATCGTCGGCACGACGGTCGCACCGTGGCAGCTGTTTTTTCAGCAGTCGAATGTCATCGACAAGCGCATCACCCCGCGCTGGCTCGAGTACGAGAAGGCGGACACGGTGCTCGGAGCAGTTGTAGTGGTCGTCGGCGCCGGCGCGATCATGATGGCGTCCGCATCCGCGTTCACAGGCACTGCCGACTTCGGCCATTTCACGAACGCACTTGGGATCGCGCAAGGACTCACTCGGCACATCAGCCCCGTCGTCGGCGGCATCTTCGCGCTGCTTCTGTTCGATGCGTCAATCGTCGGCGCATCGGCGGTGACGCTTGCTACCTCATATGCATTCGGCGACGTCTTCGGCCTGCGACATTCACTGCACCGGGGGATACGCGAAGCCAAAGTCTTCTACGGGTCGTACGCAGTCATGGTCGCTGTGGCGGCCGCAATCGTGCTGATCCCTCACGCGCCCCTCGGCCTGATCACAACCGCGGTGCAGGCGCTGGCCGGCATTCTGCTTCCGAGCGCGACTGTGTTCCTGGTCCTTCTCTGCAACGATCGAGCCGTTCTTGGGCCTTGGGTGAACAAGGCGTGGCTGAACGTTGTCGCCTCATTCATCGTGAGCGTCTTGCTCGTGCTCTCACTGGTCCTGGTCGTCTCCACCGTGATTCCGTCCATCGACGTCACGAAGCTCGTGATCGGCATTGGTTCGGCCGTGTCCGTTGTTCTGGTGGTCGGCGGCGTTTGGCTTTGGTTCAGCCAGCGTGGCGCTGTTCACCCACCAGAGGTCTCGCGCGCCGAAAAGGAGAACTGGCGAATGCCCGGCCTGGCCCTGCTCGAACGGCCCACCTGGTCGCCGGCGAGGAGGGCAGCCATGCTGACTCTCAGTGGCTACCTGGTATTGGCGATCATCGTGCTGGCGGTGAAGGCGGTGGAGCTGGCACTCGGGCACTGACCCGACGTCCCCTCCCGGCTGAGATCGCTTCGCGATCGGAGCCGACCTCCCCGCAAGCGGGGAGGGGGGCCGGGCGGGATACAATTCACGCCCGTGCCGCTCGGTATCAGACCGGGCCGCCGCGTCCGCGCTTCGCAGCGGCGCCTGAGCCCTTTCCGCATCATCGTTCTTGCCGTACTCGCAGCAGCCCTGTCAGCTGTGGCGGGCGGCTTCGCGTACTTCTTGCCGGCAGCGGCTATAGCTTTCGAATCCACGGGTCAGCCTCCCAATGTGCCCTCACCATCGCCTGCCTTCCTGTTCACGCCCTCGCCCGTGCCATCGCCGATCCCGGTGGTGCAAGGCGGCCCGTTCACGGTGTTGCTACTCGGTTCTGACGACGACTCCAAGTTCAGCGGCGACCACGTGCTCACCCAGTCGATGATTCTCGTCCGGGTGATTCCTGCATCTAAGCAGGTGATCATGCTGTCCATCCCACGCGACCTGTACGTACCCCTGTCGGTGGGTGGCACGGCCAAGATCGACGGCGCCTACTCATACGGAGGTGCCGGCGCGGCGATTGCCACAGTCGAGCAGGACTTCGGCGTCACGGTCAACGACTACATCTGGGTCGGCCTTCTCGGCCTGATCAAGGTGATCGACGCCATCGGCGGCATCGATGTCGTCACCAGCAACCCGGTCATCGACGACTACTACCCCGCAGACATCTACGGCGGCAACCCTTATGACTACCAGCGGGTTGCGGTCCTCGCCGGACCCCAGCACCTGAGCGGGATAAATGCAATGGAGTACGTCCGCTCCAGGCACGGGGACGTGCAGAGTGACTTCGGACGCTCCAAGCGACAGCAGCAGGTGCTGCTTGCGATCCGTCAGAAGGCCAAGCAGGTCAAGCCGGCAGACATCCCAGCCCTGGCGGCCGCCATCGGCGGAGAGATCAGGACGAGCATCGGCCTGGACCGGGTCGCTCAACTGGTGCCCCTGGCGGCGAGCTTCGACAATCCCGATGCGATCCAACAGATCGTGCTTCTGCCTCCCTATACCCATGGAGGCTGCCCCGGCTCCAGTGTGTGTCCGAACTGGGGTCTGATCCTTCCGCTTGTGCACCAGTACTTCCCGTGATCTCGAGATTTGTCCTGGCCGTCGCTCTGGCCGCGCTGATGGTGGTCACAGGCGTCGGCTCCTACATGTATTTGGAGCGGCATCAGTCCAGGATCGCGGCCCCGCCGCAAAAGCCAACCCAGGCACCGCCCCGACCCAATGCCTTCGTCCTACCAGGCACTCTCTACTTTGCTCAGGCCGGTGCCATTTACAGCTACAACGCCGGCCGGTTTCACCAGTTGACCGCTGAGGACGGTTGGATGCAGCCGTCAATGACGCCGGACGGCAATACGTTGATGACCGTCAAACGGGGCCAGTTTTACTCAGATGTCTGGGCGCTCACGAAGTTCGGAACCGTTGAAGGGAAACTGACGGACAACGCCGGTCACGGCCGCTGCTATGGGGATACCGGAGCGAACCAGTGGTCGTTCTATCCGAGGCTCAGCGCCGACCAGAAAACGATCTGGATGAGCTACGACGGGCCCAAGTTCGTCTGTCTCGGGTTCGACGACTACAACGTCAACCTGTCGATCTGGGCTTTGCCCTTCGGCGCGCCGATCGACCAGGGACGGAGCTGGACCACTCCGAACGACTACACAGGCGGAGATGTGCAGCCGTTGCCTCTGCCCTCGGGCGCGATCATCTACACCAAGTTCTCCTACGACTCTGACTTAAATCGTGTCGGCCAGCTCTGGTACACGAACCGGCCAGGTTCTGCAGGCAGGGCGTTGACCTCAACGGCTGATGACTGCATGGAACCGTCGCTTTCGCCCGATGGGCATGAGATCGCGATGATCTGCACGTACGGGAAGCAGGTTTCCCATCTGGTGATAGCTCCGTTTGACGGCAGCAACCTAGGTGCTCTCGCCGCGGTTGTCACCGACCAGCTTGTGGCACAGCCCACATGGGCGCCAGACGGCAGCGGGATCGCCTACCTCGCACCGAGCGCGCCGGATGGCCCTTTTCAGCTGTGGTTCTTGCCGAGGCTTGCATACCATCCCCCCGTACCGAGCCCCATCCCGACCCCGTTGCCAACGCCTGGCGGGCCCTACACGGGCTTGCTCCCAACCCCGACGCCCATCCTGGCGCCGCCACCCGTTGTCATCAAGCCGATTCAGATGACGACCAACCTTGGATTTGACGCGACGTCGCCCCTGAGCTGGGCCGCATAACGACCGACTAGTAGGGCTAGCAGGTCGCCGGGGCGGGCCCTGGGACGAGCACCGGCTCCTGGCCTGCGCTCGCGGCTTCCGAGGGAGTGATGAACTTCTCTGACAGCATCGCACTCAAGACGGCGGCCCTTCGCTGACCGGCAAGGGTCGGGTTCACCGTGGGGTCGTACACCGAAGGCGCTTGAGTGACGCCGGCCAGCAGAGCGTACTGGCCGAGGGTCAGGCTGCCGAGTGGCGCGTGGAAGTAGGCACATGCCGCGGAGGTGACGCCGTAGCGGCCGAAGCCGGTGGTGATCTCGCTGACGTAGTCGGCCATGATCTGCCGCTTGCTGATCAGCTGCTCCACCTTCAGCGCCATGACGGTGTCGACGAGCTTGTTGTATCCCTCGTCGTTTCCGTTCAGGTAAACGTCCTTGACGAGCTGTTCGGTGATCGTGGAGCCGCCCTCACAGCGGCAGGAGTGGGTTACGTCATACAGGAAAGCCCGCCCGAGGCCGATGGTGTCGATCCCGTGATGCGAGTAGAACCGTTCGTCCTCGGTCGCCACCACGGCCTGCGCCAGGACCGCTGGTACGTCGTCCTGAGACAAGAGGACCACCCCGTACCCATTGGTCACGTCGCGGACCCGCTGCTGGATGTCGGTCGCGGAGGGAGTGGAAACCCACAGCGTGGCAACGCTCGGGGTCAGCACAGCGACGATGGCCGCGAGGGCCATTCCCAACCGTCGCACGGGCAGCGGCAACCAAGACGCTGTCAAGTGGCGCCCACGCAGCACAGAACGGCATCTTGAGGGAAGGCGTTACGAGGGCGGGTCGCCTTCGGTTTGTCTGGGCGGTCCCACCAATTGCCCACGAAGTGCCCGAATTGTGCTTTGCCGGTCCAAAATCCTGTTCAATTGATTTTCGAATTCAGAGACTTAAGCCGCATCAACTGTTAAGTAAGCGGTTTATAGTCAATTTTCAAGGAGAGGATCACCCGATCCCATAGAGCAGTGAGATCGTGACTCGGGCCGGCAGGCACGCACTCGTCGAGCTCAAGATCAGCGTCTTGGGTGGACTTCACATCCAGGGTGTTGACAAACATGCCCTTGGCAGCCGCAAGGCGCGCACCCTTATCAAGGTGCTCGCGGTGGCACGTGGGCAGCCCGTCCCTGTCCCGCGATTGATCGACTGCCTGTGGCCTGACCGCCCGCCTGCGCGGCCGTCTCAGCAGATCTCGGTGCTGGTGAGCCGGCTCCGCTCGGTCCTGGGGGCGGAGCGAATCCCGCGCACTGACGCCGGCTATCAGCTCCTGGCCGACTGGATCGACCTGGATATCGCGAACTCTCTGGCGACGGCCGCCGCCCGGCGGCTGGCCGCGCAGAACTACGCCAGCGCCCGCCTGGCCGCGGAAGCGGCGCTGGCCCTCATGCGCGGTGAGCTGCTTGCCGACGAGCCGGATTCTCCGTGGGCGGACGAGGAGCGCGCCGCCCTCGCGCGGCTCGCAGTCGATGTGAGACGAACGGCGGCCAGGGCTGCTCTGGCTGTCGGCGACTATGCCGCGGCTCGAGACCTGAGCGAAGCCGTCGTCGCTGTCGACGTATACGACGAGGGCGCTCTGCAGGTGCTCATGGCGGCTTTGGCCAACAGCGGCCAACCTGGCACTGCGCTGGCGACCTTCGCCCGGGCCCGAAAGCGTCTTCGCGAAGACCTGGGGGTGGATCCGTCGCCTGCCACCGATGCCGTGCACAAGGCCATCCTCCAGGGCAAGCCCATTCCGGGCCTTGCCATCGCGGTGGCCATGAAGCCCGGCCGAGCACCACGCACCCCGAACGAATCTGCTTCAGCCGCGCCGGCGGTGGGTTTGGCGGGCCGGGCCGCGGATCTCGCGGCCCTCGACGCGGCGCTGAAAGAGGTGGCCGCCGGCGGGGTCAGGCTCGTGGTCGTCGAGGGGGTCAGCGGGATCGGCAAAACCCGCTTGGTGACTCATTGGGCGAGTTCGGCTCGAACCGCGGGCACGACGGTCTTGCAGGTGGCCTGCTCGCACCTCGACCGTACCGTGCCGCTTCACCCGCTGGTGGCGGCGCTGGACCAGTTTGTCGACGGGGACCGCCGCCGTGCTCATGCCGTATTGGGCTCGCACCCGGCTTACCGGACCATCGTCGAGGCGTCCAAGTCAGATGCACCTGCCATCATCGCGCCGGCGCTGAACGCGCGCGTTCGCTCACGGATGTTCGAGGTGATGCTCGAGAGTTTTAGGCAGATTGGGTCAACGTCTCCAGTTGCGCTCGTGCTCGACGACGTCCATCTGGCGGGTGAGCTGACAGGGGCCTGGCTGGACTTCGTAAGGACAAGGCCGGCCGGCGTTGCCCTCTTGATCGTCGTCACCCAGCTGACCAACAGCCGGCTCCCCAACCGCGTCGACGACCGGATCATGCTCGGCCCGCTCGACGTCGCTGCAGCCGGCACCATCGTCGGCCCCAGCCGAGCCGCCGAGCTCCATACGCTCACCGGCGGCAATCCGCTGTTTCTCGTCCAGCTCGCGGGCAGTGATCCGCGCGCCGGCCTGCCGGCCACTATCAGGCAGGCGGTGGACGCGCGCTGCGAGCAGCTAGGCGCCGCCGCACACACGCTTCGCACCGCGGCGACCATCGGGACGGTGCTGGATGCCGACCTGTTGATGGAGATCCTCGGATTGCATCCGGCAGACCTGTTCGCCCATCTGGAAGCCGGTGTGCGCGCTCTGTTCCTGGACGAGGGACAAGGGGCGTTCAGCTTTCATCACGAGCTGGTGCGAGAGGCGCTGGCGGCTGGTCTGACAAGCCCGTGGCGAGGCCACGTGCATCGCACAGCGGCGAGGTTGTTGGGGGCGCGCCAAGCCCAAGACCCGGTCCAGGTCGCCAAGCACGCGCGCCTGGGTGGGGACGTGACCCAGGCCGTTTCGACTCTGCAGGTCGCCGCACGCACGTGCGTCCGGCGCAGAGACTACGCCGAGGCAGAGCGGCTGCTCACGGAAGCCCTCGAGCTGGAGGACAACGCGGACAGCCGGCTGCAGCGCGCAGAGGTCCGCATCACCATGGGCCAGTTCTCACGCGCCGCCGAGGATGCGCGCGCGGCCATGGTCCGAGGGGCCGGCTCGGCGGGGATGGAGATGGCGGCCTGGTGCGCCTACTACCTCGGCGAGTTCCCCTACGCGCTGACGCTGGCCGAAGAGGGTGCAGCGCTTGCGGAGGCGCCCGGTGTCAGAGCGCGCTGCCTCGTCATCGCCGGCCGTTTGTTGCACGCCGAAGGCCACCTCCAAGCAGCCGAGCTCAGGTATTCGGAAGCGGGGCGCCTCGCCGATGAAACCGGCCTGACCACGCTGGCGTCCGTATGGCTCGCCGGGCTTCGTTGCGACCAGGGGCGTGCCCGGGACGCGCTCGAGCTCCTCCGGCCTCCTCCGTCGGGGATGGACGACATCGACCAGCCCCTGACCACACGGCACCGCCACCTCGCGCGCGCCCGCGCCTTGATGATGCTGGGCCAGGTTGCGGAAGCGCTCCAGGCCCTTGACCAATTGAGCCCCGAGGACGGGAGAAGCGAGCTTGCGGAAGGCGGCCCCGATGGGGCCAACCTGCGCGCTGCCATCCTCGTGAGCATGGGCGAGCTGGAAGCTGCCGACGAGACCAATCTCAAAGAGCTCGCCAGCGCTCGCGCCGCGAATCTGCGTCCGCTCCTCGAGGTCAGCCTCATCGGGTTGGCGGAGAGCCGCCTGCTCGCCGGCGCGAGGCGGTCGGCGTCGCGATACGGTGGCGAAGCGGTGCGCGCTCGGGTTGACGCGTATCCATTCAGGTGGTTTCACCAGGGGCGCATGCGCCTCCTCCAGGGCCGTTTGGAGCTGGCGGCGGGCCGGTTCGACCGAGCGCTCGCCGTCTCGCGTCAGCTGCTGGCCGACTCGACTCAATCTGGAGACGTCGTTCACGCGGTTTACGCTCGGCTGTTGGAGGCCGAGGCGTTGGCGGCGTCCGGCGCCGACATCGATACCAGGGCCGTCGACTCGATGCTGAAGAATGGATCAGACCTGCTGGGCGGCGATGCGTGGCGGCTTACAGCGCGCCTGGCCAAGCTCACCGGGAACGCGGGCTGGGAGTCGCTCGCAGCGCGGCAGCTCGAACGGCTGGTTCAGGCAAGCGCCGGGCATGTGGCCGGCGTGCGCAGCTTCGCTCAGGCTTTTCAGGAGCGGCTGGCCCGAGCCGTATAAGAGCGCCTAGCGGGCGGCTCCAGAGCTTGTCCGGCTGCAACCTTTCTGCAGCGGCGGAGCGGAAGATTCGGTCGTGCCCAACCACGAAATAGTGACGCGTGCCGGGCGCCGTCCGCGTAGTGGATAGGTGCGGACTGTGGCGGGCTTGATGCCGTCGCTACCGCTGAATGCCATCGTGGCGCGGTTCGTCGATCGCCTGACCGCTCTTTCGGAGATCGAGTGGAACGAGATCCAGCGATCCTTGAGAGATGCCGGGCTCGAAGTCTCCATGCTCGAGGCGAGCAGGAACGCATCGGTGGCCCTCGCGGTTCGGGACATGATCTCGCACGATCAGTTCAGCGATCTTTATCGCCCGTTTGAGGCGGCGATTCCGATCGAATCGCTCGAGGGTGTCGTAGCGGTCGACTGACGGCAGCCGAGCCCGAGCCTGAAAGGGCTCAAGCGAAGCCGTTTCGTCCACGCGCGGTCGGCCACACGCACGCCCTCCCCCAAAACCACCCACCCGGGGGGCCGGTGCGGCGGGGAGCAGAATACGCCTGACCCGGCCGGGCTCCAATACCTGTCTTAACAGGGGCCCGACGCGCCTGTCTTAACGGGGGCCGACGCGCCTCCCTTAACAGGGCGGCTGTGGGCGCTTGAACGGGTTCATTACTCTTACGTTTCGTGGCCATCATCGTCGCCCCGCAGCCCCAGGCCGCCGAGATTGGCCTGGAGGTCATGAGGCGGGGCGGCAACGCAGTGGATGCCGCAGTCACGTGCGCCTTCGTCCAGGGCGTCATCGATCCGCAGATGTGCGGCATCGGAGGCTGCGGCGTGATGCTCGTGCACAGCAAGGAGCACGGCGACGCGGTGCTCGAGTTCTACGCCACGGCCGGTTCGCGAGCGCGCGAGGACCAGTGGGAGGGCCTCTTCATTCGTGAGGCGGCGGATCGATATGGATACGTTCTCGAGGGCGCGGTCAACGACGTCGGTTACCAGTCGGTTGGCGTTCCCGGCACGGTTGCCGGCCTTC
>Ga0209118_1001332_pt1 | contig 11624 bp, 11 predicted proteins | sample BlaSpr_A8_Ref_M1_FD_187988 | JGI IMG/M metagenome (GOLD analysis project Ga0209118, IMG submission 187988) | Forest soil microbial communities from Thunder Bay, Ontario, Canada - Black Spruce, Ontario site 2_A8_Ref_M1 (SPAdes) (version 2) | ecosystem: Environmental > Terrestrial > Soil > Boreal...
TCGCTGGTGGGGCACTGGGAGACGGACAAGACCAACATGGCCAAGGCGTCTCTGGACGTGGAGCTCACCTCCGGAGGCACGGCCGTGCTCGAGAAGTTCCACATGGTGGAGAACGGCAAGCCCGTGGAGATGACCACGCTGTACTACCTTGACGACGGCCAGTTGAAACTGACGCACTACTGCATGGCAGGCAACCAGCCGACCATGCGTGGCACGTACGCGCCGGAAACGAAGACGCTGACCTTTGATCTGGTGAGCATCTCGAATCTGAAGAGCGCCGACGATGGGCACATGCATCACGCCACCTACACCTTCATTGACAACGATCATTTCAAGACCACCTGGACGTTCCGCAAAGACCAGAAGGATGCATTCACGGAAGACGTGACCTACGTCCGAACGAAGTAAGAAAAGCATTGCGAAGTGGTTCAAGGGGCAGGCCCGCGAGAGGCCTGCCCTTTGTGTTTGTGACCCGTATAGAATGGTGCGCATCGAATGCCTGAAGTAATGCGGGGCTGCAGGAGCGATGCCATGGGATTTGCGGCGTTTGCTGGTCACAAGTACTTGAACCTGGAGACCTTCAAGAAGAGCGGTGAAGGTGTGAAGACTCCGGTGTGGTTTGCGGCGGAGCCATCGGCGAACCTCGATTCAAGCGATGCGAAACTGTACGTGTACACAATCGGAGCGTCCGGAAAAGTAAAACGCATCCGCAACAATCCGCGTGTGCGAATTGCGCCGTGTGACATGCGCGGCCGGGTGCTCGGGGAATGGGTGGACGCACGAGCCGAGATCGTCACGGGCGAAGAGGCTGCCCACGGAATGCAGTTGCTCAACAAGAAGTATTTCCCGTGGAAACAATTGCTGGATTTCTTTGCGTCTTTTCGGCAGCGCGAGCGGACCGTGTTTGTGATCCGGCCGGCGTGAATTGAGGTAAGGAAGTATGCGATATCTGATTCGAGCGCGGGTGAAAGCTGGGTGCCGAAGCGCGCTGCGCGAAGTGATTGAGCGTGGCACATTGGGCGAAGGCTCGATCGCGGACGGCGAATACCTGCGCAATATGAACGAAGCGCGGGTTTGTGCCGACCAGACCGTGCGCTGGGTCGAAGTCTGTTACTGCCCCGCGCCGCTGCAGGAAGAGCGTCCTTACTGGGAGGAGTATTTTGAACTGGTGAAGGTGCAGGACGCGCACGACCGTCGCAAATGCCGTGACCAGAACGGCTCCGAGCCCTGGGCCTGCGGAGATTGCAACTGCACCGCGCGCCTCGAAGAGAAGCTGAAGAACACGGGCAAGCCCTTCCTCGAGCTCTTGCGCAGTTCTTCTAGCGGTCCCAACTCATAGGCGAAGGATCGCGGTGAGAATGATCGTGGTTCCTTCTGGGTGCGCCACCGTGACGTCTTCGATCGATAACCCCTAGCTACACACATTGAAGATATGCAGAGGGGCTGACTCTGATATTCCCGTATCGAGAAAGAAAGCCCTTGACATATTCCCATATGGGCATGTAATGTGCAGCTCATGGCACGAGCAGCGACAACGTCGGATGCGTTCAATGCGGTGGCGGAGCCGCGGCGGCGAGAGATCTTGAACTATCTCGCTCTACAGGAGCGCCCTGTGGGGGAGATTGTGGACTCGCTGGGGCTGGGGCAGCCCTCCGTCTCGAAGCATTTGCGTGTCCTACGAGATGTCGGCCTGGTCCACGTCCGACGCGAAGGCCGCCGGATGCTCTATCGAACCAACGCCGAGGCGCTCCGTCCGCTGCACGAATGGACGAGCATGTTCGAACGCTTGTGGCGGCATCAATTGAGCCGCATAAAGGAGCGTGCCGAACGGAAAAGCAATCCGTCAAACGACGCAGGACCGGAATTCAGTCCACGGAGGAAACATGATCTCGACGGGAATAAAAATTGAAGATCTGACGTTGAATATCACGGAGGAGATCCATATTCGCGCCGCGCTGGATACGACCTTCGCCGCGCTGCTCGAACAGCTCGGGCCGCACAATGAAATCCCTTCCGGCACGCCCATGCCGATGAAGCTGGAGCCGTGGCCGGGCGGAAGGTGGTACCGCGACCTGGGCGACAACAACGGCCACTTCTGGGGAGTGGTGCAGGCCATCAAGCGGCCGACGTTGCTGGAATTTACGGGGCCTTTGTTCATATCGTATCCAGTCGTGTCGAATGTGCAGTACCGCTTGAGCGAGGCGGATGGAGGAACGCTGATCAAGTTCCGGCACTCGGCGCTTGGAGTGATTCCGGAGGACCAGCGCACAGGAATGACGAAGGGCTGGTCCTATATCCATGAGTGCGTGCGGAAGAGGGCGGAAGCGGCTCGTTCGCGGTGAGCGCTGCCGCTGCGGGAGGGGAGACGTTATGTGTTCAGCGTGCATTGCAAGCGTGGCGTTGATGATCGCCAGCGTGATGTCTACGGGCGGGTTGACTGCACTCGTAGTGAGGAAGCTCGGCGCGAAGAACGGCGCAAAGAACTCATTCCGGAAGCCTAATCCAAAGGAGGAAACATGGGAGAAGTAACGAACGAGCAGGTCAATTTGATGTTGCGTCTGTACGAGGAGCGGCGCGAGCCTCGTTTGCGCGAAGCGCGGGAGTGGTTCTCGGCCGGCTTCCACGTGAAAAACGAGGAGGACTTGATGCGTGTCTGTCCTCCCGGCAGCCAGGGAAACATGTACATGCGCATGGTGCTCTCTTATTGGGAAATGGTGGCGAGCATTGTAAACCGAGGACTTATCGAGGAAGACTTCTTCTTCGAAAACAGTGGGGAACAATGGGTTGTCTGGGAACAGGTGAAGCCGGTCATTGGCGCGTGGCGGGCGATGTTCAGCAGCCCGAAGTTCCTCGGCAACCTCGAAGAGCAATGCAAGCGCCTCGAGGCCTGGCGCGAGAAGCGCAACCCTGGGTCCAACGCAGCCATCCGCAAGATGCTCGCGCAAATGCAACTGGCAAGCCAAGGGCCCAAGGCACAGGCCGCGGGCAGCTAGAGTTCAGGTTCGAACCCCGCTCTGTTTTCGGTGAACGGCCAGTGAATGGGGGAGTTTGTTTGGGCAAGGCACCACGGGTTCCCAAATTCACCGAGCAGACTTCCTGCTAAGGAATCTGTGGGCTCAACTGTCCCTCCGCAAGAGTGGACAAACGTGAAAGGAGAATCAGTCATGACAAAGATCGCGATGGAACGCTCGAAAGTAGTGTCGCCGGTGGAATGGCTTGCCGCGCGAAAGGAGCTGTTGAAAAAGGAGAAGGAGTTCTCGCGGCTGCGCGACGAACTGAGCCGGCAGCGGCGGGAGCTGCCTTGGGAAAAGGTCGAGAAGGCCTACGCGTTCGATGGGCCGAAAGGCAAGGAGACGCTGGGCGATCTTTTCGGCGGCAGAAGCCAGCTGATTGTGTATCACTTCATGCTCGGTCCGGACTGGAAGGAAGGTTGCCCGAGCTGCTCATTCATTTCGGATCATATGGACGGCAGCGTGGTGCACCTAGCGGCACGAGACGTGAGGCTGGCGGTAGTTTCGCGTGCGCCGCTGACGCAGATCGAGGCGTTTAAGGAGCGCATGGGCTGGCGGTTCCATTGGGTGTCGTCGTACGGCAGCGACTTCAATTACGACTACCAGGTGTCGATAACAAAGGAAGAACTGGCGAAGGGCGAGGTCTATTACAACTATTCGATGCAGAAGTTTCCCAGCGAGGAACGGCCCGGCACGAGCGTGTTCTACAAAGATGGGGCCGGCAACATCTTCCACACGTATTCGAGCTACGCACGCGGGCTGGACATACTCATCGGGGCGTACAACTGGCTGGACCTTACGCCACGGGGCCGCGACGAGGAAGGGTTGACGCATGGGATGGCGTGGGTGCGGCACCACGACAAGTATGGCGAAGGGTACCAGGTGGACGCGAAAGCGGAGTACGTGCCGCCCCCTAAATCCTCGGATTCCTCGTGTTGCGCGGATTAGCACCACTCGTAAGCGCTCCTGGTTACTGCCAAGCGGCTGAGTCGCGATGGCACACGCCCGCGCCTACTTTTCGGGGAGGCGATTGGCTGCGAAGTCGCAAATGCGCTGGGCCGCCGGCGGGTCGAGATTGGCCAGGACAGCGATGACGTAGCCCGATTGCGGGCAGATCCTGAGGTCTCCATTCATGCCAGGAGCGCCGCCACCGTGGCCGAAGCAGCGGACTCCCCCGGCTGATTGGTCGATGAAACCGTAGGCGTACTTGCCCCCCATGGGCGCGTCCATCTTGCCGGTGGTGAGCAACTCGGTGTGCTGTGCATCCAGCAGTTTGTGATTCTGGAGCGCGTTAGCGAAACGCAGCAAATCTTCCACGGTAGAATAGCCGCCACCGGCAGAAGTTCCGCGATAGGGCAACGTGTCTGTATTCGGCTTCCAAGCATCGCTGGGGCCGGATTTCGTATACCCCACAGAACGATCGGGTACGGCCTGGTCTTCGGGAAACGAAGCCGTGGAAGTCATCCCGGCAGGCTTGTAAACGTGTTCCAGTACGTAATCGTAATAATTCTGGCCGCTGACCCTTTCGATCAAAACGCCGAGGAGCAAAAATCCATAGTTGCTGTACTCCCAGCGACTACCGGGCTCGAATTCGAGTCCGCGCTTGCCGTAGAGCTTTACGTAGTCCTGCAAAGTGCGGAGTTCCAGACGATGAGCGTCGAATTGCGGGCCGAAAAAATCGCCGGTGCCGCCGGAATGAGTAAGGAGGTGGTGGATGGTGACCTTGGATGCGACGTCCGGATTGGGATAGTCGGTGAGGTATTTACCGAACGGATCGGTGAGCTTGATCTTGCCGGCCTGCACGAGCTGTAGCACGGAAACGGCGGTGAACATCTTGTTCATCGAGCCAATGCGAAAACGAGTGTCGAGCTTATTGGGAATTTTCTTTTCATGGTCGGCCAAACCGTGGGCCGCGGAGAAGACGGGTTTGCCGTCCTTTGCGACGAGGACTGTGCCGGAAAAGTGGTCGGCCGCAGCGGCCTTTTCCACCTCGGCGCGGAGAGCGGCGAGCGCGGCGTCTTGACTCATGCGCGGCATGGAAAATTCTGCGGGTGTCGGAATGGCCCGCAGATCCAGCTGCGTAATGCGATGGGGCTCGGCGGACTCAACTTCGATGGTGAAGCGAGCGAATTGATCGGAGGCCCGCTCTTTGACAATGCCCGTTAATCGCGTGGGAGTGGATTCTTCGACCTTCTTGAAGTCGAAGCCGCCGGTCTGCTTGCGGAATCCAAATTCCTGGTCAATGCCGGCGGCGCGCGATGGATTGTTCTTCTGCAAGAATTCGAGGAGCACGGCGCGATCGCCCCCATTGAAGGCGTCAAGCCAAGTCGAGAATTGATGGGCTGCGGTCGTGTCCGGGAACTGGGTTTGTGCCGCGCAGAGAAGCGTAGCAGCAAAGAAGATGGCGATGAGTCGTTTCATGGCCATCATCCTAGTCGAAGATGAGAAAGCACAGAGAGGAAATCTGGCACTAAGCCTTGACTGCCTGAGCAGTGGCGGCGAGAGTGCGAAGAGATTCGATGTAGGGGGCGCGAGCGACGCCACGTTCGGTGAAGATGGCAGCGATGTAGCGCGCGGGGGTGACGTCGAAGGCGGGATGCGCGGCGTGGACGTCTGGTGCAACGCGGACGCCCTGGAAATGTGTGATTTCCGCTGCGGAGCGCTCTTCGATGGGGATGTGCTCGCCGTCAGCGATCGAGAGATCGAAGGTGGAGACGGGCGCGGCGATGTAGAAGGGGACGTTGTTTTCTCTCGCGAGCACGGCGATCTGGTACGTGCCGATTTTGTTGGCGGTGTCGCCATTGGCGGCGATGCGGTCGGCGCCGGTTACAATGGCGCCGACTTTTCCAGTCTTCAGGAAGTGGCCCACCATATTGTCGGTGATGAGCGTGAGGGGGATGCCGCCTTTGTGCAGCTCCCAGGCGGTGAGGCGCCCGCCCTGGAGATAGGGACGCGTTTCGGGGACGAGGACGTGCAACTTTCTGCCCTGTTCAAATGCGACGCGTATTACGCCAAGCGCGGTGCCAATGCCGCCAGTGGCAAGCGCGCCGGCGTTGCATTGGGTCATGACCTGGCCTTCACGGGGCATGAATTCCGCGCCGAAGCGGCCGATGGCTTCGTCGGTGGCGCGCTTTTCGAGATGGACTTGCTGTGCTTCCTCGACCATTTTCTGCCGGATCTTGCCGAGGTCTGAAGTCTGCGCCGTCAGTTCGGCGAAGCGGCGCTTCATGCGCTCGAGGGCCCAGAAGAGATCCACGGCGGTGGGGCGGGTTTTCGCCAGCGTATCGCAGATTTCAGAGAATTCAGCGCGAAGAGCTTCGACAGATTTCGCGGAAGAATGCAGAACGCCGAGGGCGGCGCCCATCGCGGCGGCCACGCCGATGGCGGGAGCACCGCGAATGACCATTTCGCGGATGGCTTTGGCAACTTCGCGGTAGTCGGTGTAGGTGTAGGAGACTTCCTCGGCGGGAAGGCGGCGCTGGTCGAGGATGACGACGCCGCGTTCGGTCCATTCAATGGGTTTGGCTACATACATGCGTTCACTGTCCTCGCAAGCTCAGGTCTTATCTTTTCATTGTAACGGGGTACGAAGAGAAAACGAATCGTTCAATGGCCCGGTGGCATTTGGGTGAAACCCTTGGTGCCGGCGATGGAAGCGACAGCAATCAACGAGTTGTAGCCGAGATGCATGAGATAACTGGCGAAAACGGTTCCCGTGCGAGCCCGTACATACGTGAATGTGATCCCGACGAAAATCAGGAGTATGACGATGCCCCAGCTCCACCCCAGTTGTGCGCCGTGCATCAATCCGAAAAGAAGGCCAGTGAGAAGGATGCCGGGAACAATGCCGAACCATCTGGCGAGCAAGGGATAGAGGTATCCACGAAAAACGGTCTCCTCGACGAGCGGCGCGACAAGAACGGCCATCCCCATTAACAGAAGCGCACCCGTCCGGCTCCTGAGAAGCAGTTCGATGGGCATATTATCCGGGGTATGCACCCTGGAGCCCACCAGCGCCGCTAAGAACGAGAGAGCACTCCCACAGAAAAAATAAAGCCATGGATTAGCGAACGTTCCTGGCCGGCCGCTTTTCAGTTTTCTCCAGCCCAAGGTACGCCAGAAAGGCGCCGCGGGTAGGACAGAAAGAGTTACGTAGAGGAAGAGAAAGAGAGAGGCGAACCAAGCGACATTGGAACCAACCGTGAATTGTGGCTTGGAAAACAGGTACTGCTCCAACTCTTTCTCTGGAAGCGGACGAGGCGGTGCATAGTGAATGGCAAACACGGTCTGTATCACGAGGAGGGACGCAAAGCCAAAAATAATAAAGCAAATGAGATGCACCCAGGACCAGGAGATGCGGAGGTCTTCGGGAAGATCCGGCCTTGGAGAAAGAGACACGACGGCCGTGACAGCCGCATAAGAAATGGGATCCCCGGCGAGCGGAAGAACGACGGGTTCGGGCGATGCTGAATCTGCAGGATGCGCCGGGCCGAGGGGCGCAGCGAGATTTTCATCGGGCGGGTTCGGCGGATGGTCGTCAAAGAGGGTCATGATTTTCCAAGCCGCGATTTTCGCGGCCAATCAGCGGCCATCGCGACGGCCGCTAGCAGAGCACGAAAGTGCGTCAAACAATTTTCCGGGAATAGTATTCCACCAAATCTTCCAGTGTTTTTCGAATGGCGATCGTTGGTTTCCATCCCGTGAGCTCACGGCACTTGTGGGTGTCGCAAATCTGCACCGGGATGTCGATCGGCCGAACGAGCTTGGGATCAACTTCTTTTCGAACGCGGCCCTTAAGACTGGTCAATTCCAGCAAGAGGTCGAGGATTTCCCCCATGGTGAAAAGCTCATCGCCGCCCACGTTGTAGGCCTCGCCAGCGGTGGCGCGCTGCATCAAGAGGTAGTAAGCGCGGCAGCCGTCGCGAACGTCCATCACGACTCTTTTGCTGGAGAGCGTGCCGACCTTGATCACCGGCTCCTGGAAACCCTTCAGGATGCGCACGAGCTGATAAACATCCGAAGCGATGGAAAAAGAGCGGCCGCGGCGCGGACCCGTATGTGAAAAAGCTCGCGTGACAAAGAAAGGAAGGCGCTCGGAGGCGGCGCGTTCGCGTACGTAGAGATCCCCGGCTGCCTTGGCGACCCCATAGGGGTTCACCGGGCGCAGCGGAAAATTCTCGTGAATAGGGCCGTCGGACTCCAAAGGCGCGCCATAAACTTCGGAAGTCGAGCAGAACATCATGCGGCAGGCAGGAGCGACGGCGCGGATGGCCTCGGCAAGGTTGACGGTGCCCATGGCGTTCGAAAGAAAGGTGCCGCGAGGGTCGATGAAGCTGGTGGGGGGATGACTCTGCGCCGCGAGATGAAAGACACCGTCAAATTTATCCGCCTGCATGGCGCGAAGGCAGGAATCGTAATCCGTCAAATCGCCGTAGATGAAACGAAGTCTTTGAAAATTGCGGTCGGGGACGATGTCGCGAATGTCATCCTCGCGGCCGTTCGAGGCGCGGACGAACCCCCATACGTCGTGGCCCTCTTCGAGCAGGAGATTTGCCAGGTGCGGCCCGACGAAGCCGGTGATCCCGGTAATCAGATAGCGCACATGCACCTCAATTTGAAAATTAGGAAAGGATTAGTGTGCCGGGGGCCCCCTGGGGTGTCAACCAAGTTCACTGAATTTTCGTTGCGGGAAGTGACGATCATTTCGCGGGTGGCAGCTCATGGACCGAGGAGCCATTCGTGGGTGCGGGGTGCAAATGGCGAACGAGGGCCTGACCGGTGTAGGACTTTTTGGTGCGGGCGACGAGCTCGGGCGGGCCCTGCGCGACGATGCGGCCGCCACCTTCGCCGCCCTCGGGGCCGAGGTCGATAATCCAGTCGGCTTGTTTGATGACGTCGAGGTGGTGCTCGATGATGAGCACGCTGTTGCCGAGATCGACGAGTCGTTGCAAGACGTCGAGAAGTTTTCGAACGTCGTCGAAGTGGAGGCCGGTGGTGGGCTCGTCGAGGATGTAGAGGGTGCGGCCGGTCTGGCGCTTGGAAAGCTCGCGGGCTAGCTTGATGCGCTGGGCTTCGCCGCCAGAAAGAGTTGTGGCGGATTGGCCGAGAGTGACGTAGCCGAGGCCGACTTCGACGAGGGTGGCGAGCTTTTGCTGAATCTGCGGAATATTTTCTAGGAGCTTCAGCGCGTCGGAAGAAGGGAGATTGAGGACGTCACTAATGGAGTGGCCCTTGTAGCGGACGGCGAGTGTTTCGGAATTGTAGCGGCGTCCGCGGCAGACTTCGCACATCACGTAAACGTCGGGAAGAAAATTCATTTCGATGCGGCGAAGGCCGTCGCCCTGGCAGGCTTCGCAGCGGCCGCCTTTCACGTTGAAGCTGAAACGGCCGGGGCGGTAGCCGCGTTCGCGCGATTCCGGAAGCATGGCGAAGAGGTCGCGGATCGGTGCGAAAACGCCAGTGTAGGTGGCGGGATTGGAACGCGGGGTGCGGCCGATAGGGGCTTGATCGATTTCGATAACTTTGTCGATGTGCTCGGCGCCGATAATTTCGCGGTGCGCGGCAGGCGCTTCGGAGGAACGATAGAGTTTCTGCGCGAGCGCGCGATAGAGAATGTCGTTTACGAGCGTGGATTTTCCGGAGCCGGAGACGCCGGTGACGACGGTGAGCAGGCCGAGAGGGAGCGTGACGTCGACGTCCTTAAGATTGTTGGCGCTCGCGCCGAGGATCTGGATGGCTTTACCGTTGGGGCTGCGGCGCTTTTCCGGGACGGCGATTTTGGCGGCGCCGCTGAGGTATTGGCCGGTGAGTGATGCCGGGGTGGCCTCGATTTGTTCCGGCTTGCCTTGGGCGACGAGGTAGCCGCCGGCATTGCCCGCCCCGGGGCCGAGGTCGACGACGAAATCGGCGCGGCGGATGGTGTCTTCGTCGTGCTCAACGACGAGGACGGTGTTGCCGAGATTGCGAAGCTGTTCGAGGGAGCCGAGAAGGCGCGCGTTGTCGCGGGCGTGCAGGCCGATGCTCGGCTCGTCGAGAACGTAGAGAACTCCGCGAAGGCGCGAGCCGATTTGCGTGGCGAGCCGGATGCGCTGGGCTTCTCCGCCGGAGAGCGTGGCGGCGGAGCGATCCAGGCTGAGATAGCCGAGGCCGACGGCGAGCAGGAAATCGATGCGTTCGGAAACTTCTTCAAGCGGGCGCGCGGCGATTTCTTTTTGGCGCTCGGTGAGCTGCGCGAGAATTTTGGCAACGGCGGGACGGGCGGAGCTGAGCGAGAGCGCAGTGAAATCGGCGAGGGACCAGCCGGCGAGCTTGACCGCGAGCGATTCGGGGCGCAGGCGCTTGCCATGGCAGGCGCTGCAAAGCGTGGCGGACATGTACTGCGTTATCCACTCACGATAGGTGTCGGAGTTGGACTCTTCGAAATTTCTTTCGAGGAACTTCAGGATGCCCGGGAAGCGAAAGCCTTTTTCGCTCTTCGGTTTCTTACCTGTTGATCCGTTCTCCCCAGGCGCGCCGCGGCCGTTCGTCGGAGGGTAGCCGTACAGAAGCATGTTCTGGATTCGTGCGGGAAATTTTCCGAAGGACGTTTCGAGATCGAAGCCATGTGCGTAGGCCCCCAGCTCCAAGGTGCGCTTGAGGATTGCCGAGCCGGAACCGGGGCCGAGGCCGCCATCGAAGAGCGGGCGGGTCCAATCGATAATGATCTTTGAGGGATCGAAATCGTATTTGGAGCCGAGACCGTTGCAGGCGGGGCACGCGCCGTAGGGCGAATTGAAACTGAAGGAGCGTGGTTCGAGCTGTGGAACGGAGATGCCGCAATCGGGGCAGGCGAGTTTTTCGGAAAAGGTGTGCTCTTTGCCGCCGACGATGGCGACGGTGACGAGTCCGCTCGCCAATTTAAGCGCGGTGGCGATGGACTGCTCCAAGCGCGCAGCGATGCCTGGCTTGACGAGCAGGCGGTCGATGACGATTTCGATGGTGTGGTTCTTGCGCTTGTCGATGACCGGGAGATCGTCGAGCGGGAAGAGCTCGCCGTTGATACGGGCGCGGACGTAGCCGTCCTGCGCGAATTTTTCAAGTTCCTTTCGGTAAGCGCCTTTCCGTCCGCGGACGATGGGTGCGAGGAGCATGATGCGGTCGTCGGACTTGCAGATTTCTCCGTGCAGGATGGACTGGACGATCTGCTCGCTGGACTGGCGCGTGATGGGTTTGCCGCACTTCGGACAATGAGGCACGCCAACGGTGGCGTAGATCACACGGAGGTAATCGTAAATTTCGGTGATGGTGCCGACGGTGGAACGCGGCGACCGCGTGGTGGTTTTCTGCTCGATGGCGATTGAGGGTGAAAGGCCTTCGATCACGTCGACTTCGGGGCGTTCCATCTGGTCGAGAAATTGCCGCGCGTAGGCCGAAAGGGATTCCACGTAGCGGCGCTGGCCTTCAGCATAGATGGTGTCAAACGCGAGCGAGGACTTGCCCGAGCCGGAGAGGCCGGTGATGACCGTAAGGGAGTTTCGGGGGATTTCGACGCTGATGTTTTTGAGGTTGTGCTGGCGCGCGCCCCGGATTACCAGTTTGGTCAGGCCCATGAGACGAAAACGCTCCCTCCACAGG
>Ga0209118_1001333_pt1 | contig 11623 bp, 14 predicted proteins | sample BlaSpr_A8_Ref_M1_FD_187988 | JGI IMG/M metagenome (GOLD analysis project Ga0209118, IMG submission 187988) | Forest soil microbial communities from Thunder Bay, Ontario, Canada - Black Spruce, Ontario site 2_A8_Ref_M1 (SPAdes) (version 2) | ecosystem: Environmental > Terrestrial > Soil > Boreal...
CCCGCTGCCCACCTGGCAGCCACTTTGCCTCGGCTTTGGCAGCGAATGGCGCATTTGCAAGGGCACGGTGCTGCGGGCGTGCCCGTCGGGCGCGGTCTGGCTGCACACCGGAATCGACGTCCAGAGCGATATCCAGCCGGTGATGGCCGCCGGCGACGGGGTCATCGCCGGGTATTCGGTCGATCCGACCTTTCGCGGCGGCGTGCTCATCCGGCACGCGACCACCCAGGGCGTCGTAATCACCCAGTACTGGCACGTGTGGCTGCGGCCCGGGTTTCAGGTGGGCACGCCGGTGACGCGAGGTGAGGCGTTCGCGGACGTCGCCGACATGGGCGGGCTGACCCACCTGCATTTTGGCGTGTTCAACGGCGACTACGAGCCGCACGCTTGGAACGGGGCGCTGCCGCCGACCGGGTGTTCAGGCTTCCCGGCGTTCCCCTACCGCTTCATCGAGCCAAACGCGTTCATTCAGGCTCACCTGCCGCCCCCCGACTGAGAAGCAGGTACCTGAAATCAGGTACCTCCGGCGCTCATTTCGGGTGTTTCTCGCCTTTTGGGGCATACACCCTCACTCCTAGTCTCGTCTCACGGCCCTCGCGAGAGGAAGCCGAATAAGAAATCGATAGGAGACGGAAATGGAAGCCAGGCAATCGTACGGTCGGACAGGGCTCTCGAAGGGTTTCATCGCGGTGGTCGCGGTGCTCATCACCTTGGGTTTGGCGTTCATGGCGGCGGCCGTGGCCAAGAACGTCGGCGGCTCGTCCGCGACCCAGACTCACGCCGTCAGCGCTCAGCCAGCGTCAGCGCCCCTCAGCATGCAGTCGCACCGTCTCGGCGGCGGGAAGCTCATCGACGACACCATTCCCGCCCCCACCGCCCCCGCAGTCCGCATCGCCCCGCGGCCGGCACCTGGGCACGGCCAGCTGCCCTAGGACCCAACCCCCATCGCAACCCGCTACCCCGGGTACGGCGCGTTGAGAGAGGAACCTTCCCCAGGTTCCTCTCTTATTTCGTGCTTGTGGGCGAAGATAGGCCCATGGACACGGTGGCTGTCCGGGGCCGCCGCGCCGATGCTGCCCCGAACAACCTGCCCCGTCACCTCACCAGCTTCGTCGGGCGAGAAGCTGAGCTTCGCTCGCTCAAAAACCAGCTGCGCACGGCGCGGATGGTCACGCTCCTCGGCACGGGAGGCGCAGGCAAGAGCAGGCTCGCCGCAGAGATCGCCAGGGCGGTGCCCGACGTCTGGCCGGATGGAGCCTGGTGGATCGAGCTCGAGACGGCCAAGGACACGGCCGGCGCGGTGGTCGGGACCCTCGAGCTGCCTGGCCGCGGGCCAGCCCAAAACGTCGCCTTCTCCTGGCTGGCCGCGAAGCGGGCGCTTCTCATCCTCGATAACTGCGAGCAGCTGGTGGCCGATTGCGCCGCCTTCAGCCAGGCGGCGCTCGAGCGCTGCCCGCAGCTCACCATCATCGCCACCAGCCGGGAACCCCTCGGCGTGCCCGGCGAGGTGCGAAGGCCGGTCGCGTCGCTCCGCGATTCAGAGGCGCTCCAGCTGTTCGAGGCGCGGGCGCGACTGGTCTCCCCGGACTTTAAAGTTGCGGCGCATAACCACGACCCTGTGGAGCAGATCTGCGAGCGGCTCGACCGCCTTCCGCTTGCCATCGAGATGGCCGCAGCGCGGCTCGACGTGATGAGCGAGAAGGAACTGTTGGACAACCTCAACGATCGCTTCCGCCTGCTTACCTCCGACACGCGCGGCGTGCCTGAGCGTCAGCAGACCATGGCCGCGGCCATCGACTGGAGCTATCGCCTGCTCACTGACGATGAAGCACGGCTGTTCCGGACGCTTGCGGTGTTTCGGGGCGGCTTCACGATGGCGGCCGCGGAGGCGGTTTGCGCCGCAGACGGCAAAGGGGCAGCTCTGCCCGTGCTGTCTCGGCTGGTCCAGAAGTCAATGGTCGTCGCGGACAGCTTGAGCGACGTTGGGACGCGTTACTTGCTGCTCGAATCTCACCATGACTTCGCCAATGAGCGATTGCGCGAATCAGGCGAGCTGGACGCGATGCGGAAAAGTCACTACGACTACTTCAGCTCGCGGCATTGGGAGCCCGTGGAGTCGGCCAACTTCTGGCAGGCCGCCGGCTGGGGCCGAGACAACGCCCAGGACGGTGGTTTGGGGCTCGCGCTCGAGATCGCGGATTCCGATTTCGGCGACCAGGCGCGCGCCGGAAAGCTCATTCTGGATTTGCTCGAACACTCAAAGCCGAGCGAGACACTGCGTGTCAAAGCGACAGGCATGGCCTCACGCCTTGCATGGCGGCAGGCCGATCACATCGCCAGCAGAAGGCTGGCGGAATCGGCTGTCTCCATGGCTCGAAAAGTGGGTGACCCGGAACTCATCGCGCGGGCCCTCAACGGCGCCGGGCTCGTATACGAAACGGCCGGTGAGCTCGCGCTCGCGGGCCAGATGTACGACGAAGCCCTTTCGATTCTGAGCGAGACAACGAACCCGGAACTCGTGGCCGACGTGAGCAACATGCGGGGCCTGCTTGCGATCACGCAAGGTGACCCGGCAAGTGCAATCGAAATCCTCACCTCGTGCGTTGCCTCAGCGAGGTCACAAGATGATCCGCCCCGAATGGCCCGATACCTCGAAAGTCTCGCGAACGCGCAGCTGGATCTGGGCCAGGTCGATGAGGCCGCCGATTCGTGGAACGAGTCTCTGTCGGTCTTCCGTGTAGTCAACGACTGGTTCGGAATCATCTGGTGTCTGCTCGGTCTGTCGCTTGTCGCCGCAGCGCGCCGCCAGGACGATCGCGTGCTGCGGCTTGCGGGTGCCGCGGATCGACTGTCGCGCGAGTATTCGTTGACCACCTGGTCGTTCAGAGGCCAACGGCTGGAGGACGCGCGCAAGCAGGCGCACGATCGGCTTGGGACAAGGGGCCGGGGTGAAGCCGCATGGAAAGAGGGCCAGACGATGACCATGTCCGAAGCACTCGAGTACGCCCTCGGTGGAGAAAAACCGCCTGAACAAGCGCTGACCGACGGAGGACTGCTGAGCCGCCGTGAACGCGAGGTGGTGACGATGATCGCGTCGGGCATGACCAGCAAAGAGATCGCCCAGCGTCTGTTCATCGCGGAGCGAACCGCCGAAGGCCATGTGGAACGGATCCGCAACAAGCTTGGCGTTCGGTCTCGCACCGAGGTGGCCACCTGGGCCGTCGCGCACGGGCTTGGGCCAACAAAGGCTTGACAACCCGCCGGTGCAGAGTACTGTCTGAGCGGGTCAGCTAACGCCGTCAAGCAAGCGCTTTAAGGGAGGGGGTCCGTATGAGCTCGAATTGGCGCCCGGACGACTCGTTGAGCGAGCGCGATAAGAAAGGTGTGCTGAGGGGAGCGCGCCGGGCCAAAGCGGCCCTTAGGAAAAACAAGGTTAGTGTCGGAAAGCGCGTCATCACATCACGCGACACGGGTATGGCCGCTGTCATGCGCGACCTCAAGCGGGGCGGAATGCCGCCGGGGGTGCAGTCGACGCAGATGCCGATCGTGATTGGTCGCGACTTGCTTTGTTTCATCAGCACCCTGGACCCGGGCACGATTGTTCCAGAGCATTCACACGCGTTCGCTGTGCTTCGCGTCGTGATCGAGGGCGAACTGATCTTTGGCCGCAAGATTCTGAAGCCAGGAGACTGGATGTTCGTCCCCGCACGGACGACCTACTCCATCCGGGCCGGCCGAAAGAAGAAGCTTCGGATCTTCTATGGGCACGGCTAGCAGCTAGCTGAGTGCTAGGCGCGCCTTTCGATCAGCTCCGCGATCGAACCTTCGAACTTGGCGAGGCGCTTGTGGACCTCGATCACCTCGTCTGAGCTGACGGGATCTGTCGGGTCGACGTCCCGCTGGTGCTCGGTCCATTCCGTGCCGCACTCGCAGCGGTGGAACAGAAAACGATCCGTGTGGGAGCGGTAGATGTAGACGGACGCATCTTTCTTGCGCCGCCCGCAAGCGCACTTGCCCTTATCCGGTTCCACCTTTGACTTTTGCAATGACGTGTTCCTCGACCTGTTTAACGGACCAGAACCTGATTTCGTGACATGGTACACGCGCGGCGTGGTATTTGGATCGTTCAACAATTTGTAAAACGAGGGGCGGGGCGCTTCCTTGCCCCCTGAATTTTTAGGGCTTTGGGGCGGAGTTGAGTTCCTTGAGAAGCCCGTCCAGATCCCTCAGCCTTTCGGTCCTGGCGGCGTGCTCGAGCGTCTGGTATTGGGACAGGACGTCGACGAAGCCCTCGCCGACGTCGTAGCCGTGCTTCAGGAGCAGCTCGCGGCCCCGGTCGCCGAGCGTTTCCACCACCTCGCGCACCTTGCTCTGAGGACCGAACGCGTGTACGGCGGCCTCAGGCACTGGGCGGAGGCTCCTGCTTGCGGAGGATCACCCGGTGCCCGTGCCAGTGGTCCGGGACGCCGGCCGGATCGTCGCCGGTGTAGGCGAGCTCCAGGCACCAGATCCCGTCGACCTGCACGGGCGCGATAGAAAGCTTCGTTTTCGGGTTTTTGCTTTGGAGGGACGAGACCAGGGCGACGCCGTAGAGGACGAGCGCGCCTGGCAGGTTGATGGTGTTGATCCGCCCGCCCTCGCTGGAGCCGTCGACGCCGGACGTGCGAGAGCCGAGGGCACGGGTCATTCTCCATAAAGACTAAAGACTTTCCACCTCCCCACCCGGCGCTTCGCGCCACCCTCCCCACTAGTGGGGAGGTGACTTATCTATTTCGATTCCGTAGTCAGGGCGGTCAGGATCACCTTCACTGTTTTCTCGTAGCCCAGGCGGCCCGTGTCGAGGACCAGGTCGTAGTGCGCGGCCAGGTTTCGGTCGTGCCCGTAGACCTGCTTGATGTACGCGGTCCAGTTCTCGTCGGTGCGCTTCAGCCGGCGCCTCGCCTCTTCCTCTGAGGTGATGTTGAAGCGATCCATGAGCGCTTTCACGCGCACCGCTTCGGACGCGCGCAGGAAGACGTGCAGCGCGCGGGGAAAGTCGCGGAGGATGTAGGCGCCGCCCCGCCCGACGATCACGACGTTGCCCGCCCGCGCCGCCTCTTCGATCACGTGCTGCGTGATCTGGAGCACTGCCTTGCGCGTGTCGAAGGCGGGGTCGGCGTTGGGCGGGCTCCACGCCGCGGCCTCGGGCGGGATCAGCGGCTCGGTGCTGGCGGACCCGAGCGCGACCAGCAGTCGCGCGAGCAGTGAGCCGGGCTGCTCGTCCTCGGCCTCGACCTCCTCCTTAGGCAGCTGGAGCCGGTTCGCGACCTCGTCGATGATCCGCGACTCGAGCAGATCGGCATGCAGCTCGCGGGCGAGCATCTCCCCCACGGTCGTGCCCCCCGCCCCGAACTGTCGGCCAATCGTGATGACCGGCATGGCGTGCGATCAATCTAGCTCACCAGGTCGGCTGGTAGGGTCGCGGCAATTTGCTCACCGAACCGTCGGCATGAACGATGAGGATGTCGCCGGTCAGATTCTGCCCGCCGCCGGTTCTGTACCAGAGAGCAAAGTCGGTGCCGCCGGACCTGGCGAGAAACCAGCCGAAGGTGGCTGTGCCCTGGTCGTGCCAGATCAGATTTCCGGTTCGCAGGTCGATCGTGGCCAGACTGCTGGCCTGGCCGCTGACCAGCGGTGCGGTGCTGACGAGCGCCAGCGAATCATCGCCGCTGAATGCCAGCACAGCCTCAGTTGCGGGCCGGGTCCAGACCACAGTCCAGTCAGAAACCCTGCGGTAAACGGTCGAATCCGCCGAGTTCATTGCGAGGGACCCGCTGTTCCGCGATGAGCTCTCCGCGACGTACAGGCCGTCGGAGCTGGCGACAACGGACACCAGCTGTCCGGCGAGATACGTGTGATGAGACAGCACCTTGCCGGTGGACACGCTGATCACCCACAGCTCCGACGGCGAAGCGACAGTGGTGCGAACCAGGATGGCCTGGTCATGGACGAAGCTGCACGCCGCGATGCTGACGCCCGTCTGACCAAGATTGGAATCCTGCGCAACGTCAGCCACCGGACGCGCCGCCTCCCCAGCTTGCTGGGTCACCAATGTGTAGACGAGCGTGTTCGGATCCTGGACCACGCTGCACAGATGACGGTTGTCGTCAGCCCAGATGCCTCCGGTGTAACGCACAGTGCCCGGCGTGGAAATACTCTGGCCGAGCCGGTCGAAGAACTGAACGGTTCCTCCCTTGGCCGGGGGGGCCGACAGGAAGGCTTGGCCGTCGGGCGCCATCTGCATGCCCGGCATGGGTTGACTGAGCTTCACCGTGCCGCGGGGCTGGCCAGACCAGTCGTAGGCGATGAGCCACGACGCGTGGTCGGGATCGTGAACGTACAGCAGGTTCACGCCGGTGGGAGGCGGGCCGTAGTCCCCCGCGACCGGCGTGGCTTCCCGGGCCCCCGATGCGAAGGGGCTGTTCACATTGGCGTGACGGGCGAGCAGCCGAGTCGACATGAGGCCGGCGACAACGAGGATGGCCAGGAGCACGGCGGCGGCGACGGCCACCCACTGGAAGTTGCGCCCGGGTCGCGGCTGCGCGGCGACCGCCTCGACCAGGTTGCGCCGCAGCGCGGCGGACGGCGCGAGACCCGCCTGCTCCTTCTCAAACGCGGCTCGAATCTCCGGGCGCAGCTCGTCCATCAGTCCATCTCCAGTCCGGGACGCAGCTTCTTGGCCGCCCGGTACACGCGGGTCTTGGCGCCGCCGGCGCTCATGCCGAGCACGGCGCCGACCTCCTCCATGGGAAGGTCGAGGTAGAAGTACAGAAACAGCGCGAGCCGGTCCTCGCGCGGGAGCTTGGCGAGCTCGCGGTTGATGTCGAGGCTGTCGCTCTGGGACTCAAGCTGACCTGTCTCTACCTCAGGCATCCGGATCACGGACCACCAGTGCCGGCGCCGCTCGCTGCGGCACTGGTTGGCGACGATGGCGAGGAACCAGGGGCGGGCGGGCTTGCCCTCGCGCAGCTGGTGGAGCTTGCGCCAGGCCTTGAAGGCAGACTCCTGCACTGCGTCATGCGCCTGGTCGGGGTCGCGCAGGATCGCCAGCGCCGTGCGGTAGCCGGCGTCCAGGTGCGGGCCGATCACGGCGTCGAAGTCCGACCGACCATCCTGAGTCCGACTCATCGCCAGATCTTGCAACTCACCCTCGTCAATACAGACGCGCGCGAGGGCAATTTCGTTTCAGAGGCGGACCACAGGCGACCGCGGTGAAGCTGAAACTTGCCTTTTCTCATGGACTTCCTACGATCGGACGCAGGGACGTCGTCGGCGGTGAGATTGGGGGAAGTCGGTATGAAGCGACATTTCTGGCTGGCATTTCTGGTGGTTCCCGCGCTGGCCTTCGGCCTGGTCAGCGACGTGTCGGCGAGTGAGGGCGGCGGCGGCGGCAACAAGGGCGATGGCGCACGGACGTTGACTGCGGTACTGAAGGGTGCGAATGAGATTCCCATCGCTACCGGTTCCGACCTCGTCGGGACCGCACGAATCACGATCAACCGGAGCCACACTGTGCTCTGCTGGGACCTGGACTATAAGACCACCCAACATGTGGTCGCCGCTCACATCCACAAGGCGCCCGCCGGAGTAGCCGCCGGAATCGTGTTCGGGTTCTTCAACCCGCCGACCTCCACGTTGATCGTGAACGACGGCTGCAGGTCAGGCGCGCCTTCGCTCCTTGCCGAAATCGCGAAGCATCCGGGAGCCTACTACGTGAATGTCCACACCACTGACCACCCGGCGGGTGCCGGCCGCGGCCAGCTGACCACCAAATCGCACGACGATGGTGGGGACTCGGGCGAGTAGCTGTTAGGACTGGGGCCAGGTCAAAGCGACCTGGCCTCGGCCGAGTGAGCGCTACCGGTACAGGCGGGCGACGCTCTCCTTCTGCCGCAACAGCGCCACGGACGCGCCCAACGTCCACACGTACAGCGGCAGTATGGCCAGGACCGTGACGTACCCGTTGGCCGACCAGAAGGCGGCCGGGTCGCTGGGCCCGTACACGGAGAAGGCGGTGATCAGGACCAGCACCGATCCGATCCAGCCCACCAGCGCCAGCCAGCGCGGGAGGATCTTGGTCATTGCGCCCACCGAACCCGCGGCGCCGAGGAAGAACGCCAGCAGCACCAGCGAGGGGGCCCCACCGAACAGGCCGCTGAGCTCGGCCATCAGGCGAACCTGAGCCGCATCGGCATGGCTGCTCACCGCGAGCGCAAGGCCGGCGAGGCCAAACCCAACACCCGCGATAGCGACCACGGTGACAGCCAGGCCTGCCGCGAGCGTGGTCGTGGCGAGCCACTCGTGTTGAGGCGCTGCGGAGACGGCGATCGCTCTCAGACCGGCGAGGAAGCCGATGAAAAGAGCGAACCCAATGAGGAACAGGAAAAGCGCGGTCGTGTCCGAGAAGTGCGAGTTCTTGGCGAACGCCAGGAGTTTGTTCGGGTCGTTGAAGTCGGCCGACGCCCCGGCAGCAAAGCCGAAGATGAACCCCACCAGCTGCACGACGATCGCGGCGAGCCCCAGGGCCCCGGTCCAGCGGACGACACTCCAACCGCTCATCTCAGATCCCTCCGGAAACGATCTGCAGGGGAGAGCTCAGGTCCAGCCGGAGTGTATGCCCTTTTCGGCCGATCAGCCGCTTGGCTTTCTTCTTCCACGCCCCTCTCCCCGACCCTCTCCCCTGAATGGGGAGAGGGAGGTTGAAAACCCTGTGGGGATAGGGGAAACGACCATGAATTTTCAGGGGGACTTTCGACACGCGGAGGATCCAAAATGCATGTGCCCCTGCACGATGAGATCGAGCGGTATGCCCTCGGTGACCCCCGTCACCCGGCCCCCTCCCCCCTGGCCGCAACGAGTCTGACGCAGGGTCCGATCCCGCCTCTTCGGAGGCGGGATCGGGACGGTGACTTACGTCACCTCTGAGACCCTGATCACGGTGATCGTAGAGGTCGCCCCTCTAGCGTCACGGAGTGACCTCGATCCGAGTACTCGTCGCCGAAGACCATCCGCTGCTCGCGGGTGCGATCGTCGAGCTGCTCGAGCGCACGCCGGGGGTGACAGTTTTTGCCGTCGCCCGGACCGGAGCCGAGGCCCTGGTGCGTGCCACACAAGACGCGATCTCCGTCCTGCTGACCAACTACCGCCTGCCGGACATGACCGGCGCCGCGGTGGCCTCGGCGATCCGGGCCGCGAGTCCCGCGACCGCGGTCGTCTTCCACACTGCGGACGAGAGCGAGACCGCCATCCTCGACGCCATCGACGCCGGCGCCGGTGCGTTCCTCACTCGCACGGCGACCGCCGACCAGTATGTGGAGGCGGTGCGGCGCGCGGCTCAGGGTGAGGTCCTGATCCCGGTCGAGCTTTTCGCACGGGCTATCTCACGCCAGAGCCGGCTTGCGGCCGAGCAAGGGCAGCGCGACAGGCTCATGTCGGAGTTCACGCCACGCGAGCTCGACGTGCTGCGCTCCCTGGCCGGCGGGCGCGACACCGCGGCGATCGCGGCGGAGCTTGGCATCGCTTTGCACACCGTCGAGTGGCATCTGCGCCACGTGATCGAGAAGCTCGGGGTTCACTCCAAGCTGCAGGCGGTGGTCGCCGCCGCCCGCCTGGGGATCATCGAGCTCTAGGTCTTCACCTCACGCCGCCGGTGTTTGCTACCTGCGGAGGGACATAATCGGGGTGTGCTGGGCCCATGGCCCGCCGGCGACGAGGCGATCGACTTCCTGTCGCTCCTGAGCGACGTCAACCGCCGACGGGTGCTCGAGGGTTCGACCAGGGCGGCGTTTGCCGCAGGAAGCATTGCATTCCATCCAGAGGGCCCCGAGCGGCCGTTTGTGCTCGATCGCGGGCTGGCGCGGGTCTACACGAGCGTTCCCGACGGGAGACAGGCCACGGTCACGTTCGTGCACAGGAATGAGCTTGCCGGTGGAACCGCGATCGTGAGCCACCCACCCAGGGTTCACATCCAGGTCGTCATCAATTCGATGCTGACGATCCTCGACCTGGAGAAGGTCCGCAGCTTGATGGCGAGCGAGAACGAGGTCTCCACCGCCCTCGCCGTCCACCTGGCGGCGCGCGTGCGATCCGCTTTCAGGCTGATCTCCGTCCGCTCGTTGGGCAACATCAGGGAGCGCGTGGCTTACGACCTGCTCGACCGGGCCTGCCAGTCCCAGCTGGAGGTCGGCCGACTTGAGTGCAACGCGACACACGCTGATCTCGCTCTTTCGATCGGTTCTTCGCGCGAGGTGGTGAGCCGGGCGCTGCGGGATCTACGCACCTCTGGGATCGTGGAGACCGCGCCCGGGCTGATACGGGTCATCGAGCCGATGCGCATGGCCGCGATCGTGCGGGGATTCGTGATCTAGGGTCGCAAGCAGTCCCCTCTCCCCTATTGGGGAGAGGGTCGGGCAGAGGGGATGGGCAGCAAACCCGGCTGTTAAGCCGGGTAGTCCAAGCCCCCGGACGGGTCGGATGATGCGGCGATGCACCGAAGTCAATTGATGCTCGAACGAGCTCAACAGCTACGTATGACGGCAAACACGGCCGAGAAACGCATGTGGTCGATCATCCGAGCGAAACGGTTGGCGGGTTTGAAATTCCGACGTCAGCACGTAATCGGCAAATACGTCGCCGACTTTGTTTGCCTCCCGGCCCGGCTCGTGATCGAGGTCGATGGGGATACCCATGGGAGCGACGAGGCGGCGCTTAAGGACGCTAGGCGGACGGAAGAAATCGAGCGGGCCGGCTACCGCGTCATCCGGTTCTGGAATGACTACGTCCTGAATGACGCGGATGGTGGAGTCGTAGAAACAATTCTGGAAGCGCTGATGACGTCGCACCTATCTCCGGCGGAGAAAGCGCGACTAAAGTCCTATGTCCCTGCCCCTCTCCCCGACCCTCTCCCCTGAACGGGGAGAGGGAGGCATTCTTTCTTCCACGCCCCTCTCCCCGACCCTCTCCCCTGAACGGGGAGAGGGGGACTAATCCCTACTCCAGGTAGTCGCGGAGCTTCTTTGAGCGCGACGGGTGGCGGAGCTTGCGCAGCGCCTTGGCCTCGATCTGGCGGATGCGCTCGCGGGTCACACCGAACCGCTTCCCCACCTCTTCCAGCGTGCGCTGGTGGCCGTCGATCAGGCCGAACCGCAGCTGCAGCACGCGGCGCTCGCGAGGGGTGAGCGTGTCGAGCACGTCCTCGACCTCGGAGTGCAGCATCGTCAGAGACGCCGCGTCCTGCGGTGAGACCGCCTCGCGGTCCTCGACGAAGTCGCCGAGGTGCGAATCCTCTTCCTCGCCGATGGGCGTCTCGAGCGAGACCGGGTCCTGCGAGACCTTCACGATCTCGCGCACCTTCTCGGGCGTGATGCCCATCTCCTCGCCGATCTCCTCGTCGCTCGGCTCGCGGCCCAGCTCCTGGAGCAGGCGGCGCGAGACGCGCACCAGCTTGTTGATCGTCTCGACCATGTGCACGGGGATGCGGATCGTCCGCGCCTGGTCGGCGATGGCGCGCGTGATGGCCTGCCGGATCCACCACGTCGCGTAGGTCGAGAACTTGTAGCCCTTGTGGTAGTCGAACTTCTCGACC
>Ga0209118_1001335_pt1 | contig 11619 bp, 10 predicted proteins | sample BlaSpr_A8_Ref_M1_FD_187988 | JGI IMG/M metagenome (GOLD analysis project Ga0209118, IMG submission 187988) | Forest soil microbial communities from Thunder Bay, Ontario, Canada - Black Spruce, Ontario site 2_A8_Ref_M1 (SPAdes) (version 2) | ecosystem: Environmental > Terrestrial > Soil > Boreal...
AACCCCGCGCCCGCGAGCCACTCGCCAAGCTCCTTGCGGTCGTGCTCTCCGCGCTCCGGCTCCACCGTTCCGATCTCCGCTGAACGGCCCAAGCTACCACGTGCCTGGCGGCCCTTGAAACGCACCGCCGGGGTTTGACACCCTCCTGGGTGCAAGGGATAATCCGGCGTCGGCTCCTTCACCCGTCATCAGGAGGTCTTGAAGCTGGACGACAAGCTGCATCACATGCTTCGCGACCTGCGTCGCGCGCTCTCCGAAGCCATCTCGGAGTCTTCGGAAGTAAGCCGCACGCTGCGCAAAATTCGCGAGGAGGGCTACTCGCTCTACCTGCTGGTGGACTGCAAACGCGAAGCGAACGAGCCCGAGCAGCTTCCCGCGCCCTCTCCCAGGACGGCCGCCGGCGAGCCGCTGTTCCAGATCGACAGCCGCGACCTCTCTTTCCTCAAGTCGATCGGCATCGACCCGACCCGGCGCCTGCGCCGCCGCCGCGCCGTGTGATGCCGCTGCCGCACCGCTGACCCTGCCTGCACGGCCGCGAAATCTTCGGCCGCCCCGGCGCTGTTCTGATCATCGTGCGCGACACCGAAACGACATCGCTCCAGGTGCGCGCGGAGGAGGCGTCCGCCGCCGATCCGCGTCCAGACGCTCCGCGTCTGGATCTGCTGGGCCTGCCGCCGGAGAGTCTGCGGGCGGCGCTCGGCGAGTTGAGCGACCGGCCGTTCCGCGCCGAGCAGATCTTCCAGGCGCTGCACGTGCGCGGAGTGCGGGAGTTCGCGGCGATGACCGACCTGCACAAGGACCTGCGGGCGCGGCTCGCCGAGCGCTTCCGGATCGGCTGGCCCGAGATCGCCGCCCGCGCACCCTCGGCGGACGGCACCTGCAAGTACCTGCTGCGGCTCCACGACGGCGCCACCATCGAAGCCGTCGACATTCCTGACGGCGGACGCCGCACGCTGTGCATCTCGAGCCAGGCGGGATGCGCTCTGGCCTGCAGCTTCTGCGTCACCGGCTTCTGGGGCGCCGGGCGCAACCTGACCGCCGGCGAGATCGTGGCGCAGGTGCTGGCGATCCGCGCCGACCGGCAGGCGGCCGCCGCTCCTCCTCACCTTGGCGCCTCTCCCGGCAGACTGCCGGCGGAGGGGTTGCGCCTGGTGTTCATGGGGATGGGCGAGCCGCTGCTGAACCTGGCCGGCTTGCGCCCGGCGCTCGACATCCTCAGCCGCACCATCTCCCTGCGCCGGATCACGGTCTCGACGGCGGGGGTGGTGCCCGGCATCGAGGAGCTGGCGGCCTGGGAGCGGCGCCCGAACCTGGCGGTGTCGCTGCACGCTCCCGACGACGAGCGCCGCTCGCAAGCGATGCCGATCAATCGCACCTATCCGCTGTCCGAGCTGCTGGCGGCGCTGCGGCGCTACCCGCTCGAGCGCGGGCGCAAGATCACTTTCGAGTACCTGCTCATCCGCGGCTGGAACGACTCCGTGGCCGACGCCGACCGCCTGGTGAAGCTCGTGGCCGGGTTGCGCGCCAAGGTGAACCTCATTCCCATCAACCCCGACCCGGTGCTGGGCGACGCGATGGTCCCTCCCTCCGAGGCGCAGGTCGAGGCCTTCCAGCGGCGCCTCATCCAGCGCGGCATGACCGTCACCGTGCGGCGCCGTCGCGGCGACGACGTCAGCGCCGCCTGCGGACAGCTGCGGGCATTCGGGCGGGATCCTCGCGGGTTCAGGGGGAGAGCCGGCAGGAAGCAGGCGTGAGCGCCACCCCGGAGATTGGGGAAGTCGGGCTCGACGCCGCGGGCTGCGCACCGTCAGAGATCGGCGGCTTCCGGGCATGGACGGGAGCAGCTCGGGGCGCGGCGGTGGTGTTCGCCGGCCGGGGAACCGGAGGAAGCCGCGAGGAGGTGCTGGCGCGCATCGCCGGCCGGCAACGGCGGGTCGCCTGGGCACACCAGATCCACTCGGCGCGCGTGCTGAAGGCGCTGCCGGGCGAGTGCGGTGAGTGCGGCGAGGGCGACGCCCTGGTGAGCGGCGGCGGTGATGGCGGCAATGGCGGCGATGGCGGCGACGTGGCCCTGTCGATCGTCACCGCCGACTGCGTGCCGGTGCTGCTGGCGGGTCCTCGAGGCATCGGAGCCGCCCACGCCGGCTGGCGCGGCATCGCCGCCGGAGTCGTGGGAGCCACGGTCGCGGCAATGGCGGAAACTCCGGCGTCGCTGATCGCCTGGATCGGCCCGGCGATCGGCAGCTGCTGCTACGAGACCGGCGAGGACGTCGCCGCCCAGGTCGCCGCCGCCAGCGACCCCTCCATCATCACGCCAGGACCCTCCGGCCGTCCCCACCTGGACCTCCAGCAGGCGGTCCGCCTCCAGCTGCAGGCCGCCGGCCTGCACCAGATCCAGGTCCTCCCCCTCTGCACCCGCTGCGCATCCTCCATCCTCCACAGCTACCGCAGGGAAGGCAAAGCGGCCGGCCGCAACCACGCCTTTATCTGGCGCACCTCCCGGGAATCCCCTTCCGGCCGGGGCTCATGAGGGAGGCGCACCTCCCTCCGGTGCGCCCCCCCCGAGCCCCATCCTCCTCCCCGACGGTCACAGAGCTCTTCGGCGACCGATCATGGATTCCAGGCCCTCCTGGAGATCCGGAAGGTTAGGTCACTCTTATTCCGCGCCGGCGCACTAAGGTATTGACGGAAACTGTGAACGGACACTTTGAGGGAGGACCGCAGATGACCATGAAGCTCCAAGGTGCGCTGCTGGCGGCGGTTGTCGCGCTGCTGGCGCCGGCAGCCATCGCCGCCGGCACGATCTCGACGGGCACGATCCTCTATGGCGGCGTCGGCGGCTTGCCGCCCGGAGAAGGCTCCAGCAACAACGGCGCCCTGGTCATCGTCGACCAGTCCTCCGCCGCGCTCACGATCGTCGGGACGCCTGAGCCCGGCATCCGGCTCTCCGGCATCGCCTTCGACTCGACCGGGGCGCTCTACGGTTCGACGGAGGGCACCGCCCTGCCGCCGATCACCAGCACGCTGATCCGCATCGACCCGGCCACCGGTTCCCTGATCTCGGCGATCGGACCGATCACCGACGGACCCGGCGGACCCGCGATCAGCATCGCCGACCTCGCCGTGTAGCCTGGCACCGACGTGCTGTACGGGATCCGCGGGCCCACCGACTTGCACCGCGGCGCCGGCAAGCTCTACACCATCGACAAGACCACGGCGGTCGCCACTCTCGTCGGCACGACGCCGGTGAAGCGAGACAGCATCGCCTTCGCACCCGACGGCACTCTCTACGAGGCTGGCTTCACCCCGCCGCCCAACCCGCCTTTTCCGCCCACGCTCTTCACGCTGAATCCCGCCAACGCCGCCGTCCTCACCGCGGTTCCCACGTCTCCTCCGACCGACAACTACGGTTCCCTGGCCGTCCGCCCGACCGACAGCGTCCTCTTCGCCGGTGACGGCGCCGGCGACGGCACCAACGGCTTCATCTTCATCCTCGATCCCGCGACCGGCACCCGCACCCAGGTGGGCTCCGGCACCGGCACCACCTTCATCGCCTCCCTCTCCTTCCGCGCCTGCGTCATCGGCATCGCCGGCGCCGCGGCCAACCCTTCCACCCTCTGGCCGCCCAACCACAAGCTGGTGAACGTCGCCATCGCCTACACCGCGACCGACACCTGCGGCGCCGCCGCGCCGGTGACCTGTTCGCTGAGCGTCGCCAGCAACGAGGGCAGCTCCGCGGACTGGTCAGTCGTAGACGCCCACGACGTGAAGCTGCGAGCCACGCGCAGCGGAGGCGGCAGCGGCCGGATCTACACGGTGACGATCACCTGCACCGACACCGCGGGAGCCGCCTCGAACGCGGCAGTGACCGTGACCGTGCCGCACGACCAGGGCCACTAGCCTCCGGGGAGCCCTTTCCGGCCAGGCAGCGCGCTGCGGAGCCCCTCCGGCCTCCGGTTGGCCGGGGCGTTGGATGGGGTTCCGGTGGACTGCGGTGCCGGCCAAACGGCGGCCGGAGGGGCTCCGCAGCGCGCTGCCCTCCTCCCTTCCCCTCCGGCCACCGGGCTCTCCGGCAGAGGAAGCAGCACCGCGGGCGGCGGACTTCCATCCGACCCTCCGAGGTCAGAGAGCGGTCGCCGTAGAGCTCGATAACCGGAGGGGAGGGACGGAGGGCCGAGGGCGGCGATCTCCTCCGACCTCCTTTGGGCGAGCACCGTAGTCCACCAGCCGCTCCAATCCCCCGCTCTCGCCCATTGGAGGTCGGAGGAGACGCGCCGCCAGCGGCCCGGCCGGGAAGGGTTCCCCGTAGGTCCCCGGGAAGGGTTCCCGGTAGGTATACTGCGCTCGCGTATGTCCGAGTCCGAGCGCTACGAGCCGGTGATCGGGCTGGAGGTCCACGTCCAGCTGCTCACCGAGACGAAGATGTTCTGCCGGTGCCCGAACCGGTTCGGGGCCGAGCCGAACACCTTGATCTGCCCGGTGTGCCTGGGATATCCGGGCACGCTCCCGGTGATCAACCGGCACGCCGTCGACCTCGCGGCCAAGCTCGCGGCAACGCTGGGCTGCGAGGTGCATGCGATCTCCGTCTTCGCCCGCAAGAACTACTTCTACCCGGACCTGCCCAAGGGATACCAGATCAGCCAGTTCGACCGGCCGCTCGCGGAGCGCGGCGAGCTGCCGCTCACCCATCATCCGAAGCGCGTCCGCATCGAGCGCCTGCATCTCGAAGAGGACGCCGGCAAGCTCCTGCACGAGGCGCCGGGTGGGCTCGCCCTGGACGGCCAGAGCCTGGTCGACTTCAATCGCTGCGGCGTCCCCCTGGTCGAGATCGTTTCGCATCCCGACATGGCGAGCGCCGCCGAAGCCCAGGACTACCTGCAGACGCTGCACCAGCTGCTGCTCTATACCGAGACCAGCGACGGCAACATGGAGGAAGGCAGCATGCGCTGCGATGCCAACGTCTCGGTGCGCCGCCGCGGCGAGACCCGGCTGGGCACCAAGGCCGAGATCAAGAACCTCAACTCGTTCCGCAACGTCGGCCGCGCCATCGAGCACGAGATCGCCCGCCAGACCGATCTGGTCGAGAGCGGCGGCCGGGTGGTGCAGGAGACCCGCAGCTTCGACGCCGACAGCGGCGCCACGCGCATCCTGCGCAGCAAGGAAGAGGCGCACGACTACCGCTACTTCCCCGAGCCCGACCTGCCGCCGCTAGTACTTGCCGCCGAGCGCGTCGCGGCGCTGCATGCCGCCCTGCCCGAGCTGCCCTGGGAGCGGCGCGCCCGCTTCCAGTCCAGCTACGAGCTGCCGGCCGCGGATGCCCTCATCCTCTCCCAGTCACGCGAGCTCGCTGACTACTACGAGGCGGCGCTCCAGTCGCAGGGCTCTCCCGGCTCCCCCCGCGCCTCGGGTTCCCTTGGCTCCCCTGGCTTCTCTAGCTCCCCTGGCTCCCTTGCCTCCCCTGGCTCCAATATCGCCGGCGGGCAGGCCAGCCCGAAGAGCATCGCCAACTGGGTGCTGACCGAGGTGCTGCGCGAGCGCAGCGCGCGTAAGGGCCGCAAGGAGCCGCTCGACCGCATCCTGCAACCGCGCCGGCTCGCCGCGCTGGCAGGGATGGTGGAATCGGGCAAGCTCTCGAACAGCGCCGCCAAGGAAGTCTTCGCGGCGATCTGCGGGACGGACGAGGAGCCCGCCACCGCGCTCGATCGGCTCGGCCTCGCGCAGGTGGCCGACGAGGCGCGGATCGCCGCATGGATCGACGAGGTGATCGAGCAGCACCCGGGACCGGTCGCGCAGTACCGGGCGGGCAAGACCCAGACCCTCGGGTTCCTGGTCGGTCAGGCGATGAAGCGCTCCGGCGGACGCGCCGAGCCCAAGACGGTGCAGCGCCTCATGCGCCAGGCGCTCGAGCGCGAGCCCGTCCCCGGCACCGCGGTCGAGTGATCCGCCGGCGCGACGAGCCGCGCGGGGTGTCCGCACCTTGATCCAGTTTTTCCATGTCAGCAAGCGCTTCCCGGGTGGACAGGCCGCCCTGGAAGAGGTCACCTTCGACATCGCGCGCGGCCAGTTCGTGTTCCTGACCGGCGCGAGCGGCGCCGGCAAGACCACCCTGCTGCGCCTGATCTTCCGCGAGGAGGTGCCGAGCGACGGCCAGATCGTGGTCAACGGGCGCAACGTCGCCTCGGTCCCGCCCAGCAAGATCCCCTACCTGCGCCGCACCATCGGCGTGGTCTTCCAGGACTTCCGGCTGATCGCCCGCAAGACCGTGTTCGAGAACGTCACCTACCTGCCGCGGGTGCTCGGCCTCGACTCCAGGAAGCAGCGACAGCTGGCTTACCATTCGCTGCGCCGGGTGGGCCTTGCCCATCGGTTGAACGCGTTCCCGCCGCAGCTGTCGGGCGGCGAGCAGCAACGCGTGGCCATCGCGCGGGCGCTGATCAACGAGCCCGACATCCTGATCGCCGACGAGCCCACCGGCAACCTCGATCCCGACCTGTCGCGCGAGATCCTGCGCCTGTTCCTGCAAGTGAACCTGCGCGGCACGACGGTTGTGCTGGCCACCCACGACCGCGACACCATTCAGCGGGTGGGCGGGCGGGTCCTCACCCTGGACCGCGGCCGGCTGGTATCCGATACCACCATCTCCGGCACCGAGCCGCCGGAGCTGGAGCTGTCTCCGGAGCCGGAACCAGTGCCGGAGGCGGAACCATCGCCGGCGGCGGACTCGCCGCCGGAGCTGGAACGGTCTCCGGAATCGGAGCCGCAGCCGGAGAGGAGCCCGCCGGAGGGCAACCCGCCAGAAGGCCAGGAGCCGCCGGTGGAGATTCCGCGATGAGCCTGGCGCGAGCGCTGCGGTACTTCGCGCGCGAGGCGTGCCTCAATCTGCTCCGCGGCTGGAGGGTCAGCTTGCTGGCGGTGCTCACGATCACCGTCAGCCTGATTCTCGGCGGCGCCTTCCTGCTGGCGAGCCGCAACCTGGCCGGGTCGGTCGAGGGCTGGCGAGGCCAGCTGCGCGTCGTGGTCTATCTCAAGCCAGGCACGCCGCCGTCCGGCCTGCCGCGGCTGGCGGCGGTGGCGCGCGCCGCCCCGTGGGTGGCCCGGGTCGATGTGGTGTCGCCGGCGGCCGCGCGCCAGCGCTTCCGCGAGACCTTCCCCACCCTGGCGGACGTGATCGACAGCGGCGAGGGCGAGCCGCTGCCGGCGTCGCTCGAGATGGCGCTGCGGCGTGAGCAGGCCGAGGCGGGAGGCCTCGACGCCTGGCTGGACTCCTGGCGGCGCCGTCCCGAGGTGGCAATGGTGGACGACGATCGCGAGTGGCTGGGACAGGTCGAGAGCGCGGTGGCGGTGGTGCGGGCGGTCGGACTGGTGCTCGGCGGCATCCTGCTCGGCGCCGCGATCTTCACCATCGCCAGCATCATCCGGTTGACCGCGTACCTGCACCATGAAGAGATCGCCATCATGCGCCTGGTGGGAGCTACGGAGTTCTTCATCCGCGGCCCCTTCTACGTCGAGGGCTTGATCCAGGGCCTGATCGGCGGCGCGCTGGCGAGCGCCGGGTTGTACGCCGGCTACCAGCTGATCCACGCCCGCTCCCGCTCGCTGCTCGCGACAGTGCTCGCCGGCCAGTTCCTGAGCCTCCGCCAGCTCGGGCTGCTGCTGCTGCTCGGCGCCATGGCGGGCCTGATCGGCGCCGTCGCCTCGTTGCGCAGGGAAAGCCTCTAGGCCCCCCAAAAGAAAAGGCCCCGCAGCTGCGGGGCCTTTTCGGGAAGCACCGGGGGAGCCGGCGCGCTCGTGGGACCTACTGGGTCGTGGTGGTGATGATCACCACGGCGCGGCGGTTCTCGGCCTTGTCGCTGGTGGCCTCCTGCCCGTCGCGGCCCTCGGTCTTGATCCGGCTCGGGTCGATGCCGTGGCGGGTGACGAGGTAGCTCTTCACGTTGTTGGCCCGTTGCTCGCTGAGCCTCTGGCCATACTTCTCCGAGCCGTCGGCGTAGCCGAGGACCTGGGCCTGGGCCGCCGAATCCTGCTTCATCTTGAGCGCCACGTCGTCGAGCTTCGCCTTGCAGATGTTCGACAGGCGCGCGCTGCCTTGGGTGAAGTTGCAGGTCACCCGCACCTCAGGCGGCGGCGGTGGTGGTGGCGGCGGTGGTGGTGGCGGTGGCGGCGGTGGCGGCGGTGGCGGTGGTGGTGGCGGCGGTGGAGGAGGCGGCGGCGGTGGCGGCGGAACCTCCTTCACCCGGTGCGGGAAGTACGCCAGGCCGATCACGCCGCGGGCCGGATGCTCCCGGAACTCGTTGAGACGGTTCAGGTTCTGCCGCAGGCCGAGGGTGAAAGCCCAGTTCTGCGGCGTGCCGAGCCAGATGCGGACGCCGGTTGCCAGGTCGACCCAGTCCTTGAACTCGACCACGTTGGTCTTGGAGTAGTGATGACCCACGACCTCGGTGATCCAGTCGACCCGGTCGGCGACTTTGAGACCGTAGCCGATCCCGCCCTGCAGCAGGTTGGGGAACTCTACCCCCTCGAAAGCCTGAGTGCGGGTGCTGTACTGGCCGCTTAGCACGAAGTCGCCGATGCTCCAGTCGAGGCCGCCGCCGAAGCCGGTGCGGTTGTTAGCGAAGTCCTTCTTGCCGGTCGACGGGGAGACGAAGCCGTTGATGGCCAACGTCGAGACGTCTCCGGGCTGCCCCAACAGCCGGAACTTGGTGCCGATGTGGAGGTTGCCCAGGCCACTGTGGCGGTCGTTGAAGTAAGGCGCCAACTCGCTCTCAGTAAAGGCGTAGTTGTCGTAGGGGACCGAAACCGTCAGCTCCCAACGGTCGGTAAGGCCGTAGCCGATGCTGGCGGTGGTCTCGTTCCAGAAGAAGATCTTCTGGTCCGGGAAGGGGGGCTGCCGCAGCACCGGGTTCCAGTTGTTGTAATACACGCCAAAATCCCACCCGCCCTGCGGCAAAGTATTGCCGCTCAGCAGCGTGAACAGCCCTGTCTCGCCAGTGTTCGTCGGGGCATCCGCGTGCTCTCCCGCCCACGCCGAGGCTGGCAACAGGCCCAGCAACGATACCGACAACAGCATCGGCAACAGCAGGTTTTTCAATCGCATGCTCTCTCCTCCACCTGTATTCACAAGAACCGGAAGGTCCCTGTAATCCTCTCTAATATATAGGAGCTTCGCGTCCAGCCGTCAGGCAGGGGAGATCACCGGTAGGTTCTGACCGAGAGACGCGCCTCCACGTGGTTCGTTCCCTTCAAAGGACGTGCCAGGATTCCGGAGAGAAAGAACCGATAGCGCCAGAGCTGGACTGACGACTCGAAGCCGAAGCCGGTGTCCGGAATGTAGGCGGCGAGGTCGGTATAGACCTTGGAGGTGAGGCCGATCGTCCCGGCCCCGGCATACAGGATCCAGTACCAGCTCTGCCAATCGAGATGCAGGAAATTATAGTGCTGTCCAAGAAACCACGGCGTGAATAGCTCCCAGGTCGTATGCAGCTCCTGAGTTCCAATGATTCTGTTGCTCAGTCCCTTGAGATTGTCTGCGCCGCCAAGGGTGAAAACGTCCGCCAGGGGGATCGAATAGCGCGTCGGATCGACCGCGCGCGGGTTGGTCAACTCGCTATACGGAAAGCTTCCCGCGTGCAGGGTTCCGATCAGGAAGGTCCGCTCGGTGAAGTCGAAGCGCTTGAGCGCCTGGCCTTCCAGCCGGACGTAGTCGAAGTCGCCGAGGTGGAAGCCGTAGGTCACTGCGCTGGTGAGCCCGAACCCTCCCGGCCCGATCTCGCGCACCGCGGTGAAGATGGATGGGAAGTAGGCACGGGTGTCGCCGACGATCCCCTGGGTGCGGGTATCGCCGGGAGTGCCGAGCTGCGTACCGAGGCGGACAAAGGTGTCGGTCAAGTCCCTGGCCGCCAGCAACCGCTGCTGGTTGGAGCTGATGCGGTCGATCTCGGCCAGGGCGAACGTGCGGAAGGTGAAACTGTGCGGCCATTCGAGGAAGAGGTTGGCGCCGCGGGTGCGGTCGAAGCGGTTCGACAGGCTCTGCAAGCGGCCGAAGCTGACGTCGTCGAAGACTTCGACCTGTGTCGTCCGGTTGTAGCCGTAGTAGCGGTAGCGTAGGAAGGCGGTGATGTCGCCGCTGACGAAGGCGTATCGCACCTGGCCCTCGAAGAGCACCTTGTTGACCAGGCGGCTGACCTTGAGGTCGAGGGCACCCTCCGGGAACAAGAGATCGATATTCGGCAGGTAGCGCTGGATGGGCGTCTCGCCCGGCTCGCCGGGGGTCTGGTCAGGGCTGCCCTCGTGACTCGCCGCGCTCTGAGCGCCAGGCTCGGGCGGCCCCACCGCCGCGGGCGGCGCCGGCTGCTCGGTCGCCGGCTGTGCGGAGGAAGTCTCCGGCCGGCCGCCGGACGATGCTGCCGCCGCGGCGGGCGTGGTCGCCAAGGTCCACAAGGCGGCTGCCGCCAGGAGCCCGGCGAGGCTCGATTGTGGGCGGTGGTCCATGTGCGATCAGGGCCGGTGGTCGCGGCAGCGGTGCTGGAGGCGCCTGGATCCTTGACGCGACGCGGCGTTGCGAGGGCTGGGCAACGGCCCGATCAGGATACGGAGCGCTCCATCAGCTGAGAGACGCGGTCAAGGAATGCCTTGCTCTGGTTCGGGCCCAGGGCGGCGGAGACCACCTTCTCTTCCGAGCGTACGAGGTCGAGCACCGCCTCGACGCCGCGCCCGCCGTCCATCTCCGCCTTGCTCAACCGCAGCGGCACGTCGAGCTCCGCCTGCCGGAAGTGACCGGACAGCAGCGCGCGCGCCTGCTGATCGATGGCTTCCGCGAGCGCGGCGAGCTGCTCGGGGCTCATCTGGTGCAGCCGGTCGGTGCGCAGGCGGCTGAAATCCTCGCGCAAGCTCACCAGGCCCGAGGTGATGAGGCCATAGAGCAGCTTGCAGGCCTCGAAAGGGCTCATGTCGAGGCCGACCGCGACCTCTTCGATCGACCGGCGTTCGTCGATCTTGCAGATCAGCGCCCATTCCTGGGGCGTCAAGGACACCGAGGTGGTCGCCGCCTGGTTGGTGAACACCGGCACCAGGCGGGTCGAGGGGATGCGCTTGGACAAGACCTGCCACTCGTCAATGCGGCGGGCGGCTTCCATCAACAGGTTGGTGTTCGATTTCTGGATGGTGGTGAGATCGGTCTCCTGCCCCGGCGTGAACACGAACTCGCCTTCCGGCCAGATGGCCAGCTCGTAGACCGCCTCTTCGCCGGTCAGGTCGCCGACGTGAGCGTGGACGATCTGGCCGCTGCGCAGGTAGATCTCGCCCGACGAATCACCGTTCCGCTTCAGGGTGAAGACGCCGGTCTTACCCGAAACGGAAACCAGCTGGATGATGTCAGGAAGGGGCAGCTCCTTGAGAGAACCTTGGAATGCCATGACTTGGTTCGAGCAGAGGTTGGATCGTAGCACACACCTCCGGGGCAAGCCCTCCGGACGGGCTCGGGCGCGGCGGGTCCCTCCGGCCTCCGGTTGGGCGAGGTGTTGGATGTGGGTTCGGCGGACTGCGGGGCTCGCCTCCGGGGAACCCTCCGGACGGGTCTGGGCGCGGCGGGTCCCTCCGGCCTCCGGTTGGGCGAGGGTCTTA
>Ga0209118_1001336_pt1 | contig 11618 bp, 11 predicted proteins | sample BlaSpr_A8_Ref_M1_FD_187988 | JGI IMG/M metagenome (GOLD analysis project Ga0209118, IMG submission 187988) | Forest soil microbial communities from Thunder Bay, Ontario, Canada - Black Spruce, Ontario site 2_A8_Ref_M1 (SPAdes) (version 2) | ecosystem: Environmental > Terrestrial > Soil > Boreal...
TCGCGCGGGTCAAAACCAGGTTTGCGGTCTGGCTTCCGGAACCGTTGACCGTGGCTGCCTGGATGGTTAGGTCGTTGATGATCTGCTGGGTCAATTTCTCTTTTTCGCCGCGGACAAAGGATTTTACGCGTGTGCAGCAACGAGCCTCGATTCCTTAGAGTGGCCAATCTGTGAAGGTCGCGATTCCGAAAGAGCGGGCCGACGGCGAGCGTCGCGTGGCCCTGACACCCGACACCGCGACCAAGCTGAAAGCGGCTTCGCTCGAGGTGGGCGTGGAGTCGGGAGCGGGCTCCGGTGCATACATTCCCGACGAGGCTTATGAAAAAGCGGGGGTCAATGTCGTCAAAGGCGCGGACGCCCTGCTCAAGGATGCGGACGCAGTGCTCAAGGTCCAGGCGCCTGAAGCCGATGAGGTGGACCTGCTCAAGAGCGGATCGGTCCTGATCAGCTTCCTCCAGCCCGCCACCCAGGCGGACGTCGTCAGGGCGCTGGCCAAGCGCGGCGTGACCGCATTCAGCCTTGAGCTGCTGCCCCGCATCTCGCGGGCGCAGTCGATGGACGCGCTCTCGTCCCAGGCTTCGGCCGCCGGCTACAAAGCCGTGTTGATGGCCGCCGGGCGGCTCGGCAAGTTCTTTCCGATGATGATGACGGCGGCCGGGACGGTCGCCCCCGCGCGCGTGCTGGTCATGGGCGCAGGAGTCGCCGGCCTCCAGGCGATCGCCACGGCTCGCCGGCTGGGCGCGGTGGTCTCGGCCTACGACGTGCGGCCGGCGGTGAAGGAGGAGGTGCAGTCGCTGGGCGCGACCTTCATCGAGCTGGCGCTCGAGGGCCAGCAGGGTGAAGGCGGATACGCTCACGAGCAGTCAGAGGAATTCCTCCGCAAGCAGCGAGAGCTGATCGGTGAGCATGTGGCGAAGTCGGACGTCGTCATCACCACGGCTGCGGTGCCCGGCCGCCGGGCCCCGCTCCTCGTGACGGGCGAGATGGTGAAGGGCATGCGGCCCGGTTCGGTCATCGTCGACCTGGCGTCGGAGACAGGAGGCAACGTCGAGCTGACCCAGGCCGGCAAGGACGTCGACGTGGCGGGGGTGACCATCATCGGCTCGCGCAACGTGCCGTCCACGATGCCGCTGGCGACCAGCCAGCTGTTCGCCCGCAATGTGATGAACCTGCTGCTTCACCTTGTCAAGGACGGGGCCATCACGCTGGACTTCACGGACGAGATCACCAAGGGCAGCTGCGTCACGCATGGCGGCGAGATAGTCAACGAGCGGGCCAAGCAGCTCCTGGAACCGGCGAAATGAGCAACGAGCTGCTCAACGAGCTGACCTTCTTCGTCCTGTCGATCTTCGTCGGGATCGAAGTCATCTCGAAGGTGCCGACCATCCTTCACACGCCCCTGATGTCCGGGACCAACGCGATCCACGGGATCATTGTCGTGGGGGCCATTTTCATCGCGGCCGGAGCAAGCTCGCCCGTAAACATCATCCTGGGCCTGGTCGCCGTAACTCTCGCGACCACCAACGTGGTCGGTGGTTTCGTGGTGACCGACCGGATGCTGGAGATGTTCAAAGGCCGCAACCAGTCGAAGCAATCCGCTCCGGTCAAAGAATCGACGCCCACCAAGTGAACATGTGGTCACGGCCAGAGACCCTTGACGGATCTTCGACGCCGATGCGGCCCATCTGCGTCGTTGCAGCCTCCGCTCCTCGCTTACGCATCGACGGATGCGCTCGCTCCGGTGCTCGGCTGCGCCTAGCATCTGGGCCACCTCGGCGCCGAATCTCTCGCCAAGGGCTCCGCCCGTGACCACTCTCATCGAGCTCGCTTACCTCGTCGCCGCCGTCTGTTTCATCCTCGGTCTCAAGCAGCTCAGCTCGCCCAAGGGCGCCCGCAACGGGAACCGCATCGCCACGGTGGGCATGGCGATCGCGATCGTGGCCACGCTGCCGAAGCTCCACTTCACAACAGCCGGCGTGATCATCATCGCGATCGGGGTGGTCATCGGCGGGGCGGTTGGGAGCATCGGCGCCCGCATGGTGAAGATGACCGCCATCCCGCAGATGGTCGCCCTCTTCAACGGCGTGGGCGGCGGGGCCGCCGCCCTCGTTGCGGTGGCCGAGCTGCTGAGCTTCGGTCAGCACCCCGCTTTCGCGGAAGCGCTTCCGAGCGTGCTGAGCATCGTGATCGGGTCGATCTCGTTCGCCGGCAGCATGGTGGCCTTCGCCAAGCTCCAGGAGCTGATGACCGGGACGCCCATCACGTACCCGGGACAGCAGGTTGTCAACGGGATCCTGGCGGCCGCGATCCTAGGCTTCGTCATCGCCGTGCTCGCGGTGGCGTCGATTCCGTTCTCGTTCATCTCTTTGATGGTCCTTGCGCTCGTGCTGGGGGTCGCATTCGTGCTGCCCATCGGCGGCGCTGACATGCCCGTAGTGATCTCGCTGCTCAACGCGTTCACCGGACTCGCGGTGGCGGCGAGCGGGTTCACGCTCAACAACTTCGCCCTTATCGTGGCTGGGACGCTCGTCGGCGCCTCCGGCAGCCTGCTCACCAAGCTGATGAGCGACGCCATGGGCCGTTCGCTCGCAAACGTGCTCTTCGGCGCTTTTGGACAGACCCACACAGGGACCGCCGCGGTCGCCGGCAAGGAAGGCCGCAGCGTCCGGTCGGGCTCGGCCGAGGACATAGGCACCCTGCTCGCATACTCGCAGCGGGTGATCATCGTGCCGGGCTACGGGCTCGCGGTCGCCCAGGCTCAGCACGCAGCTCGCGAGCTGGCAGATGTGCTCGAGAAGCGCGGTGTCGAGGTGACATATGCGATTCACCCGGTGGCCGGCCGAATGCCGGGGCACATGAACGTGCTGCTTGCCGAGGCCAACGTTCCATATGAGCAGCTCAAAGAGATGGACGAGGTGAACGACGAGTTCAAGAACGCGGACGTGGCCTTGATCATCGGAGCCAACGACGTGGTCAACCCGTCGGCGCGCAACGCGCCGGGCAGCCCGATCTACGGCATGCCGATCCTGAACGCTGACCAGGCGAAGAACATCATCTTCATGAAGCGCTCCATGCGACCGGGCTTCGCGGGCATCGACAACGACCTGATGTTCGACCCGAAGACACTGATGTTCTTCGGCGACGCGAAAGACTCTTTGACCAAGCTGGTGGCCGCCGTCAAGGCCGCTTAAACCTCTCGTCTTTGTCGTGATGCTGTGCGGAGCTTTTCGCCGGATTTACTCCGGCCGTAAGCCAAGCATGCCACCTTCAAACACAACCCCACCTGGGTGAGGAGCGAGGGGTTCCCGTAGCGGAGCGATCAGTAGGGCCCATCCTCATCGCCGCTTGCGCGCGACATCTGTCCTCCCCCGCGATACAAGCGAGCCTCCTGCCATGTAGCAGGAGGCTCGCGCCGCGAAGAGGGTGTGGTGCCACGAATCCTAACCCGGGAATTTACATTTCGTTAGTGCTCGGCTCACAAATAACAGCACCCGCCGTTGTGCTCCCTACAATGCCCGAAATGGACGCCCGGTCCCTGCTCGTGATCACGGTGGCCCTTCTCACCCTCTACACGGTGGGAGTCGGTGGAACGACGGCGACGGCCATCGGGGCCTGGGACGCGTGGCGGCGTCAAAAGCGCAGCACGCCCAACCTCGACCCACGGCTCGGAGAGGTCGTACTGGTCGCGCCGACCCTGCCCCGCGCCGCCGGCTGGTTCCGGGTTGCAGGATGGATCGCGTTCCCGCCGGCCCTGGTGCTTGCGCTCTTCGCAAACCCCGGCTACCCGTGGCTGGCGCCTCTGACGGTTGTGCTGATGGTCGGGCTCAACGCGTACTACTTCACCGCGATGCAGGGCATCGGCGAGCAGCTCACGTTGACGGCAGAAGGGTTCCGCGTCGGCCCCCCCAAGACCAGGAGCATCGTCCGGTGGGCGCATGTGACGGATTTCATGGGAGCCCACATCGGACCGTTCCGAGGCATTCGTATGTCAGAGGGCGGCGAATGGCAGGACCCCAAGACAGTTCCAAACGTGATCTTCTACCGGTTGAACCGCGCGCTGGTTCGACCACATAAGTCGCCGCTGAGCCGCTTTACCGGACTGACCTATTTCGACGGTGTGATTCGCAACCGATTCGGGGTCACGACACAGGAGCTGATGCAGGCGATGCGGACCTGCCATCGGCTGGCGCTGGAAGAAGAAGCGCAGAAGCTTCGGCGTCCGCGTCAGGGCTTGCCAATCACGAATCCCGACGCTTGATCAAGCGCGCCAGCGCCCCGGTTTCGAAGGGATGGGCGAGCCTGACCACGAAATGCTGAAGTCCCGCCCGCAGCCACTCCTCGACCAGCTTTGGCGTCGTGGCGCCGACGTTGGCGGTCCGTTCCACCTCTTTTGGATCTCGCTCGCCACGCCGGCACCACTCGTCGAGGACCGCGGACTTGTGGGCGAACTCGTCTGGGCGCCCGCCTCCGTTCCACATTTGAGCATGCTCGGCGACAAGTCTTAGCGTCACCTTCTCGCCGCCACCGCCGATCAGGATCGGAAGCGCACCCGCCGGCCCGGGCTTGAGCTTGGCCAGGCGGCTCTTGATTCGAGGCAGCGCTTCCTTCAGGTCTCGAACACGATCCCTCGCCTCCCCGAACCTGTAGCCGAATTCCGCGTAGTCGCGCTCGAACCAGCCCGCACCCAGGCCGAGCACGAGCCGCCCGCCGGACAGCTGGTCGACCGTGCCCGCCATGTAGGCGAGCAGGTCGGGATTGCGGTAGCCGATGCAGGTCACCATCGGTCCGATCTGCGCCGCCCTCGTGTCCAGCGCGGCCGCGGCCAGCAGCGACCAGCACTCAAACTGGTTTCCTTCGGGATCTCCATAGAGGGGGTAGAAGTGATCCCAGAACCAGATGCTGTCGACGCCAAGGTCGTCAGCGCGGCGCCACGCATCGCGCAGCTCGGCGATCGTGCACTGCTGCGGGTGAATCGTCACGCCCACCTTGAAAGGTCGGTCGGGGGTCAACGTTGTGAGATTATCGGTTGGTGGGGGGTGTGGCCGAGACACGCCGCGTTGAGTTCAACTCAGAGGGCCGCGATTTCTGGACTCGTTACCACGAGTACCGCCGTCTCAGGCACCAGGAGTCGCGTCCCGACGATCCTCTTCGCCCGGATGACCTGGAAGAGAGGCTGCTGAGCCGTGAAAGCCCTTTTGACTTACGCCACCACTACGAGGTCGTCCGCGACGGAAGCCTCGTGAGCTGGTTCTCCGGCTCCACGAGCAAGCCGGGCACGCCTGGACACGAGTCGAACAAGCATCTCTTCTGGTCCTACATCTACGTTCGGCCCACCGCACGGCGGCGAGGCATCGGCTCGTCCTGGCTGCCGCTGCTGGCCGAGGTCATGGATGAGCACGGGTGCACGGTTGTAGGCCTGTACGCCGAAGAGCCTTCTGGCCACGCGTTCCTCCGCTGGATGGGAGCCGAGGCAAAGCTCAGCGAAGCAGAGAACCGGCTGAAGTTGGCCGACGTGGATTGGAAGTTGGTCGATCGGTGGATCAGCGAAGGCCCAAAGCGATCCCCCCTTACAAAGCTCGAGCGCTACGAGGGACCTCTGCCCCAGGCGATGTGGCAGGACTACGCCCCACAGCTCTCGAGCCTGCTCAACACGATTCCGTTCGAGAACCTGGACTACGGTGAGATCGTGCTGACCCCTGACCACATGCGCGAGTACTACGCGCGGCTGGAGATCGGCCAGGACCAGCTGCATACGATCCTCACTCGTGAAACCGACGGGGTGATCTCGGCCATCACAGACACGAGCTGGTCGCCTCACCGGCCGACCATCATCGAGCAGCGATTCACCGGGGTGCGACCGGACGCGCGCGGCCGTGGATTGGGCAAATGGATAAAGGCGACGATGCTCAAGCACGTTCATGAGCTGTACCCGCAGGCGCAGTGGGTGACGACCGAGAACGCCGGCTCGAATGCGCCGATGCTTGCGATCAACAAGAGGCTCGGCTTCAAGGAGTTTCGAGCCGGCACCGAATATCAGATCAGCCGCGACAACCTCGCCGCGCGGATCAAGCGGCTACCGGCCCGACAGCACTAACGGCTTTAGGCTTGCCTCGTCCTCTGGATGCTGCGGACCAGCAGGATGATTCCGATCACGATCAACAGCCCGGGTAGGGCGGCCTTACCGAAGACTCCGTAGTCCGTGCCGCTGATGCCAAGGATGGATTCGAAGAATACGAACCCGATAATGAAAATCAGCACGGCGATGAACATCAGGGTTCGGCCTCGCCTGAGCATCACGGGATCGCGGTCGCGCAAGGCCTGCAAATAGAGACCGAGGCCAACGCCTCCGGGAGCGACCAGCGCCCACGCAAAGGCCCAGCTCGCCCAATCGCCGCTGCTGCTCTGGTATGCGAGCACCAATCCCAGCATCGTGACGATGCCGCCGGGGACTGATGCGCCAACGCCGCCGCCGACGAACCCGACCACCAGCAGAGTGAGGCCGGGGATGATCACGAAGAGAGGCCAGCCGTACTGGGTGAGGTCGATGCCGAAAACCACGACGCCGAGGGCAAACAGGCCGACCACGACCAGGACGATGCCCAGCGCCATGGTCGAGCCGCCGCTGCGCGCTCGCCCGGGGCGAACCGTGGGTGCGACGTAATGAGGTGGGGGAGGCGTCGCGCCGACCGGGGGCGCGAGCGCAGGGGCCGGCTCCGACGGCGTCTCGGCCGGCGTTGCGACACTTTCGACCGGCGTCGCCACGCTATCGACCGGCTCGGCCGCGGCTTCGGCGGCCACCGGTTCGGTGACAGCCTCGGGAGCGGATGCAGCGGCCGGCTCGTCGGTCCACTTCGGGGCGAAGATGTCCGGGCTGCCCGAAAGCACGTCAGGGCTGACGTGCGCCATGTCTTCTTTCGGCGCGTCGTCGGCGGCGGAGGCCGTGCTCTCGTCGCCGGCCGGCTGGTCGGCGCCGGTCGAGGACCTGGTAACCCGCTTTCGCTTGCTCATGTCGGCACCAGCTTAACCGGCTCCGGCGACCCCAGACTTCCTTAAGAAAACGGGGTCGCGCTCAGCCGGTGAGCCTGAACATCGGGTTGACCGGGCCATGACCGCGGCCCACCTCCAGCGAGCGTTCGATCGCGCCGGTGATGAACTCCTTGGCCAGCAGGACCGCCGCGAGGGAATCGCTGCCTTTGGCCAGCTCGGCTGCGATCGCCGCGGAAAAGACACAGCCGCTGCCGTGAGTGTTTGCGGTGGCGACGCGCGGAGATTGAAGTGTGATGAGCTCCGTGCCGTCGAAGAAGTGGTCGATCGCCTGCTGCTCATCGGCGTGGCCGCCTTTGACGACTGCGGCTCGCGCGCCCAGCGCAACCAGGTCACGCGCGGCCTGGCGGCGCTCGTCGTGTGTCCTGATGGGTCTGGCCAGAAGCACTTCCGCCTCCGGGAGATTCGGGGTCACGACCGCGGCCAGCGGAAGAAGGCGCCGCCGCAGCGCATCGACCGCATCGTCGCGCAGCAGCCGCGCGCCGCCCTTGGCCACCATCACCGGGTCGACGACGAGGTTCGTGATCTCGAAACGCGTGATTGCATTCGCAACCACCTCGATGATCTCGGCGCTCGAGAGCATGCCTGTCTTCGCCGCCTGGGCGCCGATGTCGAGCATCACGGCCTCGATCTGCGCCGCGACCAGCGCTGGCGGCAGCTCCATGATTTCCGCCACACCGAGCGTGTTCTGCGCGGTGATGGCGGTCAATGCGGACGTTCCATGCACTCCTAACGCCGCGAATGTCTTGAGGTCTGCCTGGATGCCGGCGCCTCCGCCGGAGTCCGAGCCCGCGATGGTCAGGACGACCGGCAGCTTCAACCGAACCTCACGCGTCGCCCCGTCCAGTAGACGGCGGCGGCCACGGCCACGCTGACGAGCCCGCTGAGATCGGCTCCGTGCAGCGCGCTCACCAACCCGTGGTTGAAGAACACCGGCGCACCTGACACGTTGCTGAAGAGATTGAGGTAATTGACGAACAACAGGCTCGTCGCCGTGCCGGCGAGCCACGCCACCAGGGCGAGCCGCGGCTTCGGCTGAGATTCGAAGAAGTAGAAGAAGGTCAGCAGCACGACGGCCGCCCAGGCCGGCGCCCAGAGATAGGTGAGGATCAGGAAGTCTTCGAATGCAAGGTGGAAGTCGCTGACCAGCACCGCGTATGACGCGAGCGCGGTCCCGAGCAGGCCGCATGCCAACGCCGTCTGCCAGCGTCGGAGCCTGATTCCCATTGCCAGCGTGACCAGGCCCGCCGTGTACACGTCGAAGTAGTTGGCCCAGATCTCGCCAAGCACCACGAAGGCGAAGAACGGGACGGCGACCCAGCCGGGAGCGTGCCGGCTGATCACTGCCAGCACGCCCTGGCTTGCGGCGAGATTGGCATCGATCGTTGGAAGCAACAGTCCGAACAGGCCGAGCACCAGCATTGGTACGACGACCCCTGCGGTCGCCCAGAACGTGACCGACCTCGTTGAGCTGGACCTTGGTAGATAGCGTGAGTAATCGCTTGCGAATGGGTACCACGATGCGACCAGGGCGAAGCACGTCATGAAGCCGAGCACGAACGCGCCGGGATAGTCGGCGCCGGAGACGGCAGGGCCCTGGGTCCAGTGAAACTGGGGAGCGAGAAAAATGAAAAGCACAACCGAGAGGGTCGCGAACGCGATCGCTCCATAGGTGGCAAGGACCTTGATGGTCTCGTGACCGAGGATCGCGACGGCGACGCTGACCGCGGCGATTGCGAAGACGAGGCCGACCGTCACCCAGCGATTTCCGCTGCCGACGAGCTGGGCCCCCGCCTGTGCCGCGATCACGCAGTCGACGGCAAACCAGCCGATTGCGAGCAACAGGGTGAGGCCCGCGCCCACATTCGAACCGCGAAGGCCGAAGATCCGCCGCGTGTAGACGATCTGCGGCTCACCCGAGCGCGGGCCTGTGTTGCTCAGCAGCCCGAGAATCACCGCCGCGGCGACGGTTCCGAGGGCGGTGGCGAGGAGGCCATCCCACACTCCCAGCCCGTAATAAGTGGTCAGGAGGCTGGCGGTGAAAAGGCTCGCGTAGTTGACGAACGCTCCGGCCCACAGGAACGCCAGCTCGCGAGGCGCGCCATGTCTCTCGGCCGCGGGAATCGAGTCGATGCCATTGCTCTCGACCCTGCCGAAAGAATCTGAATCGCCAGCGCGGACGGCGACGTCGCTCATGTATCTCCCTCCGCTGGCATTACCCAGTTCAGGTTCATGCGGTCGGCGTCGAGGCGCCCTCTCAGCCCGCCCTTTCCATTTGCGTTGTCGAAAGGCGAGCTCCCGCTGTTTCGATGTTAGCCGGTCAGCTCTCGCGCCATGGCGCCGGCAGCAGGTAGGCGAGGATCCGGTAGACGTCTGGGTTCATCGCGAGGCCGATATGGCTGCCCGGCACCTCGATGGCGTTCACGTCGTGTCGCAGACAGGCCTTCCAGTTGACGACGCCGTCAGAGCGCGAGTACACCGATGTCGTCGGGACGCGCGGCTCCGCGGCGAGGTCGCGCAGAAAGCGTTCCTCGACCGATGCCGGATGTCCGTACCGAAAGACGTTGAAGAGGTGCGCCGCGCGCACGCCGGCCATCGTCAGCGGATGAACGTCGAAAGGGTCGTTGAGCGGTGATCCGAGGGTGATCACCTGCTCGACCAGGTCGGGCTTTCGGTGCGACAGCACCTTGGCCAGCACCCCGCCGCGGCTGTGACCGACGACGGAGACCTTCGCGCCCGTCCGGCGTCGCAGCTCGCGCAGCGTGTCGATCAACGGCCGGAGCATCACCTCCGAGTACATGACGTTGAACGTGACGCCGGCCACCTGCGGCCGGTACCCGATGCGCCGCAGCCACTGGAAGGGTGTGTGGAGCGTCCAGTCGCCGGCGAGAAAGCCGGGGATCAGCATCACCGGCTTGCCGAGGCCGGGTGGAATATCCACGCCCCGGAAGACGGGATCGCGGATCAGGCGAAGGTACTCGAGGTAGACGCGACCCTCGAGCCACATCGGCGGAATCGGATACCAGCGACCGAGGTGGCGCAGATCGGGAATCGCCGACATGGCGATGCCAAGCCGGCCGCGGCGCTTGCTGCGATGAATTTCTCGGACCGTTGCCAAAGTCTTGCTTGAGCGTGTTCTCCGTCTAGTAGTTGACTGCGGCGTGCCGGCCGTCGCCGGCGATTCTATACGCGCCCCACTCGTTTAGAGCTTCCATGAACAGAGCCGGCGTTTCCATCATCGGTACGTGACCGACGCCCTCCAGAATCTTCACGGTCCAATCCGGGCGGCGCCGCACCAGCTCTTTGGCCGCGGCGACCGGGATGAGCCGGTCGAGGCTTCCGTGTATCACCAACGTGGGTGCGCGCACCTTTGCGACCTGGGTCCAGAAACGCGGATCGGCCATGCGCAGGCCGATCGATCGGCTCGCTTGAAGGAAGGCGCGGCCGTTCTGGCGCCCCAACCTGTCTCGTTCTCGCATGAGCTGGATGTGCGCATCCACCACCTCGTGTGGCACGCGGGATGGGTCGGCACAGACGATGGAGAGGGTTTCATGAACCAACCCCGCGGGGCCCAGGACCCGAGCGCGCCGATCGAGCAGGATCTCGGCCAGGCCGGGGACCGTGAGACCGGCCATCACGCCGAGCATTGATGGCTCGGGTCGCGTGACGTGAACCCCAGGGATCGCCGGGTCGACCAGGATTGCCGCTGTCACCGATTCGGGATGAGCGGCGGCCTCAAGGACAGCGATGTGGCCACCCATCGAGTTGCCCACGATCACAGCCGGCTCACCGATGACTTTCTCGATGAACTCGTGAACCAGCTGGGCGTTGGCCCCGACTGCCGCCAACCGGCGAAAGAGGGGCGTCTGCCCGAAGCCAGCCAGGTCGATGGCAAGGGCGTGGTAGTCGTCGGCGATCTCGGGTCCGACCGCCATCCAGTTGAGCGCACTGCCGCCCAGCCCGTGCACCATCAGGAGTGGCCTGCCAGTGCCTCCGAAGTCCAGGTAGTGGATCGGTCCGTCCAGGTTCGCGGTCCTATGGCGCAATGCGTCAATCCTAGACCTGCGAGCGCTCTTGCAGACACCCTGACGCCATTCGAAGCAGGATCTCGGCGACAGCGGGAGTCGAACGCCTTCCCTCTTTGTGCAGGCGGTCGAAAGCGGGGAACGAGGTGAGGATGCTGATCACGTCCTCGGCTTCCTTGATCGAGCACCCCGGCCGAAGGCGATCATGCGCAGCCAGCCTCTCAGCGAGAGCGTGGTCGTCGCCGGAACTCTCGCGACTTGGCATGCCGGCTGCGCCAAGCGCCACGCCGGCTGCGCCGAGCGCGCGACCCTCCAGCTGCCGGTGCAGGCGAGGATCGGCCGCCCAGCCGGCGCATGCACGCTCGATCCGCAGCTTGAGATCCTCGAGCGGGTCGGCTGCCGCCTCCCCCGGGGCCGCGCCGGCCGGCGGGCGCCCGGCTTCCGCCGCAAGCGCCCGGAGCAAGCCGGCTTTGGAGCCGAACTGGTTGTAGACCGTGATCCGGGACACGCCTGCTCGTGCGGCCACTTTTCCCAGGCTCGATTCGGGGC
>Ga0209118_1001337_pt1 | contig 11616 bp, 9 predicted proteins | sample BlaSpr_A8_Ref_M1_FD_187988 | JGI IMG/M metagenome (GOLD analysis project Ga0209118, IMG submission 187988) | Forest soil microbial communities from Thunder Bay, Ontario, Canada - Black Spruce, Ontario site 2_A8_Ref_M1 (SPAdes) (version 2) | ecosystem: Environmental > Terrestrial > Soil > Boreal...
GCCTCCATACGGCAAACACGCGTGAGCATTGTAGTCCGCGACGACGAAGTCGGACAGGCATTATTTCATCTAAGTCGATGCCCCTGGGCCAATTCCTTCGTCTTATCGGAAACTGATGACCCACTACCCGGGACCGCATGCCCAAACCCGGTGATTTTCATGCCTCTTTTACCGGAAGAGGGAAGTCCCTGATCATTCGTAGGGCGGTCTGATCTTCCCCGCGCGGAGCCCCGGTGCTATTCCCCGTCCCGACCACTCTCGGCGCGCCACCTACGAGCGCATTCCCATGGGTTGGGCTGTCCGCGGCGCAAACCAACACCTTGAGAAAACGCCGGCATCTCGATTCCGTTCTCACTTTCACGAAACAAAAGACGGCGCAGCATCGTTTCTACCTCCAGAAGCCCTGCGGCCGAGGGTGTGTGCCTGAGAGGGGTGTCCAATGATGAGCTTCCGGCAAGACGTCCGCTACGGATTGCGCGTACTGTCGAAGAATCCCGGTTTCACGGCGATCGCCATCCTTACGCTCGCTCTGGGAATCGGCGCGAATACCGCACTTTTCTCCGTCGTCAACGGTGTGCTCCTCAATCCGCTGCCGTTCCCGAATCCCGACGAACTGGTCGCCGTTTACTCGAAGTCCCCCACGTTCCAGGAAAGCTCCATCGCCTATCCCAACTTCGTCGATTGGCAGAAAGACAATCACTCGTTCGCTGCCTTGAGCGCTTTCCGGGCCGACGACTACAACATGGTCGGTGCCGGCGAGCCCGAGCGCGTTCACATTCACATGATTTCCGCAGAATTCATGCCGGCCCTTGGCATGAAACCGCTACTCGGCCGCGCATTTCGTCCCGAAGAGGACCAGGCTGGCGCTGGTCCCGTGACCATCGTCGGCGACGGCCTTTGGAAGCGCAAGTTTGCATTGTCGCGGGACGTTTTGGGGAAGAGCATCACTCTGAACGGCAAGGTCTACACGATTGTTGGCGTCGCTCCCGGCCGCGTCACAGGCTTGAGCCCCTCCGACCTTTACATCCCCATCGGCCAGTGGAACGATCCGACGTTTCGCGACCGGCGCATCAGCATGGGCATGAACTCGATCGGGCGGCTCAAACCCGGCGTGACTATTGAACAAGCCCGCGCCGAGATGGACCGTATCGCCGAAAATCTGGCAACCACCTATCCCGAGGCCGACAAAGGCTCTGGCATCGCCTTGGTCCCGCTCAAGAGGGACGTGGTCGGCGACGTGAAGGGGATCCTGCTGGTGCTGCTCGGTGCGGTCAGTTTTGTGCTCCTGATCGCCTGCGCGAATGTCGCCAACTTGCTCCTCGCGCGCTCCACCGGCCGCGCACGTGAGTTCGCCATTCGTTCCGCGCTCGGCGCCAGCCCCGCGCGAGTGATCCGCCAGCTACTCACGGAAAGCGTCATGCTCGGGATTGCCGGCGGCGGTATCGGTCTCCTCCTGGCGAAGTTGGGTGTGCGGGGCCTTCTTGCGGCTTTGCCGGAAAACATGCCGCGCGCTGACGAGATCGCCCTGGATGGCCACGTTCTCTTGTATACCCTCGGCATCTCGCTGCTCACTGGCATTGTTTTCGGACTGATCCCCGCGCTCAAAGCCATGCGGCCGGACATGCACGAGACGTTGAAGGAAGGCGGCCGAGGTTCAAGCGGCGCACGTCATCGTACCCAGAGCGCTTTCATTGTCGTCGAGATGGCCATGGCGGTGGTCCTGCTCATCGGCGCGGGACTCATGATCCGCACTCTCGCGGCGCTCTGGAACATCAATCCGGGCTTTGATCCGCACAACGTGCTTACGTTCAGCCTGTCCTTGACGTCTGATCCCGCCATCACCCCCAACCAGCTCCGCACAAAATACCGGGAAACCATGCGCCAATTGGAAGGTGTTCGCGGGGTGCAGGCGGTTTCCATGATGGGCGGATCGCTTCCCATGACCGGTGATTCCGAGGTTCCTTTCTGGCTGGAAGGCCAGCCCAAGCCAGCGAATGAAAATGACACGCCCTTCGCGCTGTTTTATCTCGTGACGCCGGGCTACCACCAGGCCATGCGCATCCCGATCGAGCGCGGGCGTTCGTTCACGGAAAGAGATGACGAGCACTCCCCGGCCGTCGCGCTGATCGACGCCAGCTTCGCGCGCAAGTACTTTCCCAATCAGGATCCCATTGGGAAGCGTCTCAATGTCGGGCTGCTCGATATTCAGCCGGAAATCGTGGGTGTCGTCGGCCACGTCGAGCACTGGGGCTTGGGCTCCCGGGAACATCAGAATCTGCAGGCCCAGATCTATCTACCAGTTTGGCAAGTTCCGGACCGATTCTGGTCCCTCCTGGCCAACGGAAGTGGGTACGTCGCCCGCACCACGGGCGTTCCACTTGGCCTCGTGACTGACATTCGACAAGCCGCCGAAAAAGCCGAGGGCAGCGCCGTCCTGTATGATGTCAGACCCATGATGGATATCGTTGCTCGCTCGGTCGCCACGCAGCGGCTGACGATGATTCTACTGAGCGTTTTCTCCGCGCTCGCGCTTGTGCTTTCCGCTGTCGGCATTTACGGCGTGATTTCCTATCTCACGGGACAGCGCACCCACGAGATTGGCGTTCGCATGGCCCTCGGCGCCTCCAGACAGGACGTGTTGCGCATGATATTGGGAGGAGGCATGAAGATTACGCTGGCCGGCGTGGGGATCGGAATCGCCGCCGCCCTTGGATTGACGCGGCTCATTACCAAAATCATTTACGGCGTGAACGCGACCGATCCAATTACGTTCGTGGGCGTCGCCGTTCTTCTGGCGGGTGTCGCGCTGTTGGCCTGTTACATCCCGGCGAGGCGCGCGATGCGCGTGGACCCAATGGTCGCTCTTCGCTATGAATGATGACGGCGAACCCTGTACGCAATGTCGTTTCTGAATGCGTCGCGGGCTCCATCCCGCGGATTGCGCAACCAAATCGCTTACTTGACGTGCCCTTGCCGCACGGTTAGGCTTTCGTTGCTGTAGTTGTATCTATAAGTTGGTCGCGAAAGACAGACACGAACAGGGACTCGTGGCAGACACTCCTCTGCAGGTCACAGGTCGCGAAACCAAGCCGGAAGAAACGCTCTCCGTCGTTGAAGTGATGGGAGATGCGGCCAAACGGATGGTGGCCTCCGTTCAGGACTACTCTCTACTCTCCGGCCACGCCATGGCCAACATCTTCACATCTCCTCACTATTTCCAGGACACGCTGGAACAGATGGATTTTATTGGGGCCGGGTCGCTGCCGATCATCCTGCTGTCGGGTTTCTTTATCGGTGCGGTCATGGTGTTGCAGACCGGTTCACAGTTCGCGCGTTTTGGGCAAACCTCGCTAACTGGGGATGTGGTTTCGCTCGCTCTGGTGCGTGAGCTGGGACCGGCATTTACAGGTTTGCTGGTGACGGGCCGCTGCGCGACAGGGATCGCATCGGAACTTGGGTCGATGCTGGTGACGGAGCAAGTGGACGCGATGCGGGCGATGGGTACGGATCCCAACCGCAAACTGGTCACGCCGCGCTTGATCGCCGCATTGCTCATGCTTCCGTTGTTGACGGCGATCATGGATTTTATCGGTCTGCTGGGAGGTTGCGCCTCGTCTGTTTTTTCGCTGCGTTTAAGTGCGGTGGAATTTTGGCGGCGTGCGATTGATGCGCTGGATTTCGCGGACTTGATGCAAGGATTCACGAAGCCGGTGGTCTTCGGTTTCATTCTCGCCACGATCGGGTGTTACAAAGGGCTGACCGTGCGGGGAGGCACGCAGGGCGTCGGGCGTGCCACGACCCAAGCGGCGGTGCTGGGTTCCGTGCTGATCATCGTGGCCGACGCGTTTTTGACGAAACTTTCCCTGTATCTCGCAGACAAGGTCTTCTAACGCGTTTCATGGAACTACCGGTTCACGCCAATGGCGCCGCTTCTGCCCGGACTCCTGATTGTCGCTATAATCGAAGGCGCGGCCGGTAATGGCCGCGTCTATGTCCACACCAGTATCAGCGCCCGCCATATCATTTGAAGATGTGCACATCGGTTTCGATGAAGGAGAAATTCTTCGCGGTGTAACTTTTTCCGTCCGGGAGCGAGAGACGCTAATTTTGCTGGGCGAGACGGGCACGGGGAAGACGCTCACGTTGAAGATGGCGGCGGGACTGCTAAGTCCGAGCAGTGGAAGCGTGAAAGTTCTAGGGCAAACAGTCTCAGAAATGGCGGAGAGGGAACTTTTGCCGTTTCGCCGGAAGATCGGTTTCGTGTTTCAGGAAGGCGGGCTGTTTGATTCGCTGACAGTGGCCGACAATGTAGCCTACCGGCTGCGAGAAGACCGCGTCCCTGAGGAGGAAATCGAACCACGCGTGCTGGAAGTACTGCGATTCGTCGAGCTGGAGGACACACTTGAATTGCTGCCGTCTGAACTTTCCGGGGGCATGAGGCGCCGCGTTTCGATTGCGCAGGCGCTGATCAACCAGCCGCCGGTCGTGCTGTACGATTCGCCGACCGCGGGACTCGATCCGATCACTTCGCAGACGATCATTACGCTGATCCTGCGCCTGCGGGACGAATATGGGGTGACGGCCCTGCTGGCGACACATCGTTTACAGGATGGTTTTGCGCTGGCGAATTTTCACTTCGATCTGGACGCAAAACGTGTCCTCGCAAATGCGCAGAACGGAAACGCGACACCGGCAACCAGCACGCGGTTCCAGGTTTACCGTGACGGAGGAATCTATTTTCAAGGAGAACCGGACGAGATGGCAGAATCCGAAGACCCGTATCTGAAACGCTTTCTGGTGTGATTTTGCGGTAGTCTGTTCCACTGCATGCAGGGAGGAAGAAGCGATGGCGTATCGAAAACAACTTACCTGGACGGAATTGCGCGTGGGACTGTTCGTGCTGGTGGGCTTGTTCGTGCTCGCCGCGGGAATTTTCTATGTCACGAGCCAGGGAGCATTCCTGGGACCTAAATACCGGCTGAAGACATTCCTGCCCGAGGTGGCGGGGCTCACCGTTGGAGCCCCCGTCCGGGTGGACGGCGTGGAAGTCGGAAACGTGGAATCGATCCGGCTGCTGCCGCGGACGCCGGGTAAGCCGCTGGAAAAGAACAAGAACATCGAAGTCTCGATGCGCGTCGACAAACGATATCAGGATGACATTCTAACGGATTCGACCGCCAGCCTGGTGACGGAAGGGCTGCTTGGCAATCGCTATGTGAACATTACCCGGGGATTTACGGGATCTCCCATCGGGGACGCGGGCGTGGTTCCGGGTGCGGAAGAAAAAGCGATGAAAGAAGTGGTGGAGAGGAGCGCGGAGGTGCTGGGAAACCTCAATGCGCTCTCGGACGACGTGCGGCAACTGATTCAGGGCGTGAAGGAAGGGAAGGGCTCGCTGGGAAAATTGTTAACTGACGAGCAGGCCTACAACCATCTCAACAGCTTACTGGCCAGGGGCGACACGATGATTTCGAATATTCAGGCAGGGCAGGGAACGATCGGGAAGCTGGTCACGTCGGATGAAATGTACACGAAAGTGGACAAGGGTTTGGACAACGTGAATGTGATTTTGGCGGATGTGCGCGCGCAAAAAGGCACGATCGGAAAATTGATGTATGACCCATCGCTGTACGACCAGGCAAAACAGGCTCTCAACAACGGCAATGCGATGATCGACGACGTGCGTGCGGGAAAGGGCACGCTTGGCAAGCTGGCGACGGACGAGACGCTGTACAACAAGCTGCGTGACACCAGCACGAATCTGGCGACGGCCTCGGCCAAGCTGAACGACAATGGGACCACCGTGGGTAAACTCTTCTCCGATCCAAAGTTGTATGACAACCTGACGGGCATGACCGGTGATATGCGGCTACTGATAAGCGACTTCCGCAAGAACCCGAAGAAATTCCTGCACATCAAAATCACTCTTTTTTAAGACGTCTCCGGCCGCTTGGCCGGGAGAGGCCCGCTGTGATGTAATGCCCCTGTAACAAAGCGGGACTAAGCTTCCGGATTGTACCGTTTCCCTCAAAGAGAATGATGGAAAACCAGGACGTATTGCAAAAAGCGCCGCGAACCGAGCCGGCAAAATCCACGCTTCCGCAGCCAGGGCGGCCGGTTCCCAGCCGCGCGTATCCAGGCGCGCTGATTGTGGTGGAGGGAACGGACGGGTCGGGCAAGAGCACACAGCTTTATTTGCTAAAGCGGTGGCTGGAAATTGGCGGATTCCGGCTGCATTTCACGGAATGGAATTCTTCGCCCCTGGTGAAGTCCGCGACACGGCGCGGGAAGCAGCGGCGCCTGCTGACGCCGACGACGTTCTCACTGCTCCACGCGGCGGATTTCGCGGATCGCTGCGAACGGCAGATCATGCCTTTATTGCAGGGCGACTACTTGGTGCTCGCGGATCGCTACATTTATACGGCGTTTGCGCGCGATGCGGCGCGGGGTTGCCCGGCGCGATGGTTGCGGAATCTGTACCGCTTCGCGCCGATCCCGGACATTACTTTTTATTTTCGCGCGCCGCTGGACGTGGCGGTGAACCGCATCCTGAGCGGGCGTCCGAAACTGAAATACTATGAAGCGGGCATGGACCTGGGAATGTCGTACGACCGCGCGGAGAGTTTCCGACTGTTTCAAGCGCGGATTCTGGAAGAGTACGACAAAATGGTCGACTCCGACAATTTCGTGGTGCTGGATGGAACGCTTCCCGTGAACAAACTACAAAAACAGATGCGCGACATTGTCGCCTCCAAGATCGATCTCAAGCGCTTCGCTCCGCGCGCTCAAGAATCGGAGTGACCATGCCCGATCAAGAAAAAGACAAAACCGCCGCCGTGGTTACGCCCACGGAAATTCCTGCCCCGCCGCCGGCCCCGGCGAAGCCTGCCGCGGTGACGGAAGAAGCCGGCGCGCAATACTTTTTCGGAGAGCCGCTCGTCGGATTCGATCCAAGTGAAATTACCGGAAGCCTGGTGGTCATCGAAGGAATGGACGGGTCCGGACGATCGACACAGATCGCGTTGCTGCAAGAGTGGCTCGAATCGGAAGGATTCGCGGTGCAGACGAGCGGGCTGCGGCGTTCGAATCTGGTGGGACGCGACATCGATCAGCTGCTTGCAAAAAACGCCGTGACGCGGCTGACGCTGGCGCTAATGTACGCGACGGACTTCTTCGATCAGGTCGAGCACCGTATCCTGCCCGCGCTGCGTTCCGGCACAGTCGTGCTGGCAGACCGTTTTATTTTCACGCTGATCGCGCGAGGCGTGGTGCGCGGGATCAACCGCGATTACCTGAGCGGGCTCTACGCCATGGCGCTGCGCCCGCATCTGACGTTCTGGCTGAACGTGCGTCCGGAGACCGCCTTTGGCCGCGAGTTCAAGAAAGCGCAAGCGATCAGCTACTGGGAAGCGGGCCGAGACATGTCGCTCTCGCACGACCTCTACTGGTCTTTCATCCGCTACCAGACCATGATCAAGCGCGAATTCGAAGTGATGGCCAAAAGGCACAGCTTTATCGAGCTGGACGGCGAGGCCAGCGTTTCCGCCGTGAACAAGCAACTCCGCCAGCGCATCGGTGAGCAATTGGGAATTCGCGCGACGAAGTACACGCCTTCCGCCGCGCTTGCTCATCTCTGGCGCTAGATTCCCCAATGTCCGAGCCGGTCCATATCGCCGCCATCGACGCTGGCTCCAATGCCGTCCGCCTATCCGTGGCGCGAGCCTATTCCGCGCTTGATATCGAGCCGCTGTACAACGAACGCTATTCGCTGCGCCTGGGTGAGAGTGTCTTTCTGCGACACCGCTTTAGCGAAGATATTTTCAAAAAAACCGCAAAGGCATTCCGCCATTTCCACGAAGTGATGGACGAATTCGGGGTGACCCGTTACCGCGCAGTGGCCACGAGTGCCACGCGGGAAGCGCGAAACCGCCAGGCGTTTGTTCGCACCGTCAAGCGCAAGTCAGGGATCACGCTGGAGGTGATCAGCGCGCCAGAAGAATCGCGCCTGGGGAGGGAAGCGGTACTGGCTGCCCTGGGACCGGAGGCGCCTCGGTGCATCCTGGATTTGGGCGGAGGAAGCCTGGAGATCAGCATCCTGCGGGACCACACGGTGGAGCAGGCTGCGCAGTTGCCGGTTGGCACCGTCCGGCTGATGACCACTCTGAATCTTCCCGGAGTGATTCGTCCGGCGCAGGGAGAGCAGGTGCGGCGGTACGTGCGCGCGCTACTGGAGTCGAAGCTTGCGTCGCGGCCGGATCTGGGCGAGAGCATCGGGGTGGCACTGGGGGGAAACGCGGAGACGCTGGCAAATGTTGCGCCCGGACCGCGCGTGCATGGCTTGCAGACACTGGAGCTGTCGCTCTTGCGCGCGCGGCTGCCGGATATCCTCAAGCGCAACGTGCGAGAACGGATGAAGGCCTATGCGGTGCGACGCGACCGCGCCGACGTTATGGGCATCGCGGCGATCACGTTTATCACCGTGGGACGCTACCTAAACCTGCGGACGATGGCAATCACCGGCGTAGGCGTGCGCGAAGGAATCTTGCAGGAGATCGCGCGCGAGGCGTTTTCGCGCAAGGAACCTCATCGCTACAACGCCGCGGCGCGGCAGTTACTCGTGGGCACGCGGAGTTTTGCGCGGCGGATGGGATACGACCAGCCGCACGCGGAACACGTTCGCGAGCTAAGCATTCTTTTGTTTGATCAGTTGCAGCCGGTGCACCATCTGCCCGCGCAATCGCGTGTTCTGCTGGAAGCCGGCGCGTTGTTGCACGACACCGGACACATGATCAGTCACCGGGGCCATCATAAACACGGAGAGTATCTCGCCATGTATGGCGATATCCCCGGCCTGGAAGGGCGCGACCGCGCCGTCGTGGCGGCGGTGGTCCGTTATCACAATCGCAAGTCGGAGCCGGCGGGGCATCACGCTGCCTATTCTTCACTCAACAATGCGGACAAACGCATCACGCAGAGGCTTGCGGCAATTTTGCGAATTGCCGAGGCGCTCGATCATTCGCACCGGCAGCGCGTGCTGAAGCTGCGGGCTTCCTTCCAGCGCGGAGCGGTAGGATTGCAAGTGCACGCGCGCGGCGATGTGGCGGAAGATTTGCGCGCTGCCGATCACAGCGCGGAACTGTTTGAAAAAGAATTTCACGTGAAGCTTTACTTCCGGCAGTTCCAGACGAGGTGACAGTTCACGGTTGAATGTTGACAGTCCGAGAAAAAAGGTCCAGGAGTTTTGTTACTGGTTGCCCGCAGCGTTTATTCTAACGTCCAGTTGAGAGGGAATCATGCAGCTGTATATAGTTCGGCACGGAATCGCGGTCGACCGCGAAGATCCGAAGTGTCCTCCGGACCCGGAACGATATTTGACCGAGGAAGGCGTGGAGAAGACCAAGCACGTTGCGCAAGGCGTTGCGGCGCTGGCGGCGGCGGCGGCGGCGGACCTGTTGCTTACGAGTCCGTATGTCCGCACGACGCAGACCGCGGAAATTTTTGCGAATGCGCTTGATTACGCCAAGCAGAAGATCCGGCGGACCGATCTGCTCCTGCCGGGGGCGGAGCCATCCCTGCTCTTTCGGGAGCTCGCAAAAGAGAAGCAAGCATCTTCCATTTTTCTGTTCGGGCACGCGCCACAACTTGATGACGTCATCGCGGTTGCACTCGGCTCCAAGAAACGCCTGACGGGGCTGAAGAAGGCGGGAGTGGCGTTGATCGAGCTGAAGCGCGTCTCGCCGCCCATGGGCATGCTGGTGTGGCTCGCAACTCCGAAGCTGCTGCGGCGGTCCGGGAAGTAACTCAATCCTTTAAAATACCTTGCTGAGAGCTTGATCGCGGGTCCGCTTAAGCGGAAGCAACGGAGAATTCCGGAACCTGGCGGGCTGGTAGGGCCACTACTTTTTCCGCCTTCGCGGCGGTCTTCAGGATCACAGGTAAGTGCAAATATTCTTCCAGCAAGTGTTTGCCGGCGGCGAGCCGGGAGACTGCCTCGACATTGTCCTCCAGGCCCGGGACACGAAGGACGATTGCATCGGTGGACTTTTCGGTGTGAAGTCCAGCTCCGGTTTCGACGCCGCATTTGCGAAGCGCGCGTGCCAAGCGAAGCACGCCCGCCAAGGCGCGGACGTTGCTCTGCTGCTCCAGCGAAAGCCTGGAAAAAGGGCCGCTTTTTGGATTGGGCTCAGGGCCGCGATGGTAACGGAGGGTGTCGGCAAGGAGCTCCCATTCTTCGTTGGACCAGCCCGGAGGAATTGCGAGGCCAAGCAAAAACTTGCGCGCGGCTTTCTGAGAAGACTTGCCGGCGCCAGCCGCGCCGATCCCTTGCAAGCGGGCCGCGGCCAGCAATATGCGGCGCAGCGATGCATTGGTGAACGCCGAATCGGAATCCGCGCGTTTGAACGCATCGAAAAGAGCAACAGCGATGCGAGAAATCTGGGACGTGCGGCGCGGGCGCGGGTCGACGGCGCGCGCGGTGGCGCGCAGCCGCGCCAGGGCGGCAGCTTCGATGCGGCCATTGGTGGGGAGACCGGAACGCCAGAGGTTCCAGAGGCTGGTTTTGCCGAGAGTGAGCTGGCGGTAGGTTTCAATGCGTTCGTGCCGCTCGCGCTCGATGATTTCCTGCCAATGCTTGAGAGAATCTTCTGTTTCGAGGAAGGCTGACTTCTTCACCTTCCCGGCGAGCACGTCAAGATCGTGGGTCTCCCCGAGGATGTCCTGAAGGCGCTTTAAATTGTCGCTCCAGGCGGCGTATTGCTCGGGGAGGAGGCCCTCCACTGTGTAGCGGAAACGCTTCAATCCGATGCGTAGCGCGTGCCAGGGCTTGGGTTTTTCGGTGCGCAGCGCCTTGGCGTGTAGTTCCTTGGCAGTTTCGAATCGTTCCAGTGCCAGGCATTCGGCCGCAAGACTGCCCGGCGGAACGAGGCGAGCGCGCTGGCGCAAGGTCCGCTCCAGGCGTTTCCATGATTTTTGGTCGAACTTGCCGGCCACGTGGAGTACGTTCTCTCGCAGCTTGGGTTCGCTGCATTCGAACGCTGCTTGCAGGTACGTTCTAACGGGGTCAGTCTCCGGAGCGAGTTTTTTTACCCACTCGTCCATCACCTGGGTATCCCGGAGCGCGCCGAGGGCGCGAAAAAGCTTGCGCACGATTTTGCGCATCGCAGGCCAGGCAGGATCGGGGTCCACCTCTTCCATAACCGCCGCGAGGGACCGGCAGCGGCGGATGGCTACACGAAGATCATGGACGGCGTCCGGGTCGGGAGACGAGCGGACGTTTTCCAGCTCCTTGATGACGCGGTCCATCCAGAATGAAAGACCGTGGTGCTCCGGTCGGGAAGCGGAGGGTAAGGCCAATACGGTAGCCATGTTGAAAATCCTATTGAAACCTTCGAATGTCCCGGGAAGGGACCCCTGTCGAAGGAACGGTAGAGTACCGCGCGGCGACGCTGTCGTCCAGTCGGCCTGTGGAAAAGTACAGCCAGCACAAAATGCTCGCGACTTGAGCGCAACGAAGGCTCATGCTATTTTGAATTGTTGCCCGGAGTGGCGGAACTGGCAGACGCGCTGGACTCAAAATCCAGTGGTACTTAGTACCGTGTGGGTTCGACTCCCTCCTCC
>Ga0209118_1001338_pt1 | contig 11610 bp, 10 predicted proteins | sample BlaSpr_A8_Ref_M1_FD_187988 | JGI IMG/M metagenome (GOLD analysis project Ga0209118, IMG submission 187988) | Forest soil microbial communities from Thunder Bay, Ontario, Canada - Black Spruce, Ontario site 2_A8_Ref_M1 (SPAdes) (version 2) | ecosystem: Environmental > Terrestrial > Soil > Boreal...
CACCCAATCGTGCACGAGCGCGTTCGTTCTGGTGTGGCGCTCGTAACGCTTGGTCAGGCCTTCGGCGAAAATGTCGTCGAGCTTCGACTCGAGAGCGTGGATGTGCGCGATGCTCGGCGTGCTCGGAGTCATGTCGCACTCCTGATTTTTTTTGAATTCGAGGAAATCGAAGTAATAGCCGCGATCGGTTTGTTTCTGCGCTCGCGCGAATCCTTTCTTGGAAACCGAGAAGAGGGAAAAGCCGGGAGGCAGCGCGAGCGCTTTCTGGCTGCCGGTGAGGAGAACGTCGATGCCGAGCTCATCCATCGGAATCGGCACGGCGGAGAAGGAAGAAACGGAATCGACGATGAGCGCGACCTCGGAATATTTTTTTGTGACGGCGCAGATTTCTTCCAGGGGATTCATGAGGCCGGTCGAGGTCTCGTTATGGATCAGGGTGATGGTGTCGAAATTTCCGGTGGCCAGTTTCTCATCGACCGCCCGGGCGTCGATGTGTTTACCCCAATTGACCTGAAGCGGCTCGGCGGCTTTGCCGCAACGCCGGCTGACATCGAGCCATTTGTCGGAGAATGCACCGCACATGCAGTTGAGGACGCGGCGCGACACGAGATTGCGGATGGCGGCTTCCATCACGCCCCAGGCTGAGGATGTGGAAAGGAAAACCGGCTGCTTCGTTGCGAACAAAGTCTGGAGGCGCGGATGGATGTTGCGGTAAAGGGCGCGGAAATCTTCGCTCCGGTGGCCGATCATCGGGCGCGAGAACGCGGCCCACGTTTTGGCGGAGACTTCGACGGGGCCGGGGATGAAGAGCTTGTCGTGTGGAAGCATTAAGGCAGAACCCTCCTCCGCAAGGCTACGGCGGGCAAGCTTCCAACGGCGAACCCAGCTGCCGGCTATTTCTCTTTCTTGATGAAGGAGATGTCGCCGCTGCGCTCGAGGCGTGCGGTCTGGATCTTGGAGATGTCCTCCGTCTTGGCGTCGAGCCGTAGATCCTCCTCGAGGTCGTGCTCAGAGACGAGACCGTGCTTCATTTCTTTCCAATCAATTTCTCCATTCCGCACGAGGATGAGGGCGTTGCCCTTGATCAGCTTGCCGAAACGATGGGACTTGAAGGCGCCGAAGGCGAAGGCGCGATGGATGATCATCAGCGCGACGCCAGCGCCGATCGTCGTCCAAAGCGGGGCAGTGCCATTGATGGCGCGAGACAGCATCGAACCGACCAGGACGATAAAGATGGCGTCGAAGGCGGTCTTTTCGGCGAGGGAGCGCCGATCACCAATGCGGACGATGGCGAGTCCGGCAATGAAGACAATGAACCCGCGAAGAGAAATCTGGAGCATGGTCAGTTCTGTCGCTTTGCCGTCCGGACCGAGAAGCATGAGGAAAAAATTCTGGAGCACGTTCATGAAAAGGTTTCGCTGGAACGGAGCGGCGCGCGCGTATCAATGTTGACGCTGAGTGCGATAAGTCCGCCTCTCGCCGGAGATACGTTTTCTTACTGGATCAAGAACTCAACCCGGAGGGAAAATGGCGAGGGGAAGCAAAAAGAAATACACATCGAAGCAGAAGCGAAAAGCAGAGCATATCGAAGAAGGCTACGAGAAGCGCGGCACTTCAAAGAAAGAAGCGGAGAGACGCGCCTGGGCGACGGTGAACAAGTCGGACAAGGGCGGCAAGAAAAGCGGCTCGGGCCGCGGGAAGAAGAGTAGCAAGGCGTCCTCTCGGAAAGGTGGAAAAAAAGGCGGCAAGAAATCCGGCGGGAAGAAGAAGCGTTAGTCACGGACTGAGAGAAAAAAAGGGGGTGGCTGCGCGCCGTCCCATTCCTTTTGATGCCGGCGAGAAATCAGGATCTGCATGGGAGCGCGCCGGATAAATCCGAGGTCGCGCTGCTTCTAATCGATGTCATCAATGATCTCGATTTCCCGGAAGCGAACCAACTCCTGCGCTTCGCGCGGCCGATGGCGCGCAAGCTTTTGCGTTTGAAGCGGCGCGCGAAAAAAGCCGGCGTTCCCGTTATTTATGTGAACGACAATTTCGGCCGCTGGCAATCCGATTTCCGGCGGCAGGTGCAGCATTGTCTGCGCGGTGATTCGCGCGGCCATGAGATCGTGGCGCTGTTGCAGCCGGACGAGGACGATTACTTTGTGCTGAAGCCGAAGCATTCCGGTTTTTTCTCGACGACGCTGGAGACGCTTCTTCGTTATCTCAGATCGCAGACGCTCATCATCACCGGCATCGCCGGGAATTTTTGCGTTCTCTTCACCGCGAACGACGCCTACATGCGCGATTACGCCCTCATCGTTCCATCCGATTGCACGGCGTCGAATTCGGCGGCGGAGAATCGAGACGCGTTGAGTTTGATGCGGAGATTTCTGAAGGCGGATACACGGCCCTCCGCAAAGATCAGGCTGCCGAAAGCGCAAACGAAGAAGCGCGGCTGCTAACGGTCGATCTTGCGCCGGGCGGGATGCCGCCGGTTTTCCGCCCCGCTGGCGCTTGCGCCGGAAACTTTCGCGTGGCATAAGACCAAGCCTTGCGCGCCGAACCCCGCGCCTGGCCCATCTGAATTTCGCTTCATGCCCACGCTTTCCTCATCCGACCCAATCGTCGAGGGCCAGTCCTTTTGGGACCGGCACAAGAAAGAAGTGCTCGCGGCCCTCGTCGTTGCGCTGCTCGCAGCCGCTGCTTTCGGCGGATATCGCCTCTATGCCGATCGCCGCGAGAAGACGGCAGCTAGTTTGCTCGCAGAGGCAAAGACGCCGGCGGATTTTCAAAAAGTGATTTCGCAGTATGCCGATACGCCGGCGAGCGCGTCCGCATATCTTTTCCTGGCGGACCGGCAGCGGCAGGAGAAAAAATTCAGCGACGCGAACAGCACGCTCCAATCTTTCCTCGATAAGCATCCGAAACATGAATTGACAGGGATTGCGCGTTTGGCCGTGGCGGCGAATCTCGAGTCTCTCGGAAAACGCGATGAAGCGCTGGCCGCGTATCAACGGCTGGCCGCGAGCGAACCGAAGGCGTTTACCGCGCCGACCGCATTAATGGCGACGGTGCACATTCTGAAGGAAAAAAACCAAATCGAAGAAGCGCGCCGGGTCTGTGAGACGATCCTGACCCAGTATCGCGAGAGCGTGGTGACGATGGAAGCGACGCGGGAACTTCGCTCGCTCAAGGTTCCGGATTCCGCCAAGACTGCGCCGCCCACGACAGCAACAACGCCCGCGCCGCCGCCAGCCGTGAACGTTTTGCCGCCTGCGCCAACTCAATCAGCCGCGCCCGCCGCGGCAGCGCCGCCGGTGCCGAGCGCGCCGAAGGCTTCGGGGACGCCGGCGAAAAAGCCGTAGGCTACTCGGCGTCGTCATCCCGAGCGAAGTCGAGAGATCCCGTGACAACGTCGAACGCGCGGCGGCGGGGTCCCTCGACTGCGCTTCGCTTCGCTCGGGATGACCCTTCAATCAGGCGCTTGGCACAAGCGCCTCGGCGATCTTAGCGCTTCGAGAACTGGAAGCGTTTGCGCGCGCCGGGTTGCCCCGATTTCTTGCGCTCTTTCATCCGGGGATCGCGCCGCAACAGCCCTTCGGCCTTGAGCGTTCCGCGGAGATTTGCGTCGACTAGCAACAACGCGCGGGAAATCGCGAGTCTGGCCGCGCCGGCCTGACCGGTGGCGCCGCCGCCCGTGGCGTTGATGGAGAGATCGTAGGAATTGGTCAGCTTCACCACCTGGAGCGGCTGGAGCACCGTGTTCTGAAGCGGGATCGTGGGGAAATAATCTTCGAAGCTTTTTCCGTTGATGTCGATCTTGCCGCTTCCCGGTGTCATGCGGATGCGGGCCACGGAAGTTTTGCGGCGGCCGGTGGCGATAAATTCTTGAGTTTGGGCCATGAGAGATTTCCTGAGGCGAACGGCTAGAGCGAAACGGATGCCGGTTGCTGCGCGGCGTGTGGGTGCAAGTTGCCGCGATAGACTTTGAGTTTCCGGTAAACGGCGCGGCCTAGCTTGTTGTGCGGAATCATCCCACGGATGGCGCGCTCGACCAGGAGTTCCGGATGCCGCGCGCGGCGGGCCCGGGCGTTCTCGGTCTTGTGGCCGCCGACGAAACCGGAAAAGCTCATGAAACTTTTCTGTTCTTCTTTCTTGCCGGTGAGCCGCACTTTCTCGGCGTTGATCACGACGACGAAATCGCCGGTATCCACGTGGGAGGTATAGATCGCCTTTTCTTTCCCGCGCAAAAGATTGGCGGCTTTCACGGCGACCTGGCCGAGGATTTGGTTATTGGCGTCGATGATCCACCACTTGCGCGGAACTTCGCTGGCTTTTGCAGAAAACGTCTTCATCAGAGCGGAAAGGGCACGGAAATTACGGGCGGGGTGGGGAGGTGTCAACTGGTTGTTGAACAGCGCTCGACCAGATGACGCGGCGCGGATGCGCACCCGGAATGGCATCGCAGTTGCTTATAATTGCCATAAATGCGCCTCTCGTTCTTATCAGTTGTCTCTCTCCTCCTGCTCGTTGTTCAACCGGCTCTTGCCCGCGAAGAAAAATCGGCCGATGCCGGCGATGCCTCGGGGCGCGCGGTGATTCGCGAGATGAATCTTGCGCGGCAAAATCCGGCGCTCTACGCGACTTTCGTCCAGGAATTGCGCGGCCGGATGACCGGGAACGTTTTGGTTCTCCCGGGCCACACGAGGATTCTGGCGAAGGAAGGCACGGCTGCGCTCGATGAAGCGATTCATTTTCTGCGAACCGCACAGCCGCAAGCGCCGCTCACACTTTCACCGGGAATGTGCCGTGCCGCCGCCGACCATTGCGCCGATCAAGCGGCGGGCGGATTCGGCCACGAGGGCCGAGATCGCAGCCATGCGGGCGATCGGATCGCGCGCTACGGAACGTTCACGGGGGGCTGGGGCGAAAATATTTCGTACGGCAAATCGAGCGCGCGCGATGTCGTGCTCGCGCTTATCATCGATGACGGCTTACCGGCGCGAAAGCATCGCAAGAATATTTTCAACCCGTACTTCGCCGTTGCTGGCGCAGCGTTCGGCCGGCACGCGAAGTTCGGGACGGTTTGCAGCATGGATTTCGCCGGCGGCTACGCGGAACGCGGGCAATCAAGCGACGAGACACTCGTCGCGCGAAATTTCTGAGCGGCGTTGGCAAGAAGAAGAGCACTGTCATCCCGAGCCGCGTTAGACGGCGAGGGAGGAGGCGTTAATTGCAGTTGTGAGGTCCTTCGGCGCGCTTCGCCAGCCTCAGGATGACACGAATCGCGCACCGCGGGAGAATGTGGTTGCCCTAATCTCTACCTGGCCGCTCGGCCCGCATTTTGTCCAGGATGGGCTGGAGGGATGGATCCGCTTTCAACAGCGCGGGTCGCATCACCTCGCGGAATTCCCGGCGGGCCTGTCTCAGCTTCTCCTGCGCGGCGCGGACGGCCGGGTCTTCCATGGCTTTTTGATGCGCGGCTTTCAGTTTCGCGCGTTCTTCTTCTGTCAGGTTCGCCCAGCGGGCCCGGCGCTCCATTTGAAACGGCCGATTCGGTTTGTCCGGCGGCTGTGCGAAAACGGCCGGCGCGATTTGCAAGGCGGCGGCCACGGCGGGAACGAGAAGGAAAGTCAGTTTCGATTTCATACTTCGAGGAATATAACCCAAGGCTGCCAAAAAGTTGCGCCCTGCACAAGAAATGGCCGCTGGTCATTTAGCGCGGACGAGTTTAATTCGTGTCGCCATGTCGACTCCTGCCGCCAAGACCGCCATCACGCCCCGGCGCGATGAAGATTTTCCCGAGTGGTATCAGCAGGTCGTGCGCGCCGCGGAGATGGCCGAGCCCTCCGACGTGCGCGGCTGCATGGTCATCCGTCCCTGGGGTTACGGCATCTGGGAAAATATGCAGCGGCAATTGGACGCCATGTTCAAGGCCACCGGCCATCGGAACGCCTACTTCCCGCTTTTCATTCCGCTGAGTTATTTCCAACGGGAAGCGGCGCACGTTGAAGGGTTCGCGAAGGAATGCGCGGTCGTCACCCACAGCCGGCTGGAAGTAAACGCCGAGGGAAAGATGGTTCCGGGCAGCCCGCTGAGCGAGCCACTGGTCGTTAGGCCAACTTCAGAGACCATCATCGGGGCGAGCTACGCGAAGTGGGTCCAAAGTTATCGCGACCTGCCGGTCCTCATCAATCAATGGGCCAATGTGGTCCGCTGGGAAATGCGTCCGCGCGTCTTTCTCCGCACGACCGAATTCCTTTGGCAGGAGGGCCACACCGTCCACGAAACCGAGGCCGAAGCGCGCGCGGAAACCAAACAGATGCTGGACGTTTACGAAGAATTCGTCCGCGATCACCTCGCCATCCCGGTTTTCAGCGGCGAGAAATCCGAGAGCGAACGTTTCCCCGGCGCGGTGCAAACGCTCTGCATCGAAGCGATGGTGCAGGACCGAAAGGCGATCCAGGCCGGCACGTCGCATTTTCTCGGGCAAAATTTTTCGCGCGCGAGCGGAATCCAGTTCCAATCACGCGCCGGCACGCAGGAATTCGGCTGGACCACCAGCTGGGGCATGAGCACGCGGCTTATCGGCACGGTCATTATGGCGCATGCCGACGACGATGGTCTGGTCCTTCCGCCGAGAATCGCGCCGATTCACATCGTCATCCTGCCGATCACGCCGAAGGAGGAAACGCGCGCGCGCGTGCTGGAGGCAGCCGCGAAACTTGCCGGCGAACTGCGAGCGCTCACATATTTCGGCGCGCCGCTCGACGTGGAAATCGATCAACGCGAGCTCGGCGGCGGCTTGAAGAATTGGGAATGGATCAAGAAAGGCGTGCCGCTGCGGGTGGAACTCGGGCCGCGCGATCTGGAATCGGGGAACGTCGCGGTGAGCCGTCGTGATCACCCGGTGAAAGCGAAGGAATTTGTGCCGGCTTCAGAATTCGCCGGACGCGCCGTCGCGTTGCTTGATTCCATTCAACAAAATCTTTTCGAGCGCGCCAAACAATTCCGCGACGCGCACACCCGCACGATCGATACCAGGGAAGAGTTCTACGAGTTCTTCACCTCGAAGAACCCGGCCAAGCCGGAAATCCACGGCGGTTTCGTCCGCGCACATTGGAACGGCTCGCGCGAAGTCGAAGAACAAATCAAGAGCGATCTGAAGGTAACGATCCGCTGCATCCCATTCGACGATCCAGCAGCTCCGCCGGAAGCGGGCACGTGTCCTTTCAGCGGCGAACCGAGTCCCCGGCGTGTTGTTTGGGCGAAGGCCTACTGAGACGTCACTCTCGGTCGGGCACGCTCTTACTGCAATGCGTAGACTTCTACCAGGGCCACTCCGGTTGTATTATCCTTACCGCGAACGATGGCAGTGTACGGACCGGGCACGAGGCTTTGCACAATAGCTGATTCGCGGTCGTCGCTAGGAGGCACGGTAGTATCCTTGATAGCTTGTTCTTGATCGCTCCGCCAATTGTCGTTACTGGCGATGGTGGTTCCACTGCCGTTGTGCAACTCCAGCGTGGTATCCTGAAGCGGATTGGTGATCCCAAAGTTACTGAGCGAGGGTCCGATAGCGCGGACAAGAATCTTAGTCGTAACTCCCGAGATGTAGAAGCCCCCGATCATGACATTGTCGCCCGTGAGGACGTTACCGCGCGTGGAAATCTGAGCGAGCTGTGCCTTGCTTGTGCTATCCATACTTGCCGTTCCCAGGTCGTACACCTCGACCAAAGCGATGCCGGAGCTGCCATTCTTCCCAGAGACGATCGCGGTATAGTTACCCGGGTCGAGGCCGGCAACTATGGCTGATTCGCGGTCATCGGTAGGCGGGATGGTAGTGTCCTTGATTATCTGTTCCTGAGTTCCTGTTCGCCAGTTGTCATTAACATAAACGTTGGAACCGCTGTGAAGCTCGAGGACCGGGTCCTGCAAGGCTCCGGGAACTCCCGTGGAAGGACCGAGGGCGCGAATGATTACTACCTTCGGGGCATTCCCGGTAATAATGAAACCTCCGATGAGGACATTGTCGCCTGTGCTTACAAACAAACGGGTGGAGATATTCACCGCGCCGTTGGGCGGTGCGAGGAAGAGAAGTTGGAAGGTACAAGTGCCATGCGAATTAGTTCCAAAAAGCTGGATGCTGCCAAGGAGCGCGCCTCCGGATAGCCTCTTCACGTCAGGTGGATCGCCGCCGCTGTCGCTCGGATTGATGCCGCTGGTTGCCAGGGGACCGGTATACGTTCCGGAAATGGTGCCTGTGACCTCATTGAAAGACAGCCCCTGCGGCAGAGTTCCGACCAGCGCGAAGCTCGGACGATCGTTAGGGTCGGTGGCGCCCGGGGTGGCGATCGTATAACTAAAAGGTTGATTACGCGGAACGATCACCGTGTTAGCGTTCGTGATGATTGGATAACCTCCGTCCGCCGTGAAAGTCAGTTGGAGGGTAGCAGTAATGCTCAAGCCTCCATCTGTCAGGGTGAGGGTAACTAGGAAACTGCCGGTCGAGTTCGTGATACCTGAGATGACGCCGGTGACCGGATCCACCGTTAGGCCGGGTGGCAGCCCTGTCGTGCTTAGTCTGGCCGCGGAGGAAGCTCCCTGAGTTACAACTTGAAAAGTGAAAGGCACCCCAGCATAGGCAAACGCCGAAGTTCCACTGACAAAAACAAGAGGAGGAACCGGGGGACGAACGACCTGGATAGTGACGCTGGAAAGCCCAGTGCCGCCACTGTTCGTTGCGCTCAGTTGGACCTGGGTTGTGCCCTGACTTGTGGCAACGCCGCTGATCACACCCAGGCTGCTATTGAAGCTCAACCCAGCTGGTAGAGCCGAGACGCCATAGCTGGCGGGATGGTTGCTCGCGATGACCTGATAGACGAATAGCTGGCCAAGAGTCGCTATGACCGAGGCCGGTCCGGTGAGCACGGGTGGTCCCGAGATCGTGGCGATCTTGAAATCGGTTTGGACTAGATAAACTGGACGGAGAGTGGTCGAGCCGTTGCTACCTAGCTGCCGGTTCGCAAAGATCAGGCCCGCCGTATAGTATTGGTCTGGTTGAAGGACTCCTTTCGGCATTGTCACCACGGAAACGTTATTAGGGTAAACGAAAGTTCGAGTGAAGACGATCTTGTTCGCGGCATCGGCGATCTGGAACACGATCTCGCTGTCGGTCATGGAGAAGCCCGCAAAAGGACTCCAGGCAAAAGTAAAGTTTTGGGTGGGATCGATCTGAAGCGCACCCGAAGCCCAGTTAGTGTTTGTAATCTTCGGCACCGTTGTGGGATAAGAATCCCCGGTAAGGTTCACGGAGGGATTGAAAGCCGTGGGAGCTGTGACGGTCTGGAGCTGGAAGTTAAAGATGCCGTTGGGAAAGGCCGCATTCAGGGCGGCCACGTTCGCAAAGTTTCCGCCGTCGAAGGCAAAATTTCCCGCGCCATCGCCGTTCATCGTTTGAAACGCGGCTCCTGGCTGCGCCTGGATCCGGGCGCTCGTAATACGGTTCGCCCCGCTGGCGAGAGCTAACGCCTTAAAGGTGCAAGGATTCGTTCGGGCGACCGGGTTGGCAGGACTGGTTTGCTGGTAAAGCTGCGCCTTGTTTACAGAAACGACCGAGACATCCGTACTATCCGCGTAACCGCTTCGGATGAGTCCCAACGCGAAAAGCGCACTGGTAACGACGCCTAGTCGAAGACCAGGGCCTGACCATTTGTGATTCTGCCTAGAAGAGCTTTCCATGTAGATCCCTGACAAACCGATATTAAGGATTCCGCGGGAGAACGTCGAGCTTATTTCTCCGACAGCTCGACGATGCCCGTCCACTCCTCGAGGTGAGAGTTCGCTTCGAAATCGGTAATTTTTCGCAGGTAAAATTCCGCCGGGCCGTCGGTTCCGCCCCGCATCTCGCGGGTGCGATCCATGTAATCACGGGCGGCTTTAAACTCGCCGGCGCGGAAGACGCCCAACCCTTTCTCGAAGATCTCAATCCAACTCTTCTCGCCCGATTCGGCATCGCACCGGCAAAGCAGTTCATGGATAATGACGCTTTGTTTCTTACCCGCGACGCGAAATTCGCCAAGTTGCCGCGTCACGAACCCATCGCCCAGTTGCTGGCGCACGGCATCGGAAATCAACACCTGGGTGCTGAGGTATTTGTTCAGTGATTCCAGGCGGGACGCGAAGTTCACGGCATCGCCGATCATCGTGTAATCGAAGCGATAGGTGGAGCCGAGGTTACCGGCCAGCACCTTGCCGCTGTGGATGCCGACGCGAGTGCGCAAGGTCTTCCCGCGGACAACCAGCTCCGAAAGGCAACGCAAATCACAGGCGGTTTCCGCGGCCCGAATCGCATGGTGCGGGTCGTCGATCGGCGCGCCCCAGGCGGCGAAGACCGCGTCGCCGATATATTTGATGATGGTTCCCTTGTTCTCGAGAATGCACTTCGTCGTTTGGCCGAAGTAGGAGGTAAGAATTTCGGAGACCTCCGCCGGGTCGAGGTTCTCCGAGATCGAGGTGAAACTCTCGAGATCGGTAAAGATAATGGTGACATCGACCACCTTGCCGCCGGGTTTGAGATCGAAATCGGAGTCCGCGATTTTGTCCGCCATCTGCGGCGACAAATAGAATCCGAAAGCGCGCCGCAGTTCCTTTCGGCGGCGTGATTCGAGAAGGTATTGCGAGCCGACGGACCAGGCCAGACCGAGCGGCATCTGGATAACGGCTGGCACCATCCAATCGAACCAGACGTGCTTATTCCAGACGAGCCAGCAAGCAAGAGCCGCGATCACGAACGAGATGAGCAAGGTCGAAAGCGCCGCGAGCGACGGGCGCAAGGCTGCCAGCGCACCCGCGAGCAGACCAACGACGACGATGACAAAAGTTTCCCAATGGCTCGGAAGACGCGTGAGCCACTCGCCGCGGAGCAAATTCAAAAGAATCGTAGCATGAACTTCGAGTCCGGAGGTGTATTGATGTGCGCTGCGCGAATAGGGCGTGCCGAATTCATCCCGGCCCGCCGCCAGATAACCAACCGCGGCGCGCCCGCCGACCATGACGATCTTGTCTTTGAAGAAACCTGGCGGAACGCCGTCCGGCTCCAGGGCCTGCGCGAAATTGACCGAGGAAAAGGTATTCTTCGGTCCGTAATAATTGATCCAGCGCGGCGTGGCCGATTCGCGCGGTTCGCGGGTGGCGGGCGCGTTTAAGAATTCGGCCGCCTTCCAGGTCGCGCCTGGAATATTGCTGGTGCCGGTGAACAATCGCCGCGCTCCGTAGTCGGAATCGATGGGCCTGAAAACGAGCAGGCCCCAGCCCGCGGCCGCCTTGCGCAGAGATTTCAGCGGCGGAACGACGCGCTCCTGACTTACCCCGAGGTCGAGGGCTGCACCAATAATTGCCTTCCCGAATTTTTGCAGGGCCGCGGCGAACGCCTCATCTCTGGCCGGATCGGGTGACGGCGTATCGAAGACGATGTCATACATGACCAGACGCGCTCCGTCGGTTGTCAGCCGCTCGAGCAACGAGACATGCAGGGTGCGGTTCCAGGCGTCGTCAATCGGCTGGTGCAATCGTTTGGCGGACTCTTCGTCAAGATAGACCAGGACAACTTCGTGAGTGTCGAGGTTC
>Ga0209118_1001340_pt1 | contig 11603 bp, 9 predicted proteins | sample BlaSpr_A8_Ref_M1_FD_187988 | JGI IMG/M metagenome (GOLD analysis project Ga0209118, IMG submission 187988) | Forest soil microbial communities from Thunder Bay, Ontario, Canada - Black Spruce, Ontario site 2_A8_Ref_M1 (SPAdes) (version 2) | ecosystem: Environmental > Terrestrial > Soil > Boreal...
ACCCAAGAGTGTGACTGTAAAGACGCGACGTATCATTGCCGAGTCTGCGGAGGGATCGGTATGTCGTAGACGTAGCGGATGACGTGCGGCGTATTGTTGCGGCCGGTGGTCATGTGCAGCGTTTCGTAAAGTTGCCGGCCATCAGAAGAGAGTTCGAACGTACGACTCATCTTGTTTCCGCGAGGATCTTTTTCATCGCTGACTAGGCGGTTCCCGTCAAATTTGGCGGCAATCTCCTGATAATTTTCATCTTTGGATTTCTGCAATTTCCGCCCGTCGGTCATGAACGCCCGTTTGCGGTCCCGGTCATCCACGAGATCGACTTCCGCGCCCGTCATCGAGAGCGTAATCGCCTTCGCGGGCGTAAAGAGTTCGCGCATCTTCTGCCGTTCTTCATCGCTCTCTCCGCCGCCGCGGCGCCCGCCATAGCCGCCGTGACCTCCACCGGGATAACCGCCGCCCATGCGGCCACGTCCGCCACCGTGGCCGCCGCCATTCGAACCGCTGGAGTCTTGCCGCCTCTTGCTGGGGTCGTCGCTATCGTCCGGGTTGAATTTCCACGGGCCCAGAATTGTCGTGCGCGGCGGGGGCAACGGTGCCGGATTCGGCGCAGTTGCGGGAACTGGCTGCGACGGCGCCGCCGTTATCGGCCCCGATGGGGATTGCGCATGCGTCACACCGCTAGCCAGAAGGCTGAGCGCCGCGAAGCTAGTCAGCCTTGTCAGCTTGCATAAATAGATGGTTTTCATATGCGACCCCGAATTCGTAAAACTGCTCTTTTATACATTCCCGCCAAGAGAAGAAAGGGTTCCCTCTGTGAGATGCCCGAGACTCCTGATTTGATTGGCTGAATTTTGCCCAAATGGCGGTATTCTTTTCGGTGAGAGGGTCGCTCCCAAGACTCTGCAAAAAAATGTCCCTTCCCCGGATTCCATCCGACTCGAGCATGCGCAGCCGGTTCAGCGGATGCTTGCTCGGCGGAGCCGTCGGCGATGCCCTCGGCGCTCCCATTGAATTTCTGGATCTGGACGAAATTGTCCACGCTTACGGTGAAGAAGGAATTCGCGACTACGCTCCTGCCTACGGAAAATTGGGCGCCATCACCGATGACACCCAGATGACGCTGTTCACCGCCGAGGCCATGCTCTCCGCCCATGTCGCGGCGGTTCTCGAAAGCCAGGAACCGGACTTCTTTCGCGCTGCTGCCGCTTCCTACGCCCGCTGGCTGATGACCCAGGAGAATTCCCGTTTGGTTTCCTGCGCAAGCTCGAAATCGAGCTGGCTGCTCCAGCAGAAAAAACTTTTCAGCCGCCGCGCTCCGGGAACCACATGCCTCTCCGCGCTGCACTCCAGCCACGGCAAAGTGACGAGGGCCACGAACGACAGCAAAGGCTGCGGCGGCGTAATGCGGATCGCACCGGTCGGCATGTATTTCGCGCATGCGCTCAGCCGTGAGCGCCATCCAGACCACTTGCTTTCGGGCATCTTTGCAACCGGCAACGATCTCGCGGCGATCACCCACGGACATCCGAGCGGCTGCCTCAGCGCGGGCGCGCTTGCCGTTATGGTCGGCATGGTGCTTGTGGGCAACTCGCTCACAGACGCCACTCACGCGGCAAAAGAAGAGCTCCGCAAACGTCCATCCCATAAAGAGAGCCTGACCGCCATCGAGAAAGCGGAATGCCTGGCGCAGTCTCGCCCTCGCGAGCGCAGCGCTTTGCGTGAGCTTGGAAAAGGGTTCGTGGCGGAGGAAGCTCTGGCGATGGGACTCTATTGCGCGCTCGGCGCCAGAGATTTCGAAGACGGAATCATTCTCGCCGTAAATCACAGTGGTGACAGCGATTCCACGGGCTCGATCACCGGCAATCTTCTCGGCGCTGCCGGCGGTGCCGAAGCGATCCCCGATCGCTGGCTCGCCCCTCTTGAATTGCGCTCCACCATCGAAGCCCTCGCCGGCGATCTCGCCGCGTTCCCCGATTGGCGGCTCCGCACTCAGGGCGATGCGGAAGAACGCACATTCTATGCAAGCCGTTATCCTGCAGGCTAGTCCGCCTCTCACCCGATTTTGTCAGAATTTCAGCGCGGCGAGCAGGGGCGGAGCTTGCGCCGTCCGCTCTGATGAATTTATTTCAGAATGCGAAATAATTCGGTCACTTTTGGAAGAAGAGCCAGAGCGCCGAGTTCGCGGAAGCGTGTAGCGCGCTGGCGATAGCCGTGTTCGCCCGGAGCGATAATGGCCATAAATGGGACCTTCGCTTCACGCGCGGCGAGCGCGTCGTCTATATTGTCGCCCAGGTAGAGCGCCGTTGAAGGATCGCGTCCGCCAAGAATTTTCTGCAACCCTTCCGGGTGCGGCTTCCGCTTCGCGTCATCCATCGTGATGATCGTGCGAAAGTGTTTCGTGGCCGGCCAGCCTTCGAACGTAAACGAAAATTCCTGCCGGGTGCGTCCGGTGAACAAATTCAGCTCGAATCTCCGTGCCCATTCCTCGATCTGCCGCGGCGCGACGATCAGTTTTTCGTTTCGAACGTTTCCGGGCTTCCCATCACTACCCCAGTAGAATTTCTCGAACGCCGCGCGCGCTTCGTCGTACGAAGTGAGATGCCCGAGAGAGCTAACCCACGCGGAAACCATTGCCCAATCGTCGTTGAAGCCCGGTTTGCTTTTCCATTTGTGCAGTTCGGCGTAGGTGACGCGCTTGCCGGTGATGTAGCGCACGGTATCGAGCGCCGAGCGCCAGTATGTACCGCGCACATCCACGAGCACGCCGTCCACATCGAAGATCAGGATTTGAGGACGCAGCTTCTTCATGGTGTTCCGAATTTCACCTAGAATTGCGGGTTTTCGCGTCAGCGCGGAAGAAATGCACGCGAGACCCGGAGAAAAATGTAAAAAGCAGGATATCACGAGGGCTGAGAGCGGAAAGTTCTAAGAGCTGTGAACTAAAAGAAGCTCAAGTGGTTTCGACGGAAAGCAAAAAAACCACCCCCCACTATCGAACTAGAGTTTTGCTCATCGGGCATGTGGGGGTGCAGCGGATATTAAGGCTTCTGCGCATATACTAGGCAAAATCCTTTGTGATTCAGCTTGTCCGTCTCAGTAGATCAGCTCACGCTGCGCCACGATCTTGTAAGGAAATGACTGGCTGACAGCACTGATCCAGCAACTGTCGTAATTAATGTTCGCATTCCCACCGCCGTTCCAAGCAATCGTCGGTATGCCCGGGGCACCGGAAGGAATGAGGTGGGTATAGGTAGGCGGGGTGTCACTGTACATGTTGGCTACGAACAATGAACCGTTCAGTGTGCCATTACCTCCGCCATTCTTCACGACGTTCCCTTTCCCGATTACCAAAATAAGTCCATTAAAGCTGGGAGTTCCGCTCATGGTCAGAGTGCCGGTGACCAGGAGAATCCCTGCTCCCGAACCGCCCAACGAATAGTCTCCCTGGACAACGTTAACCACGGGCGCTGTATTGGTGCCCAGGTTCAGAGTGGATGAATTCGGTAGTGGACTGGCCCCGTAGACGTTGCCACCCGCGGCGCTGGTGACCGAGTTAACCAGATTGTTCAAACCATCCACCGTGGACAACGGACCTAACTGGGAACTTACGTCCGCTATACCAGCAGGGCTGCCCGTGTAACTAGCGGGGCGGTTGGCTTGGGTCCCCAAACTGGCTGCGCTGGCGGCGTTAAAGCCTCCGAGCCCGGGCTCGTTGGTAGCCGTGGGACATCCGACGCCACCGTTCGGCCCGGTGTGTTGGTCGGTCCCAGTCACCGCGAACGCGGCCGAGTTTGGATTGGTACCATAGTCCGGACTCGGACCGTCAAAAATCATCGCTCCGGGCATGGGCGGGAAGGAGGTTCGGCTGACTTCGTATTGAGTCATTCGGCGCGAACCGCTGCTGGTCACCGCCAGCGCCGTTAGCTCATACACGGGCAGGTAAGTGTTACCGGCCGCCGGGCAGCTTGCCAGTGCCGTGGCAATTTCGTTCGTCCCGGTGAAGCAAACGCGATTTCCGTTCGTGGTACCGTCGACGGAGGTCACACGCGTTGTTCCTGTGTCCGACTTGTTGGCCTTGGCCATCACGCGGACCCACTTCCAGAGGAGTATGGGAGTAGCAGCGTAGCTCGGACTTGCCGATTGCGAAGTCGCATACCAAGTCCCTGTGGGCACGCCACTCGTGCAGGTTACTTCCTTGCAGATCTCAGTATCCGGATAGTTGGTCCCCAGAGGGAGCCAGGGAGTAACCGTCTCTCCTGACGCAGGGTTGGTGATGTAGAGAACGCCGTTAGTCGCGCCGGGCAGGGCGGTCGTCGGAATACTGCCGCTCAAGCTGTTTGTAGCGCCGGATCGCAAGCGGTCGCGTATCTCTTCAATGCCGGCCTTCGAAGCAAAAAATGCCGTTTGCTCGTCGCGAAAATTAGCGCTGACGTTGGTCTCCGTATTGGACATCATGATCATGCCCATCAGAGCCGCGCTGATGAGCAGCAACATCAGCAACGCAACGATCAGAGCAATCCCTCGTTCGGATGTTTTGGCTTTCTTGCCGCGAAAAAGAATCATCGTATTCTCCTACCTGCACGACATGGGTGCGCCAGATGCAGCCATCGAACAATTGTTGAGAGAAACCTCTCCCTGAAACGTGGTCTCGATGGGCTGCCTCGTTTTGGGATCCAGCACGGTATTGTTACGGATCAGCAAGCTGACCTGGACAGTCTTGATGGACGCGATGGTCTGGGCGCCGGCGGCGGTGCTGATATCGACCGGCAACGCTGTGACCTGCGTTCCGTCTGCCTTAAAATAGGAAAAGATGGGACTGCTTATTACGTCGTTCACTTCGGTGCCCCAGTTTTGCGTCTGTCCCGTCAGCGGATCGGCACTGGCCTTGTCCGTCTGGCTTCGTTGCAAACACAGCGTGCAGCTCCCCGAGCCGTTGATCTTGTAGACGATGCTTTGGACCACGCCGTCGCCATTCATATCGCCCTCGAAGCCAATCTCGTTCGTGTCTATTTTCACCAAGCCGATGGCCAGCCGGTTGTCATTGACAAGCGGAGAGGCTAGCGCCGGCGACCATGCGGCTGTGGTATCCACCATCCGCGAATTCGGATAACCGATCTGGTTGATGTCACGAAAGAACTGATCCACGAAATCGCGAGCTTCCTGAAAATTGTCGAGCTTCACTTGCTCGCTAAAAGCGCGTTGTTGTGCGGTATCAATTTGCATAAAGAGTCCGGCACTGATGACGCCAAGAATCAGCACTACCACCATCATCTCGATCAACGAGAACCCTTTTTGACAATTGCCCGACTGGCTGTGGCGGCTCATGCTAGTTTCCACCGACCATCGAGCGAATCGTCACCGGGAGCGAAAACAAGATCTGATTCGAACTGGAACCCTTCAGCTTGGCGGAAACCGTGACCAGCTTGACGTAGCTCGAGGGCGTCTGAATGTTCCACCGTACGTCATAAATGGATTGCCGGTTGGATGTGCCACACGAGGCGTAAGACATGTAATAACCTGCTGGCGCGCCCGTGCTTCCCTGGGTCACGGAGAAATCGAGCGAACCCGTGGACAGCAGCGTCGCTCCGGTTCCCGACGTCGAACCCGTTACGTTGATCGTATTGGCGGTCCCGGCGCAGTCTGTGATCGTGAGGGCTGCCGATCCGCCCGCTGCAGCGCTGGTTATTTTCTCCATGGTCATCTGCGCGATGACCGTGGAATTGCTCTGTTGCCTGTTCTTGGCATTCGTTCCAATCGCGATGGGGATCAAGACTGCGCATCCCAGCACCCCGACCATCAATACAAAACTCGCGATCATGAGCTCGATCAACGACATCCCGCGCTGGCCAGAGCGCGCTTTTCTCTTTCTCAGTTCCATGCGCCACCATTCCACGTTACGATTTTGGTGCGGCCGCCTTTTGTCACAACCACTCCTGCCCAACCCGCTCCGCCCACCCGGGTATCCGTGATGTAGTAGACGAAATACTTCGCCGCCGGAGTGCTGCAAGTCGCAGGGTTTGTCGTTGTGTCGTAGTTGCAGGGCAGGCCTCTCCCCGTGTAACCGAGAGTGTTGGTGTTGTCATACGAGCCGCTTCCGGTATCTCCCGCCAGGACATAAGCAGACGGTTGTCCGCTGCCGGAAGGAACACCGGAGGCCGGAATCGTTGTCCCGCTGAACTCCATCAGCGGCTCGCCGACCACGAAGCTGCCGAGGCCATTTCTTGCATCTCGGAGGTACGCGATTCGCGCTCCGTTGCGGGTACCGTAAAGCACCACGTAGGACGTGTTGTTCTTCGCAGCCAGAATTCTGGCCTGTTGCATTAGCCCGGAGAGATCGCCCGCCGAGGCGCGCAATCGTATGTTGGAGACGGCCAACAGGACGTTGGGAATGGCGATCGCTGCGACAACCATTACGATAAACAGAACGATCAGGAGTTCAATGAGGCTGAATCCGCCAGTGCGGTCACACTTCAGGTAGTTACTTCGAGGCTCCATTCTCATTCTCTGTCTCCGATTCCCTTCCGGGCGTATAGTGCCGGGAACCTCCCAGAGTGCAGGCAAACGTTTCCCAGAATACGAAGTGCATCCTGAGCGCCACTTCTTGACGATTGTGTAAACCTTTTTGCTATGAATACTTAGAGGAACTGAGACGCTAGGGTCCCGATTCGGGATAAAGTAGCGTGGATAGAAACGTAACAAATGGGGTGAGGCGTAGCGGTGTTCCACTTTGAAACGCTATTCCGATCAGGGCACAAGATACGGCAGAAATTGTGAGCCGCGTCGCCCGGCTATGTTCGATTCGCAGAACGGTAGAACACAAATAAAGATGATCCACCAATGACAGACGGCGACCGGGCTCTTTGTTGCTGCCTCTTTCGGGGGCTTGCTATAATTGGTGTGCAAGAACCGTAGCCGAACGGGACGCACCCGGGCGACGGAACCCGCGCAAGATTTTTCCTGAGAAACCCTGAAAGACGGGCCGGGCATAGTTAGCGCGGCGCGAAATGCTGCGCGCGTTGGCCCTGACCGGGCCGGGGTCGCCAGAAATGAGGAAAAAGGCATGGCTGGATACAACGGCGTAGACTTTATCGATTTTGATTCGCAGTTGAACGACGAGGAAAAACTGGTGCGGCAGACGGCGCGGCAATTTGTCGAAAACGAAATTATTCCGATCATCGAAAAACAAAGCCGGGAGGGAGTTTTCCCTAAGCATCTCGTCCCGCAGCTCGGCGAGCTGGGATTTTTTGGCGCGAACCTGCATGGATACGGTTGTGCGGGAATGTCCAACGTCGCTTATGGATTGATGACCCAGGAACTGGAGCGCGGAGATTCAGGGCTGCGCAGTTTTGTTTCGGTGCAGGGCGCGCTGGTGATGTACCCGATTTATTCGTATGGGAGCGACGCGCAGAAAGACAAGTGGCTGCCGCTCTTGCAACAGGGCAAAGCGATCGGCTGCTTTGGATTGACGGAGCCGCAATTTGGATCGAATCCGGGCGGGATGCTGGCGCGCGCGGTGCGGAAGGGCAACAAGTACGTCCTGAACGGCGAAAAAATGTGGATTACGAGCGGGTCGATCGCGGACGTAGCAGTGGTGTGGGCCAAAGCGGAGGACGACAAAGTCCGCGGATTCCTGGTGGAAAAAGGCGCGCCCGGATTCAAGACCTGGGACGTGCATGGGAAGTGGTCGTTGCGCGCTTCGGTGACGTCCGGACTATCGTTCACTGATTGCGAAATCCCGGAAGAAAATATTTTGCCCGGTGTCGTGGGCTTGAAGGGGCCGCTGAGTTGCCTGAACCAGGCGCGATACGGTATTGGATGGGGAGCGCTGGGTGCGGCGATGGCGTGCTACGACACGGCGCTGCAGTACGCCAAGACACGCAAGCAATTTGCGAACAAGCCCATCGCTTCACACCAGTTGGTGCAGGAAAAACTGGCGTGGATGATTACGGAGATCGTGAAAGGGCAGCTTCTGGCGCTGCACGTCGGGCGGCTGAAGGACAATGGAAAAGTTGATCCGGCGCATATTTCGATGCTGAAGATGAACAACGTGGCCATTGCGCTGGATACGGCGCGGAAGGCGCGGGATATTCTCGGCGCGAACGGCATCGTGGACGATTACTGCATCATGCGGCACATGAACAATCTTGAGAGCGTGTTTACGTACGAGGGGACGAATGATATTCACAAGCTGGTGATCGGCGAGCGCATCACCGGAATCGCCGCGTACGTGTAGAGACAGGACGTGACTCGTGACTGGTGAAGACGTCGAGTGTAGCGCGAGCAGAGCAAGCCCCAAGTTCGGAATCCAACCAAGCAGGTGGCCGGGCGAATCTTGTAAGCTACGAGGGCACCATGTATCGTGCCCCTACGGGAGCAATATTGAATGCATTCATCATCCATCACCATGACTCGATTCCTACGCTGTTCGCTTGCGATACTGCTCATGGCCACGGCTGGCACCTGCGGAATTGTTTGTGCGCAGCAGAAAACAGCGGTGGCGCCGGAGAAGCCGAAGATACGGGCGATTACGGCGTTTATCAATCTGGATCGCGCGCAGTACCAGGAGCAAGTGGCGGATACCGTGAAAATGCTGAGGCGCGCGCAGACGATTCTGGAATCGCGCGGATACCAGGTCCAAACGATCCGGATCGCGACGCAGCCGTTTCCGGAGTACACCAAGGGACTGGCGAAGGAACAGGCGATCGCGTTTTTCAAGGAGTACGACGCCCTGGCAGTGAAGGAAAAGTTTGCCGCATCGATCGGGCCGGCGATGCTGAACGCCGGAGACAACGATTCGCAAGCCGACTTGCTTGCGGAAATTCTGAGCAGCACGAAGAAAATCAATGGCAGCCTCGTGGTCGCGGGCGAGGAAGGCGTGCGCTGGGGTGCGGTGGGCGCGGCGGCTCGTGTGATGAAAAAACTCGAGGAGACGGAACACAGCCAGGGCAATTTTCGTTTTGCGGCAATTGCCATGGTGCCGCCGCTGACGCCTTTCTTTCCGGCCGCGTATCACACCGGCTTCGGACACCAATTCGCGATCGCCCTGGAATCGGCGAACGTGGTTGCCGCGGCGTTCAAAGATGCGCCGGACCTGGCGACGGCCAAGCAGCGGCTGACGGATTCGCTCGCGGCGAGCGCGTTTGACATCGAACATCACGCGGCACGCATCGATCAGGATACCGGGTGGACGTACATGGGAATCGATCTTTCGCCCGCGCCGTCAGGAAATGTTTCCATCGGGGCGGCTATCGAAAATCTAACGACGCGGCCGGCCGGAATGAGCGGCACGCTTACGGCGGCAGCGACGATTACCGCGGCCGTGAAAGACGTCAAAGTAAAACAAACCGGATATTCGGGCTTGATGCTGCCGATTCTGGAAGATTCGCGGTTGGCGCAGCGGTGGAGCGAAGGGCGCCTCTCGATCGATGCGCTGCTCAGTTATTCGGCCGTGTGCGGCACGGGACTGGACACCGTGCCGCTGCCAGGAGACATCAGCGCGGAGCAGCTTTCCTTGATCATTGGCGATATGGCCAGCCTCGCGTTCAAGTGGCATAAACCGCTTTCGGCGAGGTTGCTCCCGGTTTTTGGCAAAGGCTGGGGCGAGATGACGGAGTTTGACGACCCCTTCCTGGTGAATACGAAGCTGCAAACGCTGGACATGAAGTGACTGGTGAGTCATAACTTGTGACAGACTCGGAAGCAACTCTGGTCGATTTGTCCTCTTCGATTTGACGTCGATGTCAGGAATTTTCTCGTAGCCGCGCAAAGCTTTGGTTAGCTGTAGATTCGATACGAACCTCAAGTAGAGCTTCAGATTCGGCGCTGAGCGTTACCCCCTCATTGATGGACGAATATCAGACTAAAGGACTTACAAAATCTGCATTTCGTAAACGATGGATTCTAAAAGGCCTCGACGATGGAAGATAAGCACGGCAGTCAGTAGTTTAAGTCCAAACCTGCAGAATCAGAATTTTGGAAATACCCCCCCCCTATATTTTCCTCAGAGAGTGCGGAATCGATTGAAAACAAAAGAGTTGAGTTTTTGGCAAGTACAAAAAGTGCAAACCGGCGCAAAAGAGTGCGCAAGAGTGCGTGAGTCATTCAAACAACCGAAGCTCGGGATGTTTCTCCGGGCTCCAAGAGAAAAAGCGGCAGAAATGCTGCCGCGTTCCAAAACGTAGTTACCTAAAAAGTATTATCTCCGATGAGTTAATAGAAAGTCAAGAAAAAAGTGGCTGTGCTACGCCACTCACGCCGCTGCCGACTTCCTCCCATTTATATTGCCCAGCCTTGGCGGTACTCGCGGCGCAAATAGTCGTTCGCTTGCAGCACGTTGGTAATGCGCATGTTGGGGCCGTCGTAGTAGATCTTTTTTCCAGCGTGCAGGGCGACGATGCCGAGGAGCATGACCTCGGTGAGACGGGCGGCGTACTCGAACGGACAGGAGGATTCCACTTTTCCCTTGGCGGCATCCACCCAGTTCATTTCGTGGGCTTCGCCGGAGATGCGCGGGAGCTTCTGCGGGGGCTTGCCGAAGGAATCGTGGAGCGACCTGGGCAAGAGCCGGGGCTTGAAGCCGTAGGTGTCGTAGAGGAGCTTGCCTTTGGTGCCGATGAGCAGCGCGCCCCCTTCTTGTTTCAATTCTTCGTCGCCGAGCTCTTCCGGCTTGTTGGGCTTGAGGCCGCCGTCGTACCAAGTCAGCTTGACGGGCGGCATCGCACCGCGCGCGGGGAAGTCGTAGAAGGTAAGTGTGGCGCTCGGGTAAGAGACGCCATTGAAAGGGGTCGAGATGGTCTCAACGCTGGTGGGAAAGCCCAGGTTGAGAGCCCACATGGTGTGGTCCATCAAGTGAGCACCCATGTCGCCGATGGCGCCGACGCCCCAATCGGTCCAGCCGCGCCAGTTGAAGGGGTGGTAGATGGGGTGGTAGTCCACGTTGTTCGAGGCAGTGCCTAGAAAAAGATCCCAGGCAAGCCCATTGGGAATGGGGTAGTCGCCGCAAATGGCGGCGGCGAGCCGGGTGTTGACATCCCGGCCACTCCATTTAAGTGGTTCGGGCCCGGCCTTCAACGGCTCCGGACGTGGCACGCCCTGGGGCCAAAAGCCGAGGGGTCGATTGGTCCAGATATGCACCTCGCGCACGTCGCCGATGGCGCCGCTCCAGATGTACTCGACGGCGGTGCGGCCATCGTCGGAGGAGTGGCCCTGGTTGCCCATCTGCGTGGCGACTTTAATTTCTTTCGCGCGACGAGAAAGTTTGCGAGCTTCTTCGACGGACCAGCAGAGGGGCTTCTGGACGTAGACGTGTTTGCCGAGATCCATGGCCGCCAGGGCAATGGAGGCGTGCATGTGGTCTGGGGTGGCGACTAACACGGCATCGATGTTCTTCTGGCGGTCGAGCATCTCGCGAAAGTCCGTGTAGCGTGTGGCTTTCTGGAGGTGGGTGGATTTCAGCTTGATCATGGCGTCGACGCGAACTTGGGCCTTGACGGGATCAAACGGCAGCGATAACTCGCCGGGCTGCAGCGGTGCTGGCAGCTCGATGCGCTTCTTCAGACGCTCGATATCGATGTCGAGGTGGTCGAAACCTTTATCGGCAT
>Ga0209118_1001341_pt1 | contig 11598 bp, 9 predicted proteins | sample BlaSpr_A8_Ref_M1_FD_187988 | JGI IMG/M metagenome (GOLD analysis project Ga0209118, IMG submission 187988) | Forest soil microbial communities from Thunder Bay, Ontario, Canada - Black Spruce, Ontario site 2_A8_Ref_M1 (SPAdes) (version 2) | ecosystem: Environmental > Terrestrial > Soil > Boreal...
CCGGATCGGCCACCGTGTCCGGGTCCGCGGGCGCCGGCTGCGCGGCCGGCCGCGGCGCCTGCCGCCGGTCGTAGGGGCCGCCGCCCAGGTCGGCGCTGAACCCGTAGACGTAGTCCACCACGACCGACGCCGGGACGGCGCCCGCCGGGAACGCGATCCGCCCGAGCGCCGGGTCCACCGCCACGCCGATCGGCATCGGCACCTTGGGGCCGCCGTTCGACGGTTGGTACAGCTTCGCGGCCGGCGGCCGCCGCCACGCCTCGAGGTTGCAGATCATGGTCTTGAGGGGAGGGATGTCCGCACCGTCCGCGACGACGCGGACGACCGGCGGATCGCCGAAGTAGACCGCGCTCGCGGCTGCCGCCGCCGGCGTGGCGCCATCCACCACGGCTTGCCGCAGCGCCTCCAGCTCCTCGTGCAATCGCCGCCGCCGCAGCGGCGCCGGCACGTCGCTCTCCGCCGCGACGCGGGCGAAGCGCGGCCGGGTCCGCGGGCGGTTGAAGAGCGGCGCGCTGTTGCCGAGCGGGCTGAAGCTGTGGCGGCCATCCGGCGGATCGGCAGCGGCGGCGGCGTCCGACCGCACGATGCTGTAATCCTGCAAGCGCCACAGGAAGAGGCCGACGTTGGCGATGTCGTACCGCCCCCTGCCGCTGGCAATGCGCCGCACCTCGACCGTGTGGCTGGCCCGCTCGAACGGGCCGCCGATGAGGTCCATGGCATCCATGTCGCGGAGGTCCGGGCAGAACGTCGCGGCAGGCCGCGGATGGTTCAGGTTCTGGTTCCAGCCGAGGAGCTGGAAGAACTCGACGGCGTGCGCGGGCCGGTTCGTCACGTCGCGCGCCAGCTGCTCGAGCGCGGCGACCGTGCCCTTGCGCCGCCGGTAGGCGAGGGTATTCGCCACGTACGGCCGCAGCGTGAAGGCGCCGGCGCCGCCAGGGTCGCGCAGCGGACGGACGCCGAGCAGATCGCCGATGTAGGGCACCACCCACTCGGCGCAGGTCTCGATGAACCAATCGTCGTACAGCGACGCGATGTTGTCGTGCACCGCGTCGTGCTCCGCCTCGATGACGGCGAGGAGCGCACGCAGGACCTGCCGCTGGTCCGCGTCGCGCAGGCGATAGACCGCGGGCAGGAGATGGTACAGGCGCTCGTCCGCGCTCATGCGCTGGTCTCCTGCAGGTGGATGCCGGACGAGTTGACGAGCAGGAGCTCCGCCGGCAGCACCGTTCCCCCGTGGAACCGCGCGATGTGCGCCGGCAGCATCGCGGGCACGGCGCCGGGTGGCGGCGGCGGGCCGAAGGCACCGGAGTCGATCGCCAGCGCTTGCAGCTCGACGGCGAGCACCCCACGCACCTGCTGCAGGACCGTCATCAGCTCGGCGGCGGTAACCGGTTGCCCGAAGGCGCGCCGCTCGAAGGAGAAGGCGGCCGCCAGGGCGGCCAGGGCCGCGGCGTGCACGTCTGCAGGCAAGATCCGCCCATCCACCACGAGGGTCGCCGTCACCCTGAAGGTGAGCGGCTGGTAGCCGGCCACCTGGACGCGTTGCAGCGGGATGCGGGCGGCGTCGATGGCCGCGACGAGATGCTGGAAGACGGCGGAGCTCGAGTCCACCGTGCCGCCCTTGGCATCCGCGACGGTGAGGTGAACGCGCGTCGCGCGCCCGTCCCAGAGCGGCGTCGCCTGGGCCTTGCCGATGCCGGCGAAGGCGCGGGCAAAATCCTCGAAATCGTCGAGCGAGACGATGCGGTCGAGGGTCCGCACCGTGAGCGGCGCGTTCTCGCGCGCCGCGTCGAGGGTCTGGGGGTCCGCCGCGCCGGTGCCCGGGACCGGGTTGGCGGCGCCGCGGATGCCGAGCGGCCGCGAGAGCAGAGTGGTCAGGCTGCCGGCGGCCACGTCGCCGTCGAGGCCGATGCCGCTGCGGTACCGCGCGGCGACGTTCTCCTGGCCGCTGGGGACGCGGGCGCCGTGCACGCCGTCGCCGAAGAGGATCGCCGGTTGGCCCGCGTCGTCCCGGCGCACGACGTAGCCGCGGCCATGGCTGTCCAGAGCGAAGAGCGACGGCGCTTCCTGCCACAGGACGCCGTTCACGCGCAGCGCCAGCGTCGACTGGGCGCCGCTCGCCGTGGGGGCGGACACGTAGGTCAGCGGCGGCTTCTTCAACCGGAACGATTGGTTGGACCGGGAGGAGTCGCCGCTGCCCAGGACCTCGCTGGTCGTCTCGCCGTGCGTGGACCGGGCGACGTTGGCATTGATGGTCACCGTCGCGGCGATGTAGGCGTACCGCAGCCCGCTCTGGAAGCTCAACACCGTGCGTCCGCCCTGATGCTGGACGCCCGAGATGGTCAGCGCTTCCTGTGCCTGCACACCATGCGCGTCTTCGCGCTGCCCGGAGAGGGCGACCGCACGGCCTGCCGTCAAGCCCAGGACCAGGCCGGAGAGCATCAGACTGGTCGTGCCCGCGGGCAGGGGCTGCACGATGGGCAGCGGCGAGAGCGGCATGCGGTCGCTCTGCACATAGGCTGAGGTCGTGCGGAAGAGGTAGCTGAAGTCACGCGTGAGGCCGGTCTGGCCGAGCCCGTCCGTCAGCAGGAGCCCGCTGCACTTGCCGCTGAGGCCGTAGTCGACCAGCGACTCCTCGGTGGTGCCGGTGAGCCAGAAGGCCGCCTGCAGCGGTGCCGCCGGGCCGGCGGCCGGAGGCAACAACCCCGGGCCGGCGGCCGGAGGCAACAACTCCAGGCCGGCGGCCGCAGGCAACAACTCCAGGCTGGTGGGCGCAGGCAACAACTCCAGGCTGGTGGGCGCAGGCAGCACCTCCAGGACGGTGGGCGCCAGCAGCGCCCCCAGGGTGGTGGCTGTAGGCACCACCCCAAGGAAGGGAACCTTAGGCGGCGGCGTCGCGAACAGCACCCACGAGGCCGGCAGCAGGTCCGGCAGGTTGCGCTCGAGGTACGCGTCGGCGTTGGCAATGGTGGTCAGGTCCGTGTGCTGCGAGTTCTCCCAGATCGAGGGGAAGGGGAGCGCGTCCCAGTCCCCCGCGTAGGGGTCCGTATGGCCCTGGATGCTGCCGCGCGTGTTGTTCGGCAGCGGCAGTGTCTCCCACCGCGGGGCGTTGTGACCGAAGAACCCGAGCTTCTGGCGGAACGCGAACACCCCCTGGTCGACCCGGTCAGGCAGCGCCTGGGGACCAATGCCTGCGAGCGCGGCGACGGCCTGCAGCAGCTCGCCCGGGTCCCAGCGGTTCAGCGTCAGGAAGGCATCGAGGTCGGGGCCGGTCCACGTCTGGCCGAGGATGAGCTGACGGACGTTGCCGGCACTGAACTCCGCGAGCGCCGGCGTGCCGGTCGACGGCGGCGCGGCGGGCAGCCCGTCCGGCAGGGTGGGAGCCCCGGGCAGGAGGTCCACGCGGGTGCGGCCCAGGGCGCTCTCGACGGTGACCGCGAGCGCGCGCACCGGCAGCGATGCCGTGCCGCCGCCGGCCGGCGCCGCCACCAGCAGGACGTCGCCGGGCGCGAGGTTGGCGGCGGTGCCGGCGAGGTAGATCTGGGCAGCCGCGATGGCGTTGCCGGACGCGTCCAGCATGAGCCCGCCGGACTCGTCCGCCAGGTAGAGCGTGCCGTCGACGATGGTGAACCGCTGCGGGCGCGAGAGCAGGGGGCGGAGATCGTTCCACTCGACCTTCGCCGTCAGGTCCTCGATGGTCTCGAACGTCTGCGGCTGCTTGCCCTGGGGCGGCACGCTCTGGACCCTGGTGCCGGTGGGCACGGCGGCCACGCGCGGCGAGCCCGGCGCGGTCTCGACGGTGAAGGCCAGCCAGGTGCTCGCGGCCACCCCCGGGCTCAGCTCGTAGCCGATCTCCCGCGCCAGCTCGAGGACCGAGCGCCGCTCCGTGGCCGTCCGCAGGAAGCCCTCGTTGGCGATGCGCTCTTGGTAGAAGGTGAGCACGTCCGCGGCCGCCGCCCAGGCGTCGAGCAGCGCGATGGCGGGATCGTCGGCGCTGCGGGTGGTCAGCTGCAGGAGCGGACGCGAAACGGCCTCGCCGGGCGCGGCGAGCGGCTCCGGCGGCACCGTCTGGCGCGCCAGCCGCTCCTTCATGCGGGCGAGGAACGTCGCGTGGGTGCCGATGCGGAACGCCAGGGCAGGCTGGCCGCGGGGGTTGTCGATCACCGGCGCCGCCGGCGTCTCCGCGCAGCAGCCGCAGGGGTTCAGGTCCGGGAGGTCGCCGGCGCTCACTGGCCGTCCTCCATGAGGAACTGGATCCGCCCGTTCTCCGGCAGGCTCGGATCGTTGTCGAGCCGGGCGATCTCGAGACGGCCCATGTCGATCTCGCCCGCCTGCAGCTCACCTCTCGGCAGCTGCCCCCAGCGCTGGAAGCGGTTCGGCTTGGCGGGGCTCGCCTCCATGTCCACCCAGGACACGCCGGGCACGGCCATCGCCGCGGCGACGACCTGGCTCAGGTAGACCGGCTGGGCGAAGATGAAATTGTCCGGGTGGAAGAAGCCGCGCCGGCCATCCGGCAGGTCGCGGTTGCTGAACACCAGAAGCAGCGCCTGCTCCACGTCGGCGCGGAAATACCCCGGCACCACGCAGACCGACATCGCGATGTCGAGCGGCACGTACCGCGGCGCGTCGACGTCGAGGTCGAAGCCCGCGAGCCGGAACGGCTCGAGGAACCCGAGCATGTCCGCCTTGAAGGCGGCGTCCACCGGCAGGCCGCGCGAACGATCGACGCTGTCGAAGACGGTGTACCAGCTGCCGGTCCAGCGCAAGGTGGCCGCGGCCTTCTGGACCCCGGGATGCCGCTGGGAGACCTCGGCGTAGTCTTCGACCGTGACCGCACGCTCCTGCACGCGGAAGGCTGCCGGCGCGTACTGCCGGACCGCGGTGAGCGGCTCCGGGTCCGCGCCGCCCTGGCCCGCCAGGAGATTGCGTGCGCGGTCGATCCCGCCGGCGCCGGTGACGACGTGGAAGATCGTCTCCGCGCCCACGTCGCCCGCGCGCCCATTCCCGGCCCGGTACGTCGCCACCAGCTGACCGCCGGGGATGGCGCCCAGGATCCCGTCGCCGAAGCGGAGCTTCGCGGTCCCGTCGTCCTCCGTCTCCGCCACGAAATCGCGGGCGAAGCGGTCGCTCTCGAGCAGATCCGCCTGCGGCAGCCACGGGTTCCCGGCTTCGCCGTCCTGCACCAGGAAGATCGCCGGGCGGGCACTGTGCGGGTCCCAGGCCATGGCCGCCGAGGCCGCGGCACCCGGGTCGAAGAGGACAGGCCGGCGCCCGGCGACCGCACCGGGCACGGTGCCCTGCTGGGTCAGCGGGCGGTTCGCCAGCGCCGGCCGGTAACGCCCCGCCGCCGGCACGGCCGGCAGCGCCTGGACTGTCGTCTGACCGTGGTCCGCCAGCACGACATTGCCGTGCGCGAGGCTGACCGGCTGCTTGGTGCGCGCCGGGTCGTCGGGATCTTCCACCTCCGCCAGGCAGAGCGGGAAGGGCAGCGCGTCGTCCGGCCCCCACTCGACGTCGGCCACCCGCTGCGGCTGCGTGTGCGCCGCGTCCTCGAAGAGGATGGGGTCGATCGCGAAGCGCGGCGCGGCGGTGAGGCGAACGGCGCAGCGGTGCGCCGGGTTGGCGTCCGCGGTGACGCCGGTATCCGGCCCTCTGGTCTCCTCGAAGATCAGCACCGCGCCGGCCGCCAGGTCCTTGAGCGCGTGGCCGGTGTCGCGCAACGTCGCCCGCGTCGCGCCCCGTGGCAGGCAGCAGTTCTCGTCGCCCCAGGTGTGCAGCGCGATGTCATTGCACGCCGACCGCAGCGTCACGTCCGCCATCGTCTCGAACACGACGGGAGCCAGCCGCAGGGCCCGGTCGTAGGCGGCCGAAGCGGGCGCGAGGACCGGCGGCACGCCGGGCAGGCGCGTGAGCAGCTGGGTCCCGCGCGGCAGCTGCACGGCGGCGGCGGCGACCCGCACCTGGACCCAGGCGCGGGCGTTGCAGCCGTCGTGCATGGAGTGGTCCAGCAGGCGGGCGTGCCGGCGCACCGACACCCGGCTGCGCGCCGTGCCGAGATACGCCTCGGTGGCCACCGCATCCTGGTAATAGCTCAGCTGGTCGGCGGCGTAGGCGAGGATCTCGACCAGCGCCACCCCGACGTCGGCCGCGTGCCGTTCCTGCCAATCGGGCATGATCGCCGCCATGCGGTCGAGCATCAGGCGGCGGAAGCTCGAGTAATCCTTCGCCAGGTAGTCGATCTCCGGCTCGTCGAGCCGCTCGGGAGGGCAGGCGTCGGTGGGAGCGCAATCGAAATCGCTCGAGCATCCCGCCTTGAACGAGAACGACACCTGCGACAGCTGCGGGTCGAAGCCGGCGGGCGGGTCCTCGACCAGCGCGGACCGCCGGAGCCGCAGCACATAGGGGGAGAAGTCGCCGGCCCGGTCGACGGTGACAGTCAGCAGCTCGGCCGCCGCGGCGACGCTCACCACCTTGATGCCGGTGGTGCGGACGCCGCCCGCGACGACCACGTTTTCGGCGGTCAGCGGCGGCCCGGCCGGCGTGGCGTCGGGACGTCCGGAGCCGGGCAGCCCGTGCAGGAAATGGACCGTGAGCACGGTCTCGTCCGCCGACGTCACCTCGAGGTAGTCGATGCCGTTGACGAGCGGCAGCCCCGTCGCGCCGGCCGTGTCGCGGACGAGAACCCTTCGTCGCTCGTTCCGGCAGCTGTATTGCGTGGGCATGCGATCGCTCGGGTCTGCGCGGTCAGAGGGCGCGGGAGAACTGCGCCACCTGGCTCTGCTGGGTCTGCTGGACGGTGTAGCGGACCTTGACGGTCAGCGTCGCGTCGTCGCTCTCCACCTCGACGGCTTCCACCAGGATGAGGTCGCCGAGCCACTGCTGCAGCGCGCCCTGCACCAGAAATTGCGTGGCGGCGGCGAGCTCCGGGCTGTTCGGCGTGAACAGCAGCTGCAGCAGGCCGGTGCCGAAGGTGGGGCGGTTGACGCGCTCGCCCGGCGCGGTGAAGAGCAGCTGCTCGATCATGTCGCGGATGTGGTCGTCCGCAGCGGTCGCCGCCGTCCGGCCCCGGCCGTCGAGGTGGAAGGGGAAGTCGATCTGCATCAGAGGCCCGCCACCCGCGTCTGGGTCGCCTGCACGATCGGCGGCCCCTGCGGCAACTGCGCCGGGCTGAGGCACAGGCCGGTGCTGGTCTGGAGGATGACGGGCTGGCCGTTGACCAGCACGCGCGCCGCCGGCACGAGCCACTGCACCTTGACGCACGGCGACGGTTGCGGCGGCGGCAGCGTGAACGGGCAGCCGGCAATGAGATAGGTATCCGCGATCGTGGCGACCGGCATGCCGCTGACCAGCACGCGGCCGTTGGACGACACGGTGGTGACCGGAGCCGCGTGCGGGCACGCAGCCGAGGCGCCGACGTGGAACAGGAATCCCGGCATGTCGCCTTCCTCGCGCTCAGGTGACGACCAGCGCGCCCGCGTTGACGGTCACCGTGGGGCCGGTCATCACGATGGTCGCTCCCTTGCCGTTGGAGATGGTGATGCCGACGTCGTTGATGGCGATCAGGGCGCCGGTGGTCGTTTTCAGGAGGATGCCGCCGGTCGGCCCCGGCACGTCGCTGATCAGCAGCGTGTTCTGCAGGGTCGTCTGCAGCACGATGTTCTGGCCCGGCGGTGGCGGCGGCGGCGCCAGGGCGAGCGCCGGCACCTCGGCGGCCGAGCCCCAGAAGCCGCCCACCCAGATGGGGTAGTCCGGATTGCCCTGCTCGAACTCGATCCACACGCCGGCGCCGACCGGCGGTATCACGTAGACGCCGGCCTGGATGCCGGCGAACGGCACGCACGGCATCGCCCAGGTGGTGGGCGTCAGCGCCGCGACGTCCGTCACCGTCGCCAGGATGCGCCCCTTCTGCAGCGGATCGATGTTGACCAGCACGGTGCCGCGGTACTTGCCGAAGAATCGTCCATGGCCGTTCATAAGCCCACCTGGTTGACGGTCGGGTTCAAGCCGTTGCGGCTGAGCGTCACGTCCTGCGTGTAGGTGCCGCGCGCGATGTGGTGCGTCACCCCGCGGACGTAGTAGAGGCCGTCGTACGCCCTTCCCGCGCCGCGGACGCCGACCAGCTGGCGGGCCTTGAGCGTGCGGCCGTAGCGGAGCACGTCCACTTGCCCTGAGGCGGAGGTGGCCTCGGCGGACCGCGCCGCGGTCGCGAGGCCGATGGCCGCCGCCTGCAGCGGCGTCAGCTTCGCGGTGTCCTTCAGCAGCTCCACCTTCAGGGGCAACGGTTCGGTCGCCGCCAGCGGCGGGTTCAGCGGGTCGATGCTCAGCACCGGGATCGGCAGCGGGAACTTCGTGAGCTCGTTCTGGATGAAGACGACCGGCAGCGTCCGGCTGAGGCCGTCGTAGCCGAAGCTCAGCGATTCGACGTTGGTCTCGGTATCCATGTCCACCGTCAGCGCCGGCTGCGGCGCGCCGGTCTTGATCTCCGGCCCCCAGTAGGCGGTGCACACGCCCGGCGTCGCGGTCGGCTCGACGTAGAAGACGTAGCCGACCTCGTTCGCCAGCTCGTTGATGTAACTGAAGTCCGTGCCGCGCTGGGTGGGGATCTTGTCGATCGGAATTGGCACGTCGAGGAAAACGCTCGGGATGACCAGCGGGATCAGGCCGTAGACGGCGTACTTGGCGATCATCAAGGCCACGCGGGCCTCGGCCGGCATGGCCGGGAAAGGGAAGCCGCTGAAGTCGATCAGGTCCATGACGCGGCTCAGGTCCTCGCCGGTGACGGTCAGCGTGGACTGGCCCGGCTGGTTGCTGGGCGCGACGTCCTGCCGGGTGATGACGCCGTCCATCACCACCTCCGACCTGCCGTTCGCGGTGACGATGAGGATCACCCGCTTGAGCGGATCGAAGAAACCGTTGGGCAGCAGCGAGGTGTTGATCGCCGACGAGCGGCCGACCGTGAACACCAGCTGGAAGCCGCTGCGCTGGCCGGTATTGACGTTGACCTGCACGCTCTTCAGTGCCTCGACCACCTCGCGCGCCACCGGCTGCGGCACGAACTGGCCCATCATCAGCGTTAGATAGAGCCCGTCAGCCATTCGGCGCTCCCGGGATGCCCGCCGGCAGGGTGATGCGCAACACGCGGCCCGGCGTGCGGGTCAGCTCGTCGGGGTCCAGCGCGTTGTTGGCGTCGCAGAGCTGCCAGAACCGCTCGGGATCGCCGGCGAAGCGGGCGGCGATGTTGTCGAGGCGCGCCCCCTGCTGGACCGTGTAGGACTGCAGGTCGGCGAAGCGATCCGGCGGTGGCACGAAGCGGCGGCGAAGATAGGCCGCCACCGTGCCGTCAGGGCGGATCCATTGCGCGGTCTCGATGCCGTAGTAGCGGCTGGTGATCGGGAACATCGGAGCTCCTCATCCCAGGCCCGAGATGCCGAGCGCGCTCAAGGCGCCAGCCACGGCGGTCCCGGCCAGGATCTCCTTCTGCTGTTGGTAACTCATGTACAGGCCGGCGCCGACATGGGTGGACGGCAGGTCCAGCACGCTCAGCACGCGCAGGCTGAGGCTGACCTTGGCGCGGACGGGATTCAGCGCCGGGTCGAACGCCTCCTCGGTGACGCTGAAATCGGTGACGCGCACCGGCACCACGCGGTTGCGGCTCCAGACGAACAGCGTCAGCGGCGCCTCCATCGGCGCGATCTCGAGGACGCCGGTCTGCGCGAGCGCGATCTCCGCCTGCAACTGGGCGACGGTCGGGTAGATGATGCTTTCCAGCACGGCCAGCTGCGGATGGATGCCCGCCTGGGCAGCCGCCCGATTCTGCTCGGGAAGCGCCAGCTGGTCGGTGGCGTCGATCTCCGCGTCGAGCTTGATGGTCTCGACCGGCGGCCCCTTGAGGCGCAGCGCCTCCGTCCGGTCGCCGGTCTCGCTGCCCGCTCCCTGGACCTGCAGGGTGCGGGTGAGCGTGTCAGGGTTGTATTGCAGGGCGATGACCCGCCGGACGGCGCCGGACGCCGGGTCGACCAGCACCAGGCCGCCCTTGACCAGGCGCGGCGATCCGGAGAACCCGATCATGGCTTGCTCCAGGCGCCGTAGATCGCTCCGGCAACCTGCGTCCCGACGACCTCCGGGCGGGAGGACGGCGCGGCGGGGATGGCGCCGCCGTCCAGCCGTGGCACCGCCGTGCTGCGCAACAGCGCCGCCGGCGCGCCTGCCGCGGTGAAGAGACGGGTCATCTCCGCCTGTAGCGCCGCCGCGACGCGATGGCGGTCCCCCGGCGCCACGCCGTGCAGGACCAGCTCTTCGATGTGCACGCTGACGTTTGCCGGCCTCATGTCCAACCTCGGATCTCCGCCTCGGTGAGCGGTTTCTCGAGCTTGGCGTACTCGCTGCGCGCGGCCTGTGCGAGGTGCGCCATGCGCACCGGCGCACCCGCTTCGGCCGCCAGGAATGCCGCGTTCAGGGCGATGTTGCGGATGCTGCCGCCGATCACGTTCAGCCTCGCCAGCCGCTCGACGTCCAGCCCGTCGGTCGGGACGGCGGAGGGGAAGATGCGCCGCCAGATGTCCGCGCGCTGCGCCGCATCCGGGAACGGAAAGCCGACGATGAACCGGAGGCGGCGCAGAAAGGCGGTGTCCAGCGCGCTCTTCATGTTGGTGGTGAGGATGGCCAGGCCGCGGTAGGCCTCCATGCGCTGCAAGAGGTAGCTGACCTCGATGTTCGCGTAGCGGTCGTGGCTGTCGTGGACCTCGCTGCGCTTGCCGAAGAGCGCGTCGGCCTCGTCGAAGAGCAGGATCGCGCCGCCGGCCTCGGCGGCGTCGAAGACCCGCCGCAGGTTCTTCTCGGTCTCGCCGATGTACTTGCTGACCACCTGGCTCAGGTCGATCCGGTACAGGTCCAGCGCGAGCGCGCTCGCCAGCACCTCGGCAGCCATCGTCTTGCCGCTGCCGCTCGGCCCCGAGAAGAGAGCGCTGATCCCCAGGCCGCGCGCCCCCTTGTCCGCGAACCCCCAGGTCTCATAGACGCGGGTGCGCTGGCGGACCTGCGCGGCAATCTCCTGGAGCGTCGCCTTGGCCGCCGGCGGCAGGACCAGGTCATCCCAGGCCGCGGCCGGCACGATGCGCTGCGCCAGGTCGTCCAGGCGGGGCCGCGCCGCGGCGCGACAGGCATTCCAGAGCGCCGTCGCGTCGACGGCGGCGCCGTGGGCGCCAGTCGCGCTGGCCGCGCCGTCCGAGTCCACGGCGGCAGCCGCGGCTGCGGCCTGCATCTCGCGGAGCCCGAGCCGGAATTGTGCGGCGACGCCCTCGATCTGACCGTTCCAGCGCTCCGCGGCGCCCCCCAGCACGCGGCGCCAGAGCACGCCCTGCTCCGCGGTGCCCGGCAGATCCACCTCCAGGCGGACGGCCGCGCGGTGTCCCGCGGCCATCGGCTCGCGAACGCCGAGCGCCAGCGGAGCGTCCGTGACGTCGGCGAAAGCGGCTATCTTCGGTACCCGGTCGGAAGGTTCCCCATCCCCCTCCTCCACCAGAAACGCGGCGCCGGCCAGCAGGGCCTCGCGGTCCAGCAGCAACGCCAGGGCGTGCCGCTCGGCGGGTGCCGCCGGCA
>Ga0209118_1001342_pt1 | contig 11596 bp, 11 predicted proteins | sample BlaSpr_A8_Ref_M1_FD_187988 | JGI IMG/M metagenome (GOLD analysis project Ga0209118, IMG submission 187988) | Forest soil microbial communities from Thunder Bay, Ontario, Canada - Black Spruce, Ontario site 2_A8_Ref_M1 (SPAdes) (version 2) | ecosystem: Environmental > Terrestrial > Soil > Boreal...
GAACGAGCGTTCCGCGACGGTCGTGCCACCCTGGATAGCCGGCGCCAGCATCGCGATCGCCTGGCCCGCGTTGGGCGGCACGATCACCGTTGCGGTCAGCGAACCCTTGCGCACCCACGATTGCCCCGTCTTGGGCAAGCCGTCCACTCCCGTGAAGGGCAGCCGCAGCCAATGTTTTCTTTCGAATTCCTCTCCGACATCCTGGAAAGCCATTCGCGCACCCATGGCCATGGCGTCATTTTGCGCGCCGATCAGCTGCATGCTCACCTTATGCGCAATATTCAATTTCAACCAGGAGGTGATGCTCTTGCACGCGCTCTCTTCCGTCTATTGTCCGCGGAGCGCGGTCACTCGAATGTCCGATCGCAGAGCCGTCTGCATGCCGATGGCGCGGTCCTTCGCAGCCGAATTCTCCGAAGGCCCCTGGAGGTAGAGAATCGAACCGCCTCTGGGCAGCAGCGCACAAAATTGTTGCCCCTGAATTTTGCCGATCTCCCGGTGGTCGGAGCTGAGAGAAAAAACCGGAACCCGCGAAGCCTTGCGAAGTTCGGGAATATATTCCGCTTCGCGGTTGAGGACAGCCCATCCGATTCCTGCGGCTGTGGCCGCGCGCGCCACCTGCGGGAAGGCGGTGCCGCCCACCGGTTCAAATACAATGGCGCTCGGCAGAGATTCCGGCGCCGATTGAATTACTTTGAGCAACTGCGTGCTCTGAGTGATGGAATCGTTATCGGCGTAGAGAATTTCGAGATCGGCGCCCAGCTGGCGCGCCGTCTGTTGAGCGGAGGCGGCCTGCTCAAGCTGAAAATCATTGTCTTTGGTCGTCAGAGAAAGCAGGAAGCGCAGTTTCTTCATCCACGTCCTTCTCTAAATAGGATGGGCTTGCATCCCGAGAATAAACCCAGCGTGGAAGCAGGCAACTGAATCGTTTCAATCCTGTGCTATTTCTGAAACTAGTCATAGGAGTAAGTTCTTCAAAACGTGACGGTCGTGGAACTTTCTGCGCCGCCGGGCAGAATACGCTTTGTTTCTACTCGGCGGATTGAAGTTTATCGCCGTGCATTTCCCACTCGATGCGCACGAGAAAATCGAAGTGCATGCCTTCGGTCTTGAGCCAGCCCTCGAGAGCTTCGCGGGAGTCAGCGCGAAACTCGACGAACATTTTTCCTTCGAGCATGTTGACGAGGACGCGCTCGGCGTGAGCGGTACCGCCGGCCTGCATGCGCTGGGCAAGGGCTTCGGCACCCTGCCGGGTGAGGCAGGCGAGCGTGTGCTGGGTGAGGTAGCGTGGCATCGGAACTCCTGAAAAAACTTGAGTCTAAGTATTTCACACAAAGCAATTCTTCTGCACGAGCGCGGGTGGAACGATCCACCATCGGGTGATTCGAATAATCTATTCAGTAAAGATTTTTGCAGAGCCGGACAACGCGCGCGAAATAATGCGCATCTCGATCGACAAGTGTGTCATTCGTTTGGGACGGGGGTGGTTCATGAGGCTAGTCCTACCAGTACTGTATCTCTTTCTGTCTTCTTGCTGTTCGATTTCAGCTCAAGAGAAACCAGTTACAACTGCGAAGCCAAGAAGCACGGAAGCTCCGGCTGAGGCGCGAGAAGACGCGAATCCTCCGGCAGCGAAGCTTCCGGTGCGGCGCGTGGTACTTTACAAAAACGCCGTGGGGTACTTCGAGCATTTGGGGCATGTGCGCGGCAGCCAGGGTGTGCACATCGACTTTACAAGCGCGCAATTGAACGACGTGCTGAAATCGCTGACAGTGCTGGATCATTCCGGCGGGCGAATCACAGGCGTGGACTACAACTCGGAAGCGCCACTCGCGCGGAGACTGGCGACGTTGCGCCTGGCACTGAGCGAGAGGCCGACGACGGCCGAATTTCTTGGGGCGTTGCGCGGGGCCCGGCTGGAAGTGAGAAGCGGGAATGGGCCGGCGCTGACAGGAAAACTGCTGAGCGTAGAGAGGAAGACGCGGACGGGGGCTGGAGCGGGTTGGACGGTAGAGACGGATGAAATTTCGCTCATCACGGACAGCGGCGAAGTGCGCAGTGTGGATCTGAACTCGTCCACAAGCGTGCGGATTATCGACAAGGATTTGCAGATGGAAGTGGGGAAATATTTGGGTTTGATCGCCTCGTCGCGCGACCAGGATGTGCGGCGGATGACGATTTCGACGGCGGGGACGGGCGAGCGGAACCTGTACGTGAGCTACATCAGCGAAGTGCCCATCTGGAAGACGACGTACCGGATTGTGTTGCCGACGAAAGCGGAAAAGAAGCCGCTGCTGCAGGGATGGGCGATCGTGGACAACACCGTGGGCGAGGATTGGGATGGCGTGGAGCTTTCGCTGGTGGCGGGAGCACCGCACTCGTTCATCCAGCAGCTCTCGGAGCCGTTCTACGGAAGACGGCCTGTGGTGCCGTTGCCGGAAAGCGTGCAACTTTCCCCGCAGACGCATGCGGCCACACTCATGAGAGGAAACGGGCGGCTGAGCGGCATGGTAACAGATCCCACGGGAGCTGCGCTGGCAGGAACAAACGTACGGCTGCTGGATGAAAACAACGGCGTGATCGCGCAGACGACAACGGAGAGCAACGGTCAATATTCGTTCTCAGGAGTGTCCACGGGAAACTACCGCTTGGAGATCGAGAGAGCTGGCTTCAAAAAGAGCGTAGTCGCAAATTTGGGTGTATCTCCCGGCGAAAATCAAATGAACTCACGGCTGGAGTTAGGTAGCGCAACAGAAACCATTCAAGTGAATGCTGATACAGCCACCTTGAATACAACGAGTTCGCAACTCGCAGTCACCACAAGATTGTCCTCTGTGGCGAACCGACCGCATGTTGGAATCGGTTCAGGGAGCGGAGGAGGAATGGGCGATGCCGCGGGGCCGATAAGTGGAAGGGACATCTCGTCAATCGCGCTGCTCTCCCCTGGATTCGTTGATACAACTCGGGAGATGAGTGAAGCCGCGGCCAGCGGGCAAGAGCTGGGGGATCTGTTCGAATATAAGCTGAAGGACCGGGTGACGCTGAAGAAGAACCAGTCGGCGTTGGTGCCGATCGCGCAGACGGAGATCGACGCTGAGAAGGTTTCACTCTGGAGCGGAACGACGGGAGCGGGACGTCCACTGCGCGGATTGTGGCTGAAGAACACAAGCCCTCTGACGTTTGATGGCGGAAGCTTCAGCGTGCTGGAGAACGAAGTGTTCGCTGGCGAGGGGCTGACGGATCCGATCAAGCCGGGAGAGCGGCGGCTGATTTCATATGCGACGGACTTGGGACTCCTGGTGGAAGCATCGAAAAACAGCCAGCTACAACACGTGACGCGGGTAAAGATTTCGAAAGGCGTGCTTACACAGATCAGCGAGCTGCATGAGCGGACGCTGTATACAGCGCGAAATCAGGAAGGCGTCACACGTACGCTGGTGATCGAGCATCCGGCGCGGGCCGAGTGGCAACTTGCCAAGGGCGCAAAAGCGCCGGAAGAGAAGGCGCCGGGAGTGTACCGCTTCCGCGTCGAGGTTCCCTCGAAAGCGAGCGGTTCGCTGCCGGTCGAGGAGGTGCGCACACTGGCCACAAGCTACGAGCTTTCGAATCTGCGCGAGGAGCAGATCGGCGTGTTCGTGAAACAGGGGACGATCACAGGAGAGATGGCCGAGGCGCTGAAGAAAATCACAGCGCAGAAGGCCGTGGTCGCCAAGCTGGAAGAGGAGATGGAAAACCGGCAGAAGGACATTGACCGAATCGTGGAAGATCAGGGGCGGCTGCGAGAAAACATGAAGGCGCTGCGAGGCAGCGCGGAAGAAAAAACGCTACTGCAGCGCTACACCAAACAACTCGACGAGCAGGAGACGCAACTCGACGTGTTGAGAAAGAAGATCAAGGACACAGAAGCGCAACGGGACAAAGCGAACGATCAGCTCGGAAAGCTGATCGAGGAGCTGCAAATCGAAGCGACGATTTAGCTGGATATGGCTCGTGATTCGTAACAGGTGACTTGCGCTGCAATCTAGACGTAGTGCAGGGCACGGTATCCTGCGAAGCCCGTGGCCGTGAGGTCGGCGAGCTGGCGGAAGAGCGCGGGATCGACCTCGCTAAAATTGAAACAGGCTTTGCCTTGCATGCGCTTCTTCAGCTCCGGCGGGATGCGCTTCTGCATGGCGGCATTCATGTAAACAGGCATGAGGTGGTAGCTTACGTAGTTCTTGCCCATGCGAATGGCGGCAAACCAAACCGGCTTGCCTTTGTGGACGGCCAGACGCGTTACAAGAGTATAGAATTCGGGCTTGTAGGGGAGGACGTGGAGGTGCTTTTCGTAAGGCTTCAGAATTTCTTGAAGCCCGGCGAAGACGGCGGCAAAGTCTTTTAAAGACTTTGCGGGAGTCTTTATTCTTTGGGGCGGCCGGTTTTTTCTTGTCCATGAGATCGCTCTGGAGAAGATCATTCGGGCGTTCGCAAGTATAGGGTTTTGGTCTTCCCCTGAAAAGGGCGGGGCTCTTCATTGATGGCGATTCGATTTCTTGTCCCCGCTCGCCCCAACTGCCCGGAACCGCAGAAAGGCCCGGTTATTCTGTGGTCCCCGCAAGCGGGGGCCCAAAAAAGAGGAAACATTTGGCTTCTTTCATCGTCTCTAGGTCATGAACTTCCTGGCAAACCTGCAGTATACGGTCCGGCAAATTCTTAAGAACCCTGGATTTTTTGCAATCGCGGTGGCGGCGCTGGCGCTGGGGATCGGCGCGAACACGGCTATTTTCAGCGCGGTAGAGGCGGTGCTGCTGAAACCATTGCCGTTTGCGCAGCCGGACCGGCTGATGGTGGTGTGGGAGGACGCGTCATATGTCGGGTTTGCCTTCAATACCCCGGCGCCTGCAAATTATCTGGACTGGCGGACGCGAAACCGCGTGTTCACGGACATGGCGGCAACGCGGTTTGTGACGGCCAGCCTGACAGGCGATGGCCAGCCGGAACAGCTCTCCGGCAAGAAAGTGACGCCGAACTTCTTTGATGTGCTGGGGGTGCAGCCGGCCCTGGGACGCCCGTTTACGGCAGAAGAGGACAAGGTGCAGAGCCCGGTCGTGGTATTGGGTTACAACCTGTGGCGGAGGCGCTTCGGCGGTGACGAGTCGATTCTTGGGCGGTCGATCCTGCTAAACGGTGTGCAGACGAAAGTGGTCGGCGTAATGCCGAAGGATTTCTTTTTCAGCGACCGGAAGAATAGCGACTATTGGGTGCCGATGGCGTTCACGCCAGAGCAATGGGCGCGGAGGCAAACGCACTTCCTGACAGTGGTCGCGCGACTGAAGCCGGGCGTAACGGCGCAGCAGGCGCAGAAGGACATGGAGCGAGTCGCCGGAGAGCTGCAGAAGCAATACCCGGAGTCCAACGCGAAGCTGGGCGCAGTGGTTGTACCGATTCAAAAGGATTATGCGGGGGATGCCCGGAGCGGGCTGCTGGTGCTGCAAGTCGCTTCCCTGTTCGTGCTGCTGATTGCCTGCTCGAACTTGGCGAACTTGTTGCTGGCGCGATCGACAGGCAGGAGAAGAGAGATCGCCGTCCGGCTGGCCATGGGAGCATCCCGGTGGCAGATCGCTTCGCAGTTGCTGACCGAGAGCCTGGTGCTGTCCGTTGCGGGCGGATTGCTGGGGTTGTGGGTCGGGCAGACGTGCTGGAGCGTGTTTGGGAAGCTGGTGCCGGAGCAGGCGGGTGAGGGATTCGCAGTGAACGGCCACGTGCTGCTCTTCACAGCAGGGATCTCGATTGCGGCGGGAATGCTGTTTGGATTCGCACCAGCGCTGCGGGCATCGAGTGTGCCGTTGCAAGAGTCGTTGAAGGAGGGAGGCCGCGGGGGAGAATCGCGCGGCGGATTGCGGCTGCGGGACACGCTGGTGGTGGGGCAATTTGCGCTGGCGTTCGCGCTGCTGGTGTGCGCCGGGCTGATGATCCAGACTCTCTGGAATCTGCGGAAACAAGAACTGGGATTTCGGGCCGATCATTTGCTGACAATGGGAGTGCCTCTGCCGGAGACGAAATACAACACGGACGAAAAGGTGCGCGGGTTTTTCCGCGCCGTGGTGGAAAACGTACGCGCGCTGCCGGGAGTGAAGGGAGCAGGATTTGGGTCCGACGCGCCGTTCATGACCAACGGAGATACCGAAGGCTACACGGTGGAGGGCGAGCCGCCTCTGCCGACAGGAGAGTACAACGACGCCCTCTACCGGGAAGTAACGCCGGGCTATCTGGAGATGCTGGGAGCGAAAGTAAAGGAAGGTAGGTTCCTGGAGGAGAACGACCACGAAGGCGGGTTGCAAGTCGTGATGGTAAATGAATTTCTCGCCAACCGGCACTGGCCGGGAAAGAGCGCGGTCGGGAAACGAATTCGATTTGGGAGCGAGAAAGAATCCTGGTGGACGGTGGCGGGAGTGGTGCGCGACATTCGGGAGCGCGGGTTTCTGTACGAGATGAAGCCGGCGGTGTACGTTCCAGTGACGCAGGTGAAGAAGCCGGACGGGTATGCGATGCTTGTCGTGCGAACGTCGAACGATCCCCAGAGCACGGTTAAAATGGTCGAAGGCGCGGTATGGTCGGTGGATCCGCAGCAGCCGGTATCTTACGTGCGTACCATGGATCAACTGATTGAGACGGACGTTGCCGACCGGACGCGGCCGATGATTTTGCTGGGCGTGTTTGCGGGACTGGCGCTGGTGCTGGCGTGCATCGGTGTCTATGGCGTGCTGGCGTACGCCGTGGCGCAGAGAACGCGGGAGATTGGAGTACGAATGGCGCTGGGGGCAAAGCCCGTGGACGTGACGCGGATGATCCTGGGGCGCGGGATGAAGCTGAGCGCCATAGGATTGCTGGCTGGCGCAGCACTGGCGGCGGGTCTCGGAGCGCTATTGCGGACATTGTTGTACGGAGTGACGTCGGGGGCACCGGGAATTTATGCGGGGACAGCGGTGGCATTGGTCCTCGTGGCCATGATGGCGTGTGTAATTCCCGCGTACCGCGCAGCGCGGGTGGATCCTGCGGTGGCCTTGCGGAACGAATAGCCAACAAAATTCCCGGGATCAGGGACCTGTCCGAAGTGGCAGGTTGGCGGTGGAGCACAATTAGCCCCTACGATGATCAGGCCAGCCGGACACGTCTTACACTCAGAGTTGACAAGCAAGGACGTGCCTCGCGGAGAAGTTGAGGCACAAGCCTTGCACCGTGCTTTGTGGTTAGAAGACGGGCAAGGATAAAGAGGATGAGACGCGCACTGCTTTTCCTAGAGATTTCCCTGCTGGCGCTGGTTGCGGCAGTAGGCGTATCGGCCGCACCGCAAAAAGCGGGTTCAGCGACGCTGAGTGGCGTCGTGCTGGGGCCGGATGACAAACCGGTGGCACACGCGAGCGTGTCCTATCAATCTTCAGGCGGCAACGCACCCCACGCCGTACACACGGATTCGCACGGGCACTTCACGATAACGAAACTGAAGACGGACAACTACGATCTCCGGGCATCCGGGAAGGGTGTTTTTTCCGAGTGGGAGAAGAACATCCCGGTGCGGGGCGGGCAGACCAAGACCATGACACTGCGCCTGATTTATGCGAAACAAATTCCGAAAGCGTACGTGAAAAGCAAGCCGCAGCAGTAAACTGCTCCAGGCTGAGATCCGAGCGAACGATCTGATCCTGCACTCGGAGCGCGAGAGCAGCGATCAGTAAAAACCAAAAAAACACAGATTTCTATTGATAGAGGAGCTGGGCGAGTAGGCGGAGATCGGATGCGGCGAGGTCCGAGACAGCGCAATACTCCATTCCTTGATGACGCCAGTGGAACCACTGGTAGCCTTGCCGCAAGCCGGGAGGATGAATCGGAGTGTCCGGCTCCCTGGTGGGAAAAACAAAAACATTAATAATGTGTTTGCGGCGGGCATAGACAAGCGCGGCCACATTCTGGCCGTTGAGAACATCCAGGCGTCCTCCGATCAAGGAAAAGCCTTGGTCCGCAAAATCCCTAACCGGCGGGACAAAGGCAAGCTTGCCGTTGAACCAGGGCTTGACGGTGTGCTGATCCGTTGAAGCAATATCTGTGAGGTGGCCGGGCTGGAGCGAGCGGACGTGTGCGTCGATGATCTCGGCAACCGTGAAGGGGGCGGTAGAAGCACTATCCTTGATGGGGCGTAGCCAGGAAAACCAGGAAAGGCCGACAACGATGACGATGGCGGCGGCCACGGCAAGCCAGCGCCAAGCGGGAATCCGCGGTGCCGCGGGAGACAGCGTCGCCGCGTCGAGATCGGCGCGAATCTTCTTGCGGAGCGAAACAGGAGCGTGTTCGTAAAGACCGCTGCGCTGCAGAGAGGATCGCAGGGACTCTTCCGCTCCCAAGGTGTTGGCGCATTCCCGGCAAGTTTCGAGATGGCGCTCGAATTCGGCCGCACGAGCAGCGTCAAGTTCGCCATCTAGATAGCCGTGGAGGACGTTGCGCGTGGTTTCACAGCCCACGGGAGGCCTCCTGCGGAGCAGAGTGTGTGAGCGCGCGGTGCAGCCGCTGGCGGGCGCGGGCGAGCGCGGACATAACCGTGCCGATAGGAATAGCGGTGATCGTGGCGATCTCTTTATAGGAACAGCCTTCGAGTTCACGCAGGACGAGCACCTCGCGGAAACGGGGCGGTAGCGTCTCGAGAGCCCGGGCAAGTCGTTCCCGATTGTCGCTGGCGATGGCCAGGCTCTCAGGGGAAGCGCTAGGTTGTGGGTGTAATTCTTCGTCGAATTCGGTCATCAGTTCCACAGGGCGATTCTTCTCCAACCAGGTATAGCAGGTATTGCGCACGATCTGCAAAAGCCAAGCGCGCGCCTCGCCCCCGTGAAACCCACGGAAAAAACGGTAGGCGCGGAGCATGGCCTCCTGAGCGACGTCTTCGGAATCCGCGCGGTTCCTTAGGAGCCACCGCGCGAGATTGAAGGCGGCATCGAGATGCGGCAGCACGAGCTGCTCGAAGCGCGCCCGGTCCTGCGCATCCAACACGTCCGCACCTTTTCCCTGGTCAGAGCCACTCATGGTCAGGAACCGCCTAAGGAGGGATTTTATTCCCAGATACCCCTTTGATGTGACGAATAAAGCAAATGGTTGGTAAGCGGCTAAACCGGGAATAACTCGGGGCCATGGGGAGTCTGGACAAGCGAAACACGTCCCATATGCGGCGCGGGCTCCCTGGACTCTCTCACCCGCGCCGCCCTCCCAAGACAGTTGGCGAGACCAGGTGACGGTAAATCGTTGTGGATATTGGTGTCTTCAAAAACGAAGGAGGAACGATGGCTGGCAAGGGAAGGGATGAAATCCTGCATGACCACAACCACGATGGAATTGACCGGCGTGGATTTCTGAAGTGCATGGCCTGGGCGGGCACCGGAGCTTTCTGCGTGATACAGGGGGGCGTGTTGAAGTCCTACAGCCTGAGCCGCCTGCCGGAGCTAGGTCCCAAGGAAACCAGGGGCGAATTGAGCTTTGTGCAAATCAGCGACAGTCATATGGGTTTCAACAAGCCGGCGAATCCCGACGTGGCAGGAACGCTAAAAGCCGCGGTGGACAAGGTTAATGCATTGCCAGTGGCGCCGGAATTCATGCTGCATACGGGTGACATCAGCCATCTTTCGAAACCGGAGGAGTTCGATACCGTCGACCAGATTCTGAAGAGCGCGAAACCGAAGGATGTCTTCTATGTGCCGGGCGAGCACGACGTTCTGAATGACGATGGGAAGCAGTTCCTCGAGCGCTACGGAAAAGGCAGCAAGGGCGCGGGATGGTACAGCTTCGACAAGAGCGGTGTGCGCTTCATCGGACTGGTCAACGTGATGAATTTGAAGGCCGGCGGACTCGGCACGCTGGGACACGAGCAACTCGAATGGCTGGAAGATAATGTAAAGCACTTGAAGCACAGCACGCCCATCGTGGTGTTCGCGCACATTCCGCTGTGGTCAGTGTATCCCGAGTGGGGCTGGGGAACAGAAGACAGCGCGCAGGCACTCGGATATTTGAAGAAGTTCGGCTCGGTGACCGTGCTGAACGGGCACATTCATCAAACGATGCAAAAAGTCGAAGGCAACGTAACCTTCCACACGGCTGCGTCAACGGCATTTCCGCAACCGCAGCCGGGCAAGGCCGATTCGCCGGGTCCGATGAAAGTGCCGGCCGAGCAACTGAAGAGCGTTTTGGGCATCACGGACGTGAATTACGTGCAAGGGCAACACGCGCTGGCGGTGGTGGATTCGACGCTCGCATGAGCCAGAAGTAGCTCAAATCAAGAAATCAATTTGAATTTGAAATAGCTAAAAAGGAGAAGAAGCATGAGGAGAAGTGTGTCTATTGCCAGCCTAGCGGCAGCTTTGGTGTTCGGAGTCGGAGCGCTCAGCGCGGGCCCGAAGAGCTTCGTAGTGAGCGCGCAGCAGAAGCCGGAAACCATGGAAGTGAAGATCGATAACTTCAGCTTCGGTCCGGCCACCCTGACGGTGCCGGTAGGTACCACTGTGACCTGGACCAATCGCGACGATATTCCCCACACGGTGGTGAGCACGGACGGCGTGTTCAAGTCCAAGGTGCTCGATACCGACGAGAAGTTCTCCTTTACTTTCAGCAAAGCGGGAACCTTTCCCTACTTCTGTTCGATTCACCCGAAGATGACCGGCAAGGTCGTCGTGCAGTGAGTGAGGAGAGACCTTGCATCCTTTCGACCTGAAAGCGGTAGTTTTCGCAAAGCATGCACAGCACGTGGTGCTGATTCATTTCCCGATCGCGCTGTTCATCATGGGCGTTGTGTTTGATTTTCTTGCGCAATGGATGAAACAACGATTGCTGGCCGCCGCGGCCTACTACAATTTGTTCGCCGCCGCGCTCACAACCATACCGGTCTTGATCACCGGGATTCTCGCGTGGCAGTGGCAGCTGGAAGGACAACGGCTCAAAGGCATCCTCCTGATGCACCTGGTACTGGGAACCCTATCCAGCGTGCTGATCTGGACAGTGTGGTTCGTTCACATGAGAACGCAACGCGAGCCAGACGTAGCGTTGCCGAGATACCGATGGCCGATCGAGGTGCTGGTAGTGGCGCTGGTGACTGTGACCGGACACCTGGGCGGATTCCTTACCGGAGTGAATGTCCCAAGTTAGGGCTTCGGAATGACCGTCGAGGAGATAGTTTGCCGCAAACTGGCTTTCTCGGAACCACTGCGCCTTGGACCGCTGACGTAACCCTTCTGCTTGAGCTGGCCCTGGGAACTGGCTTGCTTGCCGGAGCGCTGCTTGCGCGCGCCGGACGCCTTTGGCTCCATGCCGCGTGCCAATCGGTCATCGTGCTCCTCAATCTAATCCTGATCGCCTTGACGATGTTTCCTCCCTTTCATCGGCAGGTACTCCCCAAACTCCCAAGCGGGATTGGAAGGCCCTCCTACGCGCTCGCCGCAACGCATGCGGCGCTGGGCGGCGTTGCTGAGCTTGCGGGTTTGAACATACTGCTGGCAGCCGGTACAAATCTCCTTCCGGAGAAATTTCGCATCACGCGCTACAAATTCTGGATGCGAAGTGTTCTCTTCGTTTGGTGGATAGTTCC
>Ga0209118_1001343_pt1 | contig 11595 bp, 7 predicted proteins | sample BlaSpr_A8_Ref_M1_FD_187988 | JGI IMG/M metagenome (GOLD analysis project Ga0209118, IMG submission 187988) | Forest soil microbial communities from Thunder Bay, Ontario, Canada - Black Spruce, Ontario site 2_A8_Ref_M1 (SPAdes) (version 2) | ecosystem: Environmental > Terrestrial > Soil > Boreal...
CTCGATGACCTGGCCGGAGCCGGGAGCGACGTTTGTATGCAGCGGGAAACGTCTACCGTCGGGCAGCACCAATTCATGGAAGCCGACTTCGACTTTGCGTACGGGTGTGAAATCCGCATTCAGCGCGCCTAAAGTACGTTTGCCATTCGAGAGCGATTCGATCTTCGTGATTTCGCCGATGACCTCGGAACCAACGGGCACGACAATGTGGTCGAACGCATATACCGGCTCCACGATGCGCGCGTGGACGGGCTGTCCTACCTTCTTGACTCGGATTTCCTCGTCCAGAGCGACCTGCAGAGGTGCGCCTTTCGCTACGGTCAGAGCAACCGTCTGCGGCGGCGCGGGCTCGGCGAGCTTACTTGGTTCGGCTGCAGGTTTACGCGCGGAGCCTGGAGTGAGTTGAGGGATGGGAACTTCTTGAGCTTCGATCTGAGATCCGATGGCGCAGGCCCAGGTGAAGGTAAGCAGAATTGTGAATACCGCGCGCGTGAGGGCCATTACCGAGTCTCCCCGTACTGGCTAGGTTGATCACTATTGTAGAACAATCGGAACCTTCTTTGTCTGGGTGATTCCGGTAGAATGGACGTACATGTCCGAACGCAGTTTTACCCTCGACGAAGCGCAGACACTCCTGCCGATTCTAGAGTCGCTGCTCAAGCAGGCAATTAACGGCAAGAAGCTGATTGAAGACGTGGACGCGGAGTTGCAGGGAACCGCGCACCGTGTTTTTTTGAATGGCGGCATGATGCTGAATGTGGTCCATCTGGCGCGGCGCAAGGCGGAGCGCGAGAAGGCAATTCGGCGCGTCAAGGATGCCCTCGCCGAAATTGATGCGACTGGCGTGCAGGTAAAAGATCTGGACATCGGATTGCTCGATTTTCCCTGCAAGGTGGAGGGGGAGATTCTCTTGTTGTGTTGGAAACTGGGCGAGCCCACGATCACGCATTGGCACGGGACAGGCGAGGGCTTCGCCTCCCGGAAGCCGATTGACGAGCGGATTGCGAACGCGGGCAGGAAGCGGCCGAAGTAGGAAGAGCTGTCAGCCGTCGGCTCTCAGCTCTCAGTAATCAGTTCTCGGTAAAGCCGGTTTTCGTATATCACGGGTTTGTATCAGGGCATCGCTTTAGCGATGCCGAGAGTTCAGAAAATTAGGGCGCCCCTTCAGGGGCTGCGCATCGGAAATCTCCTTTTCGGCAGCCAACTGGAAAACACTGCGCAAGTTCCGGATCGCGATCCGTTCCATAAATTCGAGCACGGCAGTGGTGCGCGACGGTACGACCCAAGCCATGCACTACTGGGGAGCGAGCGAAGGCCGGGCGTTCTGCTAAAATCACGCTATTCGAGGCGATCATTTATGTTGTCTGGGCGCAAACTGGCGTTGACGCTGGCTTTTACGGCTCTGGTTGCCGTGGCCTTCGGGGCTAGCTGCCGGGGATTCTTCCCAAAATCCACGCTGCAGTCGCTTGCGGTCGGACCCGCGACGCCGACCCTGCAAACCGGTAACACGAACAACATTCAACAGATGACCGCCGTGGGTACTTACGATGACGGCGTTCGTCCGGATTCTAAAGTCACGTGGAAAATCGCAGATGTCACTGGCACGGGTGTCGCTACCGTGAGCGCGGGGGGACTAGTAACCGCTAAGAGCCAGGGAACGGCGACAGTTACCACGACGTCAACGGAAATCCCTACGATCTCCGGATCGACGACCGTAACGGTTACGGTCCCTTGTATCAATTCCATTGCCGTGACGCCGGTAAATCCGACTCTCACCCACGGCAACTCGCTCCCGTTCATAGCGACGGCAGCCACATGCAACGGCCCAGTCGTCATCACCGATTTTGCCACCTGGACCTCCAGCGACACTACTGTGGCGACGATTGACAGCAGCGGTCTTGCCACAGCGATTACGGCGGGCAAGACCACGAACATCACGGCTTCATCGGCTGGGGTTACGAGCACCCCCCCAGACGTTCTGACGGTTGACTAGGTAGTCGATCCAAGCTCCATCGTTTCTGTGGTTCGCTCCGTCATCCCAACCGCCGAGAATCAGCGGCCCGATGTCAAACCCTAGGCGCGCGAATCTCTTCGCGTTCATATTTGCATTCTCTCCACTCCGCTCCGTTACCCCCGCGGTATAGTAAAAGCCCCGCGATTCCCTGTGACAGGATCGCGGGGCGTGTGTTCCAACATGGCTGCTTAGGTAGCGTCGTGGCCGACAAGGGTCACCGAGGTAAACCGACTGGAATCCAACTCGCTCCGCAGCAGTCGCCACCACCGCGCGAGTCGATGGGGATGGCTTTCGATGAGCTGCATCAGCAGACGGTCGTGTTCGGCGGGAAAGATGGCCTGAACCTTTTGAACGGCACTTGGGTACTGCAAACGCAATGATCGAGTAACGGCGGAAGCGGGCTCGCGCTATATTGGATAGCGAGCCCGTGAAACGCTTCCGCCAGCAGTTTTTGTTGTGCATTTCGATTTTCATTCTGCTCTTTTCGTCGGCGTGCAATCGCGGCCGCGGGCGCGTGCTCGAAGTCGCCTACGTTTCCGGCGTTCAGGCCACACTGCGCGACCACGTGGCTGCGGTGTATGAAAAAGCCGGAGTGGTGAAGAACGGCGAGCGCGTGGAAGTGCTCGACCACGACCGCCACTTCGTCAAAGTGCGTACCGCAAACGGCACGACGGGATGGATGGAACAGCGCTACCTCGTCAGCCGGGAAGTCTTCGATCAAATCCAGAAGCTGACTGCCGACAACCAGGACGATCCCGTGCAGGCTCGGGGCACGACGCGCAACGACACGAACCTGCACGTTGAACCGGGGCGCGATACCGAGCATCTCTATCAGATTTCTTCCGGCGAGAAGCTATCGCTGCTGAAGCGAGGCACCGCCGAGAAGCAAGGCGCGGTTGCGGCGCCATCGCGCTCGACATCTCACTCCGCCAAACCGGGCAGCAAGAAAAATGAGCAAGACAGGAAGCCGGTTCCGGTAATCGAAGACTGGTGGCTGGTGCGCGACTCTCACAACCGTGTCGGCTGGGTGCTGGCCCGCATGATCGATCTCGACGTCCCGCTCGAGGTCGCCCAATATGCGGAAGGCCAGCGCATCGTCGCATTCTTCGTGTTGAATCAGGTTCAGGATGGAGACAAGAAAGTCGCGCAGTACTTGACCGTCCTCACCGAACCCAAAGATGGCCTGCCGTTCGACTTCAATCAGATTCGCGTCTTCACCTGGAACGTGAGGCGCCATCGTTATGAGACGGCCTATCGCGAGCGCATGGAAGGCGTCCTGCCCGTGACCGTTTCACAAGAGAACTTCGAGAAAGAAGGTGTGTTGCCCGCGTTTGTTATTCGCGTGAAGGACGACAACGGCAACGTTGCCGAGCGTAAATACAGGCTCAACACGCCGATTGTGCGCCGAGTGTACAGGCCCGGAGAACAACCGCAGCGCACTGTAACTCGTAAAGCGAAACGGAGGCGGTAGTGCCAAGTACCGAGAGTTGCTTACCCCTGTGTTTCCCTGTGCCCTCTGTGGTGAATACCTAGTCTGTGATGAACAACTAAGCGTAGAAATCGGCAATGCTCTCGACCACCAACCGAATCTCCGCCTCGGTCAATTCCGGGAACATCGGCAAGGCCAGAACTTCCCGGGCGGCCTGTTCGCAGACTGGCAGGTCTCCCGCCTTCAGTCCAAGGTAGGAAAAGACCGGCTGCAAGTGCAACGGCAGCGGGTAGTAGATTTCCGACCCGATTTTTCGTTCGGTGAGGAACTTGCGCAGTTCGTCCCGGCGCTGGGTGCGAATCACATACTGATGAAACACATGTTTGGCTTGCGGACTTCGCGAGAGCAAGCGCACCGGCGCGGCGCTTTCGTCGGAACCGTGGTTAGCGGTTAGCCCGGAGTTGGCAAACAGCCGGTCATAGGTCGCCGCGTGCTGCCGCCGGCGCTGGTTCCAGTCCGCGATGTGTGCCAGCTTCACGCGCAGCACCGCTGCCTGAATGGCATCCATGCGTCCGTTCCAGCCAAATTCGTCATGGTAGTAGCGCCGCGGACTGCCATGGTTGCGGAGCCGCCGCATGTGCTCGGCCATCTCCGGACGGCTAGTGGTGACGATCCCCGCGTCTCCGTAAGCGCTCAGGTTCTTGGTGGGATAGAAACTGAAAGCGGCAGTCACACCGAGCGAGCCCGCGCCGCGCCCATTCCACTCGGCCCCAATTGCCTGGGCGGCGTCTTCCACAATTGCAACTTCAAATTCCTTAGCGTTTTCCTTAACTATGCGGTCAAATGCGTCCATGTCGGCGCACTGGCCGTAAAGATGAACCGGAAGAATCGCGCGAAGATTTTCGGGTCGCTTGGTGCGTAGCCGACGACCGACTGCCGCCGCATCGAGATTCAGGGTGCCGGGATCGACGTCCACGAAGACCGGCGTTGCGCCCGCCCGCACAATGGCGCTAGCCGAGGCAAAGAAGCTGAAGGCCGTTGTAATGACCGAGTCCCCGGGCTTTACGCCCGCGGCGACGAGCGCCAGCCAGAGGGCCTCCGTTCCCGACGCGCAACCGACGGCGCAGGCCGCTCCCGTCAGCGCAGCAATCTCACGCTCAAGCGCCTCAACCTCCGGACCGAGAATGAAGCTTTGCGAATCGCACACGCGCGCTATGGCGACTAGCACATCTTCGCGGATGCCATCGTACTGGCGGCGCAAGTCGAGGAGCGGAACGGCGAGCGGGACGGAGAGTGGAACGGTTTGGGGCGCGGTGTTTGGTGTCGTCTTTTGAGGCGTCTTTCGTGCCGTCTTGCGTGGAGATGAAAGGCCGGACTTCACAGGAAGAAGATTCTAGCAGGGGCGGTCGCTCAGACGCGTTCAGTGCGCGACCGAGATCCAGAAGCGATCTAGCGGTGCTTCCTAATCTTCGGCAGGGCCGGGGCGCTGCTATTGAGGACGCCATGGCGACGAACATCCCGCCCCTCCAATTTTCTTTCGCCCGCACTGCCGGAATGATCCAGATGCTGCCGCCAGAGTGCCAGCTCAGCACGCAGCCGGTCCAGATCGAGATCGGGAAACGAGCTGTCCGCGCCGCTGATATTACGCACGGCACGCTCCAAAACCGAGCGCGCACCCACATGGTTGCCCTTGGACTGGTGATGAAAAGCGACCGCCAATTGAACCATACCCTGGAGGTGCCGGCGCAAGGGACTATGGCGCGGCGCCTCACGCCAGACGTCTTCGAGGACCTCGTGGGCATCGAAAAAGCGTCCAGCATTGAACAGCGCTACGCCGTTTTGTAGTTCGTTCTCCGGCACTTAGTTGAATTCCTTCGAGGCACACCTGGCACAGCAAATATAATTTCCCATAGTTATGTGGTACACAACAATTCTAAAAATTGTATTTGTTCTCTCTAAGTATGCGTAAGCCACACAAAATAAATGTGCTTAAGTGGTAATCATTGTGGAATGACAGTTGCTGTGTCCTAGTGTTTGCTCATTGTTGATTTTCTGGTCAAACCCTCCCTTCCCCCTAGGAGTTTGACTCAGCCTTAAACGTTTAACGATTCGCTCTATGAGTTCAGGAGAGAACTAAATGCAATCGAATCTTCGACTGAATAAACTGCAACTGGTAGTCCTGCTGGCGCTGCTGTTTACAGCAGCCTTTGCAATGGCGCAAGGTATCACTGCCGGTTCGATCTCCGGTACTGTATTGGATCCATCCTCGGCGGTCGTAGTTGGAGCCACGGTCAGCGCACAAAACATAGCCACCGGCGGGACTCTGACCACAGAGACCAACGATACAGGTTATTTTACTTTCCGATCCGTTCCACCCGGCACGTATAAGATTACGATCGTGGGGAAGGGATTCCGGACAGTCGAAGTCCCGCAGGTTACCGTAGAAACCGCCAAGGACGCGACGTTGGCAGGGATAAAGCTCGAACTGACGTCCGCCGCGGGCGAAACGGTGGAAGTGGTCGAATCAGCTCCCATACTTGAGACCACCACGGGGCAAGTCACCAATACTTTTGACGCCCAAGCGACGGCAGACCTCCCCACGGGTGGCGGTTTCGACAGTTTGGCGCTGTTTCTCCCCGGAGTTGCTGACACGGGTTCTAACAACTTCAGCAATACAAATGGTGTGGGATTCTCCTCGAATGGCCTGCGTGGCCGGTCTAACAATTTCCAGATCGATGGTCAGTCCAACAATGATAACTCTGTATCGGGCCCCTCGATTTTCTTAGGGAATCAGGATCTTCTCGGCGAGTTGTCGGTTATAACCAATGATTTCAGCGTCGAGTACGGACGAGCCTCAGGCTCGGTGGTCAACTACGTGACCAAAAGCGGTACCAATCAATTCCATGGCAGCGCGTTCGAGTACTACACTGGCTCTTTTGCTGACTCCCATACCAACGAAGAGAAGTCCACGCTTTTCGGCTTCTGCGCGCCTGGACAGGATCCGGTTGCTACCCTGTGCACGCCCGTGGGACCCATTTCCAGGTATGTTGAGAACCGCTTCGGCTTCACAGTCGGCGGCCCGATTTATAAGGACAAGGCGTTTTTCTTTGGCTCCGGCTACTGGGATAGGTTCCGCCAGGCTGGTTCCCCTTCAACCTCGAGCCTTGTCACGCCGACTCCAGCCGGACTGACGGCACTGGGCACAGCATTCTCCGGCAACTCGCTGGTGGCTGCGTTAAATACGATCGGCCCCTACGCCGTGAAGGCAGGTAATCCGCGCCCCACGAGCTCTGATACTCTAACCGTCACCAATGGCGCTTCTACGGCTGATGTTGAATTCGGCGGGATCAGCCGGAACCCTCCGTCGTTTTTCAATGATCGTGAGTTTTCGGGCAAAGTAGACGTGAATCTCACGAATCAGGATCGCATAGGCGCCCGATATGTTTTCCAGCAGAACATCCTCACCGCTGCCAGCGCCCAAGCCGGCGTAGGTTTTGCCAATGGGAATTGGGTGGATATTCCGGCGCGCGACCAGCAAATTGCGCTCGACTGGACTCGTAGCTTTAGCACCCAACTGGTGAACCAATTACGGTACAGCTTCTCGCGAGCCGGTTTTGGTTTTGAGGCGGGATCGTTTCCCAATTGCCTTAGGTCGAACTACTTCGCATGTCCGACCAACATAAGCTGGAACAGTCAATTGCTTACTTTCGGAATGGCGACTAACTTTCCGCAGGGCCGCACCATCAACAACACTCAGATCCAGGACAACGCATCGTGGGCTCACGGCCGCCATACGTTCAAGTTCGGAGGCGAATTCTACAAACAGCGTTCCCCGAACAGTTTCCTGCCGAACGCGAACGGGCATTACTCCTACAGCGCTTCAAGCACCGCCGCAAGCTTCGCCAGTTGTGAAGCCCAGTTCCCCATTATCGCCGTCTACGTCCAAGGGTTACTCGCGGCGGGAACGGCGCAAAAAAAGGCTGACGCCCAGAGAGTTTGCGGCTTCTCCCGTGGACTTGCGGACACACCTACTTCGATCAGCCTCACGGATGGTCCGACGACGTTCAACTTCAAAGAGTGGGATATGGCGTTCTATGCTGGAGACGACTGGCGGATCAAAGACAACCTGACCCTCAACATCGGTCTCCGTTGGGAGTACTCGAGCCAGGCAATGAACCTGCTCCACGACCTCTCAGTCGCCAACCAGGCTGGGTCCAATCCGTTCTGGGATCCGACACTTCCAACGTCGGTTACCACGATTCCGACCATCCCTAATGACTTCAAGTACTTCGGTCCGAACATTGGCTTTGCCTGGAAGCCTCGCTTCCTGGGCGGCGACAAAACCGTTATTCGTGGCGGGTTCCGCATCACTTATGACCCCGCTTTCTACAACATGTTCCTGAACGTGGCCACCGCAGCCCCGGTGGTGAATGCCGGGACGATCGCCGGTGCCGTTTGTGCCGGTGATTGCCTGCCAACTTCCGGTTTCTTGGGCGCTGACGTGCGCGCAGCTCATTTAGGCGATATTCCGCGAGGAGGGAACCCGGGTTACCGCAATTACACCCAGGTGGCCCAGAACTTTCACGAGCCGTACGTCCAGAACTGGTCGCTGGGCATCCAGCGCGAACTGACGAACCGAGCGGTTTTAGAGGTTCGCTACGTGGGCAATCGCGAAAACGGCAACTTCCAGACGGTCAACGCGAACCCCGAACTCGCAGGCCTTGTGAACAACGGGTTCAGTTCCTTCATCCCAGCCGGCGTCACGCCTTGCACGTCCGCGGGAACTCCGCCGTACGCTCCGCCGCCCGGCAACTCACCGGGCATTTTCGGTGAGCCGACCGAACGCGCCAACTGTAATTTCTCCAACATTCGCAACCGCGTGAACGGCGCTTTCTCTTCCTACAACGGGTTGCAGAGTGAACTCCGTGTCGCCCAGTGGCATGGCCTGAGCGGTGCTGCATCCTTTACGTGGAGCAAGACCTTGGACAATACCAGCGAGATCTTCTCCACCGGCAGCGGCGGCAATACTGTCGCTGGGGCACAGAATCCCTTTGACGTGAGCGCGGGTGAAAAGTCGTTGAGCGGACTTGATTTCCCGAAAATCGCTTCGCTCTATGTCATCTATGACCTGCCGTTCTATAAGAACCAGCACGGCTTTATGGGAAGAGTGCTCGGGGGCTTCCAGGCGAATGCAACTTGGCGGTACAGCAGCGGTCAGAACTGGACTCCAACCACAAATGCAGGCGACAATTCCTCCTGTCAAATGACCTTCGACGCTACCTTCTACGGTCCGTCCACTTGCCGCCCCTTCGCGGGAAATCCCGCGGCACCGCTTAACATGGTAGGCCAGTGTACAAACCCAGCAGCGGCCGACTGTGGCTTGAGCGACTTTTTCACCGGAGCTCCAACGACCGTGAGCGCCGTTCACTGGATCTATAACGACGACAACGCTGCAGCTTTCTTTAAGACACCCTACGGCAATGTACGGCGCAACCCGGGCGTTCGCGGCCAGAACATCGACGCCGTCAACTTCAGCATGTTCAAGACCACGAAGATCAGCGAGCGAGTTTCTTTCCGCTTGGAGGCCCAGGTCTATAACTTGTTCAACCACCAGTTCCGCGGTGTCCCCGATCCTGGTATGAGTGACGGAAACGATTTGACGAGCGGGGGCAGTTTCGCAACCAATCTCTTCAACGCCAGCGGTGGAGACTACCAGAACGTTATCCTTAACGGGATTGGCCGTCGCCGCATGATCCTGGGAGCGAAGCTCACCTTCTAACCTAGTTACAGTCCGATTCAAGGCCGGCCGCGAGGTCGGCCTTTTTTTGTCTTGAGCGAAGCGAAGGAGTTTGGGGATTGCGAATCCGAGCGCATGGTCTTTTCGCGGGTCCAAAGGGCTTCTCAGGGCGACAATGCTGGAGGTCGCAATCGGGTGAGCCAAAAGCCAAAAGCTGGAAGGCAAAAGCGAGAGGCTAGTTAGCCAGCAACCAGAACCTACTTCACCTTTCCCCGCTCCTTCTTCGCATCTTCTGCGCGCCCTAAATGCTCGTAGGCCTCTGCCAGCGCAAGATGCGCGGCCCCGAATCCCGGCAGACGTCCGGTGGCAATTTCAAGATGCACGAGCGCCGTTTTGAAGTCATCGGTCTTTAGCAGCGCCGCGCCTATTTCGTAGTGCGCCCAGGCGGAGTCGGGCTGGAGTTCAATCGCTTTGTGCAGATGCTTGGCCGCCTCGGCATATTGCGCTTTTCGTGCCAGCGCCACCCCGAGCGTGTATTGCGCAAGGTAGAGATTGGGATCGGCTGCGACGACGGGCTCGAGCGCGGCGATGGCACGGGCGATGGCGAGGTTTGGCTTCGACTGGTCGATAGCCAGCGTTGCTTCGATCACTTTGTTGGCGGTCGCTATCTTATCTTTTGGATCGGTACCTGTGACCGAGGCGGCAGCTCCCAACGACTTTTGCAGTCCGATGTATCCGAGCGACGCCAGTTTCTGCATCTCGGAAGAACTCAACTCTGCGGAAGATTTGCCGGCCTCGCCGCTGAAATGCCGATCAAAGTTACGATCAAAGCCATCCAGCTGCGCGGCCATCGTGTCGAACGTGGCCTTCGAACTCTGGGCCAGGTTGTGGGCAGCGCCCGGGTCCGTGGTTAAGTCGTAGAGTTCGGGCTTGGGGGCGCGGATGTAGAGATACTTGCCTGCGCGCCAGGATTCGAGCGGACTCCAGCCGAATCCGCGCTGTGGCAGATCGCTGCGGGAATATACGGGCTGATCACCGCTCCCCCCGCCACTACTCGTTTTTGCAATGCGTAATAACGACTGTCCCTGCATTTGCGAGGGAACCGGGATCGCGGCGATTTCCAGCAGAGTAGGAGCGATGTCAACGAGTCTAACCTTGGCGGGCACCCGCTTCGCGGTAGGATGGGCTTCCGGGAGTTTTACTACGAGTGGGACGTGGATGGTCTCGTCATACAGGAAGATGCCGTGGGTTTCTTCGCCATGAGCGCCGAGGCTCTCGCCCTGGCTGGCCGCGACGATAACGGCGGTGGTGGCGTCGAGCTTCTGCTGGTGCAGAATTGCCAGGAGTTTGCCGATTGCGGTATCGGATGCCGCGATGCCGGCGTCGTAGGACGCGGCGGCCGCGTGCGGATCGATCTGAATCCAGAGGAAGAATGGGGCTTGCGTGTTGTGGGTCAGCCAGACTGCGGCGCTGGTTACTACCTGATCCGGGCTACGCGGAGTGCGTGCAGAACGCTGGCCGCCGCTAGCCGCCAAGCTTCGCTTGGCTTGGACGGGCGAGGCGCCCGTCCCCACACTTGGTGGCCGGACACCCGCATCGTAAGTCTGGAAGCCGCGGTCGAATCCCTGTGCCAGCCCGTTCCATGGGTCGAGATCGCTGGAGCCAACAAAGGCGGCAGTCCGGTAGCCTTGGGTCTTCAGTAGTTCCGGGAGGGATGGCAGCGATAACGACAGCGTACCGCCAATGTCGCTCATGCCGGTGCTCTGAGGGTAGGCTCCGGAAAGAATGGTTGCATGCGAAACAACTCTTCCCGGCGCCTGGGCGTAGGCATGCTCGAAGACTAAGCTCTCCGCAGCGAGACGATCGAGGTTCGGCGTAAGCGCACTTTTGGTGCCGAGGAAACCCATGCGGTCGGCGCGGGTGGAGCCGAGGGTGATCAGCACCAGGTTGGGTTTGGATGCGGCTGCGGCGAAAGCGAAACTAAGACTAAGAAAGATCAGGCTCACGCCGGCGACGAATCTTCGAACCATGACAGTAAGTGTAGAGGCTGCGCCGCCGTTGATCAAAACCTCAAAACCGCCAGTCTTGACGCCCATACAACTGCGCGTACAATCCTATGTACCTGCTCCTCGGGATTTCCAGTCTCATCCTGATGTCGTGATCACCACCCATCGTTATCCAGGAAGACAGCCAGGAAGCCGGACCATATTTCGAAGTGACCGCACCCCTCAGAAAACGTCTTCGTCTGGTATGCCTGCTGGCCTTGTGCGCCGCGGGTTTAAGCCTGCTTCTCTGCTGCCATCACGCGCGGGGCGGAGCCATCGGGTCCAGGAAGCTGATCATCCTCGGTATTGACGGGCTTGATCCCGACTTGCTCACGAAGTTCATGGCGGAGGGCAAGATTCCGAACTTCGC
>Ga0209118_1001344_pt1 | contig 11592 bp, 6 predicted proteins | sample BlaSpr_A8_Ref_M1_FD_187988 | JGI IMG/M metagenome (GOLD analysis project Ga0209118, IMG submission 187988) | Forest soil microbial communities from Thunder Bay, Ontario, Canada - Black Spruce, Ontario site 2_A8_Ref_M1 (SPAdes) (version 2) | ecosystem: Environmental > Terrestrial > Soil > Boreal...
CGCCGACGCCACCTTCGCGGCGCTGCCGAGGATGGCCCGGTAGTCACTCTCGGCGCCGGCCGGCGGCACCACTGAGACCGCTTCCAGCCGCCCATTGTCGGGCTCGCTGCGGTAGCGCTCGAAACGGTAACCGCACAGCGCCAGCGCGCGGCAGATCCGCGGCGCCGCGGCGCCGGTGGTCTCGGCGTGCCGCGGCAGCACCACTCCCAGCCGCTGCACGCCGCCGGTGCGGGCGTCCTCGGCGACGCGCCCCAGCCAGCGCGCCAGCTTGGCGAAGCTGAGCTCCCCCGCCGTCCCCAGTCCGTAGAGCGCGACGACCTGGCCTCCCGGCCCGGCGTCGGTCTGCCCGACCTGCTCCTCGCGCCCCTTCCACCCGGGTCGAGAGGCGATCCCGAGCACCGCCCGCCGAACCTCCTCGGGCAGCGCCTCCACCTCGGGCGCCGCGCCCTGGAAGCAGCCGACCGCCAGCAGCTCGGCATCGGCGCGGCCGCCGTCGGCCAGCAAGAGCGATGGGATCATTCTAGTCCTCACCGCCTGCGGCGAACCCGAGACATGAAATCGGGCGGCGCACAGACCGTTGGAGGCCTACGTACAGCATCTATCGGATCTCCCCCACATCCCCTCATTCCCCTTCCCACCCTCCGGGGGGAAGGGGACGCCCCCTCCCTCCCGCTGGTTAAGGGCGTTTTCGCTTCAACGGCGCCAGAGTCTACCAGGTACGGTTTCCGCGGGCGGGCCGGTATGCTATAGGTGACCCTTGACCTCCGAACTTGCCGACGCCAGAGCTGCAGCGCCAGCGCATGAACCCGTCGTCGCTCCTTCCGCTGCTGTCGGGGCCGTTCAACTTCTTGCGCCCGGACGCCGAGGAGATCGGGCGCCTGATGCCCGATTTGCAGCGCTCCCTGCCGGTTCCTCAACCGATCTTCCTCGAGGACGAGGGCGCGACCCCGCTGCACGGCTTCCCGGTGTTGATCTCCGAGGGCATGCTGGCGCTCAACGCGGCGCTGCGGCACTACATCCACTGCGAGGAGGGTGTGCAGCTCGCCATCCAGCGGCGGGACACCTATGATCGCAAATTTTACAATGCTGCATGGGAGCGCTACCGCGCGCTGCTCACCCGCGCGGTCGAGAACGCCACCATCTCGAACTACGGCCGCCTCTATCCGGCCGTGTTCTGGCTGCACCACTCGACCGACATCGCCCGGCTGCTCAAGGAGACCCCGAAACGGGTCCTGCGCGAGGACCTCGAGATCGGCCGCCGCCTGGGCGACGCCATCAAGTACCGGGTCTGCGACCGCCTGCTCGACCGCGTCCTCGCGAGCACCTACGACATGGTGCAGAAGGTGGCTGGCGCCACGGAGGAGGCGGAAGAGGGCCTCTTTCCGCGCCTGCTCACCCGCATGCGCGACAACGTCCTGGTGTTCACCGAGGACCACATCAGTCCCGACCTGGCGGAGCTGGGCAGCTATTTCAACGGCTATCTCAAGATCGACGGCCGGGAGATCCGCCAGCGCCTGGGCGAGCTGATCCAGTGGCACCAGGAGCAGCTGGCAGGCGATCACGAGCTCCGCGCCATCGCCGCCACTCTCCTCGCCGCCGACCTCACGAACGGCGCGCGCGACCTGCTCAACCGCCCGGGATACCTGTCGTTCCTGGCGACCCGCCAGGCCTACAACCCGGTGCGGCTGCTGCCGCCGATCCTGGTGCAGGTCTGGGAGAGCCTGCTGATCAAGCTCAAGGAGTTCGAGCTCTTCCACGCCGTGCGGCGCTCGGTGCTGCGCGTCGAGGCGCTGGCCGACGGGCGCATGGTGGCGCGCGAAGCGTTGACGGTCCGCGGCACCCATCGCACGGCGCACGTCCTGTCGCCGGTCACCCGGCCGCTCGACTTCATGGCGCCCTGGGTGGTCGACCCGCGCGTCGAGCGTTTCGGGATGATCTACGACATCAGCGAGTTCTCGCAGACCATCTCCTACCTGCAGCGCTCCGCCAGCGAGAGCCAGGACGAGGCGTTCCGCGCCATGTTCCGCTTCCAGCGCCGGATCAACCGCCTGGCCGGCGCCCGCCGCGTCAAGCTCGAGAAGTACCTGGGCGACGGCGCTTTCTACTCGAGCCGCGAAGCGCTCAACCTGCTGATCTGTGCCATCCACCTGCAGCGCTTCTACGAGCAGGCGGTGCGCGAGGGCTTCGCCTTCGACCGCGGCATGCGCATCGCGCTCAATTTCGGCGCCTATCGCCTGATCCCGATGGGCAGCGGCGGCAGCCAGGGAGGGGAGCGCTACGAGTTCTTCGGCCACGGCATGGTCGAGCTGTCGCGCCTGGTCACCGGCAAGGCGACGCAGGAGGTCGACGAGGTCAAGACCATGCTGATCAGCCAGGGCTACCCCGAGCGCACCGTGCATCGATTCTTCGCGCCGCTCGCCGAGAGCGACCTCGACGTGGTGGACAAGCGCGAGGAGTCCCGCCGCTTCTACGCCTACATCAACCGCAACGGCACGCTGCTCAACAACGGCCTGGTGGCGACCGGCGCCTACGTCGGACGCCTCGATCGCGAGATCGGGCCCAGCCCTCTCCACCGCGGCACCGACGGCAGCCGCTCCTACGTGATGTTCCACGTCGACGATGGCGGCGAGCGCCTGCCGGTGGGCTTGCGCAAGCTCGGCACCGCGCGCCTCAAGGGGCTCGAACGGCTGCCAGTCTATGAGATCGTCGACGGCGCCAGGCTGGACCCGGCGTCGCTGCGCGTGCTGCGCGGCGAGCGCCTGCTGGCGGCGGCCGACCGCGAGTCCACCCGGCCCCTGGCGCCCCAGGATTAGGACTAGACCTAAACTCCCTTCGAGGAACGTCGCCGTGCACGAAGCCGTCTGGACCACCGATCTCGCGGGGCTGCCGCCGCCTCGCCGCGGCAAGGTGCGCGACGTCTACGACCTCGGCGAGACCCTGCTGCTGGTCGCCACCGATCGCCTCTCGGCCTACGACCACGTGCTGCGGCCGGCCATCCCGGGCAAGGGCAGGGTGCTCACCCAGCTGTCGAGCTTCTGGTTCGGGCGGCTGGGCGACAGCGTGCCCAATCACCTGCTGGCCACCGATCCCGCCGAGTTCCCCGCCGCGGCCCGGCCGCACGCCGCGCTGCTTGCTGGACGCGCGGTGCTGGTACGCAAGACCGCCGTGGTGCCGTTCGAGTGCGTGGCGCGCGGCTACCTGGCCGGCAGCGGCTTTCGCGAGTACCGCCAGGGCGGCCGGGTCTGCGGCATCGAGCTGCCGCCTGGGCTCGCGCTGGCCAGCCGGCTGCCGCGGCCGATCTTTACCCCCGCGACCAAGGCCGCCTTTGGCCACGACGAGAACGTCGACTTTCCGACCTTCGCGAGCGGAGTGGGCGCAATGGTCAGCGGTTCGGCGATGGACGCGGGCGCGGCGCTCGCCGAGCGCCTCCGTCGCCTCACCCTGATGCTCTACGAGCGTGCCGCCGCCCGCGCGGCGGAGCGCGATCTCATCCTGGCCGACACCAAGTTCGAGTTCGGGCTGCTGCCGGCCGGCGGCGGCGCCGGCGCGGACAAGGGCGGCGCGGGGGCGCTCGCGGACCGCCTGCTGCTGATCGACGAAGCCCTCACTCCCGACTCTTCCCGCTACTGGGACGCTGCCCAGTGGCGGCCGGGCGAGGAGCCCGCCTCGTTCGACAAGCAATTCGTGCGCAACTGGCTCGACGCCTCGGGCTGGGACCACCAATCGCCGCCGCCCGAGCTGCCGCCGGACGTCGTGCTCGGCACCCGGGACCGCTACGTCGAGGCCTTCCGCCGCCTGACCGGCCGCGAACCGGATCTCTGAGTGGCGGCGGCACCGGCCCCAGGCACTCGCATGATCCCGCCGCGATGATCCCACTGTCCTTGGACCGATTGGCCGCCATCGTCGGCGGCGAGCTGAGACAACCGGCGCCGCCGGCCAGGAGCGCCGCGGTCGTCGAGGCGGTTGCCGTCGACTCGCGCCGCCTCCCCCACCGGTCGCTGTTCGTCGCCTTGCGCGGTCGCCAGGCCGACGGCCACGACTTCCTCGACCAGGCGGTTGCGAACGGCGCCGCCGCGGCGCTGGTGCGGGCGGACACCCCCCTTGCCCCGCTGCCGGTCATCGCCGTCGACTCGCCGCTCGCCGCGCTGCAGCGGCTGGCCGCCTGGTACCGCCGTGCCCACCTCGGACGGGTGGTGGCGATCACCGGCAGCAACGGCAAGACCGTGGTCAAGGACGCTCTCTACGCGCAACTGGTCGGCACCTTCTCCACCGCCGCCAGCCCGGGCAGCTTCAACAGCCAGCTCGGCGTGCCGCTCGCGGTGCTCGCCGCCGCGCCCGGCACCGCGGTCGCCGTCTTCGAAGCCGGCATCTCCACTCCCGGCGAGATGGCGGCGCTGCGGGAGATCCTGGCGCCCGACTGCGGCATCCTGACCAACGTCGGCCTGGCCCACATCGCCGCCTTCGCGGACCGCCGGCACCTCGCCCGCGAGAAGCTCTCGCTGTTCGCGGCGATGACCGGCCGACGCCCGGCGGGTGCGGCCCCGGCCACTGGCACGGCCCGGGGTGCCGGCGCGACCCAGGGCATCGGTGCGGCCCCGGACCCCGGCGCGGTCCCGGATCTTGGCTGGCTGCTGCTGCCGGATGGCGACGAGATGGTGGCCGAGGAAGCCGCGCTCCTCCCCTGCCGCCTGGTCCGCTTCCCCGGCGACCCCTCCCTGCCGCGGCTCGTCGGGCGGCGAGTGGACGACGAGATCGGCCCTGCCGCAGGGAGCGGTGGCGGCGGCGGCGCTGCCGGTGGCGGCAGCTGGCCGGGCGCGCCGGCCGCCGGGAGGGCAGGCGAGCAGCTCGACGTGCGTTTTCCTTCGGGCCTGGTCCGCCGCCTGCGGGTGCGCACCCGCTCGGCGGAGATCGTCGAGGACGTGTTGCTGGCGGTCGGCGCCGCCCATCTTCTCGGAGTGCCCGAGGAGCGGATCGCCGACAGCCTGAGCGACTACGTTCCGCCACCCACCCGGCTCGAGGTCTGGCGCTCGCCGTCCGGTGTCGTCCTGGTCAATGACCTGGTGAGCGCCGATCCGATCTCGGTGCGCGCCGCCCTGCGCACCACCTCCGAGCTGGCGGCCCGCGGCGGCCGCAAGGTCTTCGTCTTCGGCGGCATGCGCGAGCTGGGGCCGGCTGCCGCCGCCGAGTACTCGGCGATCGGCGCCCTGGCCGGCGAGTACCGCTTCGACGCCCTGCTGCTGATCGATCAGGATGGCGGCGGCGAGCTCGGCGCCACCCGCGACTCCTACCTCGCCGCGCATCCGGGCGGGGAGGCCGCCGTGCTGCCCGGCGTCGAGGCGGCCCGGCGGCGCCTGCGCACGCTCCTCGCTCCCGGCGACACGCTGCTGCTCAAGGGCCCCCGCCACAGCGGTATCGCCGCCGCCGCCGTCGACCTGATGGACGCGATGGCGCCCAACCGCCTGATCGTCGACCTCGGTGCCGTCGCCGGCAACATTGCCGCCTTCCAGCGCGCCAGCGACCAGCGAATAGTGCCGCGACAGGCGACTGGCGGAGCCGCACCCGGTCCGCGCACCCGCATCCTGGCGATGGTCAAGGCCCTGGCCTACGGCAGCGACCTGGTGCGGCTGTCGTCCTGGCTGTCGGAGGGGGGCATCGATCACCTCGGCGTCTCGACCGCCGACGAGGGGGCCGAGCTGCGCCGGGCGGGCATCCAGCTGCCCATTCTGGTGACCCTGCCGACCCCCGAGGAGGCGGAGAAGCTGGCGCGCTTCGCGCTGCTGCCAGCGGTCTACTCCTTCGCCCTCGTCGAGCCCCTCGCCGCCGCGGCGCGGGCCGTTCTGCCGGCCGGCCGCCAACTCGCCGTCCACCTCAAGGTCGACACCGGCATGCACCGCGTCGGCGTCGCTCCCGGCGAGGCGCTGCCGCTGGCGCGAGCGGCGAGCGCCACCGGCGCGCTCCGGGTCACCGGCCTGATGACCCATCTCGCCAGCGCCGAGGATCCCGCCGCCGACGGCGATACCCGGCGCCAGCTCGCCCTCTTCGACCAGGCGCGCGCCGAGCTCGCGGGCGCCGGCTTCGACGGCCTGCTCTGTCACGCCGCCGCCACCGCCGCCGCCGCTCGCTTCCCGGAAGCGCGCTACGACATGGTGCGCCTGGGCCTCGGCCTCTTCGGCCTCTACCCTTCGGCGGCTGTCGAGAGCGCCCTCCCGCTGCAGCTCGCGGTCACCCTGCTCAGCCGCATCGCCGAGGTGCGCACCCTGGCGCGCGGCGACCGCATCGGCTACGGCGGCACCCATACCGTCACCGCCGAACGCCTGCGGGTCGGGGTGCTGCCGCTCGGTTATCACGACGGCGTCCCCTGGTCGCTGTCGAACCGCGGCGCCGTGCTGGTCGACGGCCGGCAGGCGCCCATCCTTGGCCGCATCTCCATGGACTCCATGGTGGTGGATCTCTCCGCCGCTCCGGATGCCGCCGCCGGCAGCGAAGCACTGCTCTTCGGCGTCCACCACGGCGCCGTGCTCCGTCCCGAAGCGGTTGCCGCCCAGGCCGGCACCATCCCCTACGAGCTCCTCGCCCGCCTGGGCCCCCGCGTCCAGCGCGTCTACGTCGGCTTCTGATTAGAAGCGAGAGGCGGAGCCGAGCAGATATTTGAGATTATCGTCCTTCCAGCGGATGCCGGCGCCGAGGAACAGCGAGTGCTGCTCGAGCGGGTCGTCGTAGCCGCCGATCACGTAGAGGTTGGGGTGGAGCTGCCACTTCGCGGTCAGCCGCAGGTGCGCGCGCTGGTTCAGGGGGCGGCTGAAGTCGAAGGCCTCGAACGACAGCCAGAGCGGGCGCTGCAGCTGAACCTTCCACGGGTACTCGATCTGCACGCCGCCCTTGCTCTCGATCAAACCGCCCCAGAAGCGGATGTCGGACCACCGGCTGTCGGGGTCGGTGCGGAAGCCCAGCAGGGCGTTCCATCCCAGCTTGTCCTCGGTGACCTGGTCTTGCGTCGTCGTGGTGGAGGTCTGACCGGCCTCGTTGGTGAAGGTGACGCGGTCGATGCGGGTGCGGTAGGTGCCGTTGGGAGTGACGGCGACGCCGACCTTGTACAGGCGCTGGCTGTCCTGCGGATCGATCAGGATGTTGAACGCCGAGTGCGAGCGCGAGAAGGTGCCCTGCTGCTTCTGCAGCAGATAGCCCTGCAGGTCGAGGTCCATCTTGAAGCGCTGGATGGCGCCGATCGTGCCGCTCAGGCTCTCGACGCCGGACTTGATACTGTCGAGGGTCGAGACGGCGGTCTTGTAGGCTTCATCGCTGTTCACCAGCTTGCCGACCGTGCCCTGGCCGCTGGCGATCTCGCCGGTGATCTTGTTGAGATTGTCGACCGAGGTTTGCAGGTGGCTGGTGAGCTCGCGGATGTTGCTCATGCTGGCGGAGACGTCGCCGCGGTTCTCGGCGATGACGCCGGCCACCTGGTCGAGGGCGCGCTGCGTGTCGGCGGAGATGCGCGGCAGCTCCCTGGCCAGCGTGGCGGTCAGGGAGTCGAAATTACGCACCGTCGCCGCGACGTTGGCGCGGTTCTCGGCCACCAGGGCGCGGATCTCGGCGCTGGTCAGGCGCAGGTCGTCGACCAGGGTGTTGACGTTGCCGCCCAGGTTGCCGCCGCCGAACGAGCCGGTGACCTTCTCGATCGAGCTGCCGATGTTGTCGAGCTTGGCCATGGCGTCGTCGAAGCTGACCGGCGAGGTGCCGCGCAACACGGCGTTGTCCGGCAGCGGCGGCGCCGTGGGCGGCCCGGGCACGATCTCGACGTACTTGTCGCCGAGCAGGCCGAGGTTCGCGATGCGGGCGGAGGCACCCTGAGTGAGCGGCACCGGCTTCTCGAGCAGCAGCCGCAGCTGGGCGCTGCGGCCGTCGGCGGCGAGGCCGATGCCGTCGACGCGGCCGATGCGCACGCCGGCCATCCTCACCGCCGCCTTGTCGTCGAGCCCGGCGACAGTGGGAAACACCGCCCCGATGTGCTTGCCCTGTTTCTGGAAGGGATTGATGTCCTCGACCTTCCAGATCAGGACGGCAAGGATTACCAGGCAGAGCGTCGCGAAGAGTCCGACCTTGATCATTTGCGCCATAGCGTCTCCATCGCGGCTGATCCGGAAAGCGCCGGCACCGCTCCGGCGCTTCGGGCACAGGCAGCCCGCGTCGATAAACGTTTCACTGTCGGTCAGCGGCCGAAGCCGCCCGTCCCCCTCCGGCCCGCGCCGCCCTCGGCCGGCTGGTCGGAGAGCGGACCCTCCGCCTCGCCGTGGATGAACTGCTTGACCCGGGCGTCGGGCAGCTGCTTGAACTCCTCAGGCGGCGCTTCCGCGATGATCTTGCCTCGGTCCAGCATGGCGATCCGGTGGGCGACGCGGAAGGCTACCTGCATGTCGTGAGTGATGGTCACCATCGTCGTCTTGGAGCGCTCGCCGATGTCGTGGATGACTTCGCCGATCTGCGCCGTGGTCACCGGGTCGAGGCCGGTGGTCGGCTCGTCGAAGAGGAGGATCTCCGGCTCGTGGGCGATGGCGCGGGCGAAACCGACGCGGCGCCGCATGCCACCGGAGAGCTCGGAGATGTCCCGCGCTCCCAGGCCCTCCAGGCGCACCATCTCCAGGCACTCGTCGACGCGCTGGCGGATCTCCCCGGACGACTTGCGGGATAGCCGGCGCAGCGGGAAGGCCACGTTGTCGAAGACGTTCATCGAATCGAACAGGGCGCCTTCCTGGAACGCCATGCCAAAGCGGCGCCGGAACTCGGTGATGGCGCGGTTGTCGAGCTGGTCGACATTCACGCCGTCCACCACCACCGAGCCGGAATCGGGCTTGAGCAGCCCGATGATGTGCTTGAGCGTGACGCTCTTGCCAGTGCCCGAGCCGCCGACGATTACCATCGACTCGCCATCGGCGACGTCGAGATCGAGGTGATCCAGCACCAGCTTGGGGCCGAACGATTTGACCAGGCCGCGCAGCTGGATCCTGAGTCTTCGGGCCTCTCGCGGCGCTCCGGGCTCTCCGGTCTCGCGAGCCCTGGCCGCGTCAGGGACCGGCCGCTCGCCGGAGCCTCGGATCGGAGTTGGGTTGGAATCGGCCATCTCAGAACAGCAGCTTGGTGAGAAAGAAGTCCGCCGCCAGGATGGCGATGCTGGCGAGCACCACCGCGGAAGTCGTGGAGCGGCCGACGCCCTCGGCGCCGCCGGTGGTGTAGAAGCCCTGCTGGCAGCCGATGGTCGCCAGCAGCAGCCCGAAGACCGCCGCCTTGATCAGGCCCGACATCAGGTCGTTCAGCTTCATGAACTGGAACGAGGTGTTGAGGTAGCTGACCGGGTTCGCTCCCATCAGCACCACGGAGACCAGGTAGCCGCCGAAAATGCCCACGCCGTCGGCCAGCGCCACCAGCAGCGGCATCATCAGGACGGTGGCCCAGACCCGCGGCACCACCAGGTAATGGATCGGATCGGTCGCCATCACCTCGAGGGCGTCGATCTGCTCGGTGACCCGCATGGTGCCGAGCTCGGCGCCCATCGCCGAGCCCGCCCTCCCGGCCACGATCAGGCTGGAGAGGACCGCGGACAGCTCCCGCACCATCGACAGCGCCACCAGGGTGCCGACGTAGCTCTCGGCGGCAAAGCGCTTGAGCACGGTGAAGGTCTGCAGGGCCAGGACCATGCCGGTGAAGAGCGCGGTCAGCAGCACCACCGGGGTCGAGGTGACGCCCACCTTGACCATCTGGCGGACCAGCTGCCGCCAGTCGTAGGGCGGCCGCGGCGTCCAGGCGAAGACGCGGCCCAGCATGTGGACGAAGCGCCCCATCTGGAGCAGGAAGCGCTCCACGGCCGCAGGGAGGGGCAGACCCTTGCCGCCCCCGGGCCTGCGGCTCGCGCGGCGCGGCGCGCTCTCGCTCTCCATGCGGGCCTCCACCAGCCTCCAGCCTCCTTCCGTCGCTCTTCGGGCCCACCGCCAGCTACCGGGGCAGGGCGGTCCACGCCGGCCAGCGGCGGGCCGGCGTTCTCAGCGCACACTGCTGCCTCGCAGCCACGACTCGCATGCACTGGGCGTGCGGCGTCCGACCCCGAGAGACTACTTCACCCGTAAACCGTTTCCAAGGCCGCCATCTGGGCCGGAAACCACCGATTGGAGCGCGGAGATGGGGCGCGGACTATCGCCGCGAGGTGGAGGGACCTGGCGGGTGCCTGCGGAGATCCTTGAAGAGTCGCGGGGCCTACTTCGCGCCCGGCGCGCGCGGCGCCTCCGGTCCCGCGAGCTGCAGCCGGCGGTACCAGGCGCGGCCGGTGGCGGGTTCGACGGCCAAGATCGCCCAGATCAAGCTGTCGCTCTTCCCGAGGTTCACTTCCAGCGGGTCCGCGGCGCTCACTCCCGCCTTCTCGTGGCTGTCGAACTTCAAGAGCCGCGGGGCCTTCTCGCCCCTGGCCGGCGGCGCCAAGGCCACGTTGTAGAGGTCGAGCTGCTTGCCGGCGAGCGCGGCCGGCCAGGACGCCTGGTAGCGCAGGCGGCGCCCGCCCCGACCCTCGGGGTGGCTCTGCACCGTGCCCTCCAGCTGCTCGACGCTCAGCAGGACAGGCCCGCGCTGGGCCTGCGGACCGCCGGCCGCCAGATCGAGGACGAGCAGCTTCTTCTCGGTGGCGGTCAGCGTCTCCCAGGTCTCCCGCAGCCGCAGGGCCGCCGGTGCCCAGGTCCGAGCTCCCGGGCGCTTGACCACCACCTCCACCGGCTCGCGCGCCGCGGTGGTCCGGCCTCGGATGTAGAAGCCCGCCTCGTAGCAGGCCGCGGTGGTCGTGGCGACGCGCTCCTCGACGCTCGCGGCGTCGGCGCCCCCGACATAGATGGCGCCGGCCGTCTGGGCCATCTGACGGATCGGACCGTCGGCGTCCTCGCCGATTCCTTCCGCCCCGCTGGCGTTGACGAAGACCGTCATGGCGCCCGAGTCGCCGATGGCCTGGAGCGGCGCCGTGAAATGGGTCATCAGGGGGCCGTACCGCTGCCCTCCAATGACGTAAGCACCCTCGTCGTTGGAGGTGGGATTCATCCCCATGTCCCCTTGGAAGAAGAGGTCGGCATCGAGGCCCTGCCAGAAGACGAGGAAGAGCTTCGGTCCGCGCAGGTGCCGCAGCTCGGCGGCCATGAAGTCGAGCGAGCCGGCGAGCTCGCGGACGATTCCCTCGTACTCGCTGCGGGAGGTGGTCTGAATGGAGTTGATCATGCCGTTGAGCTGGGAGCCGCCACGGCTCCCGGACGCCGAGGCCTTGCTGAGCGCGATCTCCTCGGTCGAGCCGGTGTTGATCCGATTGACCTCCGGCGCCAGCTTGCCGAGCGCGTCGAGGAACAGCCTGCGGCCCCGCGCGTCGGCGTTGACGGACGTCACCTTCTGCTCGAGTCCACGGGCCGCGCTGTGGAACCACAGCGACAGGCGCTGCCCTTCCGGGATCTCGCGCAGCAGCTTCTCCGCCACCACCCGCGCGTTGCGCACCCCCGCCGGCGAGGTGAACGCGGAGTCGAAGAAGAAGACGACGGTGCGCGCGGGTCCGGGAGCGGCGGGCGGGGTCTGCCGTGC
>Ga0209118_1001345_pt1 | contig 11580 bp, 10 predicted proteins | sample BlaSpr_A8_Ref_M1_FD_187988 | JGI IMG/M metagenome (GOLD analysis project Ga0209118, IMG submission 187988) | Forest soil microbial communities from Thunder Bay, Ontario, Canada - Black Spruce, Ontario site 2_A8_Ref_M1 (SPAdes) (version 2) | ecosystem: Environmental > Terrestrial > Soil > Boreal...
CACGGTCATGGCGACGAGGCTTTCCGCGCGAAATCCGGGATCGACCGAGAGCAGCCGCTGAAAACTTCGGCCGAGCAACCCCGCGCCTACCAGTAGCATCAGGGTCAACGCGACTTGAGCCACGATGAGGAGGTTGCGCGCTCGCGTTTGCCGCGCCCCGGCGGAAGCGCCGCGCCCCGTATCCTGCAAATCGTTTTGCAAACGTTCGCGCGAGGCATGAATGAGGGGCACAAAGCCGAGCACCACCGCGATCAGCAGCGACACCGCAAAGGTGAAAAGAAGCACGCTTGTGCTTATCCCGATCTCACCGATGCGGGGCAGATTGCCGTGATAAAGTCCAACGATCAGTCGCACGCTCCACGCGGCGAGGAATGTCCCAATCACACCAGCAGCCAGGGTAAGCACCAGCGCTTCGACAATGAATTGGCGCGCCAGTCTGCCGCGCGACGCCCCCAGGGCTGCGCGCAGCGCCACTTCCTTCCGCCGGGCGGTTGCGCGCACGAGCAGGAGATTCGCCACGTTCGAGCACGCGATCGCGACCAGCAATCCAACGGCGCCGCACAGAACAAGTAGCACGCTACGGATGTCGCGCACGAAACGTTCGCGGAACGACAGCAACCCGAAGCTCGCGGCGTCTGTCTGAGAACCATATGTCTGCTTCAATGCCCGGCCGATCGATGCGACTTCGCCGTTCGCCTGCTCAAACGAAACGCCGGGGCGTAGCCGCGCGATGGCGCGGAAATTATGAGCAGTCCGCGATTCGTAGGGCGGAAAGATTGAGCTCGGAAACCAAATATCGATGCCCGCAGGAAATTCCGTCTCCGGCGGCAGCACGCCGATCACCGCAAAGCTGCGATTGGCGAAGCGGAGAGAAGTTCCTTCCAGATTCGTCCGGCCCTCCAGCATTCGTTTCCAAAACCCGTAGCTGACCACCGCGACCTGATTGCCTTCGCGCAACGTCTCCGCGGAAATGAGGCGCCCCAGCGCGGGCGCAACGCCGAGGACGCGAAAGAAATTGGCCGAAACGCCGGAGATATTCGTCCGCACCGGCTCCGTCCCGCCTGCAACCGCATCGGGGCTGCGTGTATAGGTCGCGATCGCTTCAAAGCTGCGACTGCGCGCGGCCAGATCATTGAAGTTCGCTTCCGCAAACGGCATACCGCGGCCCGCTTCGTTTAACTCCCTCACTTCGACGAGCCGTTCCTGCGATGGATAAGGCAAGGGCCGCAATAGGACCGCATCGACCACGCTGAAGATCGCGGTCGAAGCACCGATGCCGAGCGCGAGCGTCAGAATGGCGATAACGGAAAAGCCAGGACGTTTCAACAACGAGCGGGCGGACAATCGGACTTCCTGCAGCAACAAGTTCATCGCTACCTCCTCTTTTTATTATTCCCAACGCAACGCCGCGAATAACAATGCGTTTCGAATCACAGGGCGGAGGTCTGTCCACCCAGACCGCGAACCACAAGTTAACAGCAGGGCTAGTATTGCAGAAGCTCGCATAATTAGGCCTTTCGGGGCTCGATACAGATTTGTTATTCCAGTCTGCCGTGTTTATTATGGCATCGCTTTAGGTCGAGAGTAGGTGGCAAGCGTAAGGCTGGCACGTGACTCAGGAGCGAAATCGCTCGGGCGAGGGTAACCGCTCTTGGCATAACATATCGTCAATGAGCCATTCTCCATTTTGTAGATGCCGAGTGAGTTCCGGCCCTTGTCCGCACCGTCGGTGTATGTGAAATCTATCCAGCTCGGATCTTGGGAGGGATCGATTTTCGTGGCAGCGAGCAGGCTTTTACCATCGCGCGTAAAGGTTGCGTTGCCCTCGTCGTTGATGGACAAGCCAATCTTCTTGAGATCGTCCCCTACGGCATCACGCCCATCCACTGAGGATGAAACCGCCTGCCACGTCCCTGCCATCTCCCTGCGCTCTAAATTGGTCAGCGCCTCCGCAAAGCTTTGCTTTTGGTGTTTCAAAATTTCGAATACCGTGCCACTGCCCGGCTTGGTCGCAAATTCGGTCGGACATTCACTGGTCCGGAAAGAGGAGCAGAACTTCCAGGTATCACCTTCTAGTTCGTAAATGCAGGGTCCCGTTTTGCCTTTGGCCGGACCGTCGGTGATGGTGAAGTTGTACTGCTTCGGGGTCTTAGTCAGATCCAGCTTGAAGACGCCTCGAGTGATTTTGTCACCTTGGACGACGACATAACGGCCACCTTTACAGATGATAGTCTTGTTGGTCTCGAATGGTTGATCAGGCTGTTTTTTTCCTTCGACCTCAACAAAATCAAAGCTCCAAGTGCCCTCAAATCGGGCATACTCTTTCTTTGTTGCCTCATCAGTCTCAGGAGCCATAAGACCAACCGAAAACACACAGCAGGCAAGAGCTAGCCAACGAGTCGCAAAGTTCATTTGTTTCCTTTCTTTGTTTAGAAGCCACGGGGAATCGCTAAGTGAGGTTGGGAGACGTAATCCATCTCCTCGACGCCAAGATGTTCATAACGATGTTTCATATTGGACCGCAGTTACTATGTTGCCTTCCGTGTCTTCGAACATCACCAGGGTGCCCGCACCTGGAATCCGGGTTTTCGGCACAACTATTTTGCCCCCATGTGCCTTAATCGCGGAAACAGTCGCGTTAATGTCCTCTACTGAAATGGAACACTCGAAACCGTAGATTGGCTTGTCCGGTGTAACCTCGTGCCGCTTGCGGAGGGCCCCTCTAATGCCGGGTGCTTCTGCATTACCGGTAGTGATCATGAAGAAATCCGGTGGTCCCCATGGCTCAAATTTCCACCGAAACACGTCTGCATAAAATCGTCGCGCCCGCGTCACGTTATTCGCGTTGATGGTGAAACGTTCAACATTCGCCGGGCGTGGCTGTGGGGGGATTATCGCATGCCGTATCCGTTTCAACGTCGGCAGCATAGTAGTTGATGATGCGGCCGTCTTGCGATAAAACGTCAATTTGTGTCGAAGAAGCGTAAAACAGCTCGATCCGAGGAATCACGGTTGCAAAGGCTGACCGTGCGTTCGGTCTCGCTGGATCTGCCTTCAGGCTACGTCATCCCCAGACACAGCCACGGTTCCCATCAGCTTGTTTACTCGTCAACGGGGGTTATGACCGTCCGAACGACGTGTGGTCTGTGGGTTGTCCCCTCCCATCGGGCCCTCTGGATGCCGCGCGGGATGAACCACGGAATAGAGACGTCCGGTCTTGTCAAAATGCGTACACTCTACCTTGACCCAAAGCTCTCTGATTCATTTCCAAGGGAATGCGTAGTCGTGAGTATCTCGCCGTTGCTGCGCGAGCTGATTTTACACACGTGTCGGAAAGGAATGTTGGACCGTTTAATTCCCGAGCATGCTCGGCTAATTGGAGTTTTGGTCGACCAGATTCACACCCTGCCAAGCGTTCCACTCCAGCTTCCATTTCCAATCGATCCTAGAGCTAAGCGGGCGGCGCAAATCATTCTTTCCACAATGGCTGACGAAAACTCGCTCGCAGAGATCTGCCGAAACGCAGGAGCTAGCCGTCGCACACTCGAGCGCTTGTTTCGGGCTGAGACTGGCATGACCACCGGTGTCTGGCGCCAACAAGCGCGGGTCCTTCGCGCGCTGCAACTCCTCGGTGCTGGCCGCGACGTGACGACTGTGGCCGTGGAGTTGGGCTACTCTGGGACTAGCGCGTTCGTCGCCATGTTCAAAAAGGCCATAGGTCGCACGCCCGGCACTTATGGCCGGCGCAACCTACGTCTCAGTGAAACGATAGGCTGACACATGTTGAGGCGGCCCGACCCATCTTTGCACTGCATACCAACCTAGCTAGGCCGGGATCGAATCGGTCCGGCCCCTGTGCGGGACCTAAAAGGGCTCCGGTCATTCATGGGCCAGCATCGCAATCGGAACATCCCTGCGAATTAAGTTCCTAAAGAATAGGTTGTCGCAAAAGAGCTATATTATGACGCCTCGATCTATCGCGGCAAACGGAATGCCATCTTATGATAGGGCGCATGGACTCACGTTCCGGACTCAACCAGTGCGACATAATTGGATTCCTGACCTGTACTTTCGCTGAATAGTTGAGCTATTTGAGTATGTCCAAGTCCCAAGACAGCGATTGCAAGAGAGATGCAACTTTGCTGCAATCAGCTGTTTCGAAAATGGAACGTCAAATCCCGGCAATGGGATGTCACAGCTATTCATGATTCTCCTCCCAAGCGTGTAAGTCGTTCTGGGTCAGATGGAAGTGGAACATTGAATCTACTGGCACGATGCATGCAAGAGACCTAGCTGCGTTCACTCTTTCCTGCGTGATAAAGATCTAATGATGTGCAGGGCATTGCACGTTGACCATTCGAGAATCAGTAATACGGAGGAAGTCTTATGATGCGGGAAATCAGATATGCTTTGAGAGTTCTGAGGAAAAAGCCTGCTTTTGCCGCGATCGCTTCCTTGGCTCTTGGTCTCGGGATCGGTGCCTCTACTACTACGTTTTCAGCGATCAACGCACTATTGCTCAGACCGCTGCCGCTGATGACAAATCAGGACCGCATCTTGTACATCTCGCAGTCCTTCACCAAAACTCAGGATGCCGGGATCTCGTTTCCGAACTATCTCGATTTCAAGAAACAAATCAGCACCCTGGATGGAATCTTCATTTCTGACAGCACGACCTTTGTCATGGCCGGGGTGGATAAACCAGAGCGCTATTTGGGCGCGCACATTTCCGCAGACGCGTTTTCCTTGTTGGGTGTAATGCCGATTCTGGGTCGTAATTTCCGACCCGATGAGGATGATTTCAACGCACAGCCAGTCGCGTTGATCAGTTACGAAGTCTGGCAGAATCATTTCGGCTCCGATCCATCGGTATTAGACAAAACTGTTCTGCTTAACGGCAAACAGACAACCATTATCGGAGTGATGCCTCCGGGTTGGCGTTTTCCTGAGGCCTCGGATATATGGATTCCGCTCCAAATCTCTCCACTCGATTTCCCGCGCGGACTGTTCACCTTCCGCGGGTTTGGCCGACTGAAACCCGGCGTGTCCCTTGCACAGGCGAGAGCCGAGCTGGAAACGATTGCGGGCCGGATTGCAGCGGAACATCCCGACACGAATACGGGAGCCACTGTTCATCTAAAATTGTTCCGCGAAGAAGCCGTGAAGGACCTAAAGACGCTCACGCTTCTCGTTATGGGCGGTGTGTGCTTTGTGTATCTGATCGCGTGCGCCAATGTAGCGAATCTGTTACTTGCACGCGGCGCCACGCGCGCGAAGGAAATCGCCATTCGTCTGGCGCTTGGTTCCAGCCGCACGCAAATCTTTCGCCAGTTACTGGCCGAAAGCCTGGTGCTCGGAATTGGCGGCAGCCTGATTGGACTAATATTGGCCTTTTGGGGCATAGACATGATGCTGAAAGCGATCCCGGTGCAGGTGCCATATTGGGTTCGTTTTGATTTGGACTGGCGCGTTTTCTCATTTGCTCTCGCGTTGGGAGTGGTTGCGAGCCTCGTTTGCGGTCTCTTTCCGGCGCTGCAAGCGCCGCGGTCTGACTTGGTCGATGTCCTCAAAGAAGGAGGCGGTCGAAGCGGATTGGGCGGCGGAAAGAGCCAGCGCGTTCGGAACGGTTTGGTTGTTGCGGAAGTTGCGCTCGCGTTGGTCCTTTCCATCGGTGCAGGATTAATGTTGCGCAGCTTTCTAAATCTGCAGCGCACAGATACTGGTGTTGATCCATCAAATACGCTGACATTTCGTGTCGGTCTGCCTCCGTCACAATTTGAGCCACAAGACGCAGCGCGGTTTTTCTCGGCGCTCATGCCGGAATTCACGAAGATTTCTGGTGTAGAGTCAGCCGGCGCAACCTGGTCGCTGCCAGTGGCGGGGAACACCCGCGTCGGGGCGATGCTCCTCGAAGGTGAACCGGAGCCCCAACAAGCACAAAACGCGCGACTTTGCACCCCGATTGGCACAACGCCGGGATATTTTAGAACTTGCCGCATTCCAGTATTGCGCGGTCGAGACTTTGCCATCACGGATAATAAGGACGCGGCGCGTGTTGTCCTCATTGATGAAAATGGGGCTCGGTTATGGTTTCCAAGTGTGGATCCGATCGGACATCAGCTTCGGATTATCGACAAGCCGGGCGATCCACCAAAATGGGCAACGATTATCGGAGTGGTTCGGAATGTGATTTACGATCGGCTGGCCAGCCGCCGCAACATCCCATGTGTTTACACATCGCAATTCCAAAGTCCGGATTGGTTTCTGTCGGTCGTCCTTCGGACTAGATCTGATCCGCGCGGCTTTGCCGATCTCGCACGGAAGGCCGTAACGTCAGTAAACAAAGAGATTCCGATCTACAAAGTCTTGACGATGGACGAAATTGTCTCGCAGTCGTTTTGGGAAAGGAGATTCTTTGGATCACTTTTTACAATCTTTGCTACCCTTGCCCTCTTTCTAGCTTCTCTCGGCCTCTACGGCGTAATGGCATATTCAGTTCGCCAACGCACCCAGGAAATCGGGGTGCGGATGGCGCTTGGCGCACAAGCAAGCGACATCTTGCGCATGATCACGGGGCAGGGGATTCGATTAATCGGTACCGGACTTGCGATAGGATTTGTCGGTGCTGTCTTTTTGACCCGCTTCCTCGCCAGCAGCCTCGATGGCGTCTCAACGCATGACCCACTGAGTTTCACCATCGTTCCGGTTCTTCTTTTTGGCGTCGGCCTGCTCGCGTGTTATTTGCCGGCGCGTTCCGCGATGAGAGTGGCCCCGATGGAAGCGCTTCGTTACGAGTAACCGATGTTTCAACATTCAAAATAACTCTCGTTACGAGAGATGATCTATATGAGGACATAATGAACATGCTATCTAACTTGAAAAAAATCGCGCACGGCGAAGTAAGGCGTAATCTCGTAGTTTTACTCGTGGTCCTGACCCAGGTCGTGACGACCTCCATATATGGTCAGCCCGTTGCGACTGATGAGCTCGAACGAGCAGTTACGCTGATGGCGAAGACAGGCGCCTGCTCGTCCCCGTCGTTCTCTCCGGACGGTGTAAACATAGCTTTCATCTCGAACATGAGCGGCGTACCGCAGGTTTATGTGATGCCCGCAGCAGGGGGATTTCCCGTACAGGTCACTGCTCTCGAGGACGCGGTCGACGGGGTTATCTGGTCGCCGACCGGTGAATACCTCGCCTTCTCAGTCGCGCCTGGTGGAGGCCTTAACACGCAAACGTATGTTATCAAACCTGACGGCACGGGCATGCGCCGGCTGACCGAAGGCGGTAAAGAAAACAATTTCCTGGGCAATTGGACTCATGATGGGCGAAACCTCACTCTTTCCTCCAACCGTCGTAATCCCGCTTGGACCGATTCATACCTGGTTAACGCCGAAACTGGCGAAATGCGAATGGTCGCAGACAACAAAGGCACTGGAGGCATCAGCGACGTAAGTCGCGACAATCGGTTCGCCATCATCTCGCGGATCGTCAATCGCGGCGACAACAACCTTTATCTCGTTGAAATTGCTACCGGGAAAGAGGCGCTTCTTACCCCTCACGAAGGTCCTGGTTCGTTCGAGGGCGGCTGGTTCATGCCCGATAGCCGCACGATCTACTTGACTTCGAATAAAGATCGCGACCTCGCGGCGTTCGCCCGCATCCGACTCGACGCGGATGGCCACCCTGGCCCCCTTGAAGTGATAGCCGCTCGGGATGATGCAGAAGCGGCGTTTGCGGACATGAATGAACAGGGCACGAGTTTGGCCTTGGTGTGGAATGTCGCGGGCAAGAACGAAATAGCGTTCCTTGATCCGATGACGGGGAAGACTACTTCCGGCCCTCAGCTACCCGCTGAAATCGCAGGGGACATAAAATTTTCGAGAGATGGCTCACGGCTTACGCTCGTTGCGTCAGGTTCCGCCGCGCCGCGAGACGTACACGTTCTTGATTTGAAGTCGAACCAGTTCACGCAGCTTACGCACAGCTCGCACGCCGGCGTGGATCTCGGAGCCATGATACACCCGGAATTGGCCCGCTATAAGGCACATGATGGATTGGAACTAAGCGGCTGGCTATATCGGCCCATAGGAATAACCAAAGCCACGCCAATGGTCTTGAGCTTTCACGGCGGACCTGAAGGACAGGAGCGTCCCGGCTTCAACACGACGTATCAAGCTCTGCTCGCACGCGGGGTCGCCGTCTTCGCTCCAAATGTGCGAGGTTCTTCTGGCTTCGGTAAACGTTTCGTGAACTTGGACAATGGCGCGCTGCGCGAAAACGCTGTGCGCGACATCAAGGCGACGGTCGACTATGTGGTCGGTGCGAAACTTGCCGACCCGCGCCGCATCGGCATCATGGGCGGCTCATACGGGGGTTACATGGTGATGGAGGGTTTGACGGAATACCCGGAACTTTTCGCGGCCGGGGCGGACCTTTACGGCGTCGTCAACTTCGAAACCTTCTTCAAGAACACCCAACCGTGGATGGCTGCAATCTCAAAGAGCGAATACGGCGACCCTGCAACGCAAAGCGAGATGTTAAAGAAGCTCTCACCTATTCACCGTGTCGAGCGGGTGCGCGCGCCGACCATAGTCCTGCACGGCGCGAACGACACAAATGTGCCTGTGATTGAAGCCGAACAGGTTGTCGAAAACTTGAAACGACGCGGCGTGCCCGTGGAGTATGTGCTCTTTCCTGATGAAGGACATGGCTGGCGCAAAACGTCAAATCGCATCCGCTCAACCGTCCGCATCGTCAGTTGGTTCGACAGATACCTCAAGGCCGACGGCGTGGCAGATACCAAGAGTTCTGGCGAGGGCAGTAAGTGATCAGAGAGTCTCCTTGCTCCTCGTCCGGGATGTCGAAGATCTGGAATTGGTTCACGTTGGAACAATACTAACGCGCTCTCAGTGCGGCGTCCTCGGCAGTATAGTCGAAACGTGATTGGTCAATCTGCCCCGGTGGGTGTGCGGTCTCCCACGCGATGGTCCGCCTCAACCCCTCGTCCACCGAAAAACTCTCATTGTATGACAGTTCTTTTCGTATCCGGGTTGTGTCGGCAGCCAGATGATGTCGCCAATCGTACGGCAAGACTAGATGCTCCGGCAGCTCGGCCCTCGAAACCACCTCGATGGAGCCTTTCCAGCCGACGATCTCGCGAACGCGTTCAATCCACTCACGCTCTGTGAACGCCTCTATGTCGCCAATGTTGTAGATGTGACCCGCGGCTCGGTCATCCGTGACGGCCAGCGAGATAGCCGCGGCGACGTTCTCCACGTAACCCCGCGTCCAACGCCACTGTGCTCTTCCGTCCTCCAGCAAAATGACAGGCCGCCCGTCAGTCATGCGCTTGAGAAACTCGAATAGGCGATGCTGTGGATCGCCTGGTCCGAATACCTGAGGTAGACGCAAGATTGTCCCAGGGAGCTTGGCATCGTCCATGACCGCACGCTCAACAAGAATCTTCTCGTAGCTGTAGGCCAAATCGGAGGGTTCCGCGGATGTGCGATAAGGATACAAAGTAATGCGAAGCGGGGCGTCCTCGGAGAACGGCTCTGGATCAGGCAAACCATCCTCCAGTCGAAGAAAACGACCATAAGCGCGATAAACGTCCATGCTGCTCACTGCGACCACACGGTGGGCAATACCGCGAAATGTCCGCATGACGAGCGCGGCCTCCTGCTCCCCACATGGAAACGTGTCCAAGACAACATCGGGCGCCCAACGCCTGAACTCCGAAGAAAAAGTAGAGAGATTTCGGCGATCACCATAAATGTGCAAAATGGCTGCCGGCAAATCCGCCGCTGTTTGTCCGCGATGGAACAGGGCCACGCTGTGCCCATCATTCACGAGGCGTCTTGCAATCCATGCGCCGATGAACCCTGTGCCCCCAATGATGAGTATGCGCATTGGTTTCTACAGAGAGCTTGGCCTTTCTACCTTCTTCACGGCTTCATGGCCCGATTGGGTCGCCGGAGTTCCGAACTCACTTCGGCGGCTCCTCGATCTCGAACGTCAGCCCCCCCGGCCCCTGAATGTAGGCGGCCCGCGAGCCCCACGCTTTGTCACTCGGGGGGGCCAGGGCCACGGCGCCTCGCTCGACAACAGTGCGGAAGTCGCGATCGCAGTCGTCACTTTCGAATCCGATAGTGGCGGTGCTGTTTGCCTCGGTCGCATCGAGGATCAAGATGAAGGAGCCGAACTGAATAGTCGCCATGCAGTCATTTTGAAACTGTGGTTTCAGCTCCCAGACTCGGTCGAGCCAATCGAGCGTTGCACAAAGGTCGCGGACACCGAGGTGAATGTGATTTAGGTTCATAGGGCAGTAAGTGAATGAGCTATGATGTCGTTCGATTGTCTGACGAGAAGAAGTTAGTGGGGCACCTGTATCTGCAACTCAATCGCCAAAAGAAGAGACGCCAATTGTGACGCGGCCTCGTTCTCGTCGAGCTTCTCCGCGGCTCGTAGAGTCTCCTGCGGCACCCACTTGGGAAACGGAGTGATCACCAGTTTGTGCTTGCCCGTCGGCGTGTGCACCTCCTTCACCGCCGCGAGCCTTTGCTTGGGAAACCAAGGGGCCAACCTCACGAGTGCGGGCCAAAGACGCCGATGGATATAGGTAATTTTTCCGCCCACCAGCCGGCACACCAACACGTCGGCGGAACTGCGGATCGATCGGGAAAGCCGGAATATATCGTTTCCTTTCGGATGGGCCCACCAACTACCTCTGAGCGATTCTCCCGCTATCACCTGAGCAAGACTAGGAACGCTGGCCTGTGCCGACTCCATGGCTATCCCACAGTCTTTGACCCACTCCAGGGCTTGCTTTGCGTTCATGGCGTGTCGGAGCACGTTGAGCCGCTTAACGAAAACAAGATCAGTATCCACGAGTATCCACCGCAAAAACGTTTCGCTCATGCACACCCGGGACCTCCACTGCCAATGCGGTTGTTGCGAGGTCGAGGTAGCTGGCTAAGCAATACGCAAGTAAGTAGAAGGCAGCGAAACGTGCTATTCGTTCAGTTGTGTGTTTGCTCATAAGGACGATGCCTCGTTAGACCGCATCGGTTCTCAGCGTTAATTGGGAGTTACTTTCGACCATGTGTCCTTTGCTATCTCTACTCAACTGGTGCCCAACTGGTGCCATGCATGTCGAGCCATTCGCCTACGGGCTGGTCGGCCTTCGGATCCGAGCCGAAGCGGAGAACGTGCCCGTCGAGATCCTCGATCTGCATTTCATACGCCCATTGGTAATTTGTTGGTTTATGACGAACGGTGGCTCCGTTCGAAACGTACTCTCGGAAGAGCGCTTCGACATCACTTACGCCGATCCACAGCCATGTGCCTGAATGCCCCTGGTCGCCTTCGCAGAGAAAGATGGTGCAGCGACCACGAGAGACGGACGCGATGATGCCGGGTTGCTGCCACTTCACCTCGAAGCCGAGTACGCCGGTGTAGTACGCGGTACTGGCCGTTAAATCCCGAACCGCCAAGATCGGGGTGGCTCCTTCGAAGATGATGGAAGTTGGCTTCTTCGCCGTAGTGTCAGACATTGTCGGCTCCTTCTTTGTGCGGTCT
>Ga0209118_1001346_pt1 | contig 11579 bp, 9 predicted proteins | sample BlaSpr_A8_Ref_M1_FD_187988 | JGI IMG/M metagenome (GOLD analysis project Ga0209118, IMG submission 187988) | Forest soil microbial communities from Thunder Bay, Ontario, Canada - Black Spruce, Ontario site 2_A8_Ref_M1 (SPAdes) (version 2) | ecosystem: Environmental > Terrestrial > Soil > Boreal...
GATCAAGTCTTCCGGCAACGCAAGCGCCCCGTCGTAGAACAAAATAAAAGTGTCCCAAATTCGGAAATAAAAGTGTCACTTCGCGATCGGAACGACGAAGACTAGCCAAAATAAATTGCGGATCAGTGGCTTGGACAAAGCGAAATAAAAGTGTCCCAAGGCGCGTAGAGCAAAATAAAAGTGTCCCAAGTTCGTGAAGCAGCGCGGAGGTAAATTCACAAATAGAACTGGCGGTAGTCAAGCCGGGCAGATCGTGACGCACTCGCGTTTTCAGAGGGTGCTAGCAAGGACGGAGAACGCTGGCTTGGCTTAATTAACGTAGGGTCTGCCGCACTGGCAGCAGCGGTATGGGGCAGCGAGCAGAGGGCGTTGGGAAGATACGTAGCAGGAGGTCTGGCGAACTCTATCGGCTCGTTGAAGCGCAGGGAATCTTGCATCGGGTCAAAGCCTTGCTGATGCCGCGAGATACTAAAGCTGCGAAGTGACACAATTATTTCGGGCGATGCGAAGTGACACTTTTATTTCGCTGCGAACGTAAGTAAAAGTGTCCCAAACAGAAGGGTGCACAGAGGGAAGTGGCAGCAACCGGCGGTGACACTTTTATTTTGTTCTACGAGGACCTACCAGCTGAAAGACTTTGAAATCGTTTTGGGTTAGTCCGCTCCTCGGTGTACCGTCGAGATTCATTACGCACATGGCGATCGCGATCGGGTCCGTCGTATTGGGAGACCAAATAGGTACCGGTGCTGCTTCAGCCGTAAGTTGAAGTTGCAGTCTCATTTCTTGGACTCCTTAGTATCCGCGTGCACATGGCGCCAGTAATTGTAGTCCTCCCTCTACCCGAGGGCGTTTGGCAGAATTTGCAGTTTTCCGGAGATGGAATCCACCTGCTCGCGTTCTGGGGAAGCCAATAACTAACTACCACTGTCGGCTGCGAACCCGTGCCGTCATCGCGCACGCGCATGAACACGTGCTCGCTGGCCGGATAGCCTCGCTGGATAGTTCATGCAGCTCGGAGCGTATCCCCTGTTTACGGTATTCCCAAACAGAGGCCAGGGTCTATCATGGGATAGAGCAGCCCTTGCCCAGGGGATGGCAGAATGACAACGGTGATGGTGGTCGAGGACGACCCGGCGTTTCTGACCCGGTTCTGCAAGATTATCTCCTCCGACCCGGACTTGGAGCTGTTCGCCGCAGTTGCCGACCTCGCGTCCGCCCGGCAGGCGATGAGCAAGACGGCCCCAGACGTCCTGCTCACCGACCTGGGGCTCCCGGACGGTAGTGGCATCGACCTGATCCGGGAGACGGCCCGGCGCTACCCCGCCACCGACGTCATGGTCATCACCGTGTTTGGCGATGAGGACCATGTGCTCGCGAGCATCGAAGCGGGCGCCACCGGCTACATTCTCAAGGATAGCATGCCGGAGGAGTTTGTCGGCCTGATCAAGCAACTACGCGCCGGTGGCTCCCCTATCAGCCCGATCATCGCTCGACAACTGCTGAAGCGATTCAAGCCAGAGGTCACTGCCCAAGAAGCAAAACCCGTGGAAGAGGCGGGACTCTCTGCAAGGGAGTCGGAGGTGCTCTCTCTCATCGCCAAGGGTTTTAGCTTCGCTGAGATCGCGCGCTTGTTAATCGTTTCTCCGCATACCGTCACTGCTCACGTGAAGAAGATCTACCAGAAACTCGCGGTGCATTCCCGAGGGGAGGCCGTCTATGAAGCGAGCAGGATGGGACTCATCTAGCGTGACCCCGAGAGGGTCGTTCGTCCGCACAGGCATTGCAGCACACAGCGTCCTTCTGATGCGTTGTCTTGCCTTGATGGCTCTGCTGGGCTTGGCGCTCCCTACCAAAGCCACTGCGCCCGATCCAATCCTCCAGCTGAATTCTGCAGAGTTCATTTTGAGCGACGCGGACCAACCGCCGCCCGACTCTGCCCCCTGGAAACCCCAGTTGCTACCGGATGCTTGGAGGCGTTCCCGCCCAGGCACATACGGTTACGCCTGGTACCGGCTCCGCTTCGATGTGCCACACCAGCCTACCGAACCCTTTGCGATCTATACGTCAGTATTGCGAACGGTAGGCGTCGTCTACGTCAACGGCATCCTTGCCGGTCGGAGCGCCCCGTTTGACAAGCCGGAATTGTCTCGGCGCCCGCACTTTTTCATTATCTCGCCGAGCCTTGTGCACCCCGGGACCAATACGCTGCATCTGCAGCTCTACGTAAAACAGGGCTGGCCCGGATTGGTTCCGACCGTCGAAGCTGGCGACGAAACCTTGTTGCGGCCCGAATATGAGTGGCGAATGCTTCTGCAGCCCACGGGCCCGCAGATCATCTGCGTGTTTTCAATCACCTTCGGGCTGTTCATGTTGCTCTTGTGGCTTCGCCGGCGCCGTGAATCGGCGTATGGCTACTTTGGCTTGTCCATGCTCTTCTTTGCCGTGTACGCAAGCCTTTACTTCGTGCGCTACCCACTCATGCCAGCGCACCTTTGGTTCTCACTGATAGACAGCGCGTCCATGGGGGTTGTCGTCACCATTTGCCTTTTTGCTTTGCGCTACGTAGGTTGGCACTGGCCTCGCACGGAAGCTTGCCTTTGGGCGTGTCTGGTCGCATCGCCATTTCTTTTCTTTTGCCGCGATATAGATGTCGGCGGATGGTTGCCGGCTAACTGGTACTCAATGTTCCATCTAGTGTACTTGCTGTACACCGGGATTCTCATTGCCGCTGCTTGGCGCCGCCGCACTTTGGACACCGTACTCCTGTCGATTGCCACCATCATTAGTTATGTCGGTGTGGTCTGGGGGAACTACATGCAAGGCGCGGAGGATCGGTGGCCCAGCCTTCTATTGTATTTCTACCTTCCGCAGTATCTGGTCATGCCCAGCGTCCTACCGTATTCCTTCCTGCCGCTGTATCTGGTCATCGCTTGGATCCTGGTAGGGCGCTTTGTGCGCTCGTTGACCGAGTACGAGGCGCTCAATGCTGAACTCGAACAGCGGGTGACGCAAAAGCATACCGAACTGGAGCAGAACTACCAGCGTATTCAGCAGATGGAACGTCAGCAGGCCGTCGTCGAAGAGCGCCAGCGCATCATGAGCGACATGCATGACGGTATCGGTGGCCAGCTGATCTCTACCTTGAGTCTTGTCGAGCATGGTGAGGCGTCGTCAACCGAGGTGGCTGCGGCACTGAGAGAGTGCGTCGACGACCTAAGGCTTACCATCGATTCGCTAGAGCCAACCGAGAACGACCTGTTGCCGATTCTCGGTAACCTGCGCTATCGACTGGATGGGCGTCTGAAGAAACAGGGCATCAATCTCGACTGGCGGGTCAAAGAAGTGCCTAAACTCTCGTGCCTCAACCCGAGGAACGTGCTGCACATCCTGCGCATCCTGCAGGAGGCCTTCACCAACGTGCTGAAGCATGCCCACGCAAGCATGATCAGAGTGGAAACGGGTGTGGATGCTTTGGGTAAGCACGTCTTCATTCGCGTGAGCGACAACGGCAATGGCTTCGCCGGGGAGCACACGGGCCGCGGCCTGGAAAACATGCGCCGCCGCGCCCACATCATCGGTGGCGAACTTGATATTCGGCCCTCGCCGACGGGCACGACGCTCAACCTGTCGTTGCCGGTGGCGTAAGAGAGGCTTTCAATGAAACAGCGGCGGGGAAGGTATTGGAGGCATTTCATGATGCCGGCAACCCTGCGTAGACGGGAATTGGGGCATCCCATGCCTCCACCTATTTCCAACTTTCCGATAACAACTGGCCCAGACTAGTTCAGCAACTGGTTCCGCTGCGCATCCATTGTTTCCCTGCCGTAGGACAAATTGAAAGTGTCCCAAACTCGGAAAATAAAATGTCAGGCATAAACTGGCCTCTTTCAACCAACGAACGGGGGAAGGGGAGGGCTATGAGCGAGGTCGATTTGGATCTCGTCGGGCGGCTAGCAAAATTGGTCGATCAGGCTTCGGAACGCCGCCGGACCCAGGTCGGGATGCTGCCCCGGGAATTATCGGACAGCCGGCGGAATTCAGGTCTGGTCAGGGCGATGCGGACGCCTGTTTTATTCCTCGGGGCAAGACGACATCGTCCTGAGCTACCGCAGCTTGTCGTTGATCGTCAGAAATACTTCATCGAGATGCCATCGGTCGCCGAGTCGTCCGCGGCGGGAACGAATCCGCTTGGTGTACATCGCCCCAAACTTCAGACACCACACGCGGACGCTCTCATAGCTGACTGTGACGCCGCGCTCAGCCATCATCTCTTCGACGTCTCTGTAGCTGAGTGCAAATCGAAAATAAAGCCATGCGCAATGACTGACGATTTCGGCAGGGAATCTGCGATGGTGATACAAAGATTTCGATGGGCTCATGCGGCATAATAAGGCATGACCTGTTACCCAACACCGTTGCGCGTCTACCCTTCGGCCGCGTGCCGCCGTTGAGCTGCCGTTCTTGTCAAACGTCTATGCGGCCTAACCTCGCCACGCTCCTGCCGAGCGACAAGATGGAAACCGAGAGGCTGAAGCTCTCGTCGCATTACGCTTCCCGGCGGTCGAACCCATCCTCCAAGCGTTGCTGGAATGGATGCAAGACATGAACTGGCCAGTTGCGCGGGTGCTTGCCGATTGCTGACTGACTTCGTTGCGAGAAGCTCGGCTTGCCATGTAGGGGAACAATGCGAATAGTCGCGATCTCAGCCTTTGTCTGTTCTCTAGGACTCCTTGGTGCCTGTGGAGCCATGAAGCCCTACGATCCAGTCGTCGAGGATCCCTTGGTCGTGGACAGGGAGTTCCCTTTTGACGTCAAGGCACTTCGTTTAAGCAGCGGCGGCGTGGAGCTCTTCGGAACCTTGCGGGAGGCGCAAGGCAGGGGGCCGCATCCGACTGTCGTTGTGGCCCGCGGCTTCCCGGATCCAGAATCGAATGTCGACGTCGCGATGGCCCTCCGACGTGCCGGCTTCAATATTCTGAGTTTCTACTACCGCGGGTTCTGGGGCATGGGCGGCTACTATACGATGATGAATTCGCTCGAAGACCTAAAGGCCGTCATTGAATCTCTTCGGACAGAAAGGGCAGAGAAAGAATGGAGAGTCGATCGAAAGCGCATCATTCTCCTCGGCTACAGCTTTGGCGGTCCAATTGCGCTTAAGGCGGCAAGTCAAGATCCTGAAATTCGCGCCCTTATTCTCATGGATGCGTCAGATCTCCGATTCTATAAGAATTTGTCACCAAAGGACTACGAAGACGGGGTTAGTGAGATTGACACCACATTCGGCGTGCGGGCATCAGGAAAGCAAGTGATCGATGAGATTGTGGCGCAACAGGATTTCTGGGATCCGATTAGATCAGTGCGTGGCCTTTCCGGAAAATGTGTCCTGTCTGTCTTGGCAACCAACGGGGAAGCCAAGCATCAGTTCCCACCATACTTCACCGATGCCATGCGCGCCAACGAGCGATTTACTGCGGTGACGCTCGACACGGATCACGGCTTCATCGATCACCGAATTGCATTGACACGAACCGTCGTGTCATGGGCGCAAGGATTGTGGACGCAATCGTGCCTATGAATCCCATAGTTGCCAATATCCCGTTAGACACCGTCCTTCGCGAATATTGACAGCCAAGCTCCTCATGGCCAGTTCGGGGCGAAGGGAGGGTGGCGGGTGTAACAAATTTACTTTCACTGACAATGATGGCTTGCAAACGGTCATACCGGAAGCGTCGGGCTCCCTCCGCCAGGTCGCGGTCCGGTCAAATGCCATCCGTGGCTGCTCGTAGGTCAGTTAGTACCGAAGCTGACCTGCCTCACTCCGAGAAATGTGCTCCATGTCCTGCGTATCCTGCAGGAGGTGTTTACCAACGTGCTAAAGCACGCTCACGCTAATCGGGTGAGCGTGGAGACGGGCGTGGATGCGACGGGCGAGCACGCCTTCATCCGCGTGCGCGACAACGGCACGGGCCTTACCGGCGATCATAAGGGTCACGGTCTCGCCAACATGCGCCATCGCGCACAAATTACCGGCGGCGAACTGCAAATTCTGCCAACGCCCTCGGGGACCGCGCTCAGTGGACGCTCAGTCTGTTGTTGCCGGTGGCGTAGTCCCGGGCATCCCGCGAACACGGGATGCGTTTCCGTATTTACGGGATTCCGCCGAAATCACACCGCGCCTACTCTGGGAACTGTCAAGCAGCGCATCGCTGCTCCACCCAGGAGACCATCATGAGCGCAACCATCACCAAAGTCGAACAGCATCGCCGTCAGTGGTTTTCCCCTGTCATTGGATTCATGGTCGAACGGTTTGTCTTTTCGGCGCTGTCGGTATTCATTGTTTACGCTGCTTACCGGATGTTCCTTCTTTAGGACGGCCAGCATTGCCCAGCGCCGCCCACGGTCGGAACGTCGTGGGTTGATCTGCAGGAATCCGTCATCGTCTGCTTCGTCGCGTCCCTTAGATCATGAAACACCGGGTCGCTTAGAGAAATAAACATTTTGGGAGACCGATATGGCAACTTCACATCACGAAATTTTGCGTCACTCGCCCAGGACTACCCGAGGTGAAACCCGTCCAGTGGTCCGATCCAGTGCGAACTTCATCCTCGACGTGACGTACTACCTGCACGTTGTGCCAGTGTCGCGCGAATGACGGAGGACGTCGGGTGATCGCAGTGCTAAGAAACCTGTTACGCACCGCCATCGGGTGACCAGTACTCGACAAGATGGAACCGGCGAGAGGAACACGAATCACAAGGAGCGAAATCATGACAATCAAAGCATTCTGTTGCTACATTCTGGCTTTTACGCTGACTACATGGGTTGCCGCGGTCAACGCGGAGGAGTTCCACTATCACTATGTTTCACTAGACGTCGGCGCGCTGCGAATTGAGCCGCCTCCAGTAGTTGACCCCTCTAGTTTCATCTTTTTCGACCCAGCCGCGATCGTCAATGGCGGTCGGGTCTACGGCACGTTCTACACTTGCGTTAACGTTTGCGCTCCTGAGGTAGCGGTCTATGCGCACGGGACCCTGACCCGAGTCCAGCCCGGAAGAGCCGTCGCCGCTAACAACGAGGGCACCATCGGGGGGAGCGTGGTCGTTGATCCCGTGCTGTTCAACGAGCAAGCTGCGCTGTTCCATGAAGACAAGGTCACGCTCATTCCGCGGCAGCCGGGAGAATTCAGCAGCCATGCGATGCGGATTAGCGATTCAGGGTTGGCCATCATTCAGTCTGTGGATGTGAACGGCCCGACCTATTTCCTCTATAGGCACGGACAGGAGACTTTGATTAACCTCGGGGTGAGGGATATTTTTGGTGGGCAGGATCTGCAGATCAACGACGAAGGCAGCATCTCAGGCACGGCGCTGTACCAAGTGCCCGCGCCCCCGACACTCCCGTTCGGCTCCGACCGCGCTTTCGTTTTCTCGCGGACGGGAGTGACGACGCTACTCAATCCCCTCCCGACCGATCAGGATTCCTGGGGGCTTGCGATCAATCGCCATGGAGGCGTACTCGGATACTCGTTCACGAATGGTAAGGCGCTTGAGCACATCGGCATCTGGAACCGCCATGGGAATTTCCAGACGTACTTTACCGAGGGCACGAAGGAGATTCCGACCGTTAGCAACAGACTCCTATTCAATGAACGCAATCTGATTGTCATTACGCGTACAACGGACGGGAATAGCTACGTGGTGCCGGAACGGGGAGTCAGGCTCGATTTAGCCGACATTACCGACGGCGTGCCACCATCGGTAGTGTCTCCCCTTCAAATCATCGTCGATATGAACGATCGCGGGGACATGATCGGCCTCAATGTCTTCGGCACTTCCACCTTCCTACTAGAGCGGACCGACGAACCTAGGCAGAGCGAAGGGGAATGATCCAAGCATCGCCCGGAACGACTGCGTGTCTCGCGTCGCGTTGCGGAGACAACTCATAACGCGTCCGACGCTGGTGTGCTTGGGATGCCGGCGACGAGCAGTCCGTTCTGCAGACGGCGAGAGGGTGCCACCGTCAAGCTACATGGGACCCGTGACCGGTTTCGGCTCACCTTTGACGCAACCGCAAGGCATCGCATCTACTTCACGCTAGCAGCAAAAACGAAAGGAGCGAAATCATGAAAAAGGCAACAAAAATCGTGGCCGGACAGAGGTACTTCTGTATCTCAGGTCCAGGCCGAGTCTATAACAGGTGGTTTTCTTGTCTGCGTTTCCTGCGCTGTTGTCTGTTGTTTCTGGGAGGGCTGCTGTTAGTAGTCAGTCCTGCCCAGGCCGAGGTCAAGGCAGGCGATATCTTAGTCGTCGACCCAAATGCTGGAACGAATAGAAGTGGTGCATTGTTTTTGGTCAACCCAACGACAGGCCAACGCACGGTCTTGAGTGATTTTGGTAATCCGGCCCAAGGGAGCCTGGGCAGTGGGGACCTCAGTGGCGTTGCAGTGATGCGGGCAGGGAAGATATTTGTCAGCGCGCTATTTTCTGGCAGCTCAGGAGCAGGAGGAGCTCTTTTTGGCGTCGATCCTGACACCGGCAATCGTACCGTCCTCAGCGACTTCGGCCAGGGCAATATTCACGGAGTGCTCGCCTATGGCTTGGCCGTGAATGCGAAAGGCAAGGTCATAGCGAACCTGGACAGGTCGGCACCGCCCTTGTTTCAGCCTGACTCTGCGCTTGTTCGCATAAATCCCAAAACCGACGCGCGTGTTCTCGTTAGCGAGCTCTTGAACCCCGCTCAGGGGCTGGCCTTCTCCGGTTTCATTCAAGACCTTGCCCTGGAGCACTCAGGGAAGATTCTCATTGCCACTGAAAATGTTGAGCAGTTACCAGAGAAAGCAGCGCTCTTTCGGGTTAATCCGGTAACAGGCAGGCGCATAATTCTGAGCGATTTCACCAACCCAGGGCAAGGTGCCGACGTGGTCGACCTAGGAGCCGCGACGGGCTGCCTGGCAGTAGAATCCTCAAGACAAATCCTGGTCGCTTCTGGCGGTTTCCGACATCTACTTTTGCGGGTAGATCCCAAGACAGGGCAGCGCACTGTTCTCAGCGATTTCGACAATCCGGCGCAAGGAATTTTGGGGGCTAGCCTCAACGGCGTCGCGGTGGAAACGTCCGGGGACATAGTCGTTGGCGTTGGTGACGCAGCGATTGGATCGCTTGCTTCTACTTTACTCTTCCGGGTAATGCCGAAGACGGGACTACGTGCTTTGCTCAGTGATTCCGGTAATCCTGCACAGGGCCCATCATTCGTTACTATCGTTTACATAGCGGTTGTACCAAAGGACGGCGATTCCGATCAGCATGATTCCGGAGACAGCGATTCCGATCAGGATGATCCCGACGATTGATGTTTAGCCCGCCTTTTGATCACCCCAAACGGCAGCCGCCAGTGAGCCGGTACGGCTACCGCAGCTTGAAGGGCTTCCCTCGGCCGCAGGGAAGGAACTTCCCGGCGCTGGGGTTCAGATGGTGACTCTGAGTTAACGGTCATGCGGACGCCTGTTTTATTCCTCGAGGTAAGACGATCCCGTCCGGAGCGTCCGCGGAACGCTTCCCCTTGCCGTCGAGTGATACTGCACGGACCAGCACGTCTAGTTTCTCGTACCGGTGCGCGACGGCATGTCAACTGAGCTAACGTACGCGTAGCCGTGGTGATCACGGTCAGTTGTTGATCTGCCGCAATGTCTCTGACCGATTTCGGACGCCCTACCACGGCACGGTAAATAGCTAACACGCTGGCAATTGACCCCCAGACCTGGAGGAAGAAAATGCGCGTTGTGTTCATGACGTTGTTGCTAGCGGCAGCAATGCACGCCGCTGCTTCCACCACAACCCGGTACGTTGTCCTCTTCCAGGGGAAGACCGCTGGTGCCCAAACCACAACGGTCGCCGACGACGGAACAGTTTTGGTTCGCCTCAGCTATCGCGACAACGGCCGCGGCCCGGACCTCGACGAAAAGTATAGCTTGGCAAAGGATGGAACCTTTCTACACTACGAAGCGAAGGGCAAGTCGGAGTTCGGGGCTCCGATCGACGATACTTTCCGTCGCAACGGGCCTCGGGCCGAGTGGCAATCGCGCGCCGACAGTGGGAGCATCACGCTGTCGAAGCCCGCCATGTACATTCCAACCGAGGCCTGGCCGGAGGTGATGGCCAGAATCGCTCGCGCGGCCGCGATGCAGCCCGGAGGGCGCATCGCAGCGCTGCCGGGTGGTGAGCTTGCGGTGGAAAGGCTTCGCGATGAGCGAGTGCGGATTCAGGGCAAAGCAAAGTATCTGTCCCTCTTTGCGATTACCGGGCAAGACATCGAACCCTGGTACGTTTGGCTAACGCGCGCCCCCGACTTGAGACTCTTCGGCTACTTTTACCCCGGTTCGCTCCGCGTTGTCGAAGCCGGATGGGAATCGGTGGGCGACCAGCTTGAGAGCGATCAGATAGCAGCCGCGAACACACAGCTCAGGGCGCTTGCCGCTCGGCTGCGCCACCCGTTCCCGGAGCCCATCCTCATACGAAACGCGCGAATATTCGATTCGGAGAACGCTCGGCTTGGTCCCGCTAAGGATGTCTACGTATTTGGCGGACGCATCGTTGCCATCTATGACACCGGTTCGTCGGCTCAAGGGGCAGCAACAGTATTTGACGCCGGTGGTCGCGTGCTACTGCCCGGCCTTTTTGACATGCATGACCATGAATCGAGCTGGAATGCGCTGCAGCAGATCGCCGGTGGCGTGACGACCGCCCGTGATCTTGGCAATGACAATGCGTTCCTGGCTGGGCTCAGTGGCCGCATCGACCGAGGTGAGATGGTCGGGCCACGCATTGTGGCAGCTGGGTTGATCGAGGGCGAAAGCGAGTATTCGGTGAGGACTGGCTTCGTAGTCTCCGACCTTGACGGCGTCAAACGAGCAATCGACTGGTACGCACAGCGCGGCTACCCGCAGATCAAAATCTATAACTCTTTTCGGCCGGAATGGGTACCGGCGGCCGCGGAGTACGCGCATCAGCGGGGCATGCGCGTGAGCGGACACATACCCGCGTTCATGCGGGCCGAGGAAGCCGTGCGTCAGGGTTATGACGAAATCCAGCACACCAATCAGGTGATGCTCAATTTCTTCGTGAAACCTGATGATGACACGCGAACACTCAAGCGTTTCTATCTCGTGGCTGACAACGCTGCTGGACTCGACCTCGACTCTGCTCAGGTGCAAAACTTTCTGAAGCTCCTTCGGGAGAAGTCGATCGTCATCGACCCAACCCTTGCGGTGTTTGAGGGCCCGTTTACGCAGCAGCAGGGTACGCCCAATCCCACCTATGAGATGGTGGCCGATCATTTCCCTGTCGTACTACAGAGGAGTCTACGGACCAATTCGATGGACGTGAACGAGAGCAACATCGAGCGATATCGCGCCTCCTATGCAAAGATGGTTGAATTCGTAGGACGACTGTTCCGCACGGGCGTGCCGCTAGTCGCCGGGACCGACACGATCGCAGGATTTGCCCTGCACCGTGAACTCGAGTTGTACGTGAAGGCCGGCATACCGCCCGCGGAAGTATTGCGCATTGCCACTTGGAATGGCG
>Ga0209118_1001347_pt1 | contig 11576 bp, 11 predicted proteins | sample BlaSpr_A8_Ref_M1_FD_187988 | JGI IMG/M metagenome (GOLD analysis project Ga0209118, IMG submission 187988) | Forest soil microbial communities from Thunder Bay, Ontario, Canada - Black Spruce, Ontario site 2_A8_Ref_M1 (SPAdes) (version 2) | ecosystem: Environmental > Terrestrial > Soil > Boreal...
TTGGCTCTCGTCCTGCTCACCGGCTCCGGCTTGCTGATTCGCAGTTTCGTCCGCTTGACTGGCGTTGATCCGGGATTTGATGCCGGCCACCTCTTGACCTTCAAGATCACCCTTCCCCGCTCCAAATACGGTACCGACCCGTTGTGCATCGCATTCTTCCAGCAGCTTCTCGCCAGAATCAGCGCCGTCCCTGGCGTCCGCTCCGCCAGCATGGAAAGCTTTCCGCCGCTGACCGGGCTGGGCGCTGCCACCGGCGTCCACATTCTCAGCCAGCAGCAGAAATCGCTCGAGGATCTTCCAGTCGCCAACGTGGGCGTTGTCGGGCCGGACTATTTCGCCACCATGAATATTCCCCTGCGCGCGGGCCGTATTTTCAACGCGCAAGAGCTGGCCCAGGAAAAGCACGTGACGATCATCAGTCAGGCTTTCGCGGACAAATACCTGCACGGGGTCAATCCCCTCGGCCAGAAAGCCGCCATCTACATGAAGAGTTTTGTGGAGAATGAGCTCCAGCCGTCGGAAATCATTGGCGTGGTTGGTGACGTCCACCAGATCGGACTCGACACGGCCCCCGAACCCACGGTTTACTGGCCGCACCCCGAGCTCGTCATGTCAGGAATGACGATTCTGGTGCGCACCTCGAACGATCCTTTGGCCCTGGTTTCCACCATCCGCAATGAACTCCAAAAACTGGATCGGGAACTGCCCATGGCCGCCGTCGCAACGATGGACCAACTTCTCGCCGACTCCCTTTCCCGCTCGCGCTTCACCATGCTTCTTCTTGGCATCTTTTCCGCTGTCGCTCTGGTGCTCGCCGCCGTCGGCATCTATGGCTTGATCGCCTATAGCGTCACCCAGCGGACCCAGGAACTCGGCATTCGCATCGCTTTCGGCGCCCAGCGCCGCGATGTTCTGCGCCTCGTGCTTGCACAGGGGACACGCCTTACGCTCCTGGGCGTGGCCATCGGCATTCTCGCCGCGCTCGCTTTCTCGCGCCTCTTGGCTACCCTGCTTTTCGGCGTCAGCGCCACCGACCCGCTCACCTTTGCCGGCGTCGCCGGCTTGCTCGCGTTTGTCGTTCTGCTGGCGTGCTTCATCCCCGCGCGCCGCGCCACCCGCGTCGATCCCATCGTCGCGCTCCGGTACGAATAGCGCGTGAAGGTCTCCCTGGTAGCGCCGGCATCCGTGCCGGCGCTCTCTCCTTGTAGTGGCCGGCCTTCAGACCGGTGCTTTTCTCTTTCCTACGTGGCACAGCCACTCCTGGCTGTGCGCGTAGGACTGGCCGACGCACAATCAACTCGTTACAAAATCGTGTGGTTCCCCGATCGTTCTGCTTTGATTTTCTTTCGGAGCCGATTTGACTCTTAGGAGAGATACTTCAGCGTCTTCTCAATCAACCCCGCCGTTCCCTGATACGGATCGCCCGGGCGGTCCCATTCCATCGAAAAATATCCCTTGTATCCATGCCGTTTCGCGATTCCAAACGTCTTCGCCAAATCCACGTGCGCGATCTTGCCCTTCTCACCCACTTCCGTTTCCTTTACGTGAGAGATGTTGAACGCATGGTCGAACATCCCTTCGATTCCCCTGTAGGCGTACTCGTCGTCGTGCGCCGCCAGTGTATTCCCGAAATCCGGCAGCGCGTGCAGCCATTGGCTGTTCACTTTTTCGATCACTTTCACCAGAAAGAGCGGATCTTCGCTGACTGGATTATCGTTCTCCAGGTTGACCACCACGTTTTTCGCCGCGCCATGTTCCGCCACGCGCAGCAGACTCGCCGCTGTCCGTTCCACGTCCGGTTTCGAATCTTTCGCTTGCGGAATATTCGTCCGCACGCTCGGCGAACCGATCGCTGCCGCCGCATCGATCCATTGCTTGCTGAACGCGATGGCCCGCTCCCGCTCTACCTCGTCCGCGGCGTACGGGCTGTGCTCGCCGTCCACCGCAATGTTCACGATCGCTCCGCCGGCCCGCGCCACCGCCGCTCGCATGTCCTCGAGATACGGCTTGTCCAGCGAACGAAAATGCTCGCTCCACGGCTCGATCTTCTTGATGTTGAATTTGGCGCTGACGTGCGCCGCGAACTCCTTCAACTCCATCTTGCCGCTGCTGCCCTTTTCATCGCGCCCCGCGATGAAATCCCGGAACGGGTACGACGCAATCGCAATCCGCTCCCGCGCCACCACGGGAAACTCCATCTTCGGCGCGGAGTCCGCGGTTAACGCGGTCCTCGACGCCGAATCCGCGGCAAGCATCTTCTTCAGCCCCGGCCACACCCCCGCCCAAACCAGTGTCCCCACGGCCGGACCCGCGGCCTGCGCCAAAAATCGTCTTCGCGTAGTGATCGTCAAAACCGCGCCAGTCTAGCAGACTCACCGCCCACCCAGAAACCAAAACCAAGCCAAGTCCTTCATGAGCTCCACAAAGCCGCACAGAGGCAAACCCGCGCCACGCGCCTACAACAAGCCCGATCCGCTCTCACCTCTTCACGAACAAAACGCAGTAACTATTCTCCGGCCAGTCATTCACTATTCTTTCAACCTGCAGCCCCGCGGCACTCAGCTCCTCGATCACAATCTTCTGCGGGATGCCGTGCCCTCCCCGGTTGCTCGGAACTCCTTCCACAGGTTCCAGCCCCGCGCGTGGTGCGAAATCGATAATCGCCAGCCGCCCTCCGGGCTTCAAGGACCGCACCAGGTTCGCATCGAACTCCACCGGCTTGGTCAGGTGATGGTACACGCGCCTTAGAAAAATCGCGTCGCAACAGCCCGCCGGCAGATTCGTATCCGCCTCTTTGCTCTCCACCACGATCACGTTCTCCAGCTTGCGTTTCGCCACCTCGCCCCTCAACTCCGCCAGCTTTTTTGCATCGATCTCTGTCGCAAACACTTTTCCCGCTGCGCCTACGCGTTCCACCGCCGCAAACGTGTACTGCCCGTCGCCTGCGCCAATATCCGCAGCAATCGTCCCCGGCTTCCATTCCATCAAAGCCGCCAGCCGCTTGACCTCATCCGCTGCGCTTCCGCGGACCGCCACGGCAAACCCCGCGGCCGCCGCGCACACCAATACAAACAGAAATAAGTACTTACTTTTCATGGCACATTGCTCCTTCCCGGAGCGAACTCTTGCAGGGCAGACCGGTTGACCAGTCTCTTCCCTTCTTCGCAGGCTGACTTAGATTTGGACGTTTTCACGTGTCACTCGTTTCACATGGTCCCACGTATAATGTGCCCTCAACTCAGGAGAGCACCTCATGCGCTATCGCAGATTTGGCCGCACCGGATGGAACGTCAGCGAAATCGGATACGGCATGTGGGGACTCGCCGGCTGGACCGGCTCCGACGACGCCGAATCGCTCGACGCCCTCCAGCGCGCCGTCGATCTCGGCTGCAATTTCTTTGACACCGCGTGGGCCTACGGCGACGGCCGCAGCGAACAAATCCTCGGAAAAGTCCTGCGCGCCAACAAAGGCAACGCGGCAGTCGGTGGACCGGACAAAAAACCTTACGTGGCCACAAAAATTCCGCCCAAGAACCGCTGCTGGCCCGCTCGCCCCGAATATTCTCTCGACGATTCCTATCCGCCGGACTACATCATCGAATACGTGGACAAGAGCCTCAAAAACATTGGCGTAGACACGCTCGACCTCATCCAGCTGCACACCTGGGACGATTCTTGGCTCAAAGAGGAAACAGTCATGCGTACCGCGGAAAAACTCAAAACTACCGGCAAAGTACGCGCTTTCGGGCTCAGCCTCAATCGCTGGGAGCCCGCGAATGGCGTGCGCGCCGTCCGCGCCGGTTTCGTCGATGCCGTCCAGGTCATCTACAATATCTTCGACCAAAATCCCGAAGACGAACTCTTCCCCGCCTGCCGCGAAAAAAATGTCGCCGTCATCGCCCGCGTGCCCTTCGACGAAGGCACACTCACCGGCACGCTCACCCTCGATAGTAAATGGCCCGCGAACGATTGGCGCAGCACCTATTTCGTTCCCGAAAATCTCAAAGCCAGCGTCGCGCGCGCCGACACCCTCAAGCCGCTCCTGCCCGCTGGAATGACCATGCCCGAACTGGCCTTGCGCTTCATCCTCAACAATCGCGACGTCAGCACCATCATTCCCGGCATGCGCAAACGCCGCAACGTCGAAGCCAATCTCGCCGCCAGCGATAAAGGCCCCTTGCCCGCGCCACTCCACACGCAACTCCGCGCCCACCGCTGGGACCGCACCCCCACCAAATGGAGCCAGTAAGCTTCTTATGTCGAGCAATTACCAACCCATGCGTCATCCTGAGGCGATCCGACAAGGATCGCCGAAGGATCTCAGTGTCAACTTTTCGGGGATGATCTGCTTTCGGTGCAAGGACTACCGCAAGCGCGTTTCTTTCACGGATCGCGAGTCACGAAACACGAGTCACGAATTCACGCAGTCTGCTTCAAGGCGCGCTCGACGAGCGTCAAGCAACGCTCGGCTTGCTCGCGCAGCAACTCTTCGCTTTCGCCGCGATCTCGCTGCATGCTGTGAAGCTCATCCGCAATCGCCAGCGCCGCGAGCACCGCAACTTTCTGCGTATCCACCGTCGCCGTCGCATCGGCGATCGCATGCATCTTTTCGTCCACATACTTCGCCAGCTTCTGCACGTACTTCTCATCCAGTTCTCCCCGGATGGAGTACGTCTGCCCGAAAATTTGCACTTTTACCGGCGCACTCATGGAGTCTCCGCGCTTCCTTATCGGCACAATACCACATCCGCTCCCTCAATAAATCCCGCGTATCGAGCCATCTAAAATGTAACCGAAGGGGACAACGTCGCGCCATTTAAGATGTAACCCGAGCCAGAGACGATTTGGGGAGGGTTTACTTGGGGCGCAAGGGGAAATGGGAGTATTTCCGGGCCATCTATGGGCGGTATCACAAAGCAGATCGTATAGCGAAACAGCTGATGCTGAACGAATTTTGCCTCACCACGGGGTACCACCGAAAATACGCCATTCGAATTTTGAATGGCCCGCCACCCGGGAAGCGACCCGCTGGGCCGGAACGGCGGCGGGGGCTGAGCTATGGGCACGAACTACTGTCCATCCTGACAAGCGTATGGGAGGCGGCCGGGTATCCCTGGTCGGTGCGGTTGAAAGCGCTGCTACCGGCGTGGATGCCGTGGATCCGCAAGCGCTTCAAGTTAAGCCCAGCGATCGAGAAACAACTGCTCGCGATCAGTCCGCGACAGATGGACCGTCGACTCGCCGCCAAGAAGAACCAAAAGAGGCGGCGGATTTACGGGCGCACCAAGCCGGGCTATCTGCTCAAGCACCACATCCCGGTGAAGACCGACAGCTGGGACGTGACCTCACCAGGCTTCACGGAAGTCGACCTAGTCTCACATTCCGGGAATTCGGGCGAAGGAGAGTTCGGCTATTCGCTGAACATCACCGATATTCAAACTACCTGGACGGAGACGCGGGCTCTGCTGGGGAAGGGGCAAACCGCTGTGCAGCAAGCCCTGGATGAGATCGCCGGGATGCTGCCGTTCCGCCTGCTGGGCCTGGACTCGGACAACGGATCGGAATTCATCAACTGGCATCTGCAGGCTTGGTGTCAACGGAAACAGATCCAACTCACGCGCGGACGTCCGTACAAGAAGGACGACAACGCGCATATCGAGCAAAAGAACTGGACTCATGTACGGAAGCTACTGGGCTGGGAACGCTATGACACGCAAAACGCAGTCGCTGCCATGAACGACCTGTACCGCCGAGAGCTTCGCTTATGGCTGAATCTGTATCTGCCCTCGGTGAAGCTGGTGAAGAAGGTTCGGGTGGGATCGAAGGTGCGGCGCGTCTATGATGGTCCGAAGACCCCCTTGGAACGGGTGGTGGCATCGAAGCAGGGGGATGCGGCACAACTATCCATTCTGAAAGAACTCCAAAGATCTCTCGATCCGTTTCAGTTAGCAAAAATAATTGATAGGAAACTCGAACGGATATACCGCCTAGCGAACCGGCGGCTGAGCCCGAAAGCGCAAGGGAAAGCCGAATCCAGCCAGGCAAAACAGGTGCGCAGCGGCCGGCGAAAAGGCTGTGGAAAAGACGCTCGCTTCGCGAGCTTGGAAATCCCTTCGGGATTCCCACTTTCCCACAGCCACAACAGCAACAAACGTTCTCCGGTTACATATCAAATGGCGCGACATGGATAGCTAGGGTTACATTCTCAAATGGCTTGACGCGTGAGGGAACCCAAGTTAACCATAGCCCCACCCTTTTTTTGGAACTGCGCATTCTAAAGGTTTTGGATGACCAGTGGCGGGAGGCAAGGGAAATGGGAGAAAGGGGAGCCTTCAAATCCGCCTTTGACTGGCAGCCATCATGTTATCACAAGTGGTATTATATTAATTTATATCCTAATAGCCATTTTAATGAACGTCCGAATTTTTGGCAGATGTAGGACTTTTCGCGCTGTCCAGATACAAATTCAGCCGATGGCTTTGGACATGAGGATGTAGTGGCAGGGAACTTTTGCGGGCACATCGGGAGAAAAGGGAGCGGTGCCGGTTTCGAGGTAGCCAAGGTGGCGGTAAAAAGAAGGAAGGGGCGCACGCGCGCTGACGATTCGAAGGTCGATGGCGACGCATCGTGCCTCGTGAAAGTAATTTTCCGCCGCATCCATTAGCTTGCGGCCCAGGCCAGCGCCTTGGTGCGCCGGGTCAACGCCAAGCAAACCTAAGTATCCACGATTGCCGCGAAGCTCGACGTACACGCACCCGATAACACCAGAAGAATCCTCCGCGAGCAGGAATTTTCCTTTTTCCAAGTACGCGCGGACGCCGGCGGGATTGGTGCGATCGCCGTCGATAAAGGGTTGTTCGACCCGGAAAGCGGAGTTGATCAAACGGGCGAGCGAATCAATGTCGCCTTGGACAGCGGTTCGGATACGGTTGCTAGCAGGAGCAGGTATGGGGTTCACAATTTTTGCCACGGAACAATTTATTCAGCAGTCTTGCAGGCTCGCGAGCCGATTTTGACAACCTTCAGCGGGGCTGGCAAGCAGCCGGCTTGAAGGCTGCCGCTACGGTTTGGCATTCTTCTGAACCGACGGTTTCGGGGCCGCTGGTTTCTTTGGTGACCAGAAGTCCGGATCGCCGTCGGCGAAGTCTTTGGAGACGTGCGACATCTCCGGACTGATGACCTAGAGATTGCTTTCGGTTGCGGCGTAGGCATCTCGGGCGATTTGTTCCATGCGGTTAGACGCCTTTTCTCCTTCCGCCTCGCGCAAGCTTCTGCGCCAATTGAGCAAGTCGTCGTTCTGTTTGAGGGCGCGCATGGGCAGGAAGACGATAAAAGTGGGCGTGGGCATCCCGACGTTTACCTGATACACGACCCAGGATGTATCGGCTTTGATCGTCTCGTAAGCGTGGCTGAGGATCCGGAAGGCTTCGATAAAATCGCTTTCGTGGCCAGGATTCAGGCGCACCTCAATAACACGCATATAGCGGGCTTTCGAGAGGTTGATGGATTGCGGGCGATAGCCGAGATCGTCGCGGCGCACGGCAATGATGGTGCGTTCCGTGGAGACGAGGGCCCTGATTCCCCCTGCAGGTGGGCAATTTCCGGATGCGCGGCAAAAATGCGGCCCCAGTCCACCATGGCAGTGTCCAATTGCTCGAAGGAATCAAGCGGATCGAAGAAAAGCGCTTCCGGCGGGCCTGTGAGGGATTGCAGATCGATCCAGTCGTTGGGAACGTCCAGATGATCGCACGCGCGCGAAATGGCAACTTCCAACTTTTGTCGTTCACCCGCTTTCCCAAACTTAAATTCCTGGTGGACGAGGAGCAGCATTTTCGGCGGCGTGCCGGCGATATTCGGAAAATCTTCGACCTGCCCCGACGCATTTGAGACACACCATCGTAAGAAATACGATTGCGACGAAGAATCGTTTAGCTTTCATGCAGTGAAACTCCATTGTCACCCGAGGGCGGCCTTGCCGTTGAAGCGCGCGGCGGAGCCGAGTTCTTCTTCGATCCGGAGGAGTTGGTTGTACTTGGCGATGCGGTCGGTGCGGCTGGCGGAGCCGGTCTTGATCTGGCCCGCTGCAGTGGCCACCGCCAAATCGGCGATGAATGTGTCCTCGGTTTCGCCGGAGCGATGGGAAATGATGGAGTTGTACCCGGCTTTGCGGGCAAGCTCGATGGCGTCGATGGTTTCGGTGACGGTGCCGATTTGGTTGAGCTTGATGAGAATGGCGTTAGCGATGCCTTCGTTGATGCCGCGTGAGAGGCGCTCGGTATTCGTGACGAAGAGGTCATCGCCGACGAGCTGAATACACTTTGAAGATAGAGAGGCCGAGTTGGTCTTTCCGCTCGGAATGACGTAGGCGTTTGGAAAGCCACTAATTTGGTACGTTTCTTTGGGGCCAGCAGCACTGGCGGTCTGCGAAGAAGCACGGCTGCCGATGGACTGCGTGAGAAGCTTCCAACCGGCCCAGTCGTCTTCCGCCATGCCGTCTTCGATGGAAACGATCGGATATTTCTCCACCCAGTTCGTCCAATAGACGGCCATTTGCGCGGAAGTGTGCGCGGACTTGTCTGACTTCTTGAAGACATATTTTCCGCTGGCCTTGTCGTAGAACTCGCTGCAGGCGGGATCGAGCGCGATGCTGACCTGCTCGCCGGGCTTGTATCCGGCGGCGGCGATGGCTTCGAGAACGATCTGGATGGCTTCTTCGTTCGATTTACAACTTGGCGCAAAGCCGCCTTCATCGCCGACTGCGGTGGAATAACCGTGCTTCTTCAATGCGCTTTTCAGCGCGTGGAAAATTTCCACGCCCCAGCGCAGGGCCTCGGAAAAGTTCGGCGCGCCCACGGGCATGACCATGAATTCCTGGAAGTCGACGGAGCTATCGGCGTGGGCGCCGCCATTGAGAATGTTCATCATGGGAACGGGGAGAAGATTCGCGGAAGTGTCCGAGGAATAACGCGCGAGATATTTGTAAAGCGGCAGGTTCTGTGCGGCCGCCGCTCCGCGGGCGGCGGCCATGGAGACGGCGAGAATGGCGTTGGCACCAAGGCGGGACTTGGTGGGCGTGCCATCGAGCTCGATCATGCGCTTATCGAGGGCGCGCTGGTCGGCGGCGTCGAGGCCGACGACAGCTTTGGCAATTTCACTGTTGGCATTCGCTACGGCCTTTAGTACGCCCTTTCCAAGATAACGGGATTTGTCTCCATCGCGCAGTTCCAGTGCTTCGTGTTCGCCCGTGGAGGCGCCGGAAGGAACAGCCACCCGGCCCCTGGCCCCAGCTCCAACGTAAACATCGGCTTCCACAGTAGGATTGCCGCGCGAATCGATGATTTGGCGGGCATGGACGCGGGTGATCTTCGTGGACATGTCTTGCTGATCTCCTGAGCGATGATGAATGGGAGATTGTACCAGAGGGCGGAGACACGCAAGGGGCTGGACGGCGAGTGGCGTGAACAGCAAAGGATAACGCAGAGACGCGGAGTACGCAGAGGAGCGCGGAGCAGAGCTTGGAAGCGATGGCCTGCCCTCTGGCGAAAGAAAGAGAGCCGGAGTTCTAGAACCGCAGTTCAAGAAATTCTTGAGGATTACGGCGGCAGTACCCCCACACACCCCCGGCATTTTGTATGAATGTCAAGAAATCCGATGAAAGGCCAGATCCAGGTGGAGAACAATTTAGATACAAATAGTGGCATTGGCTATCGGTCGGCCGGGAAGTCAAAACGGAGGTTCCGGTTTAAGACTTGGAAACAGGCCCGGGACTACATGTTGCCAGCGGGCAATTTCAGGGTCTTAATCGAGATGTATCCATGTATTTATCCGAGGTCCCATGATTCCGATGGAGCCGCAGCCTCCCGCAGCACCTGTTCCGTTCCAGGCAGAGCAGATCCGGACAAACATGCGCCGGATCGCGAAGCGCCAGTGGTGGCTGTGGTCCTCGGCAGTGATGGTGACCCTGCTTTTGACGTTGGGGATCGCTTCCTTTGAGTTTCCCGGCCTCCTATCGGGAACCGAAGCCTTCTATTCATTTCAACTGGATCTAGCCATGCGCGGGCTGGTGGGACTCGTTTTGCTGTTCAACGTCTACACGGTTTACCAACAGCTCCAGATTCATCGGATCCAGAGCAACCTGAGCGACCAGGTGGAGGCCTTAGGCAAGATGGGAATTCGCACGGAAGAAGTGTATAAGCTTGCCGTGCTTGACCCGCTTACGGGTCTTCACAACCGGCGATCGGGAGAACAGCGTTTAGCGGAAGAGATTTCTCGCGCGCAACGCCACGGCCGCCCGCTGACAATCCTGTTGCTCGACTTGAACGGCCTGAAACACCTCAATGACAAGTTTGGTCATGCGGCTGGCGACGAGCTGATCAGGCAGTTCGCTGCACGCCTCACCAAGGCCATTCGCGGTTCCGACTTAGCCGTTCGTCTCGGAGGGGACGAATTCCTCGTGTTGTTACCGGAGTGCAAGCCCGAGGAGGTGCGTCACGTCCTGGGACGGTTGAGCGGGCTGAATGTCGACTGTAACGGCCAGTCGATCGCCCTCTCCTTTTCCGCTGGTTGGACCAATTTCAAACCGGGTGAATCGCCCGAAGACCTCTTGAAGCGAGCCGATGAGGACCTCTATGTAAACAAGCGCGCCGGTAGAATCCATGAGGAATTGGGTCACGTGCGGCCATGAGTAACGACGCACGCGACCCAGGACGAATGCGCTTTGGGAAAGAACGAAGAAGAAGCGATCGCTATCCCCTCATCATTCCGATTCACTTGAAATGGCCGGGTCTAGGTGGGGAGCCGCACTCGGCGCATGCGCAAGCAAGGGAAGCAAACCTCCATGGCGGTCTCCTGGAGTTCATGGACGCGGATAGGTTTCCAGCCGAGGGGACTGAAGCCGAATTAATGAATCTGGTCTCTAGTCACAAGGCAATGGCGCGCGTATCTGCCATTCGACGATCTTCGACGGGTGCTGTGTTGGGAGTTGCCGTTGAACTCCTCCCGCCCAACGAAGAGTTTTGGGGCCTGACCTTTCAGTTGAGGCGGACAACCGGGGAATTGTTGAAGCTTGAGGACGGCATGAAATCAGGCGACATTGATCCCTATGTGCTGCGCGAATTCCGAGACGCAGTGGATTACATCCGCAAGACAGCGTGGGCCGTTCAGGAATGGCAGGAGAGACGGGTTCAGAAGCGGGATACGGCAACGGTAATTCCGCTGCTCGTTATGGAGCGCATCCGCCGCGGGACGCAGCTCTATGAGGCGCTCACCGCCGACCTGAAGAGCCACGCCATTCGTCCCGACGCCGCGGAGATCGAAGATTTGTTCCATGCCATCGAACGCCTTTACGAAGAATTGAAGCAATTGAATTAGGCCGACGGCATTCATCGAAGAGATGCGCCCCATAGCCTTCGCCTCTCCCAGGAGCGAGAGATGTGGACAACAGGATACATAATTAGCTTACTGGCAAGTCCCTGATAAACGCTAGTGCTCTATCGGAGGCGCGTTTTCACGAAAGCGTGAAGTTGGGCGAGGTGCTCTGCGCGCGTTCGATAGAGCCGTTTGAAGGTGGCCGCTGG
>Ga0209118_1001349_pt1 | contig 11571 bp, 12 predicted proteins | sample BlaSpr_A8_Ref_M1_FD_187988 | JGI IMG/M metagenome (GOLD analysis project Ga0209118, IMG submission 187988) | Forest soil microbial communities from Thunder Bay, Ontario, Canada - Black Spruce, Ontario site 2_A8_Ref_M1 (SPAdes) (version 2) | ecosystem: Environmental > Terrestrial > Soil > Boreal...
CGTGCTGATCACTCCCGAAGTATTCACCCCGCGAATCTCCGAAATCTCCGGCGACGTCACCGGCTGCTTGTACGCAATCACCGCCAGCGTCTCCAGCGCCGGCATCGACAGTCGCAGCGGCGGCCGCAAGCTCTTGATAAACCGCCGCACCACGTCATGCTGCTGCGGCTTCGTATACAGCTTGTACCCGCCCGCCACCGCGCGAACCTCAATCCCACGCTCTTCCGTCGCGTAGCTCGCCACTAACTCCTCCAGCGAAGCCTGCACCGCCAGCTTCTCCTCGCCCAGCGCCTTAGCCAGTTGCTCGATGGTAGCCGGCTCATCCGCCGCATAAATAATCGCTTCCAACGCCGCTTTTCTCTCTTCGTTAGTCATATGGCTCTTCTTTGTAGTGCCGGTCTTTAGACCGGTGCTTTTCCCCTTCTTCTCTGTGCCCTCTGTGACCCCTGTGTTAAATTCTTTGGCTTTTCCTTTAACTTTCAACTGTCGACTGTCAACTATCTATATTCCTCATCAATCTGCTTGATCCCACCACTCTCATCAAACACCAAATCAAACATCTTGTGCTTCCGCACTACAATCTCCCCAAACTGCTTCTCCTGCACCAGCGCCACCGCCTGCAGCTTCACCATCTCCAGCACCGCCAGAAACGCCACGATCATCGCGTGCCGTGAGGGGCACGCCTCAAAAAACTGAATCAGGTTCACCGCACTGTCCGCGCTCGCCAGAATCTGCGCTCGCAGCGCCGCAATCATCTGCGCCACGGTAAACTCTTCGTGCCGCAGCTCGATTCGCGAAACTTCCTTCCGCCGCTCCAGCACCTGCTGGAACACTTTCACCAAATCCACCAGCGAAACCACCAGCTCGCCCTCGGTCCCTTCATCGTTGTAAAGCGACTTGTCCGGCTTCGACCACACGTTCTCTTCAATCTGCTGCTTCTGATACAAAAGCTGCGCCGCATTCTTGAACTTCTCGTGCTCCACCAAGCGTTGCACCAGCTCCGCGCGCGGATCACCCGCCACGTCTTCCGTCTCCCCCAAAGGATCAGGCGGCAGCAGCATCTTGCTCTTGATGTAGATCAGCGTAGCCGCCATATAAATAAATTCCGCCGACACATCCACGTCCAGCTCTTCCAGTTTGTGAAGGTACTCCAGGTATTGCGCCGTGATCTTCGAAATCTGGATATCGTGAATATTCATCTTCTGCTGCTTGATCAAATCCAGCAGCAGGTCCAGCGGCCCCTCATACATCGGTATATTAATTTTGTACGGCGTCGCCATTCTTTTCTTTCTTACGTGGCACAGCCATTCCTGGCTGTGCTTCGTCCTTTCTATTCCTTCATCCCCACCAACCAAGCCGCCCATCCTAGACAAACCGCAACGATCGCTGAAAGCATCGCCGGCCCCGCAGAAAAATACTTCCAGCTGAGGACCAGCCCAGCTACTTGAACAACCACGAAAACCCAGCCCAAAAGTCCAATTGCCTGTGGATTACTGCTGGCAAGAGTTCCCAAATGCCAAGCCAGAAACGCCGAGAACAGCAACTGGACCGTGATGCTCAGCCCGAACCCTCTGTAGAAACCTCCATAGCTGAAGCTGGACCCTCTCACCTGAAAATGAACGTTGTTCATCCCGTCAAAGACCGCGCGCGCTTCCGGCGACGGAGGTTTGAGGCTTAGAAACCCGAACGTGTGCCCAGCCGCAAACAACAAAAAGAAAACCGACGCAATCCGGTAGAGGGTGATCGCCTTCATGTGGATCCTGCTTTTGTTGGGGCGGATTTATCCCGCCAGCTTCTCTTCTCTGCCAACTCTGCGCTCTCCGTGCCCTCTGTGTTAATCCTTATTTCCCATCTTTAGGCCTTAGCCGCCGATCCACCAATCTCTTTCCTCTTCTTCTCCCAGCCGAACACCGCCTCGCGCACCCGTTCCATCGTTCCCTGCGCCACTACCCGCGCCTTCCTCGATCCCTCATCCAATATCTCCAACACGCCCTTCGGATTCTTCTCCCATTTCACCCGCCGCTCCCGCACTGGCGCAATCCACTTGATCAAATTCGTCGCCATCGCGTCCTTGCATTCGATGCACCCGATCCCCGCCGTCGTGCACCCTTGTCGCACCCACTCCAGCCGCCCCGGCTCTTCCGCAGAGAACAGTTTATGCCAGTCATACACCGGGCACACGTCCGGATTTCCCGGATCAGTCCGCCTCTTTCGCGCCGGGTCCGTCACCATGACCTTCGTCTTCTTCCGTATCTCCTCATCCGCCTCGCTCAAGGTAATCGCATTCCCATACGACTTGGACATCTTTCTGCCGTCGAGGCCAGGGACGCGAGGGTTTTGCGTGAGCAGGACTGCTGGCTCGCGAAGGCAGTCAACAAGGGTGACGTACTTGCGTCCCCGTGGGCCAATTCGCTCCAACCAATTTTGAATCCCATCTTCCAATGCTTGGCGACGTAGCTCTTCAAGCGCAATATTGCTACCACTACGGATGGCGAAAATTAGGTTTTGTAAGTCTTCTTTTTCCCAGCGATCGCGGTCGATCAGAAGTCCATAATGTGTGTTGAACCTGCGTACGATCTCACGGGAAATCTCCACATGCGAAACCTGGTCCTCTCCGACGGGTACGAACAGCGGCATACCCTCCTCGCCATAAATCACAATATCCGCCGTCTGCAGCACCGGATACCCGAGGAACCCATAGTTGTGCAAGTCCTTGTCCTTAACATTTTCCAGCGCCTCTTTATACGTCGGCACCCGCTCCAACCACCCCAGCGGCGTCACCATCGACAACAACAAATGCAACTCCGCATGCTCCGGAATCACCGACTGCTGAAAAACCACGCTCCTCGCCGGATCTAGCCCCGCCGCTAGATAATCAATCATGATCTGCAGCGTATTCTCCGCCACCCCCGAGGTATCCGCGTAATCGCTAGTCAGCGCATGCCAATCCGCAACAAAGTAGAAACACTCATACCCTGAATCATTTTGTAACCGCACCCAATTCCGCAACGCCCCGAAGTAATGACCAATATGCAGCCGCCCCGTGGGCCGCATCCCGCTCAATACTCTGCTCCTCTTCCCCTCAGCCCCTGTCGCCAATCTCTGCTCCTCTGCTCCGTGAGCTCTGTGTTCTCCGTGGCCGACTGCTGCCCCAACCCGGTCGGGGCGTTAAATTCTTTCTTTTCTGTGTGGCACAGCCATTCATGACTGTGCGCCTCGAACTTGCCGTTATAGGGCCCGCCTTCGGAGGCGGGCCGCTCTTCGCCCTTGACAATTGCTACCTCTTTTGCCACTCTACCTTCCAGTTAAATCTGCCTTTTCCCGTCAATCCCTTTCCATTCACCCAAAATATGCTATTCACATTCATGCGCGCTCTTTTGCACCTTTTTGCACCATCCAAAATTTTAACCCTTTTAGCATCAACCAATTCTGCACTGTGCGTCAAAAAAAACAGAGGCATGGGGGTATTCCCCTGGATTTTCAACCTTCAACCTTTAACTTTTAATTTTGAACACTCTTCCTCAACTCGCCTTCCCCAGCAGCTCCCGCGCAATAATCATCCGCTGCACCTCGCTGGTCCCCTCATAAATCGTGACCACTCGCGCATCCCGGTACATCCTCTCCACATCCGTCTCCCGAGAATACCCCGCGCTCCCATGCACCTGTACCGCCTTATACAGCACCCGGTTTACCATCTCGCTGGCGTAAAGCTTTGCCTTGGAAGCACTTGCACCCACCTTCGCAGGGTGCGCGTCTTTCAACCAAGCTGCGTGATGCACCAGCCCCCGCGCCGCCTCAATCTCCGTCTGCATATCGGCAATCATCCACTGTATCGCCTGAAACTCCGCAATCTTCTTCCCAAACGCCGCGCGCTGCTTTGCATACTTGACGGTCTCTTCCAGCGCCCCTTGCGCCAAGCCGACCGCCTGCGCCCCGATCCCGATGCGCCCACCATCCAGCGCACTCAGCGCGATCTTCAACCCCTGCCCTTCTTCGCCCAACCGATTCTCCATCGGCACCACGCAATCATTCAGCAAAATCTCCACCGACGGCGACGACCGCTGTCCCATCTTGTCCTCATGCCGCCCCACGCGAAACCCAGAAAATCCCGGTTCCACCAGAAACGCGGTGATCCCTTTGCCACCCGCAGCCGGATCGGTCTTCGCAAAAACAATGCACACACCCGCGACGCTTCCGTTCGTCACCCAAGTCTTAGTCCCGTTGAGTTTGTAGCAATCCCCAACGCGAACCGCGCGCGCCTGAATCCCTGCCGCATCCGAACCCGCGGCCGGCTCCGTCAAGCAAAACGCTCCCAGCGTTTCCCCCGCCGCCATGTGCCGTAAATATTTCTTCTTCTGCGCGTCCGTTCCAAACAGCATCAGCGGCGCCTGCACCGCCGAATTCGTCACGCTGATCGCCGTGGACATAGCCGTGAACACCCGCGCCACTTCTTCGAGCATCAACGCGTAGGAAACGGTATCGAGTCCCGGCCCGCCCCATTCTTCCGGCACCAGCATCCCGCAACAGCCCATTTCCCCAAGTTTCTTGATCGCCTCCGCCGGAAACTTTTCTTGCTTCTCCATCTCCTTGACGATCGGGCGCACCTCCGCCTCCATGAATTGGCGGACCGTATCCCGTATCAGTTTTTGGTGGTCGTTAAGAGAAAAATTCATCGTGTCCGTCGACCGCTATGCAGTCGCACTGAAAAAAGTACGCGGGGCGTACGAGAAATGCTAACACACGGCACGCTTTCCGCGTAGGCATAGGAGAATCAGCATAGACTCCCCCGAACCCAACTGTGCCGGAAGCGAGTAAGTCTCTCCGATTGTTGCTGAAGCACACTTCCGAAGATGTGTCGCAACCAGATATGCCGATCTGAACACAGATCCGCGAGCCACAACAAAGATGATGCAGAATTAAAGAAAGCCCAAATCTTGGTTATCTTTTGCAGACGGCGCACAAAATGGCATTCCGCAGCGATCATCGTCAATCGACCCTGGGCCGAAAGCTCTTTGTTGTAGTTTCTCTCTTTGTCTGCATCGTCCTATTTGTTTTTCTCCTCGGCGCCTTCCGTTCCATGATTCTGTCGTCGGTGCGCGCCTACATACAGGGTGAAGATTATTGGTCTAAAGGACAAAAAGAAGCGGTTATCAGTCTGATACAGTACGCTAGCTCGAGTTCCCAAGCGGACTTCCAGGCTTACCTGAATGCCATCCGGTCGCCCCTTGGAGATAAGTTTGCTCGTATAGAGCTTGAAAAACACACTCCAGATATAACGATCGTGTATCAGGGGTTTACAAGGGGTCAGATCAATCCTGATGACATCCCCGGCATGGTCCGCTTGTTTCGCTGGTTTCACGATTTCAGCTTCATGCGAGTTGCAATCGCTGATTGGACCGCTGCGGATCAAGAGATCGACAATCTCACGGAGCTCGCGGATCAGCTCCATGCGGAGACATTTTCAGACCAGCCAAATCCGTTAACGGTGCGGCGCGTCCTCGAGGAAATCGAAGCGTGCGACTCGCGTCTCACTCTTACGGAAAATCACTTCTCTTCGACGCTGGCAGAGGGTGATCGCTGGACCCGTAATTTGCTCAACTTGCTCACCGTGGGGACCAGCGCCCTTCTCCTGGTCTTGGGCATAGGGACTTCCCGGCACCTGCTCAGCAACGTTCGCCGCTCCGAGGAGAAATATCGCCGCCTTTTCGATTCCGCCAGTGACGCCATCCTGATTGTAGATTACGAGACCGGAATCGTCCTGGAAGCGAACGCGCGGGGCGCCGATCTCTTCGGAATTCCGTCCGAGCGCCTGGCATTCGTCCCGGAATCTTCTCTCTTTCCCACTGGTGAAGGTCAGCACTACGCCAGAGTCTTCCGGGCGGGGCTTTCGGGCCGCGAATCGCATAACGTTCAACTCAAAATCCGGAGGGCCGACGGGCGTTCCGTTGAAGTTGACGTCAGCGTTCGCCTCATCGAGCTCGATAGTCCGCGCCGGCTTGTCATTCTCGCCATCTTTCGAGATACCAGTGAACTCAAGCGCCTTAACCGAGCACTTCTCGCACTCAGCCGCTGCAACCAGGAGCTCGTCCGCGCAGCGAACGAACCAGAACTCCTCGAACGCGTTTGCCAGATCATCGTCAATACGGGCGGCTATCGCATGACCTGGGTCGGATTCCCCGAGCAGGACCAAACCAATTCTGTTCGTGTTGCCGCGCTGTTCGGCGATACCGGTGGCTATCTTGCTTCCGTGCACGGTTCTTGGGCGGACACACCGGAAGGACGCGGCCCCGTCGGCGTCGCTATCAGGACCGGCGAGATTTGCATCATTCACAATACCTTGAAGGACTCGCGCTTCGCATCCTGGGCAGGACGTGCCGCGCAGGAGAAGTTTTTGTCCGTAATTGCTCTTCCTCTCTCGGGAGAACAGGGCGTGATCGGCTGCTTGGCAATTTATTCAGAAGAAGAAGATGTCTTTGACGCTGAAGAAGTGACTCTGCTCCGGGAACTTGCCACGAATCTTGCCTACGGCATTTCCACCCTGCGCATCCGTTCCGAACACGAACGTTCCGAAGCGGAAGTCCGCTCGCTCGAAGAGCAGCTCCGTCAGGCGCAAAAAATGGAGTCGCTCGGCCGGCTTGCCGGCGGTATCGCGCACGATTTCAACAATCTCTTGACCGTCATCCGCGGCTATGCGGAGTTGGCACTTCCAATCAAGCCCGGTGATGACGGTCTCCGCCGCAAAATAACGGAAATCATGAAGGGCTCGGACCGCGCGCAAGCCCTTGTCAGCCAATTGTTGGCTTTCAGCCGCAAGCAGATCCTCAAACCTTCGGTCCTCGACCTTAATCAGGTCGTTATGGAAATATCCGATCTTCTTCCCCGCCTCATCGGTGAGGACATTCATATTGAGGTTCGGCCCGGTCGAAATCTCCGCAGGATCATGGCGGACCCCAATCAAATGCAACAGATTTTGCTGAATCTGGCGGTGAATGCGCGCGACGCGATGCCCGCAGGAGGTACACTCCGCTACCAGACGGAAAATGAAACCCTGCCGGTTACCTCGAAATTTGAAAAAATCACCGAAGGTGTTCTGTTGACTGTCAGCGATACGGGAAGCGGCATCCCTCCGGAACTCCTTGCGCGAATTTTTGAGCCTTTCTTCACAACCAAGGAACGTGGCAAAGGGACTGGGCTTGGACTCGCCATGGTCTATGGAACCGTTTCACAGAGCGGCGGACGAATCGAAGTCGATTCGGCGCCGGGCAAAGGCACGACGTTCAAGATTTACTTTCCGGCGACAGACGAACTCGTGTCTGTTTCCCCGCTAGAGAACCGGGTTCTGCCGCTAAAGCCGGCGCACGGCACCATTCTATTAGTTGAAGACGAGCCCAGTCTGAGGGAACTCATCTCCGATTATCTCGGCATCGCGGGCTTTACCATTATCACGGCCGTGAATGGCGCCGAGGGCCTGGCGAAAGCCAAGTCTCATAAGGGCCCGATTCATCTCGTGATTAGCGATGTCATTATGCCGGTTATGGGCGGCCGGGAGATGGCCGACCAACTGAAACTCTCCCGTCCGGCTACTCCGATTCTATTCATGTCCGGTTACACCGACGATGCCGCCATTCGCCGCGGCGTTTCCGAACATCGCGACCACTACCTCGAAAAACCGTTTGAACTGAACTCCCTTGCCCGCAAAGTCAGCGAAGTTCTCAACTCCGATTCGTAAAATCACTTCGGACTTAGCCCGGCACCTCCTCAGCAGAACAAGGCGAGAAGAGCGACGTAAATAATAATAGTGTCGAGCAGATTCATAAGGCGATTGCCGTCTTACAGTTTGAACAATTCGCGCATGCGTTTGATCTGCGAGCGGCTCACCGGGATATCCGTCTGCTTCTTGTCGTTCATTTTCAACATGTAGGTGGAGTTGAACCACGGCACGACTTCCTTGATGTGATGAATGTTCACCAGAAACGAGCGGTGCGGCCGCCAGAACGATTCCGAATCCAGCGCTTCATTCAAATCTTCGAGCGTCCGGTAATTCGACGTGCCCTCGGCTCCGCGGGCCATGACGGAGATCGATCCACGGTCGATGGAGGCCCAGATCAGATCTTCACCGTCCACCAGGAGCAATTTCTGTTGCGACCTCACCAGTATTTTCACCGGCGGCGAAGAACTCGGTTTCGCTGCGCCTAGTTGGCTAACGAGCTGCTCCAGCCGCTCCGTGGCCGAAGTTTGCGTCTCCAGCATCTTTCGCGCTCGCGCGATCGCCTTGGCGATGCGCGCCTTGTCAAACGGCTTCAGCACGTAGTCCACGGCGTTCACGTCAAACGCCTGCACCGCGTACTGGTCAAACGCGGTGGCAAATACCACATGCGGCATTTTCATCTTCCGCTCGACGATCTTTTTCAGCACCCCGAACCCATCCAGCCCGGGCATTTTCACGTCCAGAAACACCAGGTCAGGCGCATGCTCCTTGATCAGCGACACCGCCTCCACGCCGTTCTTCCCCTGTCCGATCACGTTGATCTCAGGGAACCCCTTAAGCAGGAAGGCCAGCTCGTCCCGCGCCGGCTTCTCGTCATCCACAATGATCGTGTTTATGGACATCCGGTAGCGCAGGCTTCAGCCTGCCCCCCCTTCCAAGGTGATCCCAAACGCCGAGTATAGGCGCACCCCGTCTCCGCAAGCAAACAGGACCGGCGCCCGGCTCGACGTGGCGAATTTCCCGTTTCCCGGTATCATGTGGCACGAGAAACAGGACCAGGAAACCAAGAATGAAAAAATCTTCAGTTACGTCACGCGCGAAGAAGGCAAGAGTTCTCAGCAGCGCCACGATTTATGAAGGCCCGGTCTTCGGGATTCGCCGCGACGAAGTCATCGAGCCGAGCGGCGTTCGGGCGACCCGCGAAGTCATCACCCATCCAGGTTCCGTCGTGGTCCTCCCCGTTCTTCCCGACGGGAGAATCCTGCTCATCCAGCAGTACCGCCACGCCGCACGACAGTATCTTTGGGAGTTAGTCGCAGGCCGCATGGATCCCGGTGAAACACCGAAAGTAGCCGCGGCCCGAGAACTTATCGAGGAAACGGGTTATCGCGCAAAGCGTTTTCGCGTCTTCCTGGACGTTTTCCCGACCCCCGGCTTCCTGGAGGAACGCATGTTCATCCTCCTTGCAGAAGGACTGACTGCCGGCGAAGCGGAACCCGAAGAAGACGAGAAAATAATTTCCCTTGTCTATAATCGCAAGCAACTGGAGGAGATGATCCGCAGCGGAAAACTTCGTGACGCCAAGTCCATCGCCGGTATTCTCTTTTATTTCCGGTTTCTTTCTCCGCAAACGCGGGATAGAAAATAAATTTTCGTTAATCTTTTCTAAGACTGGCCCAAGCCTACTTTTTTTTAGTAGAGAGAGACGATTGTTCTATTGACTGGCCATTCGATTCTGGTACACTGCGCGCCATTCGTATCTTAAACGTCGTTAGGATTATTTGCCTGGCGCCGTGGTGCAGAATCTCGAAGTCCCTGTCAGGAGGGCAAGCGAAGTGCGAGGAACCGTGAAATGGTTTAATAATTCCAAAGGATACGGCTTCATCGGGCGCGATGATGGTCCAGACGTTTTCGTACATTATTCCGCGATCTCCGGCGATGGCTATCGCACCTTGCAAGAAGGAGACCCGGTCGAATTCGAAATCGTTCAGGGACCGAAAGGCCCCCAGGCGGCCAACGTCTCCAAGGCCGGTGGTTGAAGAAGGTAGCACTCATTTGGCCGGCAGCCGCGCCCAACTGCCGGCCCCTTTTTTTTTGGGACGACCCGGGCGAGAGGACTTTGCGTTAATGGGGCGTACTCGATTTCGCTGGCTGTGCTCGATAAATCGTGGGATGACTGGGTATTGCGGCGCCAATGCCGGCGCCTCCCGCCAACCCAATCACCGCGCCGACAGCGACCTCGGCGCCGCGTGCTATACCACATAAGTTGAACGAACCATTCGAACTGGAACATCTCGATGCCGCTGTGCCGATTCCCGCGCCCACTCCCGCGCCGACGACTCCAAGGATAAGAGCATTGCGGAGCCGATGGCTTTTCTCGAGCAGGGTCACGCGCGCGATGTTTTCTTTGCGAATGCCGATGTCGTTTGATCCTTCGCGCAACTGAATCGCTTCCTCGGTAACGGTAGAGAAATTCCCGACGTGCTTCTTCATGCCAGTCTCAATCAACTCAATCTTTTCACCAGAGCGAAGACCGTATAGCGCCTTCCATTCGTCCTTTTTGTCCTGGGCACGAAGCGAACACGGAATCAGAATCAGAAAACATACCAACGCAGCATTGCGCATATTCATATCTCACTCCTTTTATGAACACAAAGTTACGTGAAATTCCCTTTTTGACATCGAAAACGACAAACGTTGTGCGCGCCGCCAATCTGGTTTTCAGTTCTTGTCTTCATGTGCTTCCGTATTGTTGCTCCTGTCCGAGTTCAGCACGAAGCTATTCGCCATCGAGAACCCCGGGGGAACAGGGGCGTCGGCCGCGCCAGGCGATGCAAACGGGATGAACGACAGGATTGGCACGCCTCCCGCTGCCTGAGAGCTGGCCACGAAACGTTGCCTCGGCTGGTCCCAGCGCAAAGAGAGCAAGATTTCCTGACCTTCAGCGACAGTTCCAAGAGAGGTTTTCCCGATGAATTGCGCATCCGCTTGAAGAAGAACCGATACAAGGAACTCCTTCGATTCAGCTACTCTCTCGAGAATCAGAAAGGCGTGCACTTTCAGGTGATGACTTGCGAGACTAACTTTCAACGAGAACTCCTTTGCCACTAAGTTGGGGAGAACCGGGCGATTGCTGCAATTACGGTTTCCCCGTTTACTGCAATCGCCCAGAACTCGAACTCCCGTTTGAGCCGTCGCTTAATTGTTTCTTTTTGCCGGAGAAGCGCCTGGCTCCTTACTGGTTCCCACCACGGACAAACACGTACTCGGTGGCGCCCGTGCCTCCAGGCCCACCGTTGGGAAGAGCCAGCGCAGACTTCAGGCGATAGCCTGCGTTGAGTGCATCTGCCATCACTTTGGAGCAGTCGCTCGGATTTATGAAGGCGTTGGAGCTAGTGAAAGTGAGGTTAAAGGACCCTGAGTTTGAGACCTCGAGTGGCAGATTGGGTATCAATGCGCAGTGAAAGGCGAACACGTCTATGGGTGCCACCACTTGCGCCATCACTGGCCGGGTGGGGAGTTTCGTGCCCACCAGTGCGGCAACGAGCACGAGTATAGTACCGAGTATGAATAACAACCTACGGAATCTACCAAGACTTCTCATTGTGAACCTCCTCCTATTTTGTGGGTTTGAACCTGAGCCTGGTGCGAAGCCTACGGAGCTTGCTTTGGCAGGGCAAGCGACAAGGAACGACAATCGCGTGGGGTGGAGAAGTGTCGTTCTTTGACGCTGCATGGGAAGCAAGGTCAGGCTTCGCACCAGGCTCGTTGCGGAATGCAATCATAGGTACTACAGTGCAATAAACAATTGACCTGAAAGACCACCTGTCGGGATGTCCGAAGCCTCTTTTTGGGGAGGGGGA